>Ga0065711_1000077_pt1 | contig 104587 bp, 58 predicted proteins | sample Hoacrofraction12_FD_59098 | JGI IMG/M metagenome (GOLD analysis project Ga0065711, IMG submission 59098) | Hoatzin crop microbial communities from Cojedes, Venezuela - Epithelial fraction 12 v2 (version 2) | ecosystem: Host-associated > Birds > Digestive system > Esophagus > Crop | place... | reverse complement strand
GTTTAGCCTGAAGAAGAGAAGGCTGAGAGGGGACCTAATATATGCTTACAAATATCTCAAGGGTGGGTGTCAGGAGGATGGGGCCAGACTCTTTTCAGTGGTGCCCAGCGACAGGACAAGGGGCAACGGGCACAAATAGAAGCATAGGAAGTTCCGTCTGAACATGAGGAAGAACTTCTTCCCTCTGAGGGACGGAGCACTGGAACAGGCTGCCCAGGGAGGTTGTGGAGTCTCCTTCTCTGGAGATATTCAAGACCCACCTGGACGCGGTCCTGTGCATCCTGCTGTAGGCGACCCTGCTTCGGCAGGGGGTTTGGACTGCATAACCCACAGAGGTCCCTTCCAACACCTACCATTCTGTGATTCTGTGATTCTGTGGGGACAGTGGCTGGAGTGCGACCACCATGGCTTCCTCGGCACAAGAAAGCCTTTTCACTGTCACTACCTGCTGTCTGGTTGAACCCTGGAGAATTCTTTAGGAAAAAAAGGGTTAGAGGTAATGAGATGGAATAGCTAGAAGCAGCAGCTGTTATGCTTCACACAAGTTAGAAAGCCCACCACTTCTCCCAACAACTGCAATGACACCTCGTAGTATGATAACAAAAAGCTGTCTTTGCTTGAAGGTTTCTATGATAAAAATTTCTACAGCTGGGCTGTCCTGGCACTGTTTTGAGAAGTTTCTTTAAAACTACCTTTTTCTGCCAAATTAGCGGTAACTCTTCTCAAAGCTTGTCTCTTGCCAGTGTGTTTTCTTTTCAGTTCAAGATTTGAAAAATATTATTCTTTACTTGTACACACCACTTTATTAAATTCTTCCCAATTCATGGGATGTGCCTTAAGTTCTGTAATATGAAATTCCCAGTTATTTCATTAACATTTTAATCCTCTTGCTCCTCCCTTGACAAAAGTCACAATGCTCTACCCAGACCCAAGGACGACTTCTTATTTCTTTTTTTCTCTGATTGAAATGTTACCTTGCAATTCCAAGTACTTAAGAAACATATTTGTGCACTTCACAGGAGACTAGATTAATTCATGCAGAAGGCCCCTTCCCTCTCTGTTTTCCTAACTCTTTTGTTACCTTATTCAAAATTCACCGAAGACACGAGTTAATCTTCAGTTAGGGAGAGCTGCATTTTATTATGCTTGTTCTCTATACCATTAATCTTAAATGCTTCTCTTCAAATCCCATGATTTGAGCACAAAAATCTTATGCACAGAATGACGTCAGTTTTCAGGCATGAAAATGAAACAGTAAACTTTTTTTTTTTTTCCCCAGTTGCAATATTCCACAAGAGAAAAAAGAAAACTCATTAAAAATAATTATTGTTTAGACAAAGATTTTCTTTTCCTATTTGGTACATTCTTGGAATGGAAAATGTTGAATTGGTCCACTGACTTAAGATTTGAAATCTCTTTTCTTTAATGTTCTAGACATCTGCTAAATATATTTTCAACCAAATCAGTAGCAGTACAAGTGTATGGTTTTGCTAGTCATATGCTGTATGATATTGTGTTACCTCAATGGTATATTTTCAATCCCACACACATCCATTACTGTACAATGGGCAATCACTTTCCTTTTGGTTAAGCTCTTTTAGATATTTCCTTACACTTGACTGACATCCTCAAATACTGATTCTGTTTGTTAAATACATATTTATTATTTAATAATATGTTCCAAGAATGATCGCTTAAAGCATCAGGTACTTGGAAAGTTTGCAGAGCAAAACCAGTGCATACTTGTACACATTTCATGACCGTTTGCCAACATACACTGTATTTTCCCTGTTCCATTCCTTGCTTTTACAGCTTAAAGCAGAGCTTTCCTGAAATAAATGTTTCTTCTTAGGATCACCTCATAATTTGGAATGTAATCACTTGGACTACAGATACCGGCTCTGTCTTGTTTGAGTTCTGCATCTACAATGAGAAACTGAGTCCAGTCAAGTAGCAGAGCTCATGACTGTCTCACAAACTCTTTGGGTCTCACACCTTGCTGATTTTCCATTCACTGAGTGGGTAGGAAGTGTTTGTGTCAATACTGTCCTACATTCCCTAGCAATTATTCCAATTGCAATAAAATTATTAAATTATTCTAAAGCAATAAATTTTATACTAAGGCTTTATAGTTCCTAAGATTTTATATAGGAAAGAAAAATTCGAACATTGTCCACACTACTGATACGCCTCAGATTGGTGACAGGAATATAACATCAACAGAAGCCAATGAAAAAAATTCCCCTTCCTGGGCAGAGGGAGGGGAAAAAGGCTATGGTACATAATTATTTCTACAATTCATTTAGAAAGATACTTTACTATGATCTGACCTTTTTTCGCTTTGATAGAGACAAAAATCCTAAAGAAACCTGAAGTGAGCTTACCAATGACAAGGAAAAAAAATCAACATGTAACATGAGACTGTAGTAAAAGTCTTTTCCAAACCTGTATTTTACCTAACTTAATTAAATTTTCTTAAATGTCACTGGAATGTCTACAGTCACTGGACTGTGCATTCATAAGAGTTTGCCGTAAGAAACAGAACGCAGAAGGCTTTTTATGAAATTTTATGGACTAGTCAGATTCACCGTCTTTTGAAGGTACTTACATCCTGCTATCCCCCTGCCATTCCAAAAACTGTCCTCTATGATTGCGTGACACCTCATGCACAGTGTTATGCCAGATGTTCAGTGGGACAGGAGGGCTTTTGCCTATCTGGATATGCAGGAAAATTCAGCTCTGAAGGGGAAAGGAGAGATGCTTCTTTTGGCCACTTCATGATTCTTGAACATAAAAAAGGTAGTTTGAAATTTCTCAGAGCGGTTCTAGTCGTTAGAATGAGTTTTAGGAAAGATGGATCAGTGGATGTAACCAAGGTAATAACCCATCCAAACTGTACTTTATCCCTTGAGGTAGGTGTACAACTTATCAAAGCAAGTGTATGCTTACAGGTGATAACACCTTCCAATTAAATCACATCTTCTGCATATAGACATGACTCTCACAGTTAAGACATTTGGCCTGATTCCAGAGTCCTGACAGGCAGAAAGTGAAGGCAAATTCATGGCTTCCAAGTAAGAAAGTGCCTGTAGTAGTACTACTCAGGGTTTGGGTGGAGGTGAGGGGTACAGGGTTGGGATTTCATTTTTAGTTTTGTAACAGAGGACCAGAATAATTCTCCTGAAGGATGCCTAGCAGGAAGAAGTATGTCCGTTCCAGCTGGGATGAGCCAGGCAGGTGCTGCATTTTGTTTACCTGGCAAGAAGCAGTGATGGCTTGCCACATCAGCTGCCCCAGGAAGGGTAAGAGATGCAGGCCGTGCTGCGGGAAGGTGCTCAGGACCAGGATGCAGCCTGGGAATCCCACCCAGGGACAGCCAACTACATGGCTCCAGCCAGTGGCAAGGTCATAGCTCCTGGAGACAGAGGCCGTCACCGACAGTTTGATCTAAATTCACCCGTCTGGGTGACTTCTCAGGCAATTAGCTGTGCCTTGTGGGTAATCCGCATATCTATCCCTGTAACCCAGGGGCTGAGATTGAAAAGTATAGAATTATTTCTTCAGACTGGAAAATAAAAGCCTGCAGCCGTGTGAATATTTTCAGAGATTGTGTTTCAGGGCATAGATTATGTCAATAATCATTAATGTGCTACCTTTACATATCACAAGAAAATATTCCACTGTAGAGATGAATTAATGAGGTTAACTTTAGTGCTGAGAAAATATCAAGAAAAAAATAAATTAGCAAATACCTGTAAAGACTCCTAGTTTGCAGATGAGATATCCCAAAACCACCTGTTGGATGAAAAGAAAGAGAGTTCTGCTCAAATTACAGCGTAAAAAATAAAGAATGAGTCTGTGTGACTGACTGTACCCTTTTAGTACTGCCAAACAGAAAGTCAGCCCCAGAAAATTAAACTGATTTGACCTGATGGTTTGTGTTATTCTTCAAACACATCTTTTTCTTGCTGAGAACGTTCTTTCAGGAGTTTATTAATTGAATTGCAATTATTTTAACATTACGGACACGAGCCATCACCTTGTTAACCACAGATTTACTACTGTGATAGGCAAATCAAGCAAGTGCACCAGCACCCAGTTGGTTCTGCTATCCCTGAAACCAGATTGCAGGAGGGATGCTCCCTTCACTGCAGTGGAGTAATGCCGGAGCAAACTTTCACCAGCACCTCCTGTTGCTCACCCCACTGATGTAGTAGGGCTCTGTGATGGTGGGTCAAGTCCAGTGAGTTACTGCTGCAGGAAGGAGACCTCCTTGTACAGCAAGCACAGTCTGAGCAATTCCTTGGGAGAGTTTCTTAGCATTGCTTTAGCTTCTTGTAGAATTTTTTTTAAACATTCACAGAACAGCTGAGGTTGGAAGTGATGTCTCTGGAAATCGCCAAGTCCATCCCCTTCTAAAAATGGTGTAGTCAGACTTTGCTGTCCCTTTCTGTGAATATCTGCTTTGAGATGCTTTGAATTAAATCACACAGAAGAAAACTACAGAAGCTGTTAAAATCAGTCAAAGCTGTTAGATATCTGCTTTGGGATGCTTTGGTTCACCAGCTGAACAGCTCACCGACTGTAAACAAGTGACAATTCAATAAACATTTTGGGAATGTGAGATGATCTGAACAACTTGACTTCTGGCTTGTGCAGGCATGAAGAACATATTTTCTCAAAAGGGGGAAGACTGGCTTCTCTCATGGAAGAAGGTCATTGAGGCCTGAGGCAAAAGTACATCAAAGCATGGGCAGAAGATCAAGTGCACCAGCGCTGCCATTGACTTCAGCGGGACTGCTCCTGAGCCGAGGGTGAAATCTACAGTTAAATGCTTTTCTGGGTTTGTACTTTGTCTTGCACAAGTTTTTGAGGCATGATTTCAGAGAGACATGGTTCATTTTTTTAAGCGTTAAACAATGCTTCATGCTATTCCAGGCTAATGTTACGAGACAGGTTCACTTTATACACTAAATTAAAAAATAAATCTGTCCTCAGTTTTCACCTGAAGTTGACATTTCCCTTGTGCTCTTTGTGTATAAATCACAAAATGGTAGCCTAAGGGAAGGCGTTTGAAGAGTTCTGTGTTTATAAATGGTCTATATTGTATTTTATATGTGTAGGCAGCAGCTACAGTCTCCACTTTTAGGCCTGAGGGGAAGGCAATGGCTTCCTGCATCACGGAGCCACAGCTCCTGTCTGTAAGCAGGTACACAAAGCTCCCTTTAACTGGCTCGAAAGGAGCGGTGAGATGAAACATGTCCACTGATGGTTAACAGATCTGTCCCTCAAGACAGCTTTTCGCCGAACATGGCGTTTGTTTACACTCAGCTAAAGCTTTTAGCATTTTCGGGCCTATAAGAGGATTTGGCTGGTAGCCCTGCTGTTGATTGTCATATTCCCTAGCTAGAAATGTCAGTTACCACTTCTCTTTCTTCTTCCGTTCGTTAAACTTTTTGTATATTTTCTCTATCGTTCGCAGGAATTAGTGATGACATGTGCCATTTGCATATTACTGTAGTTCTTCCAGGGGATGTGAGCGCACACAGAGCTTGCAGTTTGTAACCCACTAGGGATCTGGGGGACCAGGAGTGACATAATGTCATCTGAATATTATTTGTAGCATCCTGTGTGTAGAAAACCTAGCGAAAAATAAGAGCTGTTCAGCTGGAACTGAATATGCACACGTAATACTTTTCTTTCATGACCTACCACTGAGCATTTTCTCTGCAGATGACAGGAAGATACTTCTGGAAGTCTGTCACAGTCTAGCTAACCGTAAGGATCTCACAGCTAAAATTGTTTAACCCACCCTTTTATTATCGTGTGGTGCTGAGTTGTCTGCGTGGCCACACAGCTAATTTCTCAGATTTGCCATTGAAGAACCCTCGCAGGGTCGTTGCTTCACCCTGCCTGCCTGAGAAGCCACCATGGGCTTTCTCTGCTTCTCTCCTGTGCTAACATGCAGGGGAGAAATGCTCTCCCCCTTTCCTTAGGAAAGCAGACCTTCATAAGATACAGAATACTTCGCTGTGCTGGGCCGAGGTGCAAGCCTGCAGAAATAAAGCTTCAGTCATGGCCAGATGATGTAGCCCAGCTGCTGTTGATTCACGTTTGGTGATTTCCACTTCATATCACTCCATGCAGCCATTTTTTCCTCCTGTTCATTCACAAACTCAAAGTAAAGTTTGCTGACAGCTAGTTACACCAGCAGATCTGAGGAAGCAACAGCCTCAGGGAGGAGGGTAGGAGCAAGCACCTGGGCATCAGTGGCAGTTGACTTAATACGCCTACCACAGCTGTTTTTGGCTTGTTGCAACAACGAACTGGAGGAGCTTACCTACACTAGAGTCATTTCATGTACATCTGCCTAGCTGAAAGTTATGAGCTTGTCCTAGTTTATGAGCTAAAGTCCCTTTGCTGTTTAGAAAAGAGACAAGCATCTCTAGAAAGAAGTTCATCTGTCTTAGGTGCTTTCAGAGCAACTCATCTCACTCTGTCTCCCTGGGCGATGTTGAACGCACAGATTAGGGCAGCCAGGCTATATGCATTGGTCTGAGACATCCAGGGATCCAAGAAAGCTTTCAAGCCATTAACTTCTCCAGATTTTAGCAACATCAGTGAATATCCTGCAAGGGATTTATCTAGGATGTGTCTTCCTGCTTGACATGAGTCTTAGACCCCCTTATTCATTTCAAACCTGCAGAGCAGAAGGAGACTTTCTGCCCGTCGTACTCCCTGACATGTTTGCCATTCCCATTATAGCCATTAAACCCATGTTTAAAGTCAAGCTGGCCTATCCCAGACAGCTAGATTAGGCTGTCTTTCTAACCCCAGATCGTTAAAAACTGGGGAAATTAATTGCATTTTTAAAGGACAAATGTGGCCACAGTGGCTTTAGACTAGTTAGCTCAGAGAATGCTAGCAGGTAGCTACAGCAGCAGGGAGCTCGGCTCAGGCCACAAAACCTGCCTTTATAAAAAATTTTATCAAATACTCAAGCCACCACTCCATTCAAACAGGGCTGCATACAGCAGTATCCAGTAGCTACTCAAAACTTAAGGCTGTATTACACAAGTTGCCTGTGTAGTAATGAAACGTGCATAATCTTACTCCCTGTCGGTCCCAAATGAGACTCCAGATAGTCTTTGGCAAAGACTCTGCCCTAGAAAGGCTGTCATTTATTAAAAGACCCACAGTAATCCCAGCTCAATTTGTGGCCAGCGCTTTGCTTTTATGTATGATGAATTAGAAAGCGGGATGGTTCCTCCTCACAATACAGGTTTCATTTTACTCTTCTTTGTGAGAAATTCCTCCCTTTCAACCTACAGACCTGGAAAGCATTTCAAAGATTGTCCTATTCATGTGATAGTTTGGTAATTCCTCAAGAAGTGGAAATTTAAAAAGTGACACTGTTCCCCACTTTCAGTTCCTGAAGCATATATCAGAGACACTCAGGTTGTTTCCATTTTGTACCACTTCTGGAATTTCACAGGTAACTTATTTGATCTTAGCTGGTAAAACAGTATAACTACATTTCTAATAATTCAGCTGAACTAGCTGAACATCTATGTCAGCATGAATACTGCAAAGGGAAAATCCTTCTGACTAAATCTTTATTGAAAACGCCCCACAGGAACTTGCACAAATTGCAAGTAGATGCTTACTTTTTTCAAACACACCTTATGTATTTTAGGGGTTTTTTCAGTGAAGTAGTCCCTTTAAAAAAAGTTCTATAACTATTTTTTGATTGGAAACTGTAATGTGCATGCCAAGCTGTACATCCTCCTGTTATCCTCTGGACAGTCCAGTGAAATCTCTGCTAGACACTGTATGCAAGACAGCACAGCTGCTGTCGGATTTGGTTTCATTAGCCACTTCCTGCGGCTCTGTGCTGTTGCTGGGACTCTCAGTTATCCTCCTTCGCTTCTCTCAGTTCACTCTCCCCCAATTTATTCTCAATAGAGTCATATATTGTAAGGTACGTCAGCTCCGGTGACTCTTCTCAACAGTTTTCAAAAGAACTTGTACTCTTAAGGCATGCTCGGATGAATGTATCCAGTTTCACAAAAGTATACATAAATGGATTGTAAAGAGGGAAAATTCAGGCAACGGCCTCAGGGCCAGCAGGTAGCAGGGCTGCATTTGTAGCTTGCGGATCAGCAAATTATTTACACTGCCTGAAAGTGCCGTGAGAGCATTGACGGAGAAGTGAAGGGACTGTCCTAATTTAGAAGCACGGACGGACTTTCTGTGAAAATTCAGAAATGAGGGCTTATGGTGAAACTGGCCACATTCTGCTCTCTGAGATGCTCTACAAAGATAGTAAGTTGTACAGGTTTCACAGAGTGCACTTTGGCTTGCTGTACATCCTACGGTAAGCTGTTTGCAGATATTTGCTAACTTTAGTGAAGGACGTTGTACTTGATCTGTTTAGAACAGAGGGTCTTCAGTGCTAATGGTCTTTCTTCACGATCGTAAAATATTAACCCAGTGGAAGTGGGCAGCTTGTCAATGTAGTATAATGAAAACAGTAATGATGCTGATTTAACAGGAGCTTACCACTGCCTAGGAATTTTCTGTTTGTACATTATTACTACTTTTTTTTAAATGTCACCTTTCAAGACAGATTAGACTTCTGAAGGAACATTTCCTTTTGTTCTGCAGTCATTAATTTGTCCTTTTTCCTTTAGTTTACAAAACATGACCTATTCATTTTTAAGCACACAAAATAATTTTTGATCTTATAAAAAATACGAATGCTTGTTTATTTAAATAGCTGTAGCTTCTAAGTGTTTCTTGGATAAAGATTTGAATTTGGCACACGAATAGTTCCATGGTCTGAAATGTTCCAAAATTTCAACAGCCCAGTGAAAGTCCATTTTCTTTTGTCCAGATTATCAGAGCGAAGTATATGCAGCTTTTGTAGAAAGCACATAGTGACTGTTTTCCTAACTATCTGCCTCTCAATTTTCTCCTGCCTCTGTGCATGCTTGTGTAAGTAACCTGAGATGAGTGTTCAGTCTCTGAGGCTACAACTATTCTAGTAAATTAAAAAGTGGCAAGGAATGTTCCCAGGCGCTGGGCTTCAATTGCCTGTACACCTAGATTTTTAAAAAGGTCCCTGGGATGGTTTTGGCTCATGTCAAATGGCACTCTCCTGGACAATACCCAGGCATCATCTGAGGGCTAGCAAGGCACAGAAAGCCTTCCCAGTGGGCAACCCAAATGCAAGGATCCTGCTTTGGAGGGCAGGATTGCGACAATGGGAACCCAAATGCCCTTTGCGCTCACTGCCAGAGAGTGGTTCCAATCATGTTTAGTTTATTAGTTCAGACACAATTTGAGCAGTATTAGGGGACCTCTACCTCTTTGATATTCGAAGGACCTATAAAATACCCCTCTCATTTCAAAGGAACTGTTAATGGACCCACAGAAACTTTGATGTACCAAGATACTTAACCAAGTAAGCAGTTCTGTGACAGTCCGCAGCGTAACTCATACGCTTGAGGTCAGCTCCATCCTTGTCACTTCTTTGGGTTGAAGCCCAAAGTATGTGAACTTTGAGCTGTGTGGCCTCACTGAGTTTGGATCTTCACATGACAATCTCTTGTTACATCATGAAAAGCATCTGAGGAGAAACAAGACAAATTCATCCCAAATTCAGAAACGAGACCTTTTTCAGTACAACTGCTCTCTTTATCTGTACTGAAATACTCAGTTTCTGACCAGTTGTAGTTACTCTAGATCTAACTTTCGTAGTGTAGACGCAGAAAAAAGCATCAGGTGATGCCTCAGGTTGCCTGTCTCAGCAGACTGACGACAGGACCCATGTTGTCATCCAAGTTAGCATCTTTGAAACTGCACAGCTTAGAGACAAGGCCCATATAGATGAAGGCTGACACTCCAAACTGGTAGGTGCAATTCACATCTTACATTATAAAACAGAAAAGTTAGTACATTCGTCACTGATAAAAAGAGAGAAAGCTTGTTTCACTTAATTTTAACCATCTGAAAGCTAGAGTTCTGATCTAACCTAGCTCAGGTTTCCTTTGAGAAAGGTACTACACTAAAGGGAAATATTAGTTGCTCAAAGTGTGGTCTTAAAATGAAAGGCTTCTGAACATACCTTGAAGTTGTTGTACAAGAGGGACCTGACTTTTACACAGCTAGATGTGAATCTTGCTTTAAATCCTTACATGAGGATTTGGATATCTTTCTGAGAAATAGATGTTGTTTAAGATAGATATAACCGGCCTGGAGTTGTTCAGTGAAACTGTGTGGTCTATGTTCATATTAGAAGAACTTAACAGTACCTTTGGGTTTAAAAGCTACTGGTCAACGAAATTTTGCAGAGGTGACACGCACTGAATGACACAAGAAAAACATACAAGTAATCATGCTGAACACACAGAAGAGTTTGCAGTTGTGTCTATCAGACTCCAAAGCCACATATTCACCATCAGTATTTGCCATGGCATCATTTGGTACTGGACACCATTTGTGCCAAAGAGCCAAAACCACAACATTGTTTTGAATGTGGGTCTTGGTTGCCTTAGTTGTTGCCTGTTTTAGGAGGGCCTGTTGAGATAGGACAAGGGGTAATTGTTTTAAACCAAATAGGATAGGTTTAGACTAGATGTAAGGAAGAAAATCTTCACTATGAGGGTGGTAAAACACGGGAACAGGTTGCCCAGACACGTGGTAGATGCCCCATGTCTGGAAACATTCAACGACAGGTTGGATGGGACTCTGAGAAACCTGGTCTAGTTGAAGATGTCCCTGCTCACTGCAGGGGGGTTGAACTAGATGACCTTTAAATGTCCCTTTGAACCTAAACTATTCTATGTTTCTATGATTCTATGAATCTACGAAGTGTTAGCAGAAACTTTGCCATAACACAAAGGGATTCTTAGGTAGACAACTGAGCTTTGATGATCATTTATTCACATGAAACTCTGGATGTGGTGACAACTCTAGCAGACTCAGGGTAGCAAAGCATTCACTGCAATAACTAAACAATAGTACTTTGGTGAAGAAATAGGCATCTTCTGCTAGGATGGATTAGAAGGGCATCTGAGAAAGCTGACAGGAGATTTGAAAAGATAATTATTTATTTACCACCTTTACCATTATTTATCAACAATGAAAAACCTCTAAAAAATAACTGAAAATTTTGAGTCCCCAGAAGAGGAGAAACAAAATCCAGGGAAATAAAACCTGTATGATCTATAGGGAAGTCTGTTGGCCAGGGCCACAACCAAGAGGCTGCTATAAACGGACAGCAGACAGAAGACCTAAGTCAAGAAAAAGCAGCTAAGAAGTGTCTGGGCTATTTACTCAGACCAGAGGAAGCCCAGAATGCCGCGGGCTAATGTGGCATCCTTGTGAGGACCAGGCTGGTGGCCAGCCTCAGCGCCATGCAGCTTGCCTGGTGGTGTTCTTCTATGGTGTGTGTCTGCAATGGTTACCATAACACCTGTTACAACAGGAACGGAGCGGGTAAGATGCACAGAGGTTGCTGGGAGTACCTATCAGAGTAATAGGATGATCAGTCCAGCCTGATATAGCAAAAAGTAGACAGCAAATAGTCTGGGTGTGAAAGACCAGCCCTGACAGAGTTGTATAGCCTGATTATAAATAGCCGGGCACATGGACTTCTAGTACTTATTAAAGTCATTTTACCTCTCTTTCTTTGGATTAAAATCCAGAAAACTCTTAGAAAAAAGACCAGCACCTCAGTCAGACGAGGATTTTCTAAGTCCAGAGAGCACAACAGCCTCAAAATGGGAAACACAGAAGTTGATTGCTGGTTCTCTTCTTCTACCCCTTCCCCTTGAACAATCTGTCATATCTGATTGAGGCTAGTTGATTTTATAGTGCAGATGACAGGTCTAGGCAGGCAGCGCTGCTTGTACAGTAGGACTAGGAGGGAAGCCCAGGCAAACCTGTGCCAGCTCATGAAGTTAAAACAATTTTGCATACAAAAAGGAAACCGTAACTAATTAACACCAGGCAGGTGGTCTAGCTGGAAAACTAAAATTCAAACTAGGTCACAAGGGAATATGGGACTTGGCAGATGAAACCGTAGCTGAAATAATCTCCCAAGACCAGCCAAATGAGAGCAGAGCCAACTACCCTTATGAAAAAATATGCCTCTGCCAGTCATTTCTGGGAAAAACAAGCCAAGGACAAATGACTGCAGCTCTCAGAATGAGCATGATTGCATTTAGTCTTCAGGGCTTTGTTTCTAAATGGGTTTTTTGTTAAATGCCAATCTTATTTGGTCAGATTCAAGGCAAGATCAAAATCAGCCTTCATGGTGCTTTAAGAAAATCAGCAGGGAAGACTATTGGGGGGGTATCAAATATGAAAACAAAGAGAAGAGTGTGAAAATTTATGTCAAATTTAGGTGGGGGTTGGAGGAAGCAACTGCTGAGTTAAAAATGCAAAAGCAGATACCAGCAAAGTACAGAGCTGGCTATACATCAACTACAGTATCAGGAATTGTGGTTGTTACCAAAAAGATGGGGGATGTTTTGTTTGAAGGAAAGAAATGGAGAAAGTGAGATTTGTGAGGTGAAAGGCTCTGCTCTTATACTGAAAATAAGGACTGATCAAATACAAGTACAGTGTCTTAAAACTTACCATGAGTAATGTATGGGCTTTTGGAAACTGAACACCCTGATCACATTTTCTGTTGGTGGCCCTTAGGGATACAGAATTTATTCCCTCCTCGCAAACTCTTGAAATGTAATCTTATGACATACTTAAATGTGAGAGCAGGCTGATGGGGACTTACCCACACACTAGAGAAATAGTTGATAGATTTGGACTTTTAAAAGCTTATGAAAGCATGTAAACGTGTAATGTAACAGTCTGTACAAAACCCCAGCTTTTTCTGCTGCTACAGGTAGATTATTCCACTCACCTCACTATACTTTTTGTCAGAATATGGGTGTTTCTCCATGTGAAAAACTTCAGCTGTGCATTTAATGCACACTAAAAATACAGCCTGTAAGGTCAATTGACTGTAGTTTAATGGAGTCCTTTGGCAAGCAATTCAGTGAAGAGCTAATTGTAATCAGCGAGCAGGAAAAGCAGCTCTTTAGCTTTAATCAGCCTCATGGTACCATTTATACCTACTACTATAAACACTATTATGGTAATTCTATAACAATTCATGTTCATACTTTACTGAGATGATGATTGTTCTCCTTTACACTGCAATGCTCACATGCAGTCACTCACATATGTGCAGCATTATACACATACTTAAAATACAAAGAGCCAAGCTCTTAGCTGATCAATACTGGTGTAACCTACAGATGCCAGGTGGAGCCCATACACTTGCATGAAATCCCCGCCTTAGAAGTATTTTTCAGCCTTATTTAAAAATGTATAAGGCAAGGCATGAAATACTATGGGATCAAGGTTTGCTTGTAAAGAAAGTTTGGGGCATGGAACGATGTCTTCTGCCAGATCAAACTGGAGTACTTGAAGACCTAACTGTGCTTGTTTCTTCATTGCCAGCTCACTGGACCTTGTCCCAGCCTTCAGCTCCACTTTATGCAGGCTGCTCAGGGTAAATGCAGCCAGACAAACTCCAGAACTCATCAGCATGGTTTGGGCTAATCCACTAACTCTGTGCTGAAGCAGATTAGGAAACAGTTGCCATGCTTACTGCTGAGGTTGTATTGGCATAACAAACATCTCTCAGGGTGAGCAACATCTTCTGGCACCACAAGGTTTGCAAGGTAAATGTGTCATGCATAAGAGAAATGTGCCCAGTCATAACTAGTTCATCCCTTAGGGAGACAGAAAAGAGAAGTGAGTTGTCACAAAAGGCACAGGAAACTATTTCATCTAGAAAAGAGCAGCATGGAGGAGGAAAAAAGCTAAGATATGGAAGATATGAAAGGGGTAAAGTTCATACCAGAAGTTGTAGCGGCAGTGTGAGAATACATTTTATAGCACTTAATCCATGAGAAGAGCTGTCAAGTTTCTGCACCAGGCTGGGAATAGACCATGCAGAAGCTAGCATCCATTTCATCAAGACAAAAGGAGAGTTTAATCCCCCTTTTGTATCATGTTCTCACTAATTAACTGCTCTCAAGATATTGCTCTACTAACTGCTTAAGTCCCTCCAAAAGTCACCTGTTTTCAAAAAACAGCCTATTCAAAAAAAAAACAGAGGGGTCTGACAACTGTGCAGTTGGCATCTCCTTTCTTTCCTTGTTCTACTTTAAGCAAAATACTGCCCCTCCAATAGGTAAAAATCCTCTCCAAATGGGAGCTGAAGCAGCTGAGTACCATTGTTTTACAGCTCCATACCGTCACTGGCTTGCTGCAGGAAAATACTCAAATCATTTGGGAGCCTTCTATAGTTTGTACACAGAGGAGTGATGGACTAATTTATATGGTCATCATAATCTCTATAGAAACACTCCTTATTGTCTTGAGGAAACATAACTGAATCTGTAAGAACCTTTATTGCTTATATTAAAACTATTCTCTTGGACAATTATCATACCTATTGACTTAGGCATTCAGTTGAAACTGAGCTGTTAAAAAAAAACCCTCAAGTGATCTTTGTAAAACTTTTAATTATTGAGTTAAATAAAACATCAGTTGTTTTTTAATGAAATATGTCACTGCGTTCAGCCTTTCCCTTGGGTTTACCAAGTGCATTCAAATAAACATTTAGAGACAGCTCTGTTATTATCATTGTTACATTTCTAGTGCCAGATAAGTGCCTGTTGTATTCTAGAGAGAGACAGATAGTAGTCTCAGTATGCTTGGACTATTTAGCAGTGTAAATTAAAATCACAGGAAAAGAGACTCTAGGAGAATGAAATAGAAGGTCAGTGTTTGGCTTCATAGAGCAAAGCTGATAGTCCGTATTACAAACTAACATTGCATGGCTACAGAAAAAGCCAGGCGCTTTAATAAGAACTTTAATTAACATGTTCAGCATGGGTGCCATAGCCAAATGCTGTTCTCTGACCAATTCCATAGATGTGCCAGACCTGAAATACTCCCAAAGTACAGGAAAGGAATGACCAGGGCTGGATTATTCCTCTGCCAAGATACATCTGCTGTTCATATGGCACTGAGCCCAGGTACACTGCGAATCCCATTATGGCTTTGTTGTGCATGAAGTCCAAGGGAAAAGAGTGTCCAAAATGGCCTGGGAATCACATCATGGAACTTCATGAGGTTTGCCTGGAGGCCTTAGATGCTCCCATCCCTGTCAGGGCATATGCCGGCTGCATACATTCACAGCCCTGACCCCCGGCAGGGACACAGGCAGCACTGGAGACGGCCGCTGTTTTGTGAAGCAGGAGTGGTCCTTGGCAGGATGAAGTCCTCCACTGATGTAAAGCATCTTCTCTCTCTTTAACTAGCAGCATAGTGACAGAGTAACGTCTTTGCTATCAGAGTGCTGCTGTTTTGTAACCACTTAAAACAATAGTTACCCTTTGAGGAAAGCACTATACACTTAGATGGTACATATGCTACTGCTGGACGTGACTCAAAGCCCGCTTTGGATGAAATCAGAGTCATCCTGTTTGCCTCCCTGGGATTTGCATGATGCCAATTTGGCTCCCTGACCATCAGGCACAGTTTGTACTATTCATGCAGATTATACTGTTACCCTTTTCAACTTGATTAGCTATGCCAAAAAAAACGGAGGCTTGAAGGTTATTCCCTTTAAGAAGAAAAATTGGTGATGGAGTCAGGTAGCTTGTATGCAATTCTTTCTGGCTACAAGCCCTGTGTTCTTGAACCCAGGTAGTATTAAGCAGTGAGAGACAACTTTATGTTTAGGAGTGAAATTTCTAGGGCAGCTTCTCCACAAAAGCTCTTTTTCCTCTTGATGACTCTGCTGGATCAGACCATTCTTCAACTTCCTTTCTGCTTTTGAGCTTCCTGCCACTGCATCTGCACAACCTTTTCTACGAGGAGCAAAAGCACACGAACACACACAAACGCATATACACACATCCAACTGTATCGCACTTAAGGTAAGACCAAAGCTGTTCTGCCCAGCCTTTTTACATTTTTGAGCAGGATTTCAAGGAGAGGCATAGACTTCTGTTCTGGTTTGGGAGGCTGCTATCATTTCAGCTACATACTTCCACAGGGGCACTTAATATTTTTTTCCAGCCTTTTAAAATGAAGGATGGCATCTTAGTCCACTTCCTTCAGTGCATTCATGCCCAGTCTGTTTCAGACTGCCTGTTTCACTTTAGCCATTCCTCAGGCTGCATGATTCTCTCCATACATTGCTCTTTCACTCGGTATTGGATTTTCTGCATGTTTTGTATATTTTATGCACTATGAAAATCAGTAAAACAGATTGAACAATGAAATGTTAATGAATAACAACTGAGAGACTGCAGCTGTTTCATTTTAAGATGCTTTTAATCTCCATTACCACAGCCAACAGCATGCTCTTGAACAACAACTGCTACCAAGACAGACATACTGCCCTCATCCCTGATGCTAAATCTCTGCAAAAGCTACTCAGCTACAGTGCTGCTGTGAGTGATGTGAGTCCATTCAGTGAGGCTTCTCCACCAAAATTAAGGAATCTCTGTGCAGGATCAGTTTCAAACACCCAGGTCCATGGAATCATTCCATGAAGTGACTAAACCAGCACAGCCCAGGCTCTTTCTATGTCTTATCTGTCTCGGGACACACAGGAAAGTTAAGGCAAACCAGCTCAAGGTGGGAAGTCACCGCACATAAATTACAGCATGCTAATCCCTTCCACAGATGCTCTCATTTAGGTGTAAGGTTATTGAAGTTCCATGCCACCCTTGGCAGGATTTATTTACATTTCCTGTAGGAGGCTGTGGTTTGATGTTACAAAATGATCAACAGTGATATTAGCATAAGAGAAATTTCCTCAGTTAAAAAAACACAACAAAACATGGTAAAAAAATTTTTAAACTGATTTTCCATCCAGATCTGTTCACCAATCTTATTTGTAATGAAGTCATACAAATAGAATGCTAGAAGCTCTCCTTTTTTCCTATATAAAAGTTGTTCTGGTTACATTGAGGTTTTATGTCCATGTTTTGTTTTAAGCAATTAAGTGTAGTCCCATTGTAACCAATCTTGTTCAGTTCTGCCCTACTTTCTAGCATAGTAATTGGAAAAGTAATTTCTAATGAATGTCCTAATTAGCTAAATATGAACAGGCATAATTAAGGCAGAAACAAAACAACACCCATTCACAAGTTTTCCTCATCAACCCGTACTTCTGCAAACCCTTTAAGTACTTGCACAGCTGCAGTGAAGCCTCATGCAGAATCAGTGAATAATGTGAAGTCAGTGCAGTCTCTCTAGTTAGTGAGGTACAATTCATGAAGCTCACCTGACTGAGATTGGTACATTAGGTCAATAGGTACCTTGGACTCCTAGCACCTCAGAGAACACCTGGGATTGCAAGTCTCAGTCTTCTAGCTGAGAGACATATGTGGAGATAAGAAAGTTAGGAACAGGAAAAGAAGACTTTAAACCAGAGTGTGTGTGTTTACGATGTGGAAGGAAAGTGTGTGAGACCAGTTTGGAGTGGCAGCACTAGAACCCCCTCTAGGAGCTCCAGGAAACAGGCCAGGGCTTGACAATCTCAGGAAATAGACCTGGAGGTGATCCCCTGACACGGGCATGGACTGGAGCTTCTTCCTGTTGTAGGAAAAACCTCATTAACTCTATAACAACACAGCAGGAACTACTGAGCTGGTACTGCTGGACCAAACAAAAGACAATGACCCTTATTCTGCACTTTGCTGTAGTTGGCCACACCAGATAAATACTGCGAGATCTGCTGTTAAGGTACATGGGACTATTTAGAAATATTAACCTCCATTGCTAAAGAATGCATTGATGCAAAATGTTTGAAACTATTTAAAAATTCCCTTTCACTAAATCTATTATCTGTTTAGAATTATTTCAACATTAGTCAGTAACATTCTTTGAATAATAGACTAGAGTCCAGCTCCCTGGCAAAACTCACCTTGATCTGTATTATCATTTAGACTCCACCTGAAAACATCATTAATTTAAATAAGCAATAGAGACTGAAATAAAATTCCATTCATGCTTAACTCTCCAATGTGGTTTTGAAAAACCTTTCTTCTTTAGCCAGTCTTATGTTACATGCTGGACGGTCTTTGCTTTGACCACCTCATAAAAAAAGGCTCATAAATACTTTTCATGTGTTATTTAAACTAGCGGTACTCCCTGAGGCACCATGCTTTTATTTTTAAAAATCCTTTGTGTATTCCTAAAGCATTTCTAAACCAGTAGCAGAGGTAAAAGTGTATTTTAACCCAGGAAAGCCATGTTCTGTCAGTATCAGACCACAAATTTTATTACTCCATGCTGATAAGAATAAAACATTTCTAGCAACTTCCATCTGATTTATGTGCTTTCTTTCTAAAAATCATCAATTTTTGAGTATGAGTAAAAATCACTGAAATGATTTTGCCTGACTAGATGCTTTCCAAAACCAAAAACATATTCCTAGTATGCTACCACAGGCACAAGCAACAGACCAAGAGCCTCTCCCCTTGCTGCTCCCTGGGAATTCTAGAACCATAGAATCATTTAGGTTGGAAAAGACCTTTAAGATCATTGAGTCCAATTGTAAACCAAACACTGCCAACTCTACCACTAAACTATGTCCCTAAGTGCCACATCTACACATCTAAATAACTCCAGGGTGACTCAACCACTTCCCTGGGCAGCCTGTTCCAATGCTTGACCACACTTTTGGTGAAGAAATTTTTCCTAATATCCAATCTAAACCTCCCCTAGCGCAACTTGAGGCCGTTTCCTCTTGTCCTATCACTTGTTACTTGGAAGAAGAGACTGACAACCACCTCGCTACAAGCTCCTTTCAGGTGGTTGCAGAGAATTACAAGGTCTTCCCTGATCCTCCTTTTCTGCTGACTAAACAGCCGCAGTTCCCTCAGCTGCTCCTCATAGGACTTGTTCTCCAGATCCTTCACCAGCCTCGTTGCTGGTCACTTCCCTAGTCCTACTGGCCACACTATTACTGATACAAGCCAGGGTGCTGTTGGCCTTCTTGGCCACCTGGGCACACTGCTGGCTCATGTTCAGCTGGCTGTCGACGAACACTCCCAGGTCCTTTTCTGCTGGGCAGCTTTCCAGCCACTCTTCCCCAAGCCTGTAGCATTGCATGGGGTTGTTGTGACCCTAGTGCAGGACCCAGCACTTGGCCTTGTTGAACCTCATACAGTTGGCCTCAGCCCATCGATCCAGTCTGTCTAGATCCCTCTGCAGAGCCTTCCTACCCTCAAGCAGATCTACACTCCCACCCAACTTGGTGTCTTCTGCAGACTTACTGAGGGTGCACTCAATACCCTCATCCAGATCATTGGTAAAGATATTAAACAGAACTGGCCCCAGTACTGAGCCCTGGAGATCACCACCTGTGACTGGCTGCCAACTGGATTTAACTCCATTCACCACCACTCTGGGCCCAGCCATACAGCCATTTTTTTATCCAGTGAAGAGTGTACCTATCCAAGCCATGAGCAGCCAGTTTCTCCACGAGAATGCTGTGGGAAAGAGTGTCAAAGGCTTTACTAAAGTCTAAGTAGACAACATCCACAGCCTTTCCATCATCCACGAAGCAAGTCACTTTGTCATAGAAGGAGATGAGGTTAGTCAAGCAGGACCTGCCTTCTGTAAACCTATACTGACTTAGCCTGATCACCTTGTTGTCCTGTATGTGTCGTGTGATGGCACTCAAGATGATCTACTCCATAACCTTCCCTGGCACCGAGGTTAGACTGACAGGCCTGTAGTACCCGGGATCCCCCTTCCGGCCCTTCTTGTAGATGGGTGTCACATTTGCTAACCTTCAGTCCACTGGGACCTCCCTTGTTAGCCAGGACTACTGATAGATGATGGAAAGTGACTTGGTGAGCACCTCTGCCAGCTCCCTTAGTACCCTTGGGTGGATCTCATCTGGACCCATGGACGTGTCTAAGTGGTGTAGCAGGCTGATAACCATTCCCCCTTGGATTATGGGGGCTTCATTCTGCTTCCCATCCCTGTCTTCCAGCTCAGGGAGCTGGGTACCTGGAGAACAACTTGTCTTACTCTTAAAGACTGAGGGAATGAAGGCATTAAGTACCTCAGCCTTTTCCTCATCCTTTCTCACTATGTTTCCCCCTGCATCCAATAAAAGAACGGAGATTTTCCTTAGACCTTCTTTTGTTGCTAATGTGTTTACAGAAACATTTTTTATTGACTTTTATGGCAGTAGCCAGATTAAGTTCTTGTTGGGCTTTGAATCTTCTAATTTTCTCCCCACATAACCTCATTATATCCTTGTAGTCCTCCTGAGTTGCCTGTCGCTTCTTGCAAAGGTCATAAACTTTTTTTTTTTTCCCCTGAGTTCCAGCCAAAGCTCTCTGTTCAGCCAGACTAGTCTTCTCCCCCGCTGGCTCGTCTTTTTGGCACATGGTGACAACCTCCTCCTGCGCCTTTAAGATTTGCTTCTTGAAGAATGCCCAGCCTTCCTAGACTCCTTTGCCATTCAGGACTGTCTCCCAAAGGACTCCATCAACCAGGCTCCTAAACAGGCCAAAGTCTGTCTTACCAAATTCCGAGGGAATGATCTGAAGGAAGGAGGGGTGCATGAAAGCCACACCTGGAATGGGTGAGAGCTTGCCTGGAGAAGAGTGGGACTAGTTCAGGTGTGGTGGGCAGTGACCATAGGTGTGCAGTGCAGGTGGGTAGATGGGAATGCCAAATTTCACCCAGTGTAAGAGACTTCTAGTTTTCCCCAGATGACAAGTATAGATACCAGTAGGATTAAGTTGTACTTCAGAAAGAAGAACCTAAACTCACAAAGTGTAGGAAACAAAAAATATACACCAATATGATGGTATATTACATTTAACAAAATCAAATGTAAAACAGGAGTTCAACCAAAAAGATTAGAAACTAGATAGGCAGAATAGGCATTAGACAATTGGATAAACCCAGATATTCCAGAAAATCTAGAGTGGTTCTTCCATGTTCCAGTCCTGCTCCTCGTTCACCTTTCAGCAGCAAAAAAAACCCCCAACAAACCCCTCTTTGGATCACAGCCTGAGCATATTCTTCTTGGGAATTTATAACATGTGAGCTGATTGTATTATCAGGAATTAAGGCAGAAATGACATCATCCTGAGACATTTGTGCTCATCCCAACCTCCTTGAAAGATCCAGGCTGTGGTGCCCACACAAAACGCTGACAATAAAGCCAAGAGAGAGAAGGCAGGATTTCTAAGCTAAATCTTTTCTTTAGATGCTGCTGCTGCAGTAGGGTCTCCTTCGACATGTGGGGGTCAGCTGGTAGAAGGGGTAACCTCTTCTCTTTTGTTCATGGAGTTTGTAATCCCTGACAGCACCTGACAGGCCTTTAAAGGTTCACATTTCTTTAATGCATAAAAAATTATTAATTCTGCAACCTTCAGAAGAACCTGCAAAGCACTAGCTCTTGCTGAGATAAATCACTAAGACCCACTCACTGCTTTAGATTAGCTGACTTGCTAGATACTGTATTTTTGCACAAATAATACAGAAAACTGTTTACACATTATTTTTAACAGTTGTTTAATTAAATGCTCATATTGTCAAGACTTCCTTTCCATTTATCCTCACAGTTTAAAATAAACAAATACTGAGGAAAACAAAATAATCAACTCCCCTAATCCTTGCCCAGCCATCCCAATTAATGGGTAGCCAATCAGGCATGAAAAATATGAGGAAGAAAAGATTTATGAACAGTTTAGGATTACATTTGGTAAGAGAGAGAGAAAGGTGGCATCAGAACTGGTCTAGTAACACTGGAATTGAAGCAGCTTTTTCTGTATTACTATTTCTTCTTCCCTCTCTCACACTCAGATTGTTCCCTTCAGACAAAAGCAAACCTTTCACAACACCCTTACTGTTTAGCTGACACAGAAGCTCTAGGATTCAATTCCAGTTCAAATTTCACAAAATGTGAAAGGCTGCCGGGCTGTAACTGGCACACACCTTGATGGTAGCCAACATGGGAGCCATGGCCTGGGGCAGAAGTGGAGTTTTAAGCTCTGCTTGTAGGAGGATTTCTCCTCCAAATATTTTTCCAAATTCAACAAGAGATGAGATTCCTCCCTGTAAGCTACTAGCATTTAATTTAGAGGGGTGGGAGAGCAGAAAGTGTCATCTCCATATAGTTTTGCTGTGTGGCCACTAAGGATGGCTGTTTTCTCTCTCTTCGCACCCTACACACCACATGGAAATCCAGAGCTGGGCCACAATGGCACCCTCTCAAGAGACATGGAAATTCAGCAGAAGGAAGAGGAGAAAGAGGAGGATAGGAAGAAGGAGGTGGACTGTCTCATAAGCATCAGGACATCTGGTTGATCCCCTGGGATCTGTGGGGAGTAAAGAAAATAAAACAATTGAAATAATAGAAATAACACACAATTAGATGGAAATGTACATACAATGAAATACTGACATCACTGAAAACATCTGACCTTTTTTGTGTGTCTGAGTAGCACACAACTCTTCACAACTGTAATCATGCCAGTGTCCCAACAGCTGTTTTCTGTATAATATTTTCTTTACTAAGAGATAAAAGACATCAGATAGAGTTGATACGTCACTTACTTAGCACAGCATGGGGAATCAGAGGATACAACCCAGGCACCCTGGATAGTGGAGCTGCATCAGTCCTTGCTCTCCTTCCAATGCACTACTCCTGACTCACAAAAGATATCAGCTCTAACTGAAATGTGTTTTTCCATGACATGCGTTGATTGGAGGGCAACAGTTGGCAAGGATGGGAGCTTTTTGCTGCTGGCCGTATCCATACTTTGCCTTCCTCTGGGACCTAGAGCAGTGTCCAGGGGATACATATATTGTACAACTCTGCACTGTGCCCAGTATTTTAGCTGTAGCTCTGCAGGGGCTCAGATGACCCTGCAAGTGCAGCAGAGGTGCAAGCACAGAGCCTTGACTCAGGAGAGGGCCATATGTGGCCACGCTGTGGTTGCATGAGCCTGGCTGCTCCTGCCACGAAGCGCTGCCTGCTCTCCTTCCCGCTCTGGAAGGAGATGCGTGAAGCCCCTGCCGAACTATTACAAGATATTTCGGCTAACATGGACTCTAAACTTAACCACATAATTTCTCCTAGCCTGGCTGAGCCTTTCTCGCAGACTGCTGCCCATCTTTTAGTTTCTGGGAGATAAGCAATGATTGCTCTCTTCCCATCAGTTATGTTATTCAACTAAAACCATTTATTTATTTTGCTGCTTTTAATCCTGTCCTATCCTAGCCTAGCCTAGCCTAGGCTACCCTAGCCTAGCCTAGCCTATGCTGTTATTTTGTTTTTAAAGATCCACAATGGTTGTTGTCTACCAAGCAACCTCAACAACTCTCAAATGAAGGAATAGTAGAATATTTGCAGACTGATGTAGTCAGCATCTGGCAAGCTGAAATGTTGTGGTACAGTTGCAGAGACCACAAGCTAGGTTTGTGGGCAGAGGCTTTTACCATTATCCTATTTGTTTTTTGGGGACTTTGGTCTTTTTCAGCAGCTGTGCCAATTAGTGTTACTAAAACATTGTCCTTTAGGATTTACTGTCTGTGCTACAGAGCTGAGGGTTTGGGGAGTTCCGGTGGAACAAAACATCAGTGCTGATAGATAAATAAAATGACACAGTTGCAGGGTTCAACTTTTGCCTGAGTAATTTCAAATCATAGCTGTGCCTTTTGATTTATATTTGTTTGCCTTTCTTTTTGCATCAAAGAAAACTACAAACCACTGTAGGTTTACAAGCATATACGAGGATGTCCGGGTTGGGTATAGTCTGACTGCTGGGGCTCCATAATTTATTTTTTCATGGACTGTCTCACTAACAGGATGCTTGATCTGTGTGTTGCGGAACCAATGATTAATTTTATTTATACACTTAGTGCAATTGTTTCCTCCTGGCATTGTTTAGACAGGTCTAAATTTTGCATACTGTTGTGAAAGAGTATTGTAATGAGTTTGAAACAAAGCCTTTCTTCTAGCCATAGACATAAATACATGGTATTTTGTTTATTTTACCCAGCCCGCCTTTGGAAAACACTAAACATGAAGATGGAACCGAAAACTCTCTTCCAAGCGAAGATATGAAATGAATGAGACATGAGGACCTGACAAGTGACTCAGTGACTTGACTTAGAATTAATAAACAGGAATCCAACCTGCGTGAAATAGCCAGTGTGCCATGACAACAAGACACAGCTCTGCCATTTCACAGTTCAAATTCTTGCAGCATTACTACACTGGCTGTGAATGTAGGGAATTAATATTATGTAATATCAAAAGACCAAGCCCAATGGAGCTGAGGCATGTAGTCTGCAGATACATTAAATAGGGCTGCATATGAACTTGCTTGAATCCAGCCATAGCAGAGCACTCCCTGCGCACACAGTGTTGAGGCTGTTAAAGAGAAAGATGAGCGCAGACACATAATGCTGATGCCTCTGCTTCCAGACTTACCATGTCACACAACTGCCAGAACAGAGGATGAAGGTGATTGGTGGCTAAAATACTGATTTCTGCTTAAATGTAAGTTCACAACAGAGTCTATCTGAAAATAGATGGGAAGGACACGTGGTGGCCCTGGGTCCATTTGGGAACACCTCACACCCACCCTGATCATTGTGCAAGTGATGCTGGAAGTGAAATCTGAGTGACTGGGAATGGAAACACACAAGTTAGAGATCAGGGCATACTTGTTACACATGTTTAAGCATGTTCATGTACCAGTTCAGTCGTAAACATACTGCATCTTACTTAGCTTTTCTCACATAGCTTTTTTTCTCTTGTAGATTAAAAGCAATAATGTAATTTGTTTATTTTGGTGGATTAGTAAATCAAAGGGCCAAAATCCAAATCTCAGTCTCTCTACCAAACTGTGGGAATAATTGGATTTAACTTCAGACTGCAGCTGTCCCTCATTTTTGATTCACAGTATGATTGAAGGGGGTCTACTTTCCATTTCCAGTTAGAAAGCAGTGGATTTTTTTTTTCCATCTGTGAGAGCCAATATCTCCCTAGGCTTTATGCCTCTGAATGAACAGAAACCACTGAATCTCACCTACAAGTCTAATGAAGTGTAATTAACAGCCTGATTTGAAAGCAGCATTCATAGCTCATCTTCAGACCTATGTTACACAATAAAGCATTCACAATAGTCTATTCTTCTTTTGCATAACAAATAGGTCATAATTTCAAAAAAGATTTTTATTTCTACAAAATTACTGGCAATTAGTTTGTCATCTGGATAGTAAAACCATCTGTCCAGAACTATTCCCACCAGGAAACTGAGGGTTTAGAAATCCCATGTACTTCCACACTTTAGAACGATACCACAGATATTCAGCAGAAAGCCACTGTCTAAGAATTAAACCAGTGACTTGTGGAACCAACTCCTTTTGCCAGCATGTTTTCAAAATTACTAGAATGGTTTTTAGAAACCTAACCAGAGACAGCATAACTGTTCAAAGTCCTGCCAGAGACCTACACAAGGTTTGAACATCACTCCGTATTTGGTACAGATGAAGGAGTAATTAGAAGCCTGTGGAAAATATTAGTATCTGAACTGTAACTTTTTCTGCACATTTCAGGTATGGTATTCTCCATCTCAGAACAGAAGGAAATGTATTATTTACTATTATGGAAGTATTAAATAGCTTCTCTCTCAGATGTCAATGTTTAAAACATTGGGGTATCATTGAATATGGAGGAGGACATTGCACCCAGTAGGAAGAAGTTAAAATGACAAGAACAGGATCATAGAAGTTCAGTTCTCCACAGACAAATGTGGATGAAAAGGTGGTCAAAAAAACACCAACAAAAACAACATGAGGTCAGTGTCTTCTCTCCTCACCCAGCAGCCCAGCTCAGCTTGGATTGCTCAGCAGAAAGGAGGAAATAACATCAAACCACATTCCCAAGCAAACCAAGGTGCAGAACCAAATGAAAGTCTCCAGAAAAAGCTCTGGCTTGGGGTTGCCATAGCAATCATCAGGTTTGTCTCATTTCTATTCCTAGTGGAAAAAAAGGATCAAATATTAAGCAAAAATGCCAATAAGATTTCAGGGTCTGCCACATTTACAGGTCTGCACAGATGCCTATAGCTTTTGCAGAAATCAATGGGAGACCCCATGCCTGGGATTCGTAATAGAAAATTTATGTTCAGGTTTTGATGGAAATTTAGTCTTTGACTTCAATGGAAGCAAATTTACAGCTGCCATAAATGAATTCCAATTCTGCCTATCTGTAAGAAAGAAAATTACAAGAAACAGTTCAGAAACTGAACTTCTCAGCTGTCATTTAACACACACATATATTAGCCTGTTTTGTATGTTAATCAAGAACAGCTAGTGGTAACAAAAGCACCTTCACTCCCAACAAGATACCAACATTGGCTCTGTCACCTGCTCTGTGCACCCATCTCCTGGTTTGGATCTTCTGCAGGGAAATGCCCAAAGACCCTCAGCAAAATCCTCGGACCTGTTGGTTCACACAGCAACTGGGGCAATGGGGAAAGAAATCAAGTGGTATAAGAGCAAGTATTTGAGAAATGCTGCACCAAAAGATTGCAGCAGGATGAATTTCAGCTGGATCGCAAGAACACAAAAAAGGATTGCTAATATTCAGAGGATTTTTTTCTTTTTCCACACAATTGCCATTTAAAAGGGATATTGCAACCTTGATTATTGCTGTTTTCATTTTATTTTGTTGAGCTTTCCTTGTCTTCTAGAGAACTAAGCATCACAGAATCACAGAATGGTGGCTGTTGGGAGGGACCTCCGGAGATCTTCTAGTCCAACAAAAGCAGGGTCACCTACAGCAGGATGCACGGACCACATCCAGGCAGGTTTTGAATATCTTCAGAGAAGGAGAATCCACAACCCCTCTGTGCAGCCTGTTCCAGTGCTCCGTCACCCTCAGAGTGAAGAAGTTCTTCCTTTTGTTCAATGGAACTCCAGTCTGTCCAGGTCTCACTGAATGGCAGCACAGCCTTCTGGTGTATCCACCACTCCTCCCAGTTTTGTATCATCAGGAAACTTGTTGAGGGATATATAGTTTAGGGGGTTTTACAATTCCTGTTCAAATACTTCCTATCTTAAAACAAAAGAGCTCCAGGAAGGCTGTTACTGGGGACAAATCTGGGCCTTTTAAATTGAATTCCAAACTCTCATTTTATAAGAAGATAGCAAGAGCAGTCCTAGAGGATTCACCTGCTGTGTAGTGGAGGTATTACTGGACTAACCTCCTGTGACCCCAGAATAATGACAAGCACCAAATGGCACGTAAGTAGACCTCTGGTATCTATGACAGAGATGCTCTACTGAATGTTTAGTGAGTCACATATAAATAATGACTGCATAGATAGATTTAAGAGCTGGAACATGAATTTATTGGAAGTTTAATAATCCCTTCTGGAATTACAGCATTTATTGAGGTAAAAGGGAATGCCATGATTTTGCTTCTATTCAGTTCCTCATCTTTGTACCAAGAACAGCATTTGTTTACTCCATAGAGGAGGGAAAACAGGTATCGTCACTCCCTCCTGCCGAATCTGTTTCAGCCCACCTGATGGATTTTGGTGAGAAGAGCAAAGGGCATGGCTGTAATTCAGCAGTGTGAGCGCACACCTCAGAGGCAGGAGCCCCGAGGTAAGTGCCAGCTCCCAGGACCTTCTGCTTTTTGCATTAATCAGCTATACAGAGGCAAAGCATTCTTGCTCTGCAAACACGATCCTCATGTGCTTCGCTGAGAGCCTGCAGGCTCGCATACCCCTCCTTTCCTGCCTCCTTCCGCTCCCACAAAAATCCTCTGACTCTCCGAGACTACTAACAGCAGGCAGCCTCCCAGGAGTGCAACACATAGCTCTGGACAGGGTTGAAAGCGGATTTGGATTAGTGTCATCTGTATCCTGTGCAAGCAGTCACTAATCACGAAGGTTCTGCAGAGATGGCGAGCAGCAGGAGCCATGCAGGACATGGGGCACCTCCTGCCATGTGCCTCAGCACGGGCAGCCTCCACTCCTGCATGGGGAAGGGATCCCAGCTGTCAGCCCAGTGCCCACACTCCTGGTGAGGGCACAATCTCATGCACAGCTCTGGTGCCAGTAGCTGGCTTCAGCAGCTCGTCACCGAGGCTCCCAGTTCTCTCCATGGAGACCACAAACGCCCCGCTGAAGCTCTGGATGCCCTGTTGGTGGCCAGCCACAGCGACACTTAGCTTTGTTGAGTCTGAGCCTTTTTTGGGCTGAAGCCCTAACAACATGCCTGGGTCATGCTGTGCCAAAGTCAAGAAATGAAACTTGTTTTCCTAAACATCAAGTTAATTCACTCCAAGCCGGACAACTCACCATGCTTTCCCACTCCTTGCTTTGGATTATTTTTCCCCAGCTTTATTATCTCACATTTTTCAAATCAAATTACTTTTTTTTTTCTTTCTCTTTCTAACCACTCTCCACCTCCTCTGCATTATGTCTCCTGTCTCTACAGTCCTAGCTACTCCGTTTAATGCAATCTCTAGATCTCATCTCACTTCCATGTCAAATCTGACATGAGTTGGTAATGAAGAAAAGGAAGCAGACTGGGGCTTCCTTTGCAAAGGCTTCAATTCCCGCTTTGGAAAATAATGCTGCATCTACACATAAGACTGGAAACAGCACAGTGTCAAAGGCCAGCCCTTCGGGGAGTAGTAGTCAGCAGTCCATGCAAAAGATTTCAAAGAGTGGGTGAGAAACAAAACCAAAGCCACAAATACCTCTTCCCAGCAAAGTAATTGCCAGTGGCGGTGAAGCAATGGAAAGGGCAGATCGCTAATAACATACTTACTTGTGCCTTGGGCTGACTTCCACAAGGTGTTAGTTGGCAACATCATGTGGCTTCCATCAGAGCTGGCAGAGCTGCATTTTCCTTTGGATAAATCCAAATCTTTTGTTTGCCTTCTGCTGTTATTCTAACACCGTTAGCAGGAACTAATAGCCACTTCAAAACCAGAAATGGCAATGTAGGATATTAGTATGGAATGAAAAATATATTTTCCCCCAGTGTATCAGAATGTGAAAGTTTATTCACACTAACAAAAATGAAATGCTGGCAAACAGCTGTAAGGAAGGATGATTTGGGTAGGCAAAAGTAAGAGTTTTATTTCTCTCTCACAGCTCTGCCAGAGAATGAGAGTAAGGGGTGTTTTCTACTGAAAACCATTTGCTTTAAAGTCAGTCAATCAACAAGCTCAATGACACACTATTTTAACTCTGCTTAGCAACATACATGTATGTGTATGGGGGGGTGTCTCTGTGTGTGTATATATAGAGAGATTCACACAGCTAATCATTCATCTTCACATTAAAAGTTTGTAAAGCTGTAATTGTGATTTGTCACCGCAAACTCAATGCTCTAATGGATTACAGCAGAATAATACATTGCATCCGTCTTCTTTTGCCTCAAAACCAGAAATAGTACTGTACATATAATCATTTTAAGATGCAAAAGTTTAAAACAAATGAGGGACCCCAGGCAACATTTTTTGATATGTGTATTTATGTATCAAAGGAGCTGATTCGCAGTGTAGAATACTTAGCCCATGTAGCCCCCATCAGTAATGTCAGATAATGTTTAGCTACAGGCCTTCCAGGGTTCTGGAAGCAAATGTTTGGAGCTAAGCAACACTTGCAATTTCATGGTTTTGGTTTAAGACTAATCTGAGATCAGAAGCAATGATGAAAGAGGATGTCTTTAAAACACTGTGATCACCCACCAGCCTAAACATCAACACCTCCAAAACGAGTTCAATGGAACAGCCAGTGCTTTTTCACAGGCAGTGCAGGAGCACACCTGAGCACTGCATTCCGTGCACCGAGGGGAGGAGACAGCTTTAGAGGCAGCTTTTTAAGGTGTGGCCAGCTGACAAGGGGATTTCAGTCTCTGAAAGATCTCTAGCCTAGTAATCACAAGAAACAGCAAACCTCAGAGGCTTTGTTTATCATTTGCAGGAGCAAATTGCAAAACCTCTTGGAATTCCAGCCACTGCACTTGTACCACAGTTCTACTGTTTGGAAGAATTTATTCAATTTTTTTGTAACAGAGAAAATTCTGCTTTGAGCCTTCTGAGGGGAAGCCACTTCCTAAGGCCAGACAATTTCTGGCACCTGGTGGCATAGCGGAACCGAGTCCTTCACACATAGTGGGCCTGGAGATCTTGCAACAAGCACTGCCAAAGAACAAGCTACGCTGCAGCAAAACCCAAGCAAACGTTCGTTGGAAGAAAGGCGAAAGTGCGGAAGATACAAGAAAGGAAAGGTGTTTTACACATGGAGGTTGATAATACTACAGCTTAGTTTGTTGCCTATAACCTTTTATTCAGGTTATTTTCCTCTTCCACAGGACTGAGAGAGATGCTAAAGGTTAGATATAGAACGAATTCAAGTTACCTAAAGTGAGACTTAGGCAGACTCCACAACGAAACCACGATCCTGTTCCTTGTCTAAAATTGTCAGATACTGCGGTTTGTAAAGCTAAGAGTTATTTGCATTCGGTTGTTTCACCTCTTTACATCTGCCCAGTCTCAGTTCCCAGCTCACTCCCAGGACCATCACAGAGCTGGGAAGTGAACATGTCTTCTCCTCAGTCTCCTAAGGATCTGATTTGCCAGGCACTTCCAGCACCTCAGACGCCAGTAGGATGAAGTTGCTCAGAAAACACGGCAGACATCAGTTAATTCTACACCATGCAGGGAACTGGTGCGATGCACTCATTTTGGTCACTGCTGTTATAATTGGACAACTAGTTCAAAAAGAAGTTATGCTGACTTAACGCCTTTTCTCTCTGAGAAGACACAAATCTATACTTGACTAAGCCATGCCATTCTTAGCTTGCGGCACTATCTCTCCTTTTGAAGCTGTACCACAACATAGCAACAAAACCCGTGTCTCACTAGACCAGAAAGTGAGCACAAGTGCCAAGTGGCCTCCATTCAAGGCTCTTACGGGCAAAGAAGCAATGAGGGCTCTTCACCAGTCACTGCAAAACAACTGTATATGGTACATTTTCTCCTCCCAGCTGATCCTGCTTTTCCCTTCAGTGCAGCCATATTCACTCTTTGGTTCATTGACTTCTTTTCTGCAGTTTCTGGCTCAACTTATCCCTTTGTGCAGGGCGGCACAGCAGTACCAGGAGGAGTGGAGGATGCTTCTTGGGCAGATTAGTCTAAAAGTTGTTAATTAGGATAAAATTGTGGAAGGTGAGATGTGGGTTTGGGCATGCCCCTCCCTCTACCTAGAAGAGCAAATCAAACCCACGGTCTGGACCAATAATTCATGGGTTTACAACAAAATGCCTGCTATGAAATGGTGGGCACTGCCACTCATCCCCTGATTTAGAGGGCAGCCCTGCTCCATGCTTGCAAAAGATAAATACCAGTCCTGAATTCCCAGAGACCTTCAGGCCTGTAGATCCTCAGAGGATGGAAGACTTGCTGTAGCCCGGAGTGAGATGTCTGAACACTGTGACTCATCCATTCAGCACACAGATTGTTTCGGATGACATTCAGAGGCACTGTGGCACCTAACGTTCAGGTATTGACTTCCATGAGTCACTCAGGTGCACATTTGCAGCACACCACGCACCGAGTCCCTATTCCGCACTGACCTTCTCTAGCTCCTGCTGATAAGTAAAACAACTGCTCCCCATCTAACTGAGCCTTTTGTAAACCAGATGCAAACAGTTTTTATCCTATTTAATGTCTCAGCTGGGCACAAGCAGGTGAACAACTTCTGCACTGTGACAGCAAAGAGATGAGAGATGTCTTCTCATTCCCAACCTAGAGGGCAGAAATATCATAGACTTGCATTCAAGACAACTGCTTAATATGTTCACAAATCAATTTTATTAATTTAAAACAAAATTAATGAAGAAAAATTCTGTACACAATTGTGGACACAACACACTTTTTGTACAATAAGGCCCAGACAAACTGTTTGTTTTTTTCAGTCTGCAACTGACTAAAAATTTAAAAGAGAAAAAAAAAAAAAAAGACAACCAACCCCCCATCACTGTCTACTTTGCTCGAGGAAAAGAAAGGCTAATTATAATCTCAATTCTAAAAACTCCCCACAACGTACTTTATGTAAGTGTGTGAGTACTGCGTGGATTCCAGCACTCATACTGGGTAAAGCACATGTGCAAGTCCTGGTAGGATACAAAACCTCTCTGTTGGTAATAAAGCGATCCACAAACACTGAATTCTAGCAGCAATATGATTCCTCCAGTATAGAAGGGTGTTGTTGTGTAGCTACATTGGTGCTTTGTAGCTTTGCAGGTAGCTGTTTCAAGGCTGGTGTTTTTAGCAAAAGAAAACAGGAAGAAAAGATGGAGCAAGAACCAATAAAGCCGAGGCTTCTTTTTAACAAAGAGATTTAAATCAGGTAAAGGGGACTGGTATAATTCAAGCTGAAAAGCCAGACTAACAGTTTATCTGACCAAGTAGTTCATGGCCTTCAAGATTAGAAAAGTCACAGACAGAGACAGTCTAGGTTTGCCCTGTAAACAGGTACAGACAAAAGCAAATTTTAACTCCTTGGTGATAACTATTTTAGTATTTCCATTGCCGGCAATGGATGTTATATCTTAGGAAAATCTGACTCCTGGTGGAAGAGGATTAAAAACTTAATGCATATGAGTATTCTTGTTCAATTTCTCCAAAATATTCCCATTTCTCATTTCTAAAAATAATGATGATGACAATTTCCTTCATTTTTGGATGAGACAAAAACTATTCGGTACCAAGATTCCAGTTTAAGTCATGTCTTAAAATATATTTGTGTTCTCTCTCAATTTCTTTATGGAATGAATCTGCTAATTCATTTTTCAATACTTTAAAAAAGGGTTAATATGTTAACTTTAAAAGAGGAAACAGAAGGCAGCAAAGGACTCCTCTTCAGTTGTGTTTTATCTATATTATTTCCTTCGTGAGGGGAAAGAAATCAACCTTTTCATAATAAGAATAGGTGAGAAAAGAAAAAGTTAGAGAAACAGCTGAGAAGAACAAAACCCGATTCTTATTGACACTTGACATCCATGCTTTTGGTCTTGACAAATTTATCTAAAAAAATCCATTATCTACATATTTATATCCAACGCATTGATAAGGCACTGCACAACAGTTTGTGCACACGTGGCCTCATCCTTCACCAACAAGGCATTACTATCTTTCAATAGCATTTACCTTAACAATATGTAAAAGAATCATTCATTATTACAAATTTACACAAAAAATTCTTCCTGTACACGATTGTCTCAGTGATGTACCTATTAGTTTAAATTAGACATATTTTAAACTACTCTGTAATGTGCTAAAATCAAAAGTAGTTGCTGTACCATAAGGCAAAGGCTTACAATCGCCTTCAATCCTATTATACATATCCTCAGTTATATGATGTCAAAATACAGTCTGTTCATAAATAAGTAAAGATGTACAGAGTACCCTGGGTATGAGAAACCAAAAAGTAAACCTTCTTTACAAGAAAATTACTCCACTGGTATTTTGAAAAATCTCAGTCTTCATTGTGCAATCAAGTTTGCTGTGTTGAAGAAACGGTGTGTGTCACATTGAAGAGTCTAAAAGCTACACAGAATTTGCAGGTCCTTTTTTTTCTTCACAGGTATGAACCTTTTATTTCCTTTTTTTTTTTTTTCATTCTCTATTTCTTTTTGGTAGCAAATACGGTAAAGATGAGTAGTTCAAACATTCGCATGGCTTATTTTCGTTGGACTTGCAGTACCGGAGTCAACAGATGTTCCGAAGAAAAAGACATGCTCCTCCGTTTACTGAAAGGGCAAGGGTTAAGACCAATTGCAGCTGTACGTCAACATGGTGAAATCACAAAGTTCCATAGTCCAATGCTGACACAAGACACAGGCATCCCGTCCACGGGCAGAAGGAGGCTCTGGGGTTTCAAAGTGCTGCTGAGCTGCTACAAGTACTCCAGTTCCAAGGCATGGTGAAGGGCCATAAGGTCAGAGTGGCTAGAGATCCTCCAAAATGGCATAGCATGCTGTGAACAGCACAGACAACATGTAAAAATAGCCCCAAGAATTCTGGTATTTAGACCCACCCATTGTCTTTTGCAAGGATAAGGGAACACTGTGAGGAGAGAAAAAGAGCTCTTAAAACCTTGAGCCCTTCACGTTTCTCTCTGGTTTCTCTGGTCCACTCCCTCAGCATAAATTCTCAACAACAGCAAATCTATTTACCAATAGGAACAGCAGCAAACATGTCAGGAGATCACAAGGAGGGAGGGGTTTCTCATCTCTTTACCAGAAAACCAGATTTTAGCACGTTGCAGAAGAAAATAGTATTTCTAGGAAAAAAATTAAGAAAAATAACCCATACATGAAGCATGTGGGTAGTTTGAGGAAGGGAACGGAATCTGACTAAAAAACAAAAAATAAAGACAGTGAAAGTATTATCTACTATCAAAACGTCTTTGTTCCTTGCTGTACTGTCCCTGGCAGGTGAGTTAAGAACATAGCCATGGTGATTCAGAATAGCTCGTGTGTTGCTCACATCACTTCGAAAGGAATTTTATCCCAGTGGTTTGTATAACATCGCTCCTTGTTGGAACTGATCTTAAAACATCTTTTCCATATGGGACAATTTTAAAATAAATACATATTTTTTTCCTATTAGCTGTAATAAAATCTGTCTGGAGCACAAATACATTTGCAAAGAACCTGAATAAACCAAAAACACAAATACCAGGAAAAAGCAAGCATTACCTCATCCATGAAGGGTAAAAATTTGATTAAGAACTAACTTTACACTCTAAACCAGGGATTATAGTGTCAGCAAGAACTTTCACATAAATAAAAAGAAAAGATAACCATCAGCTTTTGTCAGGAAAATATTCTATAAATCCCACGGGAAAATAGTTTCAATTCAACAATGTTCTGAAGGCTAACATGATCATGTTCACCTTTTCATTGGGTCAGCTTGTGTCCTGGCATCTTTAGGAGGCAAACCACAAGCAATTTATTACCACAATAGCTTCTGAGTTCCCCAAGCATTTTATCTACAATTTCCCAGTTAGGCTTTCTTCATCCTCCTTCAGCACTTCCCCAGTAAATTCCTAATTCTACTAAAATCAGTGGCAAAACTCCATCTCTTGTGATTATCACTTCTACGCTGACCTCCTTTTTTCATTCAGGTCTTCTCCTCAAACTTTAAGTTAGAGAACAGTTTTGAAAACAATGTGAAGCTCTCTGTTTCCAGCTGCATGTTTACTCTAAGCCCTGTAATTTTACCTTATACCTGTCTCAGAAGGCAAACCTCTTAGCACAGAGCCTATCATATATTTGTTTTTAGAAGCTCAGGTAAACAGCTGTCTGTCAGTGTATAAATAATGACTATGTTTAGAAGAATGCTGCTTCAATTCAGATAATGATGTGATGACGAATTGGGTTGAACTTATAGAACAAAGCAAAGATTTTAAAAAGAAATGTAACTATGTAAGTAGTGGCAAGTCTCTCAAGTCAAATGGCTACTGTTAAGGAACAATCAGCTGGTGCTCCTGTGAGAGTCAGAGAAGATAACACTGAATTAATCAATGTTAATAAGCAAGGCTAAAGAGTCGTACACGATCAGCAAGGGAGCACTGTAAGGAATCTGGAAAACGCGTACCCAGTGAAGGACAAGCGTTAGCAAGTAGAGTTGCACAATTAGAGCGACGGCAGAGGGAAGGAGGCGGCACTGAGCACCCACTGCCCATGTTTCAGGGTTTTCACTTAGAATAGCTCTGGTTTGACATCGTGGAAGAAGTGCTCATTAGCAGTTGGAAAGCATTTGGTGCGCATCTGGATAATATATTGTTCTTTAGTTCTATCCAAAAGAAATCTGTTGGGTTTTTTTCTCTTTTTTTTCCCCCCTAAAACCAGTCCAGGATGTTAATCAAAGCATAGCAAGGGGGAAGGACTAGAAGGTCTGCTTCGATATGAGACTCCTGATGGGAATTAAAATGTAATATGGATGCATCAACAGATGCCCACATTCAGAGTATGCCAGGCTTTTAGAGCAATGAAATTTATTCAGGAAGTAAATAAAATGACCCACAAGGAAGCACCATTGGAAGAATTTCTGTTCTGCTTCACTTTGCACTAGATTGTTATAAAGCCTTGAGAAACAGCTGACAATCTCAGCTTGAAGATAAATGCATGACTGATAGCTGCTTATGGAGAGAACAAAACAAAGAATCAAACTAATTCAGAGGCGACGGAGATGTTAGAAAAAAAGCTTCTGATATTTCCAAAACACTTCTACAGATTAATCCTTTTCTTAAGGAGTGTTAAACATTGACACCTAGTATTTCTACATCTTCAATCTGGACCTCCATTGTACTATCTCTATGCTCCACCAGCAACCGGAATTAGATTGCAGTTAACTCAGTTACAACTCCATGTCCCAGTGTCCTCCCAGTTACATTATACAGATAGTCTAGCCTCTGCACTCTGTCAGGTCAAACACTGCTCCTTTCCAACTCAAATCTTTCCTAAAGATTAATTTCTTGCATCATGTCCAGGAAACGAGCCAGCAAGAGCAAAATGAAATAAAAATTGCTAATCATGCTGTTCTCTGGACTCTCCAAAAGCTTCTGAGCAACTATCTGTTATTTAGGTTGTGAGATCTTCCTGGCAGAATCTGTAACACCTGACAAGGGTATTACACCACGGAGAAGCAGGCACAGGTTTGTGCTTGCAGCAGGTCCGTGCAGTGTTTGCCAGCTGACTGCAGCTGCCCGGCCATGCTCAGCAGTGCTGCCTCCCTTCCTGGCATGGCTGCAGTTTCCCCTCTTCTCTTAATGGCCTCAAGCTGCGTCAGGGGAGGTTTAGACTGGATATTAGGAAAAATGTCTTTACTGAAAGAGTTGTCAGGCATTGGAACAGGCTGCCCAGGGAGGTGGTGGAGTCCCCATCCCTGGAGGTGTTCAAAAAATGTGTAGATGTGGCACTTCAGGACACGGTTTAGTAGGCATGGTAGTGATGGGTTGACGGTTGGACTTGATGATCTTAGAGGTCTTATCCAACCTTAACGATTCTATAATTCTCCCACAAGCCTCCTGCCACGCAGGACCCACCTGCTCTCCCTGCCAGCCAGCCAGAGCTCCCCGCTTCTCTCAGGCAGCCTGGAACCAGCTCTGCCGCAACCACTGGGTCAGGGAGGTTTAAATAGCATACCTAAGACGTGGCATGGTGAAGAGTTTGGTGGACACCTGCCTTTGCGTAGTGTCTCTGCAGAAGCCAAGAGCCAATGACATGGATGCCCTCCAAGGTCATACTGCAAACTAATGAATAGGGAGGATTGTAGTAATAAATTCTTGGCTTCCAGCTCTCACTTCATGCAGCTCCAGCATTATACTGCTTCCCTAGTAACAACCTCAGCATCACAGAGCGTACACACACCAAGCAGCTAGGGCGGTTAAAGGCACAGATTGATTTAACAGACGGTTTAGCTTCTGCTAAATCAAATCACAGTGATTCTTGCTAGATGCCCATATGCAATATTGAGTTTTGGATTACCTTCAGCTGTTTACGGTCAGATTTTAAACCAAAACTTTAAGTGGTCATTATTTTGGCTATATCCTTCTATTCCAAATTCACTTAAGTGTCCTCTGCCTTATTTATTGTCTGTGAAAAGAATATACCTCCATTTACTCCATGTAGTTACAGGAGTGAGGTGTGGAATGATTCTGGACAGTACCATGAAAACAAAAAGGTTGTGTAAACCTCAGGATTATAACTATTTTCAGTTCTCCTGCATCTAGGTCAAAAGACCAGCAGCACACTCCCAAGAAATAAAACACGCCAGGAACGTGGCGGCTGCACGGGGCTGGAATCTGCACTGGCACTCCCTGCACCGCCGAACGCGACTGATTCAGATCTCTATCAGCCTGACCCTACGGCACAGCCTTCATAGCCAAGAGGGGAAACAAACCCGATACAGATCTATATATATCTATATTTTTGTGTATGTATACAGTCTCACACACATATGTGTCCATATATACACATGTGTGTTCACAAGGCATACACAGTAATTTTCACCTTATCTAAGGTAACAGATGATTGTACAAGACTAAAACATTTAAAGTAACAAAATTATCATACAAAACCTTATACATAATTCCTGTATTAACTTGCCCCATTTATCCACAGCTATTCAGCTCTGTCAAATGTGGCAACACACCCATGAGAGAGAAGTACATTGTTTCTTACTGAATGACCTGGCAAGAGTTTCTTTGTACACATATTTACTAAATACTACTTTTAGAAAGCCATCCCTGCCAACAGTTAGCACACACGTCATGTACAACACATGTCTTCTATTCTGAGCACGCTGAAAAATGCTCATATCTCACTTGCTGCTGTGGGAGAATGGATGACAAATGCTAACCACTAATATATAGGCAGTGTAACTGGATGCATTAGTATCTAACTATCTATTAGAATTCTATAGAATTCTATAGAATAGATAGAATTCTATCTATTCATGCATATGAAACTATAAGAAAGCTTTTCTTATTGCATATTGGAGGAATATGCATCTAGACTGGTAGTAAAACAATGACTTTTTGTACTATTTCAATATCTTCCAAGCAAAGATGAAGCTTCTGTCTTTTAAAAAACAGGAATTGTTTTGTAGGTGATAAGAAACACATTTATGAACTTTTTAATGATTTCATTTTTACGACATTTTGAAACAAAACTTGGTGGCAAAAATTTGAATTTGGTTTTGGTGTAAAAAGCATGAAAAGTGAAATTATTAACTCAGGAAGTCTAATAACTATAATATTATTAAATAACCTAAAATATTAAGGTATCTTACTTCTGAAAGAGAAGCAATATTATTTTTCAGCATGTATTTACTAAAAGAAAAAAACTTCAACTATTTTCTTCAAAAAAAAAAGTGTTTCTACTAATATATGTGCAAAACAAAGCCATACTTTGACAGCAACACTGAAAAGTGCAGACTATCCTCCTTCCCTTAAATAAGTATAAATCTTACTCCTGAGATTTGTGATGGATTTGAATAGAAAACTCTTCAGTTTCTGTCATCTTTCAGAGTATTTTTGTTGTGTTTGTGCCAGATTTGCTAAGCGGTTATCTTTACTTCCTACCCCAAACCTGACCAGCACAGTGTGACTGTGAGCTTAAAAGCAGTGGCATATTGGATACCCATTTATATTCTATTTATTGCTCCACAAAGATTTATGGTTTTTCCTCCCAATTTCCCTCCGAGGCAGCATGACCATTTCGGAGACAAAGGGAGAAGCCAATTTGCCCAGGCTCTCCCGAACCACCTGATGTAAAATCCAGCTCCTCAGTGCAGAGAGCCTCCTCCTTTGTCTCCTCTCACAAATTAGAAATCCTTTGGAGGATTCCCTTAAGTAGAAAAACTCAGGAGTTGGGGTTTTTTCTGCCTTATGAGTATTTCCCGACTGTGTCTCCAAAGGCAAAGGCAAAAGATGAGCTCAGACAAAACAAACCAAACCAAAAGAAAACACAAAAAAAACCAAAGCAAAGGAAAACAAAATGCCAAGACAATGGAGTCTCTGGCAGAAAACCCCAGAAACAACTTCTGCAATGAACGAGCCGTGTCACCGCGGTGGCGCTCGGACGCAGCGGCCGCCCCGAGCACCCCTCGGCTCTCACACCGGTTTCTCTCCCCCTTCCTTTCCCTCTTTTTCCTGGGGAAGCTGATCCAAAGGTAGCAACCTCCGCGTGAACCCTGGCGCCGCAGCCACCCCGGCTGTGTGCTGCGCTGATCCGGAAGGGTACGGTTATTCCTCAGCCTGCGACGCAAACGTCCCGGGAATTTCAATCGTCTTCTAAAGTATTTTGCTGGAAGTGACAGCTAAACAGAGGTGTTGATACCACAGCTCGTCCCGCACTACGTGAAATGTAAGAGTGTGGAGTTTCCTCAGTGCACTGTATTTATTTTCATTCATCAAAAGAGGCATTTTTTAAAAAACAGTCTTTCCTAAAAGTGTTTCTCAAAAGAGCAATGCTCTTTTAAATGGTATTAAAAAGTTTCTATTACTGCATTTTTACAATAATAAAAAGATTTTAAATCTGTCCTTTATTTTTCCTATTGTTGACTCAGGATCTTCCACGAATGAAGGACATAAATAAAGATCTCTTTTTATGATGAAGCAATTGATAAATTATTGGTAAATTATTTTTAATGACAAATCTTAACTGTGCCTCCTAAGCTAGAAGTCCAGCTCTTTCCACTAAACAAACACAGAACAAAAAAATCTCTCAAATGAAATCAGTTTGAATTTATGTGTCTACTTAAAAATACTCATTATAGTTTACACAGAATCAACGAAGTGCTATTTAAAGAAGGGTGTCGTGTTTATGCTCTAAGCAGTGTAAAGAAATGTACATATGCTAAGGGCTTCGCCCCATGCCAAAGCCCTTCAGCCAAGTGCTGTGCAAAGGGGTAACAGGAAAGCTGTCCCTGCCCTGAGAACATCGCAAAACCCCACGTGCTGACGGGAAGGAAGGCGGGAAGGAACCAGCTAGCAAGGTTCAGGGGATAAGCAAGGCAACGGGTTACATCATGAGACGGTTACGCCGCTTCGGATTGATGGGCTTTGGGTGTTTTTGTTGGTGTAAATCTTCTCCTGTTTTGATTGCGCCTTCTGCAGACAAGGTCTAGGTTTCTACTGTTTTCTCACAGGGCGATACCATTTATTCCTTAGACGGGGCATGCATCTTTAAACTGAAGCACAGCATACACCAGGGTGCAACCCCATGCTCACTGCTCCTAACCTCCCTAAAAACAACCCAGGGAGCAGATAACCATCATCTGAGTGGGGAGCAGCTCCTCGTATCGCAAGCCACTGCGTGGTTCTTGCTCGTGCAGGATATCAGGGCCAAAACTTGATAGGCAAATCCTGCTTTCACAGTGCGAAATGGTGACTTCTTTTTTGGTGGACACAGCAGCAGAACAAGAATCACAGAAGCATTTTCCTTAATCAAATTAATAGTTTCTGCAGAAAGGCAGGGCTGCCGGTCTACTTATTGACTTCTCTGGCATCGCTGCAGCAGATAATTTAATCCAGAGCATCTAACATGCCTTGAATCTGAAAATTCCTTCCACCGAGAAAGAATACGCAGAAGTAATGACACAAAGGAACTTTCTATACTGCTACTCCTCTTAGCGACTGGAAAGGCATTTTCTTATGCCTTTCTGAATCATGTTTCCTGTTGAAAAAAGCATTGAATTAGATAATGTTACCAAAAGGACTACTCCTGCCATTATCATATACAACACTGTTTCACCGAGCAACAGAAAAGGAACAAAGAGAAGAATTTTTTTTCCCCCCTGATCTTAAATGCAGCTTTTAAAATGTAATCATTTACAGCGGGAAAACATTTCTCTGCAAAGATGAAAGGCATTTCTGTAGGAGAAAGGAGCAAACTGTTCCCGTCAGTCCGCCAAAGGGATATATGAAACTGAGACTCTGCGAAGTGCTGGGACGAGCTGGGAACCTACCCGCAACGCTTCGGGGGCACAAAACCCGGATTTCATGAAGCGAAACCAGTCAATGGTTGTTAAAACGCCACGCGGAGTAATTAGTTTGACTTCTCTAATTTTAGAAGGTTACAGTCGAAACAGATAGAGAAGTACCACAGAAAATTTTGTGGTAAAAAGATCAGCTGTGTAAAAGCAATTTACCTGTAAAACAAAGCAAGGACAGCAATGCCTATTTTCCTACTTTATCCTATTGGTCAAATAGCCAATATTCTGCCCATTCCTCCAAGCAAAGACCCTGTATCTGCTGTACTTGGGCAGAATAGCAAGGCTAAGAATGCTGCCTATTATTTGTCAAGGGGAAGCATTGCTTTTTATGGAGCTTGCTCCACACTGGGGGAAAAAAAAGTGTATTTTTCCCTTCTTCCCAGGGGAAAGCAAAAAAATAATACAGACAATCAAACAGCATCCTCTGGTTATGAATGCAGGACAAGCCACAAGCAGTTACCTGAACGCAGAATCCAAATTACGGATGCACAAGAAAGGTGAAATTTATGCACACCTACTCCAGTCCTACATACTTTTTCACGGTGTGACATGTTCATATTTCATATAGTCAAATAGCACACTGCCTTTGATCAGCAAGAATTGCCATTTTTTGCTTATATTCATAACATCCTATGTGGTATTCTGGGATGCCAACGAAAACAGAACTATTAGTTCTTGGCACAAAAGCCAGTGTCCATTTTCGGGCTCCTTTTTGAAAAACATCAAACATACATAGCTAGCTTAATGTGTCTTTTGGAGAACAGCAGGGCACATTATTATCTACAGTTTTATGCAGATTTCTACTAGATATAGTCACAACATATTTCATAGAGCAAAGATACAAAACCCAAATATCAATGCATGCTGTCCCATGTCGAAGAAAAGACAATTTTGCTTTCAGACTCTTGAAATCAACCCGCACTAAAAAAGGACCGTTACCTTTTTTGCGCCTTGTTCCTCTTCAACACCATCCCCTATAACAACATACACTACTTTTCTTCCAAATCTTTGAATTATTCGCTCAAAACAACTTTCCTTTCCTGAAAGAGAAAGATCAGACTATTCAGGATAGGTGGTGATGGGATGACATCAAATAAATAACTTTTTAGCCTGGATCTGCTCAACCCTTTAATATATAATTAAAGCTATTGGCAGAGAAGAGTCTCTCCCATGGGATGGTGTATCAAGGCTGATTGCAGCTTTACTCCCACCACAGAAGCCGACAGGCAACCTTGAAATCTGCTCCATGAGGTCCTTTACTATACACACCATGGTAGACATAGCGGACTAGAGGTCTGCAATATCAGCTTTCTTGTCTCCTCCCCTAATCTGAGACAGGTTTCGGTGGGAATTTCCCTACAAGGAGAATTCTCTGCTGGCTTTTTATGGCCAGTATCCTGAACTGAGCAAATTGATTGAATCTGAGTTGAAATTCTAGCTTTTTCACCACAACCTGTGACAAGATTAATCACAGCTCCTGAAACAGTAGTAACCTGACTTAGAAGGTCACCCAAAAGATTTAGATTTAAACGCCTGTAATTCAACACGTGGGCAAGGTCCTTGATCCTGCACTGGGATCCATTAATGGGGCTCATTACTTCACTGCACAGATCTAGGGACATGATCCCGGTGCTCCTGTCTTACACATAGGTACTGATACTGGGAAGCTTCAGGTACCAGTACTGGGAAGCCAGAAAGAATGCTTACAGTTGAGTTTTCTCACATGTCCCCGTTCTGAAAGATCGCTTCAGTCTGGTCTTGGTACATGCTTACCTGTGTGTCTACAGCAACCGACGGAAAAAAAACGTGTTTTTCAAAACAGTTATTTCAGCTACAGAACAATACCAGCATAAGAACAAATAGGATGGAAATTTAAAAAAGGTTTCTAGCCAGCAGAGAAGCCAAACTACTCAATGACACCCTTTAACAGCAGCGCTGGGCATAAGAAACATCCAACACTAACCAGTTTGAAAATTATGAATCACATCATGTTACAAAAATCTCATGACTTCCTGTGACAGCCAGTTTTCCAAAAATACCATTCTGCCCCGTGTACGTGAAGTCACAAGTGAATGTTTATTAAAATATCTTTTAATTAGAATATGTATTTGAAGTATTTTAATTCAAAGTTTTAATTTATTTGAAAGTTTTGAAAGACACTACCATAAAATTTTTATTCAGAAAACAGTTTTAAATCTTTTATGGTAATGCTTTCAGATTTCTACATAAAACTCTCAACCAAGATTTTTTTAAAAAACAATACCAAACAAAAATAACGCACCATTTTTTCTCGGCCATTTGAGCTTCCTGTATTACAGATACTTAAGAACACATGAAAAATGTTTTTATGTAGCCCACAATTTTGAGGGAATCTGAGACAGAACAGATATGTCATAATCATGTTAAAAACTACAAGTACCGATGCCATCTGGTCCTACGTAATTCTACATACTCAGAATAACATCTTTTACATTGAACCAGAAAACAGAAATAAACATTTGCCTGGCTGAAGCTTATTACAGTCAGTATGAATGAACTTAAATAATTACATTCTGCAGCAAAACATTCTTGCTTCTGGTAAATTGTTTATCAAAATTTGCTCCAGAGCCCATGAAAACAAATGGAGCCAGGGCTTACCTTACAGAATTTCTTCGGCTAATCTGGGGACACTTAGCGTCCTGTACTTACACCCTACTAAAAAGCCTTCTCAACGGCTACATAGTCTCACAGTTTTGAGAAACGATGACAAAACAACAATTACATTTCCTCCTAGCAGAGGCTGCAGCAGCACTAACAGAGCTATATGAACAAAGATTTGAAAAGCACTTTTAGGATGCTTTAGCATGAAGTGTTTCATGAGGTCAGGTATTCCTAATCTCTTATTTGCTACAGTGAATGCATGTAAGAAATAAATATAGACTACAGTACCTTTTTATTTATAATTACAGCTTCATAAGTATCACAACATTATAAAAATAGCTCACCTATTTTAGTTGCACTGTAAATATTCTCTATGGGAAATACAACCCCTAGTCCATACAACAAGACCTTTGCCAGAGCTGGAATTAGCTGAGTAGTTGTTACGAGAATGTTCACACAGTTTGTCCTACAGAAGAGAAAACATAAACATCCTTTTTTTAACAAATCAAAACAACAAGGAAAACCCTATCCCTCCCATCAGAACCCCTCCCCATTATTATTGCCACTTACAAAGAAAGGGGTCATCTTCCACCTTACAGGAGAGCAAGGTACAGAGTGGCATGGTCAGACCAGAAGAAGAAATGCGAAGAACCTGGTCCACCAGGTTCAGTATTTTGCCCACCAGACCAGGCAGCCCCTTCTAGACCATCATCAGACATCCGAAAGTTTCCTAACCATCACACAGTCTCTGTACTCACCTTGAATGAATAAGGGTGAGTGCTTTCAGTGCAAGTGTTAACCACGAATCCGTCAGAGCTTCAATTTCTGCTCTTAGTTGTAACCAAGCCTCTCTTTTTGCTGGACCAAGAAGACCTGTGGAGTAGATAAGGGCATGTCTGCATGGGAATTTGGTAACATTCTGTCATTTTCCTTTGCTTTCATTAGCTCAGAGACAACTTTCCACACACCAGAAACTAAACAGCTCACTAAACACTACCATGTTAAAAAAAGAACAGAAACCAAAAGTTCTTCTGTTTTACTACTCCTCGTCTGTATCTGTTATATACTTCAGAGTCACTTGCCTCCAACATTATTTTTGTAGGTATTGTATATTTCTTTTACTCGTCTGTAGCGGAAAGCCAGTTTTCGCATCCAGTCCACTCCTCCGCGCACCCCTGTCGCAAGGCACAAATTCGCACTGGTGGCGGCTGCAGGAAAGCCGTCTGTTCCGAAGTTATAGGTGCTAGTCAGAGATAAGAAAAACCCCAGATTAACAAGAGGCAACGGGCTGCATTCAGCCACCAGCTACTCACACTGCCGGGCTGCACAGGGTAAGACAGCAGGCTGCTGTAAGCGTTACAGCAGTCCATCGCTTTCCTGGGAGGGAACTTGCAAAGCAACGTTTTATCTTGCTCAGTTCTCTTGTACCTTAAATCTTGACCGTTGTCGTCTGAAGACACGTCATCGATGTGAACCTGGTCGCACTCCTAAGGCGACAGAAAGACTTTATCATTTTCTCGATCTTGCAAATCTTGAAAATAAAGCTAAGAAAAACTATGAACAATCTACTTACTCATCAGGGATAATTTTAATTGTGGAAATCAGTAGATGGCAGTCTTGTTAAAACAACTATTTTACCTATTCCCTGTGCTCATTTCTTAGAATAAACGCACACCATCATTAGCTACTACTGTTAAATGGCTTTCCAAAAACACATTTTTGTGTTTAGAATGGAAAGTGGTTAAAAACAATTAGCATATGTGTTCCATAAACGTTCATGTAGCCTTTCAGGTACCTTAAAACATCATGCTGCTCAAAGCTGATTCAGTCAGTGCATAAGTGTAACTGAAACCAGACATTTCAGTAAATGTAACATATTAGAAAAATTAAACCTGATGCTAACCGCCAATGAAATTATGACCTCTGATTGCTGTTGAGCCACACACCAACACAGCCTGAGGCCAGTGTTTCAGAGGAGCGCAGACGAAAAAATCTGTTCCTAGTTTGCCATTCATTTGAGAGTTGTGAGTTTCCTTCTCTCTCTTTGGTCTTAGTGCATGAAAGCAGCATGCAAAGATCAAGAAAATCTGAACAGAAATAGCCAAATCAAACCATGTTTCTTCAACGACTTGTATGCAAACTAATAAGGCACATTCATAATTAGCTTTGTCCATCACTAAATTAAAAATCATAATGCATATTGTTTATCCACCAAAAAAACATTAGAACATTACTATTAACAATTCAACTTTTGGCAGGGAAACAAACCAACCTCTGGCACTATAGATCAATTTCAATTCAATGCTTGAAACAATAATGGATTTCAATTATTTTAATAATTTCCTCTTCTCTCTCTTAATGTGAAGTCCTGTAACAAACATGATCTGTTTTAAACACGAAAATATTGCAATCCTTTATTTTTGTGTTACTGCTTTCCTCTGAACAAATTTTTCTCTCTCCATGGATTTGTGAGGAAGGGAGGGAAGACAGAAGTGGAAAGAAACTCAAACCAGCTGTTCCCTAACAGAATTAAAATCATGACCCTCAACCCTTTTTCTAAAACATCTATTTTCCAACCAACCCTCTCCTAGCAAGCAGCAAGCTCCAAGGAGGAAAAGACTTTGACCCTGTAACCTTCTCCTCCTCTCCTGAGGTCAACAACCTCAGATAAGAAAAAAGCTGAAGAAATCTATCTGGCCTCACATGATGGCTGTGGATTCTAGATTTTTAAAAACAAAGGTCTATGAAAAATACCTCAGAAATTTTTCAAATGCTTTGAAGAACAAGGTGTGGTCTTTTGCCCTTGTACAATATATACTTATTCTTACTGTAACACGTACTCTTTTGTATTTTATGCATAGGTAGCTTATGCTACAGAGAGAGGTAAGAGCAACAACCAGTACAAGAAAGACAGTACTACATTTGCTCACATTTAACCACCGTACAGTGAATTTCCTCCTCAGGCAGGCAAACTGTGCTACACGTACAGACACAGCTGAAACTACAAGTGTAAACGTATGTTGTCAGGCTTTGAAAATCAACTTGGCTAAAAAAAAAAACCCACCTGGAAGCTTCTTCATCAAGTTATCAAATTCACAGAAATGAAGTTTTTTTGTTTGAAACTGAAAGGAACTGTCCACCCAAATGCCTATGAAGTTAACGATTCAAATATAAAGTGAGTGTAAGTTAATGAAGGGACACACTCCTGAATCTACGAGTTTCCCATTGTAGTTACTCTTCCACTGCTCAGTGACTTCTCAAAGTCTCCATGGATAGAAAACTTTAGCTCTAGTTGTTGATGTGGCTGTGAAAATTAGCAAGTCAATAGCCTCCTCCCCCAGCTTGGAAACTATGAATGCCAACTGGAGCAAGTTGCTGGAAAAGAGGATTCAAAATATAGACCTGGGGAAAAGAAACAATTTTTTTAGTAATCACAAAACTAAAGGAAGGAGTAGAAGATCAGCTTCTCACAGAAGTGGTTGAGAGATGGACTAATTCAACAGACTGACATTCAGTTCTCTAAGGCAAAAGACAGAGGCAGGAAAGATGACACCGCTACATCTTAGATCCCCCTGTTAGAGAAGACCTGAGGACTTGGAATTTTAATTTACATGCTGCAAGGTAAAATTTACATGCTTGCACTACAAGCTCTGGGACATCACAGACACCCTCCCGTTTTGTCTAACTATCTGCTTGATAAGTAGAAACTGAGAACTGAAATGATCCATTAGAAATAGAAATTATGATATTGAAAGAAAGAGGGATTTTGGAGAGAAAAACCGAGAAAAGAAATCAGAGACTAAAAATTGGTGGGGTAAATGTATAGAAACAGTGTCAAGAAAGTAAGAAAAGAGAAGAAAAGCTCATGAACGTCACAAATTTCAGGTGAAATACTGAATATAATGGAGACAGATAGTGTCCTCTCTTGTCAGGAATAAAAGAATAAAAAAGTAAAGGCAGGAAGGGAATGAAGCAAAATTAAAGCACAAGAGATGCATGTTATAATTTGGAGAGGATTAAAGAGGAATGTGATTGACACTACGCTACAAGTAAAGGAAGGTCACAAACAGTGCACGACTATTTTGTTCCTGATGAGTGGCAGGACACAGCTTTGAGTCTAAATGTGAGCTTTGAGTGCCAGGTATTTTTTCACACTGTCTAGCTGACTCAGACTTTGGGCTAGTGAGTGATGGGTGCATTTTTCAACCCCTGAACATTCATTTAGCAATTGCTCTTTTAGCAGTAAAGTTATTTAGGAATACCTCTTCAAAGAAGCCAATTACCTGCCCACCATTAATTGATCTGGTCCCACCTTCCTTCAGAATGCCTTGTACTTGTTTTCACCTGCTTGCTTTGTATGGAGCATTTTGTTTGTGCACAAAGACTACGTGAGACAGTATCCAGTCCCCTGACTAGTTATAAGTAAGCATCCACACATTCAACATTTTCGAATAGTGGTTTACTCAATATGCCCCATAATCAGGGATATGCTGTAAAATGAAGTTTGACACTGACCAACAAATAAAGCACGCACTTCCAACCAGCATATTTTTGAAAAGATGTATTTTAATAAAATTAAAAGATTCAAAATCCTCAAGTACTTCCCAAAAAAGCTTCTGTGATGGGAACCAACTTAGAGCTAAACAGCCATTCAGGAAAAGAAAGAAAAAAACTGATTTGTTTGCAGGCTTACCATTTCAAACCTTTACAGATATATTTGACACTTCTGTAAAATTTTCATAGGAAATACAATACTAATATTCTCCCCCTAATTTCTTTGGCAAGGTTGTATCTGAAATTAACACTGAAAGTCCCTGTAGAAACATTATAAATACATGTTATTTATGCAGATGTATTTTATTATGCTACAATCATTGTAGCAGTCAGCTCCAAAGCAGAACATTAAAACTGTTGGATTCTCTTTTAAAATAGGCTGAATTGGCAAGTAAGGAGCAAAATATCCTGTGGCTAATCCGTAAAGATTATGCAGCAAGCTGTGTTTTGCTCCTAAAGGTGTTGACCTTGCTACTTCAGTGTATCCAGTTTGAAATCTTCATGAGGGACTACAAGTGATGACATGTTTGCACTGAAGGTTTGGATTTCAGTCAGACAGGCTGAGATGCAGCTCTGGCACTTTGGGATCAATCCCTGCAAAGCAAAATGTGCTTGGTGTAGTTCAGGGGTAACACGTTCAGCAGAGCAAAGCGTCTGAGGCATCTAAACCCTGGTCTTCTAAACTGCACTGATTTTAATGAAACCCTTGTCAAGCTTGCATTTGAAAATGAGATGTGGGCTACTAAAACATCAGAAACTTTAAAAAACCTTATTCACAGTGCCGCGTGCATGTCCTGCGTATGAGGGGCAGACACGGGATAGGACAGGTATTCACAAAGGGTAATTCAGTCTACGGAAGCGACGCTGCTCCGATTCAGATCTCTGCTGCAGAGCCCTTGCAGCCACGGCCAGCAATCCTAGGGCAACCTGAAGCGGTTGCTTTTTCTTGGTTGGCTTTCTATGCGACCAGCACGCTAGCTTGACGGCCGCTGTGGGAAACGGCAGGAGACTGGGGCTGGGCGGTGGAAGCGGGACTGGTTCTCCCGGTGGCAGCCTGGCAGCTGCCCAAGGCAGCACCCTCAGAGCTACGTCGAGTAAGTGCCGTCTGGAAGCTGGGGAGGCTTGTTCAAAAGGCTTCATGGAGAATTACATTTTTGGAAAGAATTTGAGGCAGAAAGAAAATTCATCTTCTGCAAAGGGAGAGAGCAAGTCTCTTCAGGAATGGCAGCACAGAAGAGAGCAAGCTGTGAAATGCAGGATTTAAAAGCCTGTAGGAGGGAGACGATAGCAAAAGATGTAGTCAAGGGAGAGAAAGGAGACATTTCCCGTATACTTTTAAAGCACAAGTTTGGATGAGGGAGGACACTAGACAGGTGGTATAAAACATCAGTAACACGCTCAAAGCATGCTCAAAGATATGGTGTTAACGGTTGTCTGTGGACTTACTAAATATCCTAAGGGAAAACAAGAATGTCACCATTTGTAACTTAGCAAATCTACCTACACTACTTACTGGCCATGCTGTCCTTTGCTATTCTCTTGCACAGCAGGCTCGCATGGATCCATGTGTTTGTGTCCCTCAGACCTTTCAGTGTCACAACTGGTAGCTTAGCTTGAAACAAATCTCCTGCAGCAGCCCAATTAAACCAACAGACTTTTCACAGAGTAACAGACTTGTTTCTACGTTCTCCTCAGCTCTGCATTGGGGCTTGAAGCAGTGGCGGATATGCGTTTGCAGGAGCTCCATAAAACTGCTGCAATCATTTGCTAAGTGAAAATATGTCTCCAGTGAAATGCAGTAAGCCAAAGAAAAACAACAATTGAAAACAAATGACTAGATGAGTCTAGCCCAAGACTTGTACATGGAAAGCCTGTGTCTTCTCCCTCTTCCATTCCCAAAGCATTTGCTAACGCCTTACTGGTAACTTTTCCTCCTCCTCTTTTCTGTTTTCGTACGATGGGCCAAAAAACTCCCAGAGATGCTCCACAGTCATCATTCACAGCTCTTAAAGTGCCTGGGCCTATGTAGTCTTCTGGAATCATTCCTTTAAACTAACTTAGGATCTTTATAAAGATTCATATGCAAAGCATTAAGTTATGGCAGAAATGCTCTGCAAATATTTATATTACTTTGGTCCTTCACTACCACCCGTCAAGTTACGCACTTCTGCCATAACTATGTAAAATATGCCTCACTACTCGATTTACTGTAGGAAAATAAGTAATTATAAAAAAAAGATATTAAGGCTGTCACAAGAGTTCCTCTTTTCTGTGCCAATGCTACACGCCAAGTGGAATGATGTAACGGCTAGCATGCTGATCCTCTACATTTCTGTGTTACAAAACTAACAGAAATAAATCTAATAATTCTGCTGTCTTTGAATAAACACTGAGTGTAAGATAACTCTGGACAATTTTGCACATTATGAAAAGGAATAATGTGAATAATATTATGAACATAACCTCTAAGGATGCTGAAGTATTACAGTCCCAAATCTGCTGATTACAGCTAAAATATATTTCCACATTTGGTTAATCTTCTTAATTTACCGTGAGAAAACTAACACCATGCTGTCAACTAATTGTTTCAATACCTTAGTCTGCGAAGTCAAATGAGAGGGGTGGAAAAAACCCCCCAACAACCACCCTTCAGAACAAGCTATTTTCATTTTGCCTTTACATCAGCGTGCCCATTGAGACAGCCTGGAAGCTGGCCAACTCACGGGAAATGATTGCTGGGATTCTCTGTTCCTCTCATATCTGTCATTACGCAATTATATCCACTGCTTCATTTTCCCTACTGAACAGTAGAGAAATTTGGTCATGTACATGTGAGAACAGATCTGGCAAAACAAGTTAAAGCTGCAATCCTTTACAAATGTGATGTATCTGAAAACACCTTAATTAAAAACAAAATTCTCTAGTGTACACTGCTGTGTTTTTTATGCAGCTTTTTACAACAGCAGTACTTCTGTTTATGCCTTTTCCAGAAATAAGATATATATCCTTTAAGATATATACCCTTTCAGATTATTGCCTGCTCCACAAATACTCCTCACTTCTATAAGCCATTACAACATAATTCTTTGGGAAACACAGCCTTACAGATTGTCAAGGAATGTTTTTCCAAACAACTGCATATTCCAAAGCTAGTTTGTGAATGAACATTTTTTTTTAATCAATCTGTTGGTTTCTACGCCTCTTTACTTATAGCTGTGATTATCTTCCTGCAAAATAAAAAGCAGATTGCTCCAACTAGTCTCTATTCTAATTTTAGAAAAATAACATGCAAGGATCCCAACATTATTTAATAGTAGTCTTTAAACTTGACAAGCAAATCTCCGGTTTTACTTGCCTAGAAGGACAGCAAAATATCTAGTATGCAGACAGGCTAGAAAATTGAAGTTACATAGAACAACATACCTATATCCCATATATACATGTATGGGCTGTGCCAAATGCTCCTCTACTTTCTAAATATACAAAAACCTCTGCACGTCCTTTCAAGCCGAGGCAATAAAGGCTGAAGTGCTGAACTTCCTAACCCGTCATCGCGGAGCGCCTGTTAACATACAGCGCAAAGCCATGTGAAAAAGCAGAGACTACGGTTCGCAGGTTCTCAACACTGGCACTCCATTGGCAGGACCTGTCATCTCTGTCTAGCCTGCACTTTGTGACCCTAACATTTTCTCTTCTTTCCCACCACAATTATTCAGTGCTGAAGAAAAAAGGTGCAGATTACCTGCGGGTCAGGCACAGGATATGAAGAACAAAGAGAGTTCTTGAAATCCACTTCATTCTGTCTGACAATTTGTGGATGAACAGTCAAGGAACTAAATCAGGCTGTGAAGGCTTTCAAAACACTCCTGTTTTAAACTTAAGACTACAAAGAGAAGCTTATACAGTAAAAAAAAATCACAACAAAAACCCATACTCCACCTTTTACTGTTAAAATAGTGCGTCAAAACAAACAAACAAAAAAGTAAATTTAAGGCTATTAGCTATACAAACTATTAGATGTTATAAACATTGAAGACTAAGACCTAAAATTATTTAACAAACTCATTTTCATAGCTGATGACTTGGGATTGGTCTCCCGCACCAAATGTGCAACCATTTTAGAGTGCACAATGGGTGCCATTCTTTCCTATTAGAAACAGTGATTAAAATCTCATTTCGCTTGCTCACACCAACAAGTGCATTTGGATTAAATACGATATTCCTAAAGTAAACCGTGTTTGTTCCAAAATAAATACAGATTTTATTCTGCAACTTGTGTTTACTGAAGTAGCTACATTAAAATCAAGGTTTACATTTTCATTCCAGCTGCACCTTGTAACTGGAAGAATCCAATTTAAAATAAAACATGACCTAGACGAGTATCTATGTAGCAACTGTAACATGACAGTTACATTCCCACAGCAAAAGAAAACTCTGTTTTGCTACTTCTCTTTGGCTCACAAGTGTCATGAAGCAGATATTTCAAAAACTGATAGTGTCTCAGTATATAATACTCGACACACTGAAACCTTTCTGTTGAAAAGAAAGACCAAAATGTAAAACCATACCTCTAGCACAGGGTCAGCAGAGCTCAGGACAATCGCAGTAAGTAGAGTCCTCCAAATCCCAGAGCTTTTTTGCTTGCTTTAGGGTGTAGATTAGTTGTTCGGGTTCCAGTTCAGAGATACTCCCTATCGTTCCCAATATGCTCACTACATTCCAGTTGCTCAGACAAGATAAAACATAGAACTATTCTATTTCTGTAACGTATGGTCTCACTCAGGGAAGTGTTTTAGAGGGCCTCTCTAACAATCAATCATAGCTACAACCCTCACAAAATAATTTGTTATTCTATTTCTGTATATTTTGCAGGAAAAGAGATGGGAAGAGGAGGGTGTCAGAGAAAGAACTTTACCCATAGACAGAAACGTCTAAATACGACTCAAGTTTACCTGTTTAAAGAGTCTGTGTCACTCCTGGAAAGGACAATGTTAAGTTCAAAATGTCAAATTCACTTTATTTTAAAAGTTCAGCACTTCACATTGTAAATACCTTCTTTACGACACGATTCATGTTATCTGCGGATATATACTTTTGTAAAAAGAAAAAAATTCTATGACTAATGAAAGCCAGTGAAAATAAAATATGAAATGTGTTTAAAAAAGTAACAAAAGCCATGAACCTGGTCAGCATGTCATGAATTATTCCCAAATGTATTAACTCGAAAGTATACTTGTAGGAACGCATATATTTTATTGAAACTACATACTAAAGGTTGTCCAAATATATTTAAATTTTAAACAATTTCAAAATTAAACTTATGAAAAGAAAGATTTTTCCATAAAAGTCTGAAAACAATGTCTCATATCTCAGGAAATGAGAGTGCTCTTGTGGTTCACACGCAAATCTTCACACAAAGATGTAAGCTCTTTCAGTCCGGCACAACCAATTCATTTAATCTTGCTGTGCCTCAGTGCTGTTGGTCATCTCCTAAATGCATGTGTTTGAAGGAAAGCTACAACATTTCAGGCTAGCGAGTCTTGCATCCTTGTAATTATCTGCTAATGGGACAGAGACTGGGATTAAAATTCTCTCTGCTAAACTTGACAGTACAGACAGCTAAAACTTCTGCTCCTGCGGGCAGCCTGAAGACCTTCGCGCAACACTGCATTTTTCTCCTTCCTTTTCTTTCCCACCTCGATGTTGCGGGGCAGAAGTTGACCCCGCTGCCTCTGCTTGGTGGCAGAAGCTGGGAGTGACCCAGGGCACGGCTGCCTTGCCCAGCTGGAGCAGAGGATGACTATTTGCTTCGCCAGAGCTCTAGGAGTGCCAGCCAGAGAGGCAAGAGCTTTTGTGCCACCTTGCAGCCTTACATTTAGAGAAATGGAGAAGCAACAGGAAGGTGAATAAAGTGATAAAGTGCTGCTACTAACTTGGTAGGCTCCCGTGTATTTCAGCTGAGCTGTACGTGTGCAAAGACCGCTCCGTCTGATTTTCTTGTGCAAGGAAATCATCTAGGGCCTATTTTCTGTGGCACCTAGTATGCAGGTACTCACCACTGGCCACATGAAAGAAGTTAAGTGGTTAGTAAGTTGCATAAGCCTATAGGAATGATCTTCTCAAGTAAACTAAGGAGGTATTTGTTATTCTTCGTAGCTCTAACACTCAGGAACCACAGCAGCACAGTCCACAACCACCAGGCATCATGCATTTCGGATGGGTCGAAGCTTTTAGCTGGGCTTTGCACACACCAGCAAAGCCACAGTTCTGCCTATGAATGAAGACTTTGTTTTGCATTTCTGTTCATTTACCTACAGCTACATGTGTGGTGTAACTTAGTCCCACATTCCTGAAGCGGAACTTCGTGAGCTTTCTACAAGTCACCCATGAGTGTAGTATCACATAGACGAGAAACTATTTCCAGTCATTCCCTCATATACATATCAGGGAAAATTCCTCGCCATGATTTGTATTTCCTTTCCTTCCCTTCCTTCGCTCCCGCAGTGAAACTGAGTTCTTCCTGGATTGATGCTGTAGAAAACTAAATACAAAGAGATGGGCTTTGTGTCTCAGTCTGGATGAGCTAAGGTAACTGCTGTGATGCCTGCTGGAAGGGAGTCCACAGTTGTGGTTCATTAGAAAGTGAAGTCCTCTACTCTTCATAGGACTTAAACTACCTTCAAAATTAGCTTTACAAATAAATGTTGTGCAGTAAAAAAAAAAAATAGAAGCTCTACTGAAGCTTTTGGAATAATCGCACTCGGCTTTCCCAGAAGTCTCTGTTGCTGAAAGTGAACCATCAGACGTTGAATCATGTGCTCCTCATGAAGCATACCTAGTCACAGTCCGCTCGGGAGGTTCCCATTACAGACATCACAAACGTCACAAGGAGGTGCACTCTTATTTCAGCCAAATGAGAAAAGGCATTTTTGAATAGATATTCTTCTGTAAGGCCCTGGATGACTCTACTCTGGGTGACCAGGGATTAGTTCAGCTGCCATCCTTACAGTTTTTGGGGGTGGGAGAGAGATAACTCAGCCAGCTCTGTCTGAAGTTTTCGTCTCACTGCAACCACCCCTTGTATCTCACCAGGAATAAGGCTTATTCGATTGCCTTTCCTGTAATTGCTTATTTTTTTTTTTTAATTTGATGCCACAGAAATCTATTTTCAGTATGTTCTACAGTCCTTTCTACCTGTTTTTGTAGTAAGTGCCTACAGTTGTTTCTTATTCAACATCCAGCTAACCAGTTGGGAAGTAAAGGGCCAAAAGTTCGCTAAGACTTTCCAGGGTCCATCCTCCAATCACAGCCAAATCAGACTAACTCTGCCAAAATCAGGCAGGTGCCTCAAGGAAAACAGCTATTTCTCACAGCTGTCGAACCAGACCTAGTGCTCTGAACGTGAACTTGTGTCCATTGTTCGTCGCTAAATGAAAGTCATCTGGCAAAACCCATCACTTCATGAAAAGCTGGACTGTTATATTCTCAATTTTCGTATTACCAGCAACAAATGTTCATGACCAACAAGAATGATTACATTCAACAGTCACCAAGAGTTGATTCTTCTTTCAGTTGCATCTTTAACTATCACACTCTTTTGAAAGCTATTTTCAAACAAAAAGTATTTCTTTCACAGATTGATTTTTAAATATTTCTAGTGAAGAAATATTTCTTAGAATATTAAAGAATGCACGTGCTATTTTTCTGGCTTGACAGAATGTGAAATGCAATGTTTTTAAGAAATTGATTTTCTTTGGCATCATCTTAGCGAATATTTATTTTTGGGTCAGTAAACCCACCCCTTTACCTCAGGAGAGGTTAACCTCCACCTATCAACAACACTGTTGCCCTGTACCAGCCAAATTTTTCTTTTTCTTGACATTGACACAGCTACGTCGATTTTCTTCCTTGCTGGTACATCACTGGTGATCCCAGGATAACAAACGAATTTCATGCCATAATGCTACACCGAGGTCTTGCAATGCTCTGAGACAAGTTCGCAAATGAAATGTTTTAAATAGAACTGGGGTAATTGCGCATGAGGGAAACAAAGAGCAGGAAGCACTCAAAGCTGCTGTGTTTACCTCTCAAACAGCTGCTACCTATTGGTTTAAAAAAAGATTCCAGCCAAAACAGTAACAAACCCCTCTATCCTCCAAGAGTTTTCTTTATGAACGGTCAACAATTAAAACACATAAAGCTGCTGCATGATTACAGGAGAATCATTAAATTCTATGTAACTTTACTCCTCATCTCAAATGGAAGGTAATTCCAGCTCTAATAGCCGTGTTGCAGACTTAATCAATGGTTTACTGAGCATTCTGAAAGCTTATCACAAACTAAATCTAAACAAAGTCATTGTTAATACCAATTAAGTGCATTAATGTATTAATGCATTCTCAATCACACTTTCCTTCTAATAATATTATTTCAAAAAACATAAGGAAGTTAAGAAACAGACAAGTAATACTAAGAAATAATAACATTTATAAATATATAATTGTAACTAATAAAATTATAAATATATATAAGAATTATAAAATAATATTAAAATCTAATCAAAGGAGAAATTTTTTTTCCTTTTTCCTGAATTACCTTAATTCATAGCTACAACATTTTATGTTATCTCAAGGACAATGGCATAACACTGCAGTAATTTTACTGATTTCTGAAGAATTTTTTCACACCTCTGCAACTGAAAGCCTTGAAGTCTCACTTGCTTTACGGACAAGACAAATGGGAGCTATTAAACGATACACACAATCATAAGTAACTTGTTTTGGAACAGCAGTACTTAGAGGAGCAAGACTCTGATTTATTGTTGTTCTGATTTCTTCTTTTTCAATGGGTTACCCCATTATTTTGTAAACATAATTTGTCACCAACACCAGACAGAGTTCTCTGTAACTACTTTTTGCCTTTCTTTCAGATCTGTTATCCCTGCTGAGAGAATCTACTAAAGAAGAATTTTTCATACTGACACCAACTGTAGTCTTGCTGTGAATAACCACATTCCCATAAAAATCATTCCATTTATTGCAAAGTTGTTGGCAGACCATAGGAATAATAGTCAACTCAGGAAACCTTTTATCCTGAAATCACATAGCTTAACTCTTTGCATGACCATATGAAGTTTATACATAAAAGCTATATTACCACACTGCTAACTTAATGCTTTAGTGAAGGCATTTTTGTTGTTGGCAAGTTTTTAAAATTATTTTTTCACAGTAATTCTCTTTTTAACTAAAAATAAAAGACTGAATTGGAATCAATCAAGCCGTATTTGGTTTTTTTTCTTAATATACAATGTTGCATTTAAAATTATAGACTTTCTCAATACATGAAATACTACATTAGCATAGATTTGATTATAAACTAAAAATTTACAGTCATATAAAACTTCTTTTCTCTCTATTTTTCCTACCTTCCTATGGTAAGGAAAGATATACGAATTTACAGTATAATGGAACAATGAGAAAAAAACCTGTTTGCTTTACGATTTTTTGTGGAATATATTTCTGTTGGTCATTAGTTTGTTAAACACCAAACTAGTGGAGATTAGATTCAAGAAAGAGATGTTAGTTTTGTTAGTCAGTCCTCTTGACAGTTTGGGAGTCAGAGGTTGCTTGTATTCAAATTTCTGTCTGAATTTATTAAAGTGATGGAACAAAAAAAGTTGGTGTATGTTTTCACTGTCTTTTTTGTTCTGTTCATCAGCTCTTATTTGTAGGTAATTATGGCTTGATTTAAGCTTTATTCATTTGACCAAGGCCATAATTGGAGTTCTGGATTTGTAAACACACCTTTAAGAAAAATATACACATTCTGTTCCAACAAATGAATTGGAATATTTTACTTGTATTTTTAAACTTTTCAGTCAGAAGAAATTCTTAGAAAACCCCTTACTTGAATTAACACTGCTGCTACAATTGGCTCTTCCCCTTGCCTGCCAGTGTTAGGGAAGGAGTTATTCCCCTGTGTATTCTTACTTTACATTCACAACGCAAGTTACACAAATACGCAGAAGCAAAAGAGGAGATCCTTCAAGTGACTGAAGTTATTTTCTACAGTTCAGAAAGCATCATTTGCTTAGATATAGCTGACCTTTCCTGTGGCAATAATATATCAGCTGAGCTCAGCACTCACGTCAGCAGTCTGTACGCTGCTGTCAATGAACACGTAAGACCTATCATCTCCCAGCTGCACAGTACTGCAGGTAACTTCCAGAGAGTGCCTGGACTGCCCTGTTCAGACTGGACAAGGGTAAAAAAACCAAGCCAACTCCATTCCTTCAATACCTCATTGTTTCTTTTGTTAAACTTTCCATTTACATTTTCTAAAATCCTCATTAAATCTTCGTGCTTCAACAGCACACATTGATAGCCTTAGTCCACTACAGAATCACCCAGCTTCTTGACCATATCTAAAGACAAATTTTAAAAATGCAATTAACAGCAGTCAAATCTTACTTTAAAACACAGAAAAATAAAAGTGATACTGCAATGAGTAAAGGGAATAATCCCCTCCCCCTTTATTTAAAGTTTCATTAGACCGTTGAATTGGATGAAATTCAGATAGAGGCCTTATTGTAACCGCACTGAAACAGTAGAAATCTCCCGAGACTGTGAAACTCAAACATTTTAGGAACCAACTTCAAGCACTCCTTTCGTGCTCTTAAAAGAAAATCAATGAAAGACACTTCTTAATTTTTTTCCCTCTAGCAACATTTTAATATAATTTCTACAAGAAGCTCCAGCACAAACAGGTCTGTTTAAAATACATGTGTATGTGTATTTTCATAAAATTTAAATTACAGTCATAGCACTCACACATAACCACACCAGCACAAACTGCACGATGGCCTTCAAGATACCAGGAAACTTGTAAGTAACACTGTAAATCCAAGCTAAAATGAAACCCAGGCTGAAGAGGTTGATAGAAACTACCTATCATGCCTACTGCTAAGACGGTTATGCTGTGGTTTCAAATCTTTGTACTTTTGTGAGGATCGCCTAATGTGCTCTCATCCTGCAAAATGGCGTGTCAGGATGACAGTTTCACCTAGCCTTCCTAAAATAAAAGGTACATCATTTACAGAGACCAAACCACTTAAAACACCAACATGAATAACGCAAATCTGAGATCTGTGGTTTAAGGTGGTACCCAAATCAACAAGGAGAGAATTTTTTTAAAGGTGACTGTCATGTTTTCTTCAGTTTATCTTCTGGGTTTTACATTGGAAGAGCCCACTGAGGTAAAAAAATGGTTTGCCTCAAAGTGGTGGAATCAGCACTTAACAACTGCATTACGTGAACAGAAAGGGTGGGCTGGGAAAGATATCTGAGTGTAAATTAATGTTGATTTTAGCTGGAATAACTTGCACTCTTCAGCACTTGCAGCTGCACCAGGGACTTGACTGGCTGTACAAGATTTTACACATCCGTCAGCTTAATCAGAGACCAAAACACAAAATCTACCGCTCAGGAATGTTATTTGAATTTGTGAAACTTTTTAGATTTTTAGGTTATAAACTAATACTGGATTACTCAGAAAACGTTTGAATGTGCTATGAATGAGTCATAATTACAGTATTTACATCTATAGTAGTAGATCGGCTTTTGTTCAGTGGTATTCATAATATTTAAAGAAAATGTAAAAACCATTTTGTTCACATCCACTCTGTGAAATATTAAAAGCCAAAAAGAAGCCTCTCTAGGCAAGAATAAATGGAAAGCAGCACATTAATCAACAGCAACATTAACTATTTTTACCATTAGTATCAACTATTTACTCATTCATTTGGCATCTCTATTCTATTATTTCAGACCTCTGGGATAATTTAAATAATAAAAAAAGCCTATTCAAATCTGAAATGACAATTCAGGCACTAAGGAGCCTTCAGGATGAATCACGTCATTACCTGGTTCTGGATCTGAACCATCAAGCAGTGTACCACATCTGTGCTTCGGGCACAATCTGCATTGGCAGAAGAGCTCTGCAGCACGTATCGGGGATTTTGCAACTCCTCAGAAGTAAAAATCCAGTAATGACAGGTGTTTATATGTGTTACCAATATAACATAAGCCAGTGTTTTGAAATCTGCTAATTGATTGACAGCAAAAGCATGAAAATAATCTGCAAACTTCTCAGCCTGTTAAATTTTTTACAGTCAGTTTTGCATCTCTTCATTTCCATCAAGCCTTAGACAGGCTTTTAGAATAACTATATTGTATCACTATTGGTTATAAGAGAATTTTCAAAGCACTGTCTCACATCATTCATTATATAGCAAATTTTATGTTACCCTTCAGAGCCTGCCACTGCAGCACAACACTAAGATTCCTGTTGCAATTAAAGCTGCTATACCTGGGGTAGACCTGTAATTCCAGTAACAGACCCTGGCTCCATACAGCTTTGATGCAGATATTACAATGACTTCCAGGTACCTTACCACTGCCCTTCCAAACACTATGTCCTGTAACTGGCAGATCCTTAAATCTGGTATTTCAGGCTCTGCAGAACCTAGCTGTAATGGGCAGGTACAATTGTTACCATGAAAAGTATGTCAGCATTTGTTATTTTATTTCTTGAGAAGGGAACAAGAACTTGAATTCTGTCACTGCAAGGAACACCTTTGAATGTGTAATTTGGGAGAGTTATATCAACAAAATGTGTTTTGTTATATGATAGAAATTACTTTAGGGTACCATCTTCGACACGGCTTTAACACCACTAAAAGTGAGCTTGCTGTCTATAACAAACCTTCTTTTACTAGCATGTATGTCATTGACAAATGGGATGCCATCCAGAGGGACCTTGACAAGCTTCAGGAGCGGGCCAATGTGAACCTCATGAGGTTCAACAAGGCCAGGGTCCTGCACCTGGGATGGGACAATCACCAGTATCAGTACAAGCTGGGGGATGAAGGGATTGAGAACAGCCCTGCAGAGAAGGACTTGGGGGTACTGGTGGGTGAAAAATTGGACATGAGCTGACAATGTGTGCTCACAGCCCAAAAGGCCAACCGTGCCCCAGTCTGCATCAAAAGCAGCATGGCCAGCAGGTCGAGGCAGGTGCTTCTGTCCCTCTGCTCCGCTCTGGTGAGACCCCACCTGGAGTCCTGTGTCCAGCTCCGGAGCCCTCAGCACAGGAAAGACATGGAGCTGTTGGAGAGGGGCCAGAGAAGGCCACAAAAATGATCAGAGGGCTGGAACACCTCTCCTGTGAGGAAAGGCTGAGAGTTGGTGTTGTTCAGCCTGGAGAAGAGAAGGCTGCAGGGACACCTTACTGTGACTTTGCAATATATAAAGGGGGCTTATAAGAAAGACGGAGGGAGACTTTTTACCAAGGCCTGTAGCAATAGGACAAGGGGTATGGGGGAATGGTTTTAAACTAAAAGAGGGTAGGTTTAGATTGGACTGAAGGAGGAAATTCTTTATGATGAGGTTAGTGAGACACTGCAATAGGTTGCCCAGAGAAACTGTGGATGCCCCATCACTGGAAGTCTTCAAAGTCAGGTTGAATGGTGCTTCGAGCAACCTGATCTAGTGAAACATGTCTCTGCCATGGCAGGTGAGTTGGACTAGACAATATTTAAGGTTTCTTCCACCCCAAACCATTCTATGATACTATGAAATGCTCTTTACTATACTGGGCAATTTGCATGTCAATGTATTTCTTCACAAAACTTGCCTGTCTCCTCTTTAGCTCATTTGTACCATGGCAAAATCTAGGTATCCCAAACAGAAGCCCAGGTACAAAACAGTAGACTACAAGACTACATGGAGCTAGCTCACAGACACCTGAAACACTGCCATGATTAGTGATGATCGATGGCCTTCTGCTCTAAATGTTGTTTTCTTTTTTTTTTTTCTTCCCTGTGGTTTTATAAAACAGAGTTTACTTGAAATGCATGAATAGCTCAAACTGGAACAATTACAACTTACCCCAAATCATCTAAAAAAAAAAAAAAAAAGAAAAAAAACAAGTACAATGGCAATCTGGGAAGTTTTTTTGGATGACTATTTGCAGTTGTTTTTTTTGTCCTTTTTTTAATAAAAAAAGTTCTTTGAATACACTCATTTTCTAATTGTGTCAGCAGAGAGAGCATTCATGCCAGGACATTCCCAAGGAGTAAGACATTAAAGAGACCTTGCTGAACCATTGTTAGAAAGCCAACTACAACTGAACACACTAACAACTACTACAATCACCAGACTTGGCTGTCTCTTCTCTCTCTTGAGCACTTTATGTCAGAATTATCATTCTTGTATCTGTAGATATCATTCTTATCACCATCATCCTCATCTGTAGACGAGGAGACTAAGGCATAAAGGGGTACAAAGCACCGGTAGGGAATTACAAAGTAGTGGCAACCACTAAAATGGACCTCATGCCACTTCATTCTACTCAAATATGTATTTAAAACACGTGCACAAAACAACTGATTAGTACATAATACCAGCAAAGGCTTACCCTGTAAATGTTCAGAGCTTGGAGCATGGCTTCAGACACAAAATGATCCTGATCTGATTTTTTCCATGCAAAGATGCTGAGCAAGCTTTTCTCTCTGGTGGTCTCGTTTTCACCGTCCTCCTTCTCCTCTTCCTTGGTCTGCCTCGCTACGTCTCTGCGGCTCCCCCAACTCCAATCACTGACTGGACCTCCACACAACTCAGCTAAGTTTAAACCTAGACATGATCATACCTGTCACGCCTGCCCAAAGCTGGCTCTACAACATTTCCACAAGGCATGAGAGAATAAATGATGGACTTCCACACTGCTAACGGTGGCCAACCTGCTCTCCCAGCTTGCTCTGGTGCTTGCTCAAAGCCTGCACTTAAGGGCTGGCTTGCATCCAAGCAGTTTACTTATTAGATTACTTGACTCTAGGACCAGATGTGCTAAAATGCTTTCAGAAAGAGGAGCATTTTACTCTACAGTGGTCATGGTTCTTTGAGATGCGCAGTAACCTGCACACAATAAGTCTGCTGAATGTTATTATTCAATAATGTGTATTATCATAATGCCCACAATCCCAAATCATGCTTCTGAGTGCTACTGTACTAAAAGTTACCAGCCTGAGTCTGTGGCATATTAAAGTATCACGGTCTGAGGGGAAATAGTTTCCCTTTCTCCTTCAGATTAAAGAAACAGAACATATGGCTGCATTGCTTCAAAGGCATTCCTACAGGGCACTGTGTGGTATGCTGGGGACATAGCTGTGTGCACAGTCACTGAAGGACCTGGGAGGAAAGTCACTTAGTTTCCTGCGGTGTTACGGAGACCTACAAAGGAGAAAATTCTCAGGCTGATGAAAAGAAGAATATATGTCCCTGTCATGAAGAAAAGGTCTCCTCGAGGCCTCGAAGTGATTTATACGGTGCATTTGTGTCCAGCAGCAGGGAGGCAGCCTAGTTTCACCTGTAAGAATTTAAGGCAAAGGCAAAAGCGGCACTAACGTTGGAGAAGTTTTACCCTGTGCAGTTGCAGTGCTGGGGTTTTGTTGTTCCCATTCTTAGGTCTGAGCTCTCACTATGATCTCCCTGCAGCACCTCTTCTCGGAGCAATCCCTTTAGTGCCCTCCATTAGTAGAGAAGTTATCCCCATCTGCTTTTGTGCCACGAGAGCCTGCACTGCAACGTGCACCTTAGAAGTCCTTTATATTTCTTTAGGGAACAGAAGGGCTCTGCATACTGCTGGGTGTCAGATACCCCCAGTTGCATTTCAAGTAGAAAAGCTGCCCTCTGTGCTGCCTTCAGCTTGCAAAGGAATACGAGGGAGAAGTAGTGTTGATAAACACCAATAGTCCGACGACTGGGAGCTACAAACAAGGAAAGCAGGCACATCCACATAGTAATTTATGCAGGAAACAACCCACAAAAAGCAGTTTTCATTAAAAATACCTGGCAGTTAATTTCTCCCTATCAACTTCTACATCTGAGTAAACCCAAGGTAGCAGTTACAGACTTGTAAGAGTCCTGGAGAGATTTATTGCTGTATGGGTGGAGGGAGGAGGTTTACAGGGCAAATGCAGAGCGTGAGAGTGAAAGGGTGTAAATGCTGTTTATTCTTTGCTTTAAAACGTGAACAGATACATCTATGTGAGCCAGTATCTTGATGCTTCATGAGAGCCAGGTGCGTTCCCATACGCGTGAAGTGTAGGATTTGTAAAATGTTTCTGTATTAGTCTAACTCTTATTTAACGGAGTGTAGAGGCAGGAGAGCTGGAGCAATGCAGACGGCTGCTGTTGTGCCGCTCCTGGGCGCCGGAGGCCCGGCCGACCATGGGGGTGGCAGCCGGGCAGGGCGGAGGGGCCGAGGCGGTGCCCGTTAGCCAGGGGGTGGGCAGCGAGCCCAGCAGCCCCCGGCCAGCCCGGCTACACACAGAGCCGTGTCCTGTGGAAACCGCATGCGACTCGAGGGGTCTGTGCATGGCAATATGCTAATGAGGTGCCTTAGAGGTTCGTTAATCTGAAGTAGCACCATACTTGTAATCATAAAGCAGTTATGCAGCTCTTTTTGACACACAGAAGAGACTATGCTCTGAATTCTCATCAGGAAGACATTAATATAGATCCAGGTGGATTTTAAGTAAGAATCTGAGGAGAAATCAATCAAGGTCAGCATTGCTAATTGTTAGAATATAACTAACTATTTCTGTTTTTATCCTGAAGAACCAAAGTTACCACTTTACAGTAATACCTGGTAGCATTCCCTTATCTTTCATCATTAAGAGAAATACATCAACTAACGTAGCTGAAAAACTCCTATCATACTGCCATTCATTATACAGGACTCCCATACACACATCAGGACTCTGCATACAGAGACTCCACAAACAAAGGTGACTGGTGAAGCCAGGAGTGTGCGTTATATACCCCTCACTGATGGCAGAAAAATGAATGCTAATCACCATTATTGTGCCTTTATGCACTACTGAGTTTCCCAAAGGTGTCAAAATTATTTTTTTTTAGAGTATCATAACATATATAATGTTATTTTGAACTGTCCCACAAAGGCCCACACCAAAAACCTAAAATGAACAAACAGAAAAAAAAAGTCTAAAGGAAAAAAATAATAATCGTGAAATAAAACTACAAATTAATTTGATTTTAATTACTTCAATAGAATTGAACACAGTGCAAAAAAGAAGTATCTTATTCATAAAAAAGTGTTAGGCAAGATTAAAAAAAAAGGCTTCTTAAGTGACATTTTCAGCTTCAGGAAATATCTCTAAAGGAACAAACAGATCTAATGAGATGGTACCATTATAGAATGCAGTTTGCAAAGCACTGAACTAACTTTTTAAAATAAGATGTTCATAGTCATTTGCTACCAGTGATTATTTCTTTAACACATCTAACTGTAATGTGCACTTGATATGCCAAAGAAATGAATAAACTAATCTTTTAAGAGGCTCAGTATAAACATGTAAATATATACAATCATTAAGATGCAGACAGATAGATGTCACATTTCAGTCCTACCATCAGGTTGTTAATTTCCCTAAAACACTGGAGCATACGTCCTAAAATACCTAATATGTGTAATTGCTCCATATATTCCATTAAAATATTATACCTTATTATTCCTATCACAACATAATCAGCATGTAAAATCACACACTCTTCTGATAACTCTGGTTCTCTTGAGAGCACTGCATCAATGTAGATCAATGTAGTTACTTCCTCCTGCATGCAATTAAAATTCTACTATAAAACAGAGTACAACATATTTAAATGAAAATTTTAAATACTGAAAACCTAAACTTCCTATTTTGAATCCCAAACGAAGATTTCGGAATCCAAACACTGCACTATTTTCTACTGCTTCGCCTAGCATACTTTCATAATTTCATTATGAAATTACTATTAACGCAAGAAAACACTGTTTATGATGGTACTTAGATCAAATTATACATTAGCAAACATTAATATCTTTCTTTCAGTATGTTGAAAAACTTGTCATACCCCTTTAACATGCTGTTTAAAAAATGTTCCTTCAAGATCTGAAATTATTTGCTATGAATTAATTACTCCAAATAAATCTATGCAAAGTGAAGGAAATCATTCACCTCTTACTTTTTCTCATGGCAATAAACTAAGAACTAGTACAAACTGAGGGTGCGGTAGCTAACTGTTAATCTAACTGTAGTTCAGCCATTCATAAACAGAATATTGACTTAAGAGACAGATGGTGAGATCTGACTGAATTTTTTCATTGTGTTTGAAAAATGCCAATTACAAATACCGTTGTTATTATTACATAAAGAGCAACATATAGGAAATGGGATGATTCATTTCCCTGGCTGTATACCCTACTAAATCAGGATGGATAAACTAGTTTGCTATGATACACATTGGCATTGATTCACTTTATACAGACTAAAAAATGACTTCTGAAGTTTAGAATTGAACCTAATAACATTACGTAAATTTCTAGGTTGAGCTTTGAAAAGCCACTTAGGTCATACACAAATCAAGCAGTGCTTCAGAGATCACTGCTGCAACTCTGCCCTTTGCATTCAAAAATGTTAAATCGGTCTTCAGCAGCTTATAAGAAGACAAAATACTTTCCCCTTAACTTGGATAACAAGAGAGCTGTTCTGATTAGAGCTTTCTGGAACGCGTCAGATCAAAAGAAGATTTTTGTTAAAAAACATTGACTTGTGGTATCTGGAAAAATGTGCATCATAGGCCAAAGTTATGACAGATGATTGTCTGCCCGTAAACCCAGCCTCTCTATATGCCAGGAAGGGTTCCCCCTGAGCCTGGGTGAGCCGGAGAGCATCAGCTTTCACGTTCCCACTTTGAATTACGCCTAGACCTAAAGATGTGTCTACACTGTGGGTTAGATGTGTTCCAAATCCAGCGTTGCCTGTCTTCATGCTGTTTCTGGGCAAGAATGCCCAAGCTCTCCAGTTCGCTGGCAATGCTGCCTACAAACTTCTCAGCTCCTAACAGCCCAGATGCTTGTGCACATGAATTGGAAAGCTTAGGCCTGAGCAGGGTCACCACTAGATCTTCGAGATTCAGTCCTTCATCAGCAAGAATAGATGCTTTAAGCCTGAGGCACAGCCAAGCCAAATTGCCCGCAGATTTCATGGAAGCCTGTCAAGCTGTAAGGCAGCCTGAACTTCAAAATCACCCAGCAAGGACTTTGAGTTGCGGAGATGGATGCGAGACATCTGTCCTGAGGTTGCACGCCTTGGGAACCAGGCAGACTCTGCTAATAACAGTGACGCTCACAAGGATGACAAACTGTGGCTCCAGGAGGACACATTCCTTCAATAGCACCAGGTGTCTGCAACACGTTTCAAAAACCCTGACATTTCTAGTGAACTGTGGCCAGGTCTAGACCTCATGTGCTGCTTCCCACAAAGTACAGGCTCTCTTATGCCCCCTCCCTGTGTACTTCACTGAAGACTTCCCTACGGCAATCCACAAGCACAAACCCACTCCTCTGCACGCTGGACACGCTCTTCACTCCCTTGGGCAGGGCATGATCTTTCAGATCGGAGCTCATATTCCTCAGAAATAATGACTTAGAGCTCATGTACAAGGGCATGAACACAACTGCCCACTTCTAAGTTCCTCTGTGTATGAAGAAGACAGACTAGGGTATGGACACAGATTATTACACTTGTGTTTGGAGACTTAAGATAAACTGGCTTGGGGGGAAATACAAAGAACCACGCTCATCCAGTGAGCTCCTCCACTTCCACAAACCACCTGGACCAGTATTTTTCTCATACACAACTTCAAAGTTCTTCAGTGAATAAACTGCTATGCTGTAAAATGCCAATTAGCAGAAGATAATCTACTATCCCTAAGATGCGGCTGATAAACTTCCATTAAAGTCAGTGATGCTGACAATTGTGTATGAAGAAGTAGTTACAAGCCTACTTGCTATGCACAGCAAATGAAAATACACTGAACTTTACTGAATATGCTGGTAAGATACAGCAGTACTTTCTCTTTCTGCTCTGGATAAAATGAAATATAACCAGAAATCAGAAACAGATTTGGAAAATAACTAGCGTTGTTATACTTTTCTACAAATCCAAAAAATCAGTCCTATACATGCAAGTCACTAATGGTTCTTCTTATATCCAAAACGCTCATATCTTTACATATAGCTACCTTAATGAAAGAAAACACTACTTTAAAATTTAAAGAAATCATCTATTTTATTGTAAGTATAAAAAAGAAATACTTCACTAAGGAATGGAAGAAAAAATAAAGCACATTTAAATAATTTCATTACATTCTAAGATGCCAAATCATCTGCGAGTGGTTTCTTTTTAGATGAAAAGAAATCAAAATATAGGACAGATGTTGGACAAACCACATTTGAGGTCTATCACACACTGGCATTTTTCAAATGATTTTGGCTCATCTATTAAATAAGGTGTATGTTGCTTGATTTTGAAAAGGGAAACATCAGGAAATATTTAAAGGCCAATTGCTGCCAATTAACTTTGATCAGCAAAAGTTGCATTTGAATCTTTTAGATTCTTTTGCCTGTCTGGAATAACACACTATTCTAAAATCTAGCAAAACAACAACTTGATGATTAATGTGTGTTGGCAGCCCCACCACAAGCTTGCTTAACAGTTGGATTTTAAATAAACAGCTGTCTTCATTATGACGGGAAAGAGATTTGACTGTTTTCATGTTTTCGTGTTATTAAAATATGATCAGAAGTGGCTTTTTTCCCTTTTAAGATGAAACAGCCAGGCATTATGGTGACAGTCCCTTTCAGCAGTTCGGTTAGTTTTAGAATGATCTCACAAGCGTCGCCAAGCCATAGCCCACGTAGGCTGAAAAAGCTCTTGGCACACCGACACCAGCTCCTCGCCGCACGCCGCAGGGCAGAGGCAGAGAAACCCTAGCGTGTAACACATCATACCTGCCGTCGGGGAAGGCAGAAGACCCCCAGTAACAGCCCACTGAGACGGACAGCGCATACAACATCGTTTCCCTCAGGTTTAAGGTAGTACTTGCCCACAGTGGGACGTAAGTGAGAAATCTGCACCCAGCCATTAACTGTTTATAGAAGCTGAAGCTCAATATTTAATGGCCTGTGCAGACTACTGAATTCTAATGTTTATAGACGCTGCTGGTGTATCCACTTCTAGAATTTGTCTGCTGCGGTCATAAATACTGAGGTCAGTGAGGACAAAACTATACCATTTAAACTACTGGAACCTTTGAATGCCAGTGCAGAAATTTAGTGTAGATATTAATATATATCCTAATGACTAAATGACACAGATATTTTCTAAACGTTTCCATATTAAAACTGCGAAACCAAAATAATTGTCAAACCATCTAACAACACATAAAAAGAGACAGATACTAAAACACCTCTATGTGCTTTAAAAGAATGAGCACTTACTTCTAAATCATTAAAGAATAGATGCGTGTCCGCCAAATTGAAAATCATCTCTTCCATTCGGAGTCCGAGAGACACAGAAGTGGGTGGATCCTTAAAGAGGAAATTAAGCGAGTACACTATCAATACCGTGCCTAACATACATAGCAGAATACAAACTGGAGGAACTGCTTTTCAAGAGAGATTATTTGACGTATTAAATGCAACATCTGCTTTTTCATTTTAACTTCAGTAACCCTCTAATCCTGTACTATAACTTTAACTCGACTGACACTGTGATTCTGCAGCGGGACCTCTGTGGTCACCCTCGTGCATCCCTGGCATGGGCTCTCTGCCCTCCATGCAGAAAGGGCAAATCCATTTCACCTAAAACTTCTCCAGATTTTACCACTGTTTACAAGTTTTATGATCAACCAGGGGCACGATAATGCTATTGTTACTCAAAATAAATTCTCACTGGTCACAGGTGAAAGGATTTGGTCCTTTGGGAATACCTAGCAACTTTAAAGCAAAGCACCATTAATATTTTATTTGCAAATGGCAATTATATTTAAAACCACTGCTTGATTCTCCACAAAACCATACTTTAATTACGCTTTCAGTTTAGCCCACCCATGCAGAGTGAACAAATCTATTGTTTGTTATTAATACATAACACACTTTAAGTTCTCTACAGAAATTACCATAACAACTTATTCCTTACTGAGCTAATAAACTCAAAAAGCATGTTCAGCATTGTGGTTACCAAATGCATTACAGATGTTTGTCTTGTTTTGATTTTTTTTGTGTTTTATGTATTTTCAATCTGAAAAATTGAAAAGAAAGCCTAGTATATACATTTGATATAGAGTTTCTCATTTATAATGCCAACTACATCCAAGTGCACAGAAGCATGAGTTTGAAAAAACATGTTATATTATCTCATGACACCCTCTGTTAACAATGTTAGTTTGTTAGGAATTATATTTTAAATAGAACTGCAGAAGTGACAACCCATATTTTACTTAAAATAAGTTAATATTCTAAACCTGATGACAACTCCAAGTTAAAAACCAAGAGATGCAGCCCCTAGTTTCTTTTCCCACCTCTCAATCAAATTAATAGGTGTTTCAGCATGATCTCTGAACTTTCAAACATTTTTCTGTAACTACTGGTTAAAAGGCAAAATGTGTCAGTAGCGACAAGTTGGAAAAGAATGGTGATCTGGCAGCCTGTTTGCCTTCTGCAAATGCCAGAACACAAGCAAAACTAACCCAAAAAAGAATTTTGGAAAGAAGCACTGAGAAACAAAGCTACACAGAACAGACAAAACATCTATTCTTGAACTCACATACATGAAGAGTAAATAAGTTTTCTAGTATTAAAAAAAAATAGCCCTTATAAATGGGAAAGAAAAATTGCATCACGCTATCTTGATGAACTTTGCCCTTGAAAATAAGCCTTCTATTTAAACTGGCACCGCCAAAAAAAAGAATGTTTGGCTTCTTAATTCAAATGGAAAGACTTTAAAACATGAACAAAAGTATTCTGTCCCTCTGTTTTAATATTGCTCTATTTGTAGACCTACGCCTTCCGTTTTTTTACTTTTGTAGGCACGTGAGGTGGAAAGCAGGTGATATTTTCTCTCTAGCTATGCCCGAGGCTACTTTTCCCTCTTACATTCCTGCTTATCTTTGTGCCCAGTTACCACCCCACCATCCTTCGTAGCTCATCAGCCTTTTTTTTTTAAACCAGATAAGGATTTCTGTTGTGCCTGAGCACTACCAGAAGTCACCCCACTGAAGTGTCTGCTCCAGTTATTAAGAGAAGTTGGATGGACTAAGGGTCTAACATGCAAATTAAGATCACTAACTACATCTTCATTATCAATTGCTAACATAACAGTGTAGAACTAATTGCATTCTGAATTTCCATCCATAAACAGGAACACCATTTTGAAAAGCAGAATAAATGGGCAGACAGAGCATGATATTGCTTATGAACCCATACGATTAATTTTAAACAAATGGCTATGAATATACATTTTAAGTTTCAATGTACGCATGACTTAAATTAAACATTGTTATTAACTTTTTATCACACTTCTGAGTCTGAAAAAATGCCTTTTTGTAAAGCTTTCTGTGAACCATTTCACTCCAAGGTACTTTTAAGTGGCAGACAAAACAGAAGGGGGATTTCTCTATAGTAATACTAAAATAATACCATTTATTAGGTTAATTTAGTTAGGAGAAAAACAAATAAGAAAATCATTGGCACCTACTGAAAATGTCAGATTAAATACCATAAAAGCTAAGAGAAGAAGCAAACCAGGATGCTTTTCCAAGAAACCTTAATTCCTTGATTAAACACAATCTTTTTCCACAGAAAGTTCCACTTAGCATAAAAACTGCATTAAGCTACAGCTCTGGATACCCACATATTTAACAGAAGCAAAAGCCTTATCTGCATTAGGGTTTTAAATATCTGTGTAGTCACAATCTTGCAACTGCTCTAGTAAAAAAAACAAAGAGTCTTGGTTTAAGGCACTGCAGCAGATTAAACTCTGATGCCAGACTTTACAGTGGGGGCTGAAAACTTTGAAAAAAGACAAGGCTAGAATAAGGTTCGAAAAAAAAATAATCCCCTACCGAGCCTTCTTTTGCAATTTTAAGCCACTAATTGCTAACTAATTATTGTGAGGTGTCACACAATGAGGAGGAAAGCTAACAATCTCTTCTCGTCGATTGGGATTTGCAGGTTCAGGTGGAGTGTCTTTTCAGGTATGGTCAAAATCAGGTACAAATCTCTGAGGGAGGTACAGTTTAGCTAAAGAAAAGAAATACCAATGTCAAACTGCTTAAGCAGGCCTCTTGTTTTGAATACTGGTATTGGAGCCAAAACATTGTCTGTATGTCATTTCTAAATTCTGCCCACTTGATTTCTTTGTTTTGTGGAGAAACAAGAAGCTGAAAAACAGGAAAGTTCACTTTGGGTACAAGGCTTATTTTCCACTTAAGCCTACAGGTCACAAATGAAGGGTTAAGTGAAACCAGGCTTTGTTTTTCTCAATCTCTAAAATATATTAAACCACATTAAAATAGCTTATAATTTAAAGGAAAATTCCTTAAAAGCCTCTGAATATAAATGCTTTCACAGAGAATGGAAATGTACATAAAGACCACAGTATTCTAGCGCCAATAATGAGAGGTATCTCCACCTGCTCCAAGATACTAAAGAAAGGCTCCAACTTTTCCAAATTCCAAAACTTAATCACTTGAAATCTGGCTCAAAAACAGAAGTTTTGAGGTGTAAGAAGCCTTAATGTCAATTAAAGTAACCAATAACTTGATATTTGATCAATAGATCTCTCTCTGTACATACTAAAAAAAAAATCCAGAAGCAAATGGAAATGTTTTCTTTCGTTTTCTTTCTTTGTCTTTTCTTCTGGAAGTACAAATCATATTCCTATACTAGTTTCATACATTTCCATGAAATCCATAAAATTCAAACCACCCTTCAACAAAACTGTAACAGCTTACATCATGGCTGCACAAACTGCTAAAAAAAAAAAAGGGTACTATTTTGTTCCAACAAAGCTGAAGGACAAAAGCGGGGAGAAAGGAGAGCGCAACAGCAGCAAAAGGAGAGCACGTGATAAAAACAGACGAGAAAGTAAGAATATACAGAAAAGAGCGGCACAAGCAAGAAGTTATGAGGAACAAGGTGGAGAATAAGGAAGAGAAAATCAACCCCCTCAGCAGCGGGGCTGTTCATCATTCATAGTCATTCACCATGAAACTCACTCAGGCATTATGAAAAGAGCTGAATGCCAAGTTGCCAAATCCCCTATTATTTAATTAGGATATATTTGTTTGTTTGAAGATCCAGCTTTTGTGGTTTAATGATTATGTGAGCAGCTTAGATTTAATTTTTAAAAGGGCATTTCTAACCCTCACCACAGTTCATAAATATATAGAATGTGATGTCAGATTGTTCAAAAAGTAGAATACAAGTGAAAAGAACAAAGATTCCCCTTGATACTTTTTTTTTTTTTCAGATTGACCTATGATCTGGATTTCTGATTTTAAAGGCCAGAAATCATTAGGAAACACTCTTTAAACAAATGTGCACCTCCCATTGTTGCAAATAAACCTGAAAATTCTCATATGACAGATATATGTTTTAGCATGTTTGCTTTGAAGATTTGACACTGACTTCCTCTAATGTCTATGGAAATTACTAACTGTGGTCTGAAGCTGTGAATAAGCCAAGAGAAACTGTGATATGAACGAAATTTGAAGGAAACAAAGCAAGAATGGCACACTTTCATGACTGCATCTGAGACCCAAGGCCATGCATGTTGCTACCCCTCGCCAAAAAGATCTCATATTTATCCCCAGCGTAAGCCCTAATGCCATCATCCCTCTTAACATCAATGGTCGGTTGTCATTTAGCAACGCAGAAGCATTCTGCCACACGCCATGCAATCAGAGCCAGCCAGGCGAAAGCCACATCTCAAGTAAACAGTGCCAACAGTGATGGAGCTGCAGTCAGGAGTCACCCACCTCCTTGCAGCATATGTATCTACATCTCTTTGCAGCTGAATACTAGCCACTTCCCTCAACCTCAAGTATGCAGCAACAAAGGTGATTATGTTCAGGCCCCACTTAATGAAACCACAATAGGGAATTAGTAACAAATGGAAAAAATATGCTCGCACAAGTACTTCTACGGCAATGACTAATTAGGCTTTTCCAGGGCTACTCTGCTGCCCAAAAGCAAGTGGTAAGATTCCGTCGGCACTGAGTGTTTTTGTGAGCACTGGGATTTGTTCTCCCCATTCTGAACTGAACTGTCATGGACTTGGTGATTTTAGGGTGCCATGCAAAAGCTGATTTTGGTCTGAGAAATGTACAATAACTTTTGGTAAATGTTTAAGACTCTATAAAGCTGTTGTCTGTATGCATCCATACAATAATTGTTGCAACATTCAAAGTTCTAGTGTCTTTTTCCTACCTACATAGCAACTAATAACACCTAGGAAACCAAGGTGGCTGCATTAACTTGCTTTTCTGACACATAATGAAAAAAATTAACTATATTCCTCAAACAGGCTAGCTGCTATTATGGCAAACACTTCTGAAAATACACCGCACACCTGAACAAGCAGGAAAAGTTGCACAGCAGTACTGCTTTAGATTTTTATAATGCAGAAAGCTATTAGGAGGAATTCAGAACCTGACCCAGGCATGGACTGAATCAGTAGTAGCTTTGCCCTTCACTCAACTGGGTGTAGGGTAAAAAGTGTTAGTGATAAATACAAGCTTTACAAGAAGAGACAGTGATTACATGAAGCCAGACAAAACTATCTGGTTGTTCTTTGTATGTAGAAATTTTAAGGTTACCAGAAAATCACATTTTAGTTATACTTTCCATGAGGTGAACATGAAATGGCATAACAGATCTTAGCACAACTGAGACATTAGCTTTCAAATACAATCCTGGAAAAACAAGGTTTGGTCTTACAAGGACATTCCATTCATAAACTGTTCTTATTCACCCAGGACTGTGCTCCTCTTTCGAGAATTACCAGGGAAACGCACAGTCTGTAGACATATTCATCAGTTCTGTTATGATTTATAGACTGCATAATAGAAAGATTTGACTCATAAGCAGATTTTCAAAAACATCAGTCAATATGTAGATTAAAAAAAGTTAAGGTAAAAAATTTTAGACTAATCTGTCTGTATCCAAAAGCAGTCTTCCTCTTGCCTTCTCAACACAGAGCACAGTCCACTGCCAATTGCTCAGAACTAAAATCTTATTTTAGCAGTCACTCCTGGAAGTTCTTCACTCTCTGAGGGAAGGTAAACCTTTGCAAATTTTGATGATATCAACAGGTACAGACACTCTGTACCTACAAACCAAACCTCAAGTGGTCAAAGTATTACTCCCAACGCTATTTAATTATTTACTGAATATAAGAGCTGAGTAAGTGCAAAAAATGGACATGTGAAACAGCTTTACTCTTTACTTTACCAGTTGCCCCTAGAAAATCAACTAATGTTCTGGTCTTCCTTGTGTATCAACCATAAAAAAACCCAAACATTACTGAAAATTTCCATCAGTGTCTTGATACTTACCCTTCCATATCTGTTGGCATAGGACCCTGTAAGCAAGGAATGGAAAATGATGATTGTCTCATCCAAATCCCAAATGAATACTCTCTGTAAAAAGAGAATCAAATCAATGTGTTCCTCTGTGAAGCTGATACTTGAAATGGAAAGTTAAAATTTGAATCAGTAAGCGCACAAATAAGAAAATTGTATTGAAATGGTTATATATTAAAACCATAGTTTCCTTGCCATTTATTTTCAGAACTAACAAGTTTTTTCCAGAATAGGGTAATACAATCTGTTAGCTTTTTACTACAACTGCTATTATATCAAATTATTCTATTAGAAGAGAATTATAGCTATTGTCAAATACGCACAGAAAATGAGATTGTACAATGCATTTTTTTAAAGCCAGATGTGAGATAGAAACTGAAATAAATGAAGAGAAGCCTCTGAAAATTAAATCTGTATTTCTGCAAGTCTTACTAAACAAAGTTCATATAACTGCTCTTGAAAATTACCTCTAAAACGAAGCAAATTGCTGCTAAGCACTTAAACCCCCTTAATCTATGTTCATTTTAGGCACCTGACAAATGTAAATAATGAACTTAGATGATGCATGTATAAGAATTTATGGCATCAGTAAATAATTCTTTCACTTACAGCCAATGGAAAATATGTGTTTTAAATTACATCCTCTGACCACACACAAAATGATATTTTAATGAAAAATAAAGTGTTCAAATACAAGTATTTTAAATCCTGGTGAGACTGTATTTCCCATGATGACAAATGGGCTAAGCTTTTGGAAAGCAAAAGTAATGCAGTGTGGACACTCACAGCTGTGGTGTGTCACTGGAGATGCGTTCTCAGCGTAAAGCATGGACCACTGGGAGGAATGTGAGCATAGCATGAGAGAACAAAAACCACTACTGTGCTAGAGGTGTCTCCTGTCCAAATGCAAACCTTTCTTTGACTTGGGACAAGCTTGCTCTTTCTTTTTTTTTTTTTCCTTTTTTTTAATCAAAGGGAGAAAGAAACCCCCAGTATTTTTCAGATAAAGTAGGTGTTCTTCATGAAGAAGGTTGTTTAGAAGAAAAACTCTATCTTCTACAAAAATACTGTTAAAAAAGCCATAAGGGAGCTTCAATGCTACTTAATTTCTGATGTGTAAACAGTAACTCTGTGTGCAAAATAATGACAAAAATAGAGTCCGTAACAGGTCAAAGATATCTAATACGATGTACCTCTAGATCAGAGTCAGGTGGTGGTGAAGGATTATTGTTTCTTCTGCCACGTCCACGTGACTTTCCATCTGAACTACGACGCAATCTATCAGAATCTGAATCTTTAATGGGTGTTGATGGACTGTGGATTGTACTGTATTCTGCTGTAGTAAAGAAATGACATTTTTACCTTCAGTTTAAACTTTAAAACATTCAACTTACTTGCTTTTTACACATGACACTAAAACTAGGATGTTCACTAGAGAGTCCTAACTAAATCTATGATAAATGGCTATAATGATACATAAATTAATTCAATCAAGTTCAAGTTATATGTAAAACAAAGATAAATTGTTTCAGTAAACAAATAGAAAAGAACTAAAAAAAATCTTCATTCCTTCAAATCATAGAGAAGATCGTACCACTTCATAGACAAGATTAAAATCTAAATGAACAATTTTAAGGGATGCCAGCTTTTTATAAGGCACATTGATTTAATTACAAGTTTGCAAACATGTTTTAAGATAGCCATTATGGTGTCTGGTAAGAAAAAAACATCCTGGTGTGAAAAAAAAAAAAACAAACAGAAATTGAAAACTTTTCCAAATTGCCTGCTTGCAGACACTTTTAGATCACTGCATTTGAGCCAGATGAACAGAATTCGTTCTGAATATGGCATAAAACATAGTCCTTATTTTCCCAAAGTAACTTCAATTAGTAAGTTTTAAATATGCATCAACTATGAAGATGAAATTTATAGTATTCTTCAAATGCCTACTGAACATTGAACTTGTCCAATGAGTACCTTCAAGACAGGACACAATTTTTTATAAACAGTTATTGTACGCTAATTTTTATGCTTCAGCAAAATTTATTTACAAAAATATTTACTGTTGTTGAACAGGTAAAAAAGAATGATGATTTATGTGTGTAAGAACAACAAAGTTTTCCTGAAAATATATTAGTTGGAAGATGCTTTGCTGTTCTTAACATCCATAGACTCAGTAACAGTGAAGTGCTTGAACATTAACAAAGCAGGCACCCAGCATATATTATCCTTCCTAACTCATTTAACAAGAAGTACCATACTCCTCAGAAATGCAACAACACATTTTTAAATCTCTTTTCAAGGCTTCCTTTCACAGTCTTAAGTTTACAGAGAAAAGACTTTTATTTTGAAGGTTATCATTAATTTTTTTTCCTAAAACCCCCTATTTTTCTGAACGCAGCTGCAATTTTCAGCATATGATATATTTATCCATTTCACTCTCTGTTAACATTAACTACTCTTCAGAGTTCAGTAGATGTGGATATGTGTCTCAATATTAATTTTCTTTTTAATCAGCCTAGACCATGGCATTCCGGTTTGAACAGACAGGTATACTTCTCACACCAGTGATTCTTTCTCCTAAACAAACATCCTGTTGAGGTGAAAGGTTAGATTAAGGAGGAGACTCTGGACATCTGTGTAGCACCACATATTCACAATTACTCATAACGGTTGCATGTGCTGAATGAAAGGAAAACGTCTTGAAATTCTCATGTTCAGCCTTCAAATCTACACTTAATGGCAATTAGTATATATTACGTATTTCACATTATACTTTTACCTAAGTATCTCAGGCTACATTAAACAAAGGAGAATAAAAAGGTAAAGATGTAATTCAAGGTAAAACAAAGAATCTTCAAAAGAGAATTGACCAGTACCTAAAGAGTGATTCTGTGTGTGCCAAACAACAAAAATCACCCAGCCACATCAGTCTACATAACCAAAGACAGAGTTTTAAATGTTGAAGATCATGTACATTCCAACAATATGTATTTTTTCCTATGGCAATGTACACTTCAGAATATTTATTTAAACTATTTGAACTCTTCACCTACTGTACTTAAAAATAAATAGGAAATCATAAGTCAACTAGTACAAATTTTAAACTTAAATAAGTTTATCTGCTATACATTCTTTTTATCATTAAAGTCCCTAATAAGAAATAAAAAGAAAAGAAAGAAAACAATGCACTAAAGCCTTGAAATAAATTATAACCCACTAAAATAAACAGACCAGAATTTCTTCAACGGGCATATTGGCCAAAGATGTTCTAAATATATGCTATAAAATTCAGATGTAATGAAAAATTGCATTTTCTATTGACTAATTTAAGTTAGGGTTGCTTTTGGTCTCTGATGATATTCTTAGGAGCTTGGCTTTAGATCCCAGATTTTTAAAATTGTCCTCACAGACGTGATGTGCCTAAAAATGTTAAGAATTAAACTTGGGGTAGTTATACTAATACTAAATAAAACAGGGAACAGATAGCATGCAAAAAGTATAAAATAAAACCATGCAAACCTAAAAGAGCGAGCACGCAGAGCAGCAGAGTGCATTGAGGTCAGGGAAGAAAATCTATTTGTAAGAGCCATCCAGCCTTCCTTTTTTGCAAAGAGCTTCGTTTAAGTGTACTGTGTTCAAAATCTCAAACAGAGGGCTGCAAGTTTGGCTGGAGGCGCATTGCCATCTCCCCTTCACAGATGCCAGTCACCTGTCTGGGTGGGCCAGACCCTCGCTGACAGCAGGACTCCCAGCCCTACGTTGGGACCCCAGTTTGGCTGGGCACACCTTGGTCCACCCTTCTTGGGACCACTGTACCTGCATCATTCCCAGGAGAGATCTGTCTGTCTTGCTCTTACGGATCTCACCAGGAAATATACTCTGCTGCTTTAACAGCCGTGCCATCAGAAACGGAACATACAACTTCAGCATTCATTACAGCAATATTAATTCAGTCTGCAAAAGCGGGGGAAAAAAAACTATTCCCTTCACTGTATTTGCATGACTGTTCTCAGATCCCCTTTGTTGCTAGGTTAACTCTTCCCTGACAACCCTCTTTTCTACATTTTGATTATCACTCTCCATAGTCTCCAAATCCGCCACAGTAATCCAAAGCAAAGTCAAGCAAAGCTTTCCTTCCCGTGTCCTGCAGGCCACTCTCCCCTGGATATCACTGGCAGGAGACATTGGATTTTCTGCAATATTTTCAATAAACGTTAGTTTCAGGATGCCTAGATCATCTTCCGAGCAAGAAGCGACATTTAACAGGTTGTTTCTCAAAGACCTGGCCAAACATTGCACATGAACTGAATGCACAGCATTGCCAGTACCTGGAGCTTCTGAGCCTAGTCAGGAGACCGCTCAGTTATGACCAGTGTGACAGATGGCAGTAATGGGGGAAACGTGACATTGTAGGCATGAGACATCTTCCATGTATGTAAAGGGAAACCACAGCATGTACTCTTTGGATTACAGCTGTTTGACAGGGCAGCCTCCATGTGCATGGCTGAGTTGCCAGCTCACTGTCCAATGGTCGCTCTCAGGTCCTCATAAGGAAACCCAATTAAAGAATCCAGTGCCCAGCTGAGCCCTGAGCCTCGACAAGCCCAAGCCCTGACAAATTCTGGAGCAAGAAAAACAACAGCGGCTGAGGGTACTCAGTGTGCCACTAATATTGGGAGTACTGAGAGCGGTCCACAGGGAAAGGTAGAGCCTGGAAGGAGCTGCCAACATTCCCCATCCCACATTTGTGCAGTTCATCATTCCTGCCTAAATGTATACCTCACACCTGCTCCTATTCAGATCACATCTCCATTTTTTGAGTTCTCATCCTGTCTCCAAAGAACTCGCAGCCCCTCTCAGCATGGTGTCATCTACATATTTAATAGGCAAACACATTCTGTTCCGTCATCTAAATGATTAATGAAAATGCAGTCTGGTGCTAGGCCCAAGGCAGACACTGAGGAATGCTGATGTAGCCATCCTTCTATTTTAACAGCAAGCTCTCTCTGACATCTCTCTGGACACGGTTTCCTAAACAGCTTTGTATCATTCTGCTGTAGTTTCTGCTACGCTGCCTTAGCCTACTTTGCTTATAAGACTGTTAAGTGAAAAGATTTAACTGCCAGGGCAGCAAAACCCTTGCTGAAGTCAAGCTGTACAGCCACAAAACATGTTATCAGTATACCCATCACTCCACCCTCATTGATAGGAAGAGGTTAATTTGTTCAGCCTCAGCTGACTTCATAGTACTAGACGTATTTTAGTATTAACCAAAGGAAATGATTATGTTTCTAAAGCACTGAATTAAATTTTATCCTGTTCTTGAGCATCCCAAACACGAGGAAGTGCAGGAGAAAACCCATCCCTCCACAAAATCATGAGCAGAAGACAGGGTGAGGATCAGCTCCCTACTGCCCGTCGCAACACAACGCAAGATCACCAAAGCAAGCTGGCAGCAGACAGGTTAAACACAAGAAGGAGGAGTTCACTAAAAGCTAGGAGATTTGTGGCCCATTTTGCCAAAAAATGCCAGGCTCCCAAAAGATTACAAAGGTTCAAGCGGAGCCTGAAGACATCCCTGGCAGAGAAGCATTCGGGGAGCTACAGCCATGCCACATTAGCAAATTGGGTCTCTGGGACCAAACTAGTGCTGGCAACAACCCCAGGCTTCACTGCCTGCTTCTGGAAGGTCATTTCACTGTAGGTCCAGCCCGATCTAGTCTCCTGAGCATCGTCAGCTGGGGCTGGAGGAATTAGGAGCTGCCCTGGAGGACACCTTTCAGGTTAGTCTTGTCTGGAAGGACTCCAGCTGGGTGCTCTAGGACTACTCTGCTGAGCCAAAGCTCTGCAGCAAAACAGACTCCTGCTCCAAATTAAAATGCTAATGCAGGCACACCCCAAACATACAAACAACATCAGCTTTTGAAATCCCCCGAGATGAAAAAATATGGTAGCTGGAAACGTGCTTAGGGCAAGCCTTCTACGAGCTTAGGCTGTCCTTGATTCTCCCAGGGTGTCTGCTGATGGTCTCTGCGGCAGGCAGGGTACGGGGCCGGCTGATCCATCGGTCTGGACCACTACAGCCATTTCTGTGTGTGATACGCCTTTACAAGGTTGTATTAATAATGCAGCAACAGTTGTTCTTCTGCATCCATTAACAGACACATAATTTTAGATCTCTTTGCATGCTGCCCCAGGCAGACACTAAACATTACAGCTTGTTTCTGCTTCACACACTTGGTGTTCCCTCTTCCAAACCTTGACCAAGCATAATAGTCCCAATCTTGATTTCTCTAGTCAGTCAGAAAAACATTTTAAACCCAGATTCTGTAAATGTATGCCTTCTTTTTCAGGTGCAACTGGTATTCCCTGCTCCCGACCCCTGGTAGTAGCCCCTGTAGTGTATGGTGACACCAAGCCAGACAATAACTACATTAACTGTGAGGAATAAAATAAGTTTACATTCTGGGTTACCTAAAATACATGAATCATACTGTAGCAGACTTTCCCCTATGCTTCAAGGCACCATATTATTGCTACTTGACATATTATTTCATAAGCATATACACTCGTGTTATACATCACTGTGGCCAGCTTTGATGGTTTTGTCACACTGGACAATTTTCCATCATCTCATAAATAAGAATACTTTGATTACTTATGAATAGACAATATAGCCACAGAGATACCATTTGCAACACCATATTCTGTAATTCCTTTCTTTTTGTTATGGAAATACCCCCTAAGTAATTGCTGTATTTTCTTACTATTGATTTCAATGTACTATACAGCAATAGTATCGAATAACAAATCCGGGGAAAAATAGCTATCCCAGAAATCCCACAGTCAAGTCTGTCTCTAGGTAAATTCGACTGGCAAGCGTGTGGGCAGAGCTCTTGCTGTTGACAAAGGCATTGCAAATTTCATCAGACTTTTTCCCTACTACACTGAAAGGGTATGCAAAAAAGAGTAAACGCACATTATCAAAGTAATCATATCTCATGTCACAATGTAAATCATATGGATGAGATTGGTCCAGCATAGCCAGTATAGTCAAATGTCTCTACAAGTAACTATGTACAAATATTTTCCATTTAGATTGTGCCCAGATTAATGGTTTCCCCTCAAATCTTATACTTAATTTTGAATAAAGACCTTAAATCCTCAGGCCGGGGTTACTTCAACTCCTGCATACCAAAATAAAAATATAACATATAGGTAATTTGAATATGTCAGTCTCACACTATGATTTTCTTACTTTTGCATAAATAAAGTTAAACACAAAATATCATGAGCACTATACAAACTTATTCCTTTACTGTTTATATAAAACTGGACCTGGATTAAACAATACAGCAGAATCACATAGGTATTTGAGGATTTATTTTTTTTTTACCTCTCTATAAAAAATATTACTACTAATGTAGTACTAAGTAAGTAAAAGTACTAAATAAGTACTGCAAGAAATACAATAATGACTGCTGACAGGATCATAGAAGGACGTCTTTAGAGCTGTTTTGACAAAATGTCAAAATCTTCACCTGAAAAATTAATCTAATGTTTGTCTATTGAGGACTACAAGCATATATTCTAAACTTGAGAAAAAAACCTCAATAGTCTGTTGAAAATATTGGCAAAAATGCCAGTTTATTTCAAGGTTTGGGTGACTTTTTGATTTAGGACTGTATAAATAGTGACAAAATATCACATTGACAATACATCTTACTTATAACAGTAAACATTAACTATGTATGACAACAACTGTATTAACAAGCCCTGAAGTGGTCAGATTTTTTTTCCAACTTTCAATGTTAAAGAAGAAAACTTGAAGCAATCCTATAATGGGCAGGTAGTACCTCCCTCCATTAGCAGACATTTCTTCCTTACTCATTATTTATGCTTTCAAACAATTTGAAATTATTGTTACTTTTAATCCTACTAAAACCAATGACAAACATTCTATTTATCTATTAAAAAAGCCTGTTGAAGACAGCACCAAGCTCTTAGCCTCAGCATATCCTGTGACAGTGAGTCAGGCTACGTATTGTTGGATGCAACACAAAAGACGTAGTTGTACATAGTTAATGCAAAAACAAGGGAACAATCATTATCAGAAAAGCAAAACCAGTGCTGTACTTCGCCATTCATTACTGCATCCAGTGTGATTTCTGTTTTTACAGAACTTTCATTGAGTTTCCTTCCTATATAAATATATGCTCTAGATTTACTCTTCATTTATGTTTATGAAAAAGAGCAAACATTAGAACACCAGCAATGTACTGTCAATACGGCAGTATTTCTTTCCATACTAGGCGACCCTGCTTCGGCAGGAGGGTTGGACTAGATGACCCACAGAGGTCCCTTCCAACCCCTACTATTCTGTGATTCTGTGATTAGTGAAAAGTTGCCTATATAGTCTGTTTGCTCTGTTTTATTTTCCTGTATCTAATTTATTGTTATGAAATCTAAGGAGAAACTGTAAAAGTAGCTTTCCCTTTTGCAATCCTAAAGGTGATACAGTGTTCACGGAAAAAGAAGTTTAGTCTTTAAGAGCAACATGGTGACCCATGGCTGGGAACAATTTTTGTTGGCTAGCACAGCCCTTGTGGGGTTTTTAATTTGCATTGGGAAATATGTGAATAATATGAAAAAAACCCTTCCAGTAATATTTTAAACATACTTACTGCACAAACCAAGAAAACTGAGATCAAATCTCAAGAACAATGCAAGTCTCTCTTGCAAGAAACACCGTTTAATAAATTATAAATACAGCATCATATGAAATAGAAGGATAAATTCATCTTTTTTGACTGAATTTCTAAACAAACATTCATATAAATCAAGAATTCTTCGTTACCAGCTGTGAAGATGGAGTTGAAATATTGCAAGAGAAAATTATTAGCGCTTTGGAAAGAGTAGTCATTTTCTACACTAACTCTTAGGAATACATGTTATGAGTGTTACTCTAATTATTTTAGAACATCAGAGCACGCTTAGTGGATTGGGGCAAAACTCCATCTGTTCCAGATAACTTTCAACTCTGGCCAAAAGCAGGTGACTAGATGGCAGAGTGCAAAACGGACACGCGTACACACAGTACTAATTCATCCACTGTCTCCAGTGATTTTTTTGTGTCAAGAATTTCTTGAATTGACGTCAGTGTCTGTGCAGATCCAGTCTTTCAGTTTGCCTAAGCAATGCTTGAACTGGCATAAGCTTTTTGCATCCACGACACCCTGCAGCAAGGAGCTGCACAGCTTACCTATATGTAACATGAACAAATTCTTCTTTTTATTCGCTCCGAATCTACTTCAGTGAACTTGAGTATTGGAAGGCAGAGTGAATTTTTGCTCACTACTCTACTTTTATTATATCATTTTTATTTACTATTACTTCCCTTACATAGTGCAGCTCACACAATCAGCAACTCGCTGTTCATACCTGGGATAATCTACTCATGTATGGACTGAAAGCTCATACCAAAAGGAACCTAATATTCTATTGTTATTCTGATGAAAAACATTTTCTTCTGTAAAGCAAAAGTTAAAATTCTACAAGAGGAAAAAAAACTTTGAAAATTCTTACTTTGAATGGAAACAAAAATTCCAATGAAATCAGAAGCAAAGCACACACTAAAAATTTGAAATGTCATACTGAGATTGTTTTGTCTAATAATTTTCTGATTATGTCACTAGCAAAAATATAGCCTTCTGTGCACAAGAAAATAACATTAATTTGTATGTCTGATTTATGGAGGTGGGGACTATCAACCTCTGTGCAATCAAAAGGTCTTCTCATGACTGAGGTACAAGAAATTTTTCAGATCCACAGAGAAAAGAGAAAGAAGAAACACTGAACATGGAAAATCTTAGGTTCTTCTGCAAGAACCCCTGGACGGCCTGGATTGCATGGCAAAAACTCGTATCTTTAAGTAGGAACTGTGGGAGACCATAAAAGGATTATTTTATATTTGGACAAGGAATTAAAAATATTTTAAGTGAAATTATCTGAGCTTTCTGAGTCTGCAAAACTCTACTAAAAATGTCACTAGAGCACATAATTACTTTCTCTCTTTTCATATGTTTCTTACCAGACTCTTCTATTTCACTTACTGGCCCAAATTCATAGGAACCACCTATGTCTGTCAAATTATTCTGGTGCCTCTGTAAAGTCTGAAGGCTGTTCTGTGCTTGTCCTGGCACAGTTCAGAACCACAAAGATTACAGGGGATTTTTAAATATAGAAGATGTCTAGGGGTATCAGCACCCAGTAAGAACAGCTGCAATTCAGCAGCTGGAGCCCATCCTACTAAAGGGGTACAGCAGCCTAATATGATTGCTCTGTGCTGCTCCCCACCACCCCTCATATGCAGCGTTCCAGTTGTGGTAAAGAATCAGCAGCCTAGCTTGACCAGATGTGGCAAGACATCCTACAGAAATGTAACTAATTACAATTAAAATTTGGTTAGTCTGCTCCTTTGTTCTGTGGTTTTGACCCAGCTGTGAATTTCGCTCTCTCTAATATGTCTTTCATTTGTCCCCACTCCACCAGAATTCCCTTCTTCCATGCTGATCCCTCTTTTGTTTGACCCAAACCTTGCTTTGTCTTCCGAGCATACTGTGTGTGAGCTCACCTGAGGGTTTGCAACAAGCTTCAGCAAGAAGAAAGTAAAAATATGCACCCTGTCCAAGGAGAAATGGCAGGCACAGCAGTGGATTCACCGACTGGTCCTTGCTTCCCTTCCACCAAGGCTGACGGTACGTGAGGCAGTGAAAGGTTCTCACCTAATTTTAACCTAGGAGCCCAACACTGGTATGTCAGCCACCTTAAACTGCTCTCATCCCAGTGGAGAGCCTTTGGCACCTCAGGATTAAGACTGTAGCTAGACTGAACTCTAGTTACAGGTACTTACCTCTCTCCACTCAATACAGACGAGGCTAAATGGGCTTAATCCTAACTTCAATACATAAAGACAAATGTGTAAAGTTAAATGCAGAAATCTGGGTCTAGCCCTATATCTTCTGCTGACTGCGACCATGTTGGAACAGCGGAACAGAAGGATGGCTTCCATTAGCTTCTCCTAACAGAGAGTGGCCCACAGCAAGTACTTTCCTAGATGTGTCCCTGCCTGTGGTACAGGCAGCCAGCCCAAGATAACCCCACAGCTACACTAAGAGTTGTTATTTGCAAACCATTTGAAGGAACCTTTTCAGAATTGTTCAATCAGTAACATAAGTATCTTGGGCAAAGAGATGGCAGTCCCAGCAACGCCAGAGAAGGTGTGCACACGCCCAGAGAATGGCTATGTCTAAGCAAGCAGGTGTAGGGCACCCTTGGATGTACGGCTTTCAATACACGAAAGCATAAACTAGATCAGGGCTTAGGCGCAGGACCCATTCATGAGAAAGCCCACCAAATTCTTTCAAATTTTTAGACAAAAAAGAGTGTGGAAGATCTAAGGGAGAAAAGAAAGACTGCTTAAAAAGGAACTGATAAAAAAGTTCCTTCCAGGCCTACAGAGCACAGAAAACTATTTAAATAGGAAGACAGCCTTTAAGCCACAAAGTTTGAGCTTGGGGAAAGATACATGTCCTCTTTCTGTATATGTGTTTACTGTTGCTTTTAGGAAGTATCAATTACTTAAAAAAGCTATGTGCAAAGATTTTGAAAAAGATCAAGACCCAAACGATACGATTCAATTTTACTATCTTGATAAAAGCTAAAATTTGGTCACATTTGTTTTTTGGGGTAAGATGAACTTACTGCTTCCAACCTAAAAAAAAAAGGCAAACAAACCCACAAGAAATTAAAAACAAAAAATTAAAAACAAAGTGAAAAGCAAAGTAATTATACAGACTCCAATACATATCCATATATTCTAAGAGCCGCAGACTGCAATATGCATTCATATATCTAGAAAAATTCCATTCTCAAATACATTGCACACACATGTGATCTCATGTATACCAAACACACATGTCAGCTGTAATTTCTTCCCTACTTACTTTCAGTAAATGTATCCAAAAAGGCAACACTACATATGTTTTCTTCAGGTACACAGTCATACAGAAAAACAACAGAGTCCTAGTAAATTATATTCAAGCTCACATTGCACATGCAAGATCAGACCCATCAAGTACTTCAAGAAAACTAAAAACAACCTTCCCTAACAAAACTCCAAGACAAAAACCTCCTGATAACATTGCCAAATCATTGCTGCTTCTTACCGCACTACTGAGAAACACATCTGAAACCTTGGACTTCCTCTCTGACAGATTTCAAACTTCTACCACCTACTAACTACTGATGTGCTTGAACTGTTAAAAAATGTAAACTTTTTTTTTAAATAATGTGAAAAGTATTTTTCACCCCCTATTTCCAAAAACAGCTGGAGCTGTTTGGCATAAATGTTCAAAAAATATCTCTACTAGTAAAGGACTGCCAAATTACAGCAAGAAAGGTAAAATGACTAGGAAAAAGGACAAGCCACTGCGAATCTTTTCTTAAAATGGAAACACTTGTGCAATTTCAACTCCCTATTACAAGCATTATTATGTTCTCTCAAAGTGAAAACCACAAAAGCTCTCTTTCAAGTGGACAGTTGGGCTATGGTCTGAAGGCCTCTTGGTTTCAGTCTTACTTAGGAAAAATCAAAGGAGTTTATCTTAATGCAGACAGAGTTTAAAAGCATCAGGTTGAGTGTAAAGACTTTCCCATATCCTGCAATTTTTAACACAAGCCTTTTACAAATAAATACAAATAACTTGTATTTCGCACAAAATTTTATTGATCCCGGTTTTTCTGCAGTCTATTTTCTGATAGAATCTGTGCAAGACGTGCCACAGGCTCAGGATTAAGAAATAATAAAGCAAAAATCAACGACTTCACAAAAAAAAAAAATATCCAATTCAACTCCCTTTCAACTCACAAAAATGTGCCTCATAGGGACCATAAAATCCATGTAATTACCTGCGGCAGGATCTGTAACCGCTTGACTGGTGATGCCAGATGGTGGTTCTTGAAGCTGGTATGTTGCATTTGTGGAGGGTGTCGTCGGGCTGGTGTTGCTGTTTGTCATGTAATGTGAAGGGTATGGTGAGCTATTATAATACTGTGCATATTGGCCCTGGCCGAAACTGGGATAAGAGGGATATTCCTGCAAGACAAAAAAAGCAACCGTCCATCAAAGTTTTGCTACTTTTTAGTGTAAATTCCAAAATGTAACTACAAACACATGTTAGACTTTCAGCACGTATGCTTCCTGGACTGGATGCTGTAGGACCTAAAACTGTAAGGCTGTAAAGTGAAATCTAAATTACACATAATTTAGTATGTCTTCTCATACAAATAGTTTATTGGACACACTGCTGAAGTTGTGTGAATAAGCACACCAACCCCAGACAATTAGTTCTACTACTGGAAGATGAAAAATTGAAGAAAAACATTTATAAACATTAGTTTAACTTGAAAGGATGCTTATTTCTTTCAAAAAGCAACTTAATGGCTACATTTTTGCAGTGGATGAGAAGTCCAAGTTTGCCAAAGTTTCTTCAACTCATATTTACAAATTTACCTGCTGTGAACTATTAAATCCAGTAGAATTTGTGAGTGAATTATTTCCTGCATATATTCCTGATGATGTTGTAAAACTGCTGCCTGAAATGAAATGAAAAATTATGTGAATTACTAAAAGGCAGTATCGGAAAATAACTTCCATCATGCGATTATATCATAAGGATATGGCATATTTGTAATATTTGCCATATGTTGACCGATTTGATTGTCATCAGCTCTGTAACATGTTAATATATGGAAAGTGATAATTCATCGTTCCTATACCCTGTGTTTCGTTATTACGATAAAAAGAAAAACTTTCAATTGAGACAGGAATTCGGAGCCACCTCGGGTCTGACTGAATATTAATTAGGCCATCCCACCCCTCTGAATAATACCCAGCATTGTGGAAGTAATGAGGGTTTATTTTCAGGTTTTGTTGAACGGTAACAGCCAGTCTTGTCCCAAGAGATGCCCTCTCCCCTCGCTGAACCCCCTGGCTCCATTTCTCCTGTCACCTTTGAGAACCAGGTCCTCCCCCCTCCCGGAGCCTCAGCCCCTCGCAGGAGCAGCAAAAGCCATAATTCCCTGCTCCCAACAGCTCAGCCCGACTGCGAAGCCATTAGGGTTCACTAATCAATCATACACAGCCTTGGGCCGCAAACTTTTTATTTTTGATAGAGTCTACTGGGCAGGACAGAAGGGAAAAAAAAGTACCTCTCCGAGAAAGGACACCCAAGATTGAATTTAGCCCAGAGAGTGAATTACCACCTTCACCTCCCGCCTCCCCCCTTCAAGAGCCACCAAAAGTAGACAGATGGGGCTCTTGTTTAATACCTAACCTGAGAAGCTGTTCCACTAAAAGGGCAGCAACCCCCTTTCAGCTGTTTTGCCCTCACTGGTTATAACCCGGGAGTGACACAGCCACCAGCCGAGACATATGGATGCACAGGGTGAAGCTACATAAGCCACCAGAAAGTCTGTAATGATGCAACCTATTGAACTCGTCCAGCGGGAGAGCACCAGCCAGCGATGAGCTTGCATTAAAGCTCACGGGTTGTTTACAGCTTCCCTCGCCACTGAAATCTGCCTTGGTGCAAAGATGCACTGAGACCTTGGGAGCAAAAGCTTGCAGGTGAACGAAGGGGACAAGGAGAGATGGAAACCAGCAGGGCCAGGCGTACAGTTGCACCGGTCCTCTGCTGTACCCGACACAACTCCACTAACAACCGAATCCGATGCAGCGGTCACTCCTTGGGAAAAGCAACATGTCCTGCAACTCCTTGCAGCGAGGAAGGCAGGCAGGGCTGCATGCTTAGTACAACCTCTAAAAGGGCATGTGTGAGCTATTCAGTTTTTTAAACAAAAAACCCCAACCGACAGGTATCCTGGCTATAAGAAGGAAAAATCTTTAAATGCTTTGATTGCAAAAGTTACTAAAAACACATACAAATTAAGCCTCAAAGTCGATGTGAAATACGTCCAACAGCAGTGTGAGTAAAAGATGAAGCTTAAATTTAACGTGTGATAATGACTGTAAACACCTCTCTTGTATTTGCTGTTAGTGCAAAAGCCCTGTGGTTGTTGATAGATGCTACTAATCCTGTGAACTAAAACCAGATTACTTCAGCAGAAGAGTTGACATCCAAGTTTAGCAGATAGTACAGATAAACAGTACTAATGAGAAAAACATGTTGCTTAAAATTTAATTTAAAATTGGAAAACAGATGTTATTTTTTATTATAACAAATGCCAGAGCCAAAATACAGCTGAAAAATATTTTCAATTGCAAAACTTTGAATCGCTATTTCATTTCTAAGAGCTCTTTGGCTGGAAAAATGTAAGTCACTGTGTTTCTTGTTATTTCTGAATGATGCAGCAACACATTCAAACACAGGCTTTATAGGTGAATGGTTTGAGCCATTCTAAAAAGATATAAAAGGCCTCTCATAAGAAGAAAAAAAACAACTTTTTTTTTGAGGAATACATTACCTTCCCACAGAAAGTCTGGCAAATAATTTGCAAGAGCAAATGAGAAAAGTAATTACATGCCAGCCAGCATCTCTGCCTCTCAGACAAAGACACACACATCCTAACACACAGATCTCTCTCTTTCATCTCATCGTCAGCGCTGGCTCCTACAGAGGAGGGGTAGGGGTCTCCTAGACCGTAACAAACATGAAGCAGGTTTCTCAGAAACAGCTCTGTGGGCCACCCAGAACTACTGGCCTAAAGTTGTTTTTAAAATACTCCAGTTTTGCCATTTGTTTTTTAAATAATTGGCGGTGGCATGGCATAGAGCTGCTGTTCCTGCCTTAGCGCAACAAACACAAAAATAAGAATCTCTACGAAACGCGTGAGATTTACTGCCCCAAGTTGTCCAGCTACGTAGCTTTAAAATGCAATAAAAGCTGTAAATCGCAGGTCAAAGGTCTCTCTTGCAAAGAGTGCGGACCCCCATTAGAGCTGGGAATGGTGGTGAGCGTCGGCAGGCGGCCGGAGCCTGCTGGGAGCCGGCGCGGGCTCGCCCCAGTGCCGCTGCTGGGTGCAGGATGCCGTCCTCCCCTGCGCCTTTCCACTTGAGCCCATTTGCTTTCCTAGTGCAGCCTCCCGGCCATGGGCTGTGTCTATCACCAGGGTACAACGTATGGGGCAGAAGTTTCTCCTGGGAAAGCCAAGGACGGCCAGATGGGCTATTTAAACTCAAGGTTTCTCCCGTTTGCTTACACTGTTTGAAAATCCTTGGCAAACTCCCCCTTGTTGTCTTAGTAACTGCTTAGCCATCCAGCACAATATTTTTATACTGCATAATAATAACCAAATACCTTAACATTTACTTTTTTTATGGATGAATTCCCAAACCAATTGGTTAGCATATTCTTAAACATCACAGTCTTGGTAACTAAAACAATGCTGATGCTCATCACAGGTCTAGTACGCTTCCAGCGGCAGGATACTCGGGCACAGGGTAAAAGCCACGCTTTTATCACAACTAAAGGATAATCCAGAAGACAGCTGCAAATGGAGCTCCTTCCTTGGCGCTTCCCCCAGCCCTCCTCCACTCCCGTTATCCTCACTGAGCAATCCTCGTAACTCTGCCAGTATGGGAACAACAGCCCATTCCCACAGCCTTTAGTCATCTAAGTGGTCTTTCAACGTCTATGAAGCAACTTATATGAAAAGCAGCATAAGGAACACACTCATTAAAGTAAGGGGGGAGGAGTGGGAAGACAGGGTGCCAGAACCGCCTTGGTCCTCTTCCCACCCTCTCCCCTCCACACCCCCATTATAGGGATGATAAATTTGTAACAAACAAAAACCCAATTACCAGAACAACCTTCGCGAGGAGTCACAGGCAGCAATTTTCCTCATCATTTCCAAAAGCTGGCAGTCTCTCCCTCCGCTATTGTTCGGTGACTAATCACGCCGTAATTTTAGCAGGGTCAGGAAAAGCACTGGGTTTAATTAGCTGCACACGCACCGCGGGGCCGCGCCTTCACGTTGCAGGGAGACATTCACCCCAGGGAGAGGAACCAGAATAACTCTAAAGCTTTCGAGCACGAGGTAACCCCAGTCAGGGAGCCCGAGCACGGCAACTGCAAGGCCCCTAGGAAATCCCCTTCACTGCAGGCAAGAATGCCAGCAGGGCCCCGAGGAGGCTGCTGGGTTGTGGGATCCATTATCCCCATTCAGCAGCTCAGCAGCCGCACACAGGAGATGAAGAAAGGCTATTGCAGGCTACGGCAAGGCCGAGGCTGCAGCCTGCTCATACACTGCTAGAGGGGAAAGGGAGAATAAACTCATTTCCCTCTCTGGAGGTTTCTGCACAAACAACTGAACAGCAGCAGCACTACCCCCGTCTTCTGTCAAGAGAATCAATTTTGTCCTTAAATAATAGCTGAAACTATGAATAGGCTCTCCTTCCAAAATTAAATAAGGGAAAAAAATGTTCCTGTTTACTTTTAACATCTGTTTAATCAAAAGGAAGAATTACATCAATTTAAATTTGTTTCAAATTCAAAAGTTAGCCTAACGAAAACATTAAAAGGACACATATTCTCATGTATAGTATAGACATACACTGTCAAAATTTAACTGTGAAAAAGACTTGCTCAGCAATGTGATTCTTCTCTGCTTAGCTTCTAACAACTCCACCGATCATTTCATTTCAAACGTTCTCCTTACTTCCATTCTTACAGTCTCTAAGGTTTCTGTAGGAGGCCAGTCCCTCCCGCACCCCCACGCCGTGCTGCTCATGAGCACCACAGAAATGGCATACACACCACGGGCACTCCCAGGCTCCGACCTGTGGCTCTTCCGCCCGAGCCAGGCTGTCAGGGATCTGCTGCCTTCCATGGGTGGGCAGCTCTCAGTCCAAGCACGGCACCGCTGGAGCAGAGCCCGGGCTCAGACCCCCTCCTCCCTCAGCCCTGCAAACAATGTTATCATGAAATCAATGCCTCTGAGGCTCCTCTCGTTAGAACTTCACAACTGGGTCATCTTTAACACGCTTCTTTTGCAGAATATTTTTAGATCTTGCCTTTCAATGTGTGCAGCTGAAATGCTTTCCAAGATCTTACTGTTCCGTCTCTTGACAACCGCCACCCTTTCATGACCTTGACAATTCTGCTTATGCACATTTTGCATATTGCAGAAAACAGACCAATACCCTTTATGACAGACTTCTGTGTAGTCCATTGACCGAGTCCTAGCTTTGCCCTACTAATGCCAGAATCCACTGCTTACTCTTAAAATTTTCCAACAAGCCCTCTCTCTCGTTATCCCATGCTGGTCCCCCTTCCCTCCGTCCATTGAATGAGTTTCCCATAGACATCTGCAAAACTACTTCATCGTCCTCCCTAAAATCCCTTTTTATTCACATCCCTCTGCTCTGTGTCCTGCAAAACACCCCACCTTTAGAGCTGTTTAGATAACCAATATGGGGTGACGACTGTTTATTATGCCTAAACAGTGCCAGCATTATTGTTATATTAGGCCCTCCTTGCCTGTGGGTTTTATTTTAGCCCCCAACTTCTAGGGGGACTATATTTTAATCTGTCTGTATAAGTTAGCACAACAGGATCCCGATACACGACTGTGGCACGAAGGCACTACTGCAATAGAAATTACAGGCAACATAGACATGATTTTTCAATAACTGTATTTCCTAGCAACCGTGAATTATCAGTTCCTTAAAAGCTGGAATGTTGATCCAGGAGTTCCTCACAGCTGCTGCTGGCAAGCATTTTGAGCTCTCTCCTAAAGAGAGGTGGTGGTTTTTTTGGGGCAGGGAGGTACTTGTGTTTGGTTTTTTTGGTGTGGTTATACGCAGAAAGCAAAACCAATAACCTGGTTATGGTTATATTTACTCCAATGAGTAGAAGATCACCACTATTCAGCATGCAGATGAAAGCTTGCATGTTACTCTTACACTATCTTCCTCTCACTTGTCAGAGCACACTCCAAGTAAGCAATGCTTTAGATGTCAGATGGTCGCTTCTGCCCTACGGAGCTACTCAACACACAGTTCAAAAGAGGATTTAAGAAAAAAAAGCAAAAACAAACAAACAAACAAAAAAACCAAAAAGCCATTTCTTGTGTCTAAGCAAAGGACTGGATCAATATACCCTTAAATCCATGGAACAAAAGCAAAATCTCATTCACTTGGTCTCTGAAAGCACTTCTCCCTCAAGACATTTCATGGAGCATTTACGTGATGGCACACAGTTTAAATGGAGCATGATAATAATAAAGAGAGGTGCTAAACTTTTAAAAAATGTGGTCTAATTCTGTGAGTGATCGCTTATTTCAACAATTCTAAAATCTGCAACACACCTAATTTCAACTGTCAAATTCAGGAGTGAAAAGTCCTGCATCAAACATCCAAAATTAGCTATTTGTAGTAAAAAAAAAATAAATTTTTTAAATATCCCTTAAAGTGGTGAAAATCCAGAACCAGGCACACCCAGTGAGTTCCCAGTACAGAAAGGGAAAAAGGAATTGGGAGAACAAGGTGGAAAGATACTAAGTAAACTATGCAGGCAAGTAAGGCTACAAAATATAATTGATAACAATAGCCCGCACATACAAAGACTTTTAAATAGACTTCAAAGAAACAGACTTCAATCACTACTTAGCTACCTCCACAGCTGCAGTAGGTATTTTTATCTTCTTCTCCCTCCCCAAACACACTCAGGTGTCAAATTATATTTGGCACTTCCTAAATTCATAATCCTGACACGTTTTCCAGGACCTGCTTTGTCACAGTCACTATTTGTTAAACTGCTGCTATTCGGAGATACATTTTTACTGTAATAACACTACAACACTTCACTATTTAAAAATTAATGAAGTCACTAGGTGAGGGATCTTCCAAAACTGCTGAGAGCTAGCCCGTCACTGCTCTCAGCAAAGGCAATCATCATTTCAGCTCCAACTGCAATAATGTCAGAGGTAAGTGCCCGAGCAAACATTCATTTTTATCATAAGAATGTAAAGAAAGAAGGGAAAAAACCCAACCCCATAGCATTAACGATATCTAATTAATGGAAATATCCGTTTATACAGACCTTGCATCTGGTAGCTATAGGGAGCCTGTCCAGGTTGAGGTGTGCTAAAGCTGGCACCGTAACTTAGAAATCCTGTCTGTCCAGGTGACTGTGACTGTGCCAATCCACCTTCTGTCTTGATGCCTGCCCACAATGCACCTAAATCAGTTAGTGACAGCAAATCTATTTGTTCATATTCAAACAGGGACGGAAAATCAAATCACTTCATTAACAGCATTTTTAACGTATACCTACTATCGCATGCACGAAAGAATAAATACCGAGAGCATGCAGAGATGATCGGGGTAAGGGCAGTGTAAAAGCACACGTAAAACTGAAGTTCACCAGGGAGAGGTTAATTTCAAAACTGTGTTTCCAATAACTGCAAAAGAAATTTATACATGAACAGGAAGCTGCATTATTCCTTTTTTCCTTTCCTGCCAGGGGCTAACTTTTCCATATATTCATGACATTTCACAGAGACAGATTAGCAACTTTATACGACTTTAATGTAGCATAGCACAGCCAAGCTCTCCTGCCATCCACCCATTAATGACATAACTGAGATTTGCATTGTATAATGTTCCTACATGAAAATTACATGGCTCCGAGTGCAATGGCTTTCTAAGGAATTAAAAGTGGATGAAGAGAATGAGCAGCATTAAGAGTAATGATGATTTTCATAGCTAATTAAACACTATAGGAGGCAGTCTTTTAACAAATAAACACCTAATAGACAGGAACTATTCCTGAAGCAACCTCCCAAACTGGGAAAAACATAGCAGTGAGTCATTAATCTGCACTGACAGGGAAATCCATTACACATCACATTATCCTCTCATTTCCAAATTTAGTAATAAAAGAATCCAAAGTCCAATTAAATTAATGACTTGCCTCCCAGCTTCAGTGATTCTTCCCCCAATTTGTACGGCAACAAGCAAGTAAATATCAGCAAGTGAAACACTGAAGAAACACACACAATTCAGCCTCTGTCTCTTAGTTTTAATTACAAGGTTGTCCCAACATGAACTACCATTTAAAAATAATTATAGCCAAAGCAATGGAAAAGTAATACAATACTCTTAGGTTTCACTGTGGCGTTCAGTGATACCTTCATTGTTCAGAAACCACCGTTATTTGAACTGAATTAACTAAGTGTGAATTAGCAACATTCTTTTGAAAATCACTGTTAATCTAAGTCTATTTCCTGGTTGGATTTTTTTTTAAAAAGCAATATTCAACAATGTTTGAAGATAGGAGAGGGCTGAGAAGTTACTGTGTTGGCAAAACCTCAGTGTCTCCCTATATACAAATTGCAGCATATTTTTTTCTGCCACTTAAATCATTATTTTTCAACTGCTGTCATTAATTACCCTTAATTCCTTCTGCCAGACCTGCCAACTGCCAGACTAACCCTGTTTGCTTGCTTTTTCCCTGATGCTTACTGGCTTCTTCTGTTTTACCTTACAATTAAAAAATCCCAATGACGAATCCGACACCTCGTTTCCAAGGGGAAACTCTTGCTATGGATGTTTTGGTATCAACGATCCCGATTTATTGTCTGTTTAAGGACTTCTGACATGCTGATTAAATATTGCTTAGAGAAAGTTAAACTAAATCATGCATCACAGTTCTAGTACAGCTTTAACAGCCTGATTCAACTCTCCATCTCAGACGAAGAGGAAGGAGTTGATCAAACGCAGCAGCAGGAGGATGCCACTTGAGTGAAGACAACTTGGCACTGACGTGCCCTTTTGCAAGCCTCCAAGCTACAAAGAGCCTTTCATCTCCTGGGACCTACTCTTCCCACCCACTCTCATCCAGAAGGCTTTGACTCATCAAACCTTGATGCCCCCTCTCCTTCTCCCAAGGAAGCGAGAAGGGACTGCGAGAAAACATAAGGGGACTGCCAATATCTGGACAGAAATGAAGTTGGTGAGCAAAGCCTTTGCTGGACGCTGCTACGGGCGCAGGCAGGAGGAGGGAGCTTCAGGAAATTCTCCAGCCTCCTCGAGGGCTTTGCAGCTGAACCAGAGCCCGGAGCCCCTGGGAGGCGGCTGCCGGTGGCATTCCCCACCGCCCCCCTTCCTGCCTGCTCAGCTGCATCGAGGTGGAGCTGGGGGAGCACAAAAATAAAGAGGCTAGAGACAGCACCTTCCCAAATTCTGCCCTAGGGAGAACACTTGAGGGATGCTGACATGTGAATTCACAAATACTTTTTCTTCCAGTAAGCCCCAGAGTAAAGAAAAAAAGAAAGAAGCCCCTTGCTCCAACTCAGAGTTTTTCCTTTCACATACGTCCTAAGTCTGCTCTCTTTATACCTGTTGGAAGGTCTCAGCCTGGAAGAGAGAAAGGCAAGGCAGACAGTACATGGGGGTCTAAAGCTGCAGACCCAAGAGGAGAATTTTCGCTCTAAGCAAGGCTTCAGTTCTTGCCTGTTGCAAATGAGCGTCCCAGTGTTCCCTGTGTAATTTATTTTTGGAACACAGACTATATGATGTGCCTTAAATATGCAAAAATTTACATGGTGTTAGGTTCCAGAACTTCTAAATGGTTTTGTGCTTTTAAATATTACTGCTATAAAGTACATCAGCGAGGAGCACCTTAGCCCCAGTCACAAGGCACTGTCTGAAAAGAACAAAATGCATTAAAATCCGCTTGGCTCAGGAGCTGGGGGGTTCAGTGGTCAAAAACAGCTCTGCAATGTAAAACATTAGGCAAAATTATGGGAAGTCCTAGACACGGGGGATGGACTGGGCAAAAAACCAAACCAAAACAGAAGAGCAGGCAGGCATGTTAACCCCCAGCGAGCAGTTGCCACATAAAGCAACTCTCAATTATAGCTCCAACGACAGCAAGACAGCTCAGCTCAAGCAGAGGCCTTGCTGAAGTCAGTGGGAGTTTTACAGTTGACTTCAGGGAGGTCAGGATTTCATCCAGAGGAACCAATCAAAAACCAAAAAAGTCGCTGTTTGGGCTGTCCAAGCCACCGTGGCCAGCAAAGTAGGAACACGAGGTGTCCACAGGAGAAACGGGTCAAGAAGAGCGCCCTGGGGAAACGGGCCGTCTGTTATCACAACGTCCGATCCAGCTGGAAACAGCAGACAAGCTCTCAACAGCAACATGAGCTTGGGGGAAGGGTGGTGGTGGGGGAAGAATCCCCATCACCATAGTCTTGAAAATGTAGTTTAAGTACCATTAAAGTATTTTGTTTGTGTAAGTTTAAGATACATGGAATGAAACTGAAACATCCAATTCATGTTTATAACCACATTTTTCGCAGTAAGTAATCAAGGCTGTAGCCACAGGAAGAATGCTTCTTTGGATCAGTTATTGATGATGTATTAATGAAAAACATTTTCTTAAAGTAAAGGGGAATAACAATCTATTTCTTGTATTTGTTGCCCAGAGTAATCTGCTGTAGGATACGCTTGAGACCCAGTGAATTTCAGTTTGCAGATGTCAGGATGAAAGATTCACCAGTTTTGCACTTAAAAGTTTTAATGATTTTAAGGGGTGCAGCTTGTACTGTGACTTCTGTCCTTTTGGTATAAAACTTATATTACCTGAACGTAACTTTACAAAATATACTGTTAAAAGTATGTGGACTGTATATTTTCAAGATATTCCCCCAGAGGAATATAAGACCTATTTTCTAGTAATGCATCCTCGCTGCCGAACTACTATGTGGTCTGCCAGCAGACAGTCTGGCAGCAAAATGGTCTCACCCACAGCAGCTTGTTTTTAAATTAAATTTTTTTGGAAATATTTGCTACTTAGTACTATCTCCTTCATCAGGCAGACAGAGCTTTAGTGGCAATTTACCTCAATTTTCACCTCCAGAGAGTTTTAAAACATTGAAAGTGAGATTTTTTTTGTGGAGGTCTTTTTGAATTGACTTTTCACCTGCTGAAAATCAGTGCAGCTACACTGATTCACTTGGGTTCCAGTAATCTGGATCAGCTGAAATTCAGACCTTTATGTACGGACTTGCCCCACTGCATTGCCGGAGAGCAGAGTTCCTCGGCAAGACACCAGGAGCTGTGCCTGTGCAATGGAAATCCCTAGGTCTCTTTTCCTGTTTCAGTGCTGGGTTTTTTTGTATCACCAATAAAAGCCTAATGAATCTCTCTCCTTGATTCCAAAACAGAGTCATCCTTTTGAGTAGCTTCTTAGCTCTTTCATACACAAATTAAGCATCACTCCAATGGGGAAATTACCAGTCTTCCACAAAAAATGCTAGAGAGCACAGCTGTCCCACTAAGCACTGATGCAAGGGCCATGTAATCTTCTTCTGAAAGACACTTACCTCTGGAACAAAATAACACGGCCATGATTTCTTACCATATGAAGGGATCCCATAGGGTTGCCCGGGCTGGGGGTAGGTGGCATAAGCTGTAGCTTGTTGCATCCCTGTTGTAAACTGTGTTTGTCCATATGCAGCCATGGTTTGTGATGAGGGGGTAGGAAGAATATGTGGGTATGGTCTGCTATTGATTACAAACGACAGAAAAAGGACAGACACTGCATTAGACAGACATGCGTGTATGTATTTTTAGCCTTATTATAATCCTGCTACTTCATTAACACATAATCATAGGCTGTGCTAGACAACAGAAACTGCGAGGCAAAGACAAAACAACAACAAGCAATCAATAATAAAATAAGTAAAATAAGAACTTTCCAAATATTTTTCAAATACATTCTTAGCATTTAAAATTTTTTTTTTTTCCCTAGAAGCTGCTGCAGTTTAAATTATGACTTAACAGATGGATCCAATTATTATTTTAAATGAGGTTAAAATCTGCCTCCTTCAGTTATTATTACTACTACTACTATTATTTTTAAAAGATATCATACTTGGAAGGATAGATCTGTGGTGGGGAGAACTGGTGTGTTTGTCTTGGGCTGAAACCACTGCTTCCAATTGCTGCACCAAGGAGAGAAGAAAGCACACAGAAGTGTAAATACACACAGCAAAGATAAATATTATTGTTCCTAATAGAATTTCAGAGTATTAACAAGATTTTAATTAAATTCAAATATCACTGATACCTTAGATAGAAAATAATATTTTATCAAGAATTATACAAGAATGCTTAACATTAAAATCTTGATTACACATTTCAAATACTAAATTGCCTCTTTGTATAGCTCCTGTGCAATAGTTAATTCTTTGCTCGCACGCAGACAACACTTTCAACGCAAACAACCTATTTCCGAATGGAAACATTTCGCTTCATATTTTCAAAGGATTATTGATATCTCAAGTGCAACGTTTTATTAACTTTTAGGATTTTTAAGACCTACATTTTATGAAGGAGCTTTATGCGTGCCTCGATTGGAAACATATGGCCAGCTTCAGAGCACGCGCCCCTCTTCTTTAAAAAAAAATTCCGTAATGCAGACCATGTATTACCATATTGCAGTTCCTTCTCCTTTCCCCCATCTTATCTGCTTTCTAAAACGCTTTCAGACCTTCAGAACACTCAGCGTTGCATAAAGATGTCACGACCAAAACGCAAATGTTCTTGGTGAAGCACTTTAGCCTCGGAGGCGGCTAAGCTGTGAGCTTCTCCCCCGCCGCCAACACAGAGCTTTACGCCGAGCCATCCCAATTTGTTTTGGTATTTTTGGGTGCTGCTGAGAGCGTGGCCGATGTGCCAGCGCGCTCTGCTCTGGGCGTTATTTTCGGGAGCCCTTCCCTCTCTGGTCACCGTTCGGGTGCCGTTTCTTCTCTAGGTCCCAAGGTGGGTTCTGAAGCCTTTGCCAGGAAGGGGTCAGCTGCAGGTTACAAGACTACTGTAAAATCAGACAGCCGGAGAAACAACAGGCCCTATCGCTAAGTACTTGGAAATAAACAAGGCACGGATAATTACCCTTCGCCAGCTACCCCTTTCCTGGCCAACTACAGGGAAAATCCATCATCTTTACACTCCGGGAGCGCTCGAAGTGTGGAGGAAAGCAGGGAATCTCTTTCCATGCCTTCCACACCTGACAGTTTTCTTTTTCTGTGGCCTGTGAGGCTGCAGATACGTCAAATGTTATGGTCCGACCTTCAGTCAGATCACCACAGATGTACATAGCTTCTGTTATGCACACTACCTCTTCTTCTTTCAGAGATTTAAAATACTCTAGAAACCTTTTTTTTTGCCTTTCAGGTTTGATACTTTCATACTCAACAGCATGCGCAGAAAATGGAGGCTGTGACCCACCAAGGGTTGGCTACCTGGAGCCTGACTGTTTGCAAGATGTCAAATTTTGCTACTCTGGAAATATAATCCCACGACATAGTATTAGATCCCTTTTTTATTTGCTTTGCACCATAAAAATGATGTGCTTGAAATACCACAGTTAATCCATACATATGCAAAACTGTGCAAACATCATAGGATTTTCTCACAGTGTTTGTCTCCTGTATGTTAGCAGCTAAGATATGCTTGGCTTCCAGGAAGAAAAAAAAGCCTGACAGAAGAATGAATACCTTGATAATAATAAATCACAATAAATGAGGAAGACCTCCCCCTCAATTAGAACACTACTCACAGAGGCAGGTATGTTTACTCACAGAAAACAAAACAGTAATTACTCTGGGCCAGAATACTCCCTAGCGAGACTCCCACTGAAGACACCAATGGCCATCAATAAGCTTGATGCTGTAATGCTCCTTACTCGAGGAAAACTCTTATCGACTTGCACTGTCTGAGTAAGATGAACAGAAACAGGCATAAGCTGCGAAGCGCACAAGACTCTTTAACAGCCGTGCACAGGTTTAGACCACATGGGATAAGAAAATCGCAAATGAAAAAATGCTGAGCTTAAAACCTTTATTTATTCCTTACCTGATCCTGAGAAATTGTCTAAAGACCCGTCTGTGGCAGTAGTAGTAGCAATCTCACTGCTGCTCATTGGTTCTGTTTTAACTATAGAAATATAAATAAAATATATTCTATATGCACCTAATATTCTTGCACATGCATGCACACACACTCACTACAGCCACAAATTCAATGAAACAAAAATCTGCCAAAAATGTTTTAAATCATGGCTATCGATATTTTGCATTTTATGTATTTGTGTATACAAACAATGCAAAGTACTGGCAGCTATGATTTACACACACATATAAAATGATCAAGAGGGTTATTTCTGTCCCCAGGGAACAAGAGCCAGTGTAACAAACCAGAAGTCCCCATGCAACTCTCTGCACCTGTCCTGATTCCTCTTAATCCTGCAGACCCAACAATAAGGGTCCACATTTAGATCAGGTCACACAGATATTTACAGGCTTGAAAGACAGCAATTTGAAAAAGACAAAAAAGGAAATCATTTTTAAATGGGTGTCTCTGAGGGATGTTCAAATTTTATTTCCATCCAAGTAACTTTTCAGAGGAAAAATGGCAATTTCTAATGAAGTAAAACACTTTCCTCACAGTGAATTTCTCCCCTCAAAATGAAAACCAACTTTATACTCAGCAACCCTGAATAAACACAGGAGACACAGTCCTCACCAGATACTTCAAAGAATGCTTTTACATTTTATTTCCTCTGCACCCGCGACCCAAGACAGCTGTCAAAGACTGAAAAAGAATGAAACGAAGAGAGATTCTCTCCTGGCTCATGCTGCTTCATAATTAATTATTAATGAATGACTTTTAATAAAGCCACAAGTAAGTACACAAGTTTCCCTGTCCGTCACTCCAGTGCAATCTCAGCAACAACAGTATTCCCCAATCCACGGAGCAAGGATGGGGCTGACCTGGCACGGATGCAAACAGGCACAACACCTGCTCCCAGGGAGTTCCCAGATCAGCACGGCAATCTCCCCCACCCGTTTTTACACACCTAGCTTTTGGAGTTACAGCACACCAAAAGCAACTGAGGATGATGTTTCAGAAAACAACGGAGCTGACCTTAGAATCACAGAATCATAGAAAGTTTTGGGTTGGAAGGGACCCCTAGAGGTCATCTAGTCCAACCCCCCCGCAGCAAGCAGGGACACCACTAACTAGATCAGGTTGCTCAGAGCCCTGTCCAACCTGGTCTTGAATGTT
>Ga0065711_1026172_pt1 | contig 105073 bp, 61 predicted proteins | sample Hoacrofraction12_FD_59098 | JGI IMG/M metagenome (GOLD analysis project Ga0065711, IMG submission 59098) | Hoatzin crop microbial communities from Cojedes, Venezuela - Epithelial fraction 12 v2 (version 2) | ecosystem: Host-associated > Birds > Digestive system > Esophagus > Crop | place... | reverse complement strand
TTTCCTATAGGCTCCCTTTAAGTACTGAAAGGCTGCAATCAGGTCTCCCCGCAGCCTTCCCTTCTCCAGGCTGAACAAGCCCAACTCTCTCAGCCTGTCCTCATAGGAGAGGTGCTCCAGCCCTCGGATCTTTATTGTAGCCCTCCTTTGGACCCGCTCCAACAGTTCCATGTCCTTCTTGTGCTGAGGGGAGTCCATGAAAATGGCTGCAAAGATCATTTCAGACAGCCCATGAGACCACTCATCTCTTACCCCATGCTTCTTTGCCTCAAGAGATACAGAAAGAAAAAAAATGTTTAAGTGTATTTATGGTAAATTCATGGCTCTCCTGAGATTCTCAGCAGTCCAATGGGCCAAGCACAGGCAAATGTTACCCCTGGCTAAAACAGAAAGCCAGTGCAGGTGAGACTAGCTCCTTGTGTGCCCCAAGACTAATTTCTCATATCAGCACTCTGCTGAGTGTTTGGTCCCAAGATGGAATAAACTGGCTTTGTGCCCTTTCCATGTGGATACACCCTGCCAGGATGGAGGGAGCCACTGGGCCAGAAGTTTTCATATTCTGGTTTGAAATTCAGTTTTGCTTAAATGGATCCATCCTAAAGGCAACCTGGGACCAAGCACACGTCACAAGCACATTTTTCGTGATGCCATCATTATTGTCAAAGAGCACTGGGGAGACTCGGTCACAAAACACTTGTTCACCCAATGTCAAGGATGCCAAATAGTAAAAGCAAAGCAGCTCCTAAAAGGCAGCAAACTCAGTTGCTGGAGGCCACCCATTTGGGCTGCTCCAGGCAGCCAGGCTCCCAAGCAAAAAAGCGCGGCACTGGGGGAGTAGAAAGGATTTTGCACGGTTCATGTGTCAGTCACAACCCAGAAAGGTCAATCAGTTTTTCAGCGAGAGCCAAAGGAGAGGGAAAACGGCAGCTGATTAGGAGGAAGGGCGGGAAGGGGAGAAGGAATCTGTGGCCGTGCCAAAACCTTTGTAAACAAACTTCACTGCAATGTTGCGGATGAAAGAGCAACGCCCGGCGAGCGGGATTCAGTTCTTAGGCATAAACCAGGAGCCGCTCCAGTGAAATCAAAGAATTCATGCTGGCGCAGGCGGGAGGAGAATCACCCCCTCCTGCTCCCAAACAATAGCCCTGGGCCCCCAAACACAATTCCCCCCTCTCACATCCGAGCAGCTCGCTTGGGTGGTAGCACAGCCGAGTGCCTCCAGTGCTGCAGGAGAGCCGAGCCCCCAAATGCTGGTCCCTGCCCGGGTTTGGGAAGCGCAGGTTCACCCACCGAGCTGCCGCTGGTCCGGGAGCAGAGGGCGGTGGTTCCATCTCCAGCTTCTAGATTTCCTTTGTCCCTTCCTCGCAGCGGGTCTCTCAAATGTGTGTGCACATGCGGGCGGTCGCTCTCCCCGACAGGGACAGGACGGTTGTCCTGAAAGGAGATGAGCAATGACACGGACCACAGCTCGCTGACAACACTTTGAGCCACAAGCCACTTTTTACACCCTTTTACAATAAATATTAGCTGGAGGGGGGCATTGCTTTTCCCACTCTCCCGCCAGCACAGCCTCTTATTGTTTACTCTCCTCAGCAGTCCAGGCGGTCTTGTTAATGTGCTGTGATTGAGTACTTTGGAGAGGATGGGGTTTGGGGTTGGCTCCCGGCTCCCTTTGGAGAGCTGTTTACTCTTTGGTGGTGCCTACGGCCCGCTGAAGACAGTGCTCCTTCACCCCTGCTGGGTCCATCTGCTTTGTCTGCCTGTTTTCCTGCTGCCACCGGCAGGCAGCTGGCCTGCGCATTTCAGCTAGCTGTTCGTAAACCCCTGGAGGAAAAAATAAAATTAACCCTGTAAAGAAGGGGGCTGGAAAGGTTGGGGAGGGAGGAGAAAGTGGAGCAGCTCTGCCTCCCAACACCGCTCCCCCTTGGCATTGCTGGCTTTCCTCCCGCACAGGCAAAGCTGGCAAGGACAGGTGCCGGCGTGAGGCCAATACCCGGCTGACGTCAGGATGTTGCTAGCACCAGGTGAGGATTTGGCTGGGCTTTCTGTCTTGTTTTGTATTTTTTACCTGGAATGGACAGAGCGCAAGCAGAAGGTTTTAGCTCTTCTCAGGTCCTGACATGCCTGCTCCACGGCATGGGGAAGCCAAGAAGGTTTCCCAAACCCCAGTTCTCATGGTCTTTATGTTGTGCTGTGGGTCTCCTCTGGTTCCCGGGTTCCCAGCTCCGCTTGGCCACATCTGGCCCAAGCCACCAGCAGGCACACTCCCCATACATCCCCCACAAAGAGCCCAGCACAAGAACACGACTATCAGACACCACAGTCATGGCCATGGGAACAGGTCTTCTCCTGCACACTGTAACCCTGACTGTGCCTCTGTCATCACCCTGCAAAACTGCTGCACAGCAGTGGCTGCAGACAGTGGTCCTTGGGAACCCACACTTGGTCTCAGGGCTCAAAAAACAGATTTAAGAAGAGCTGTGATCAGCATCAGCACAAGCCTTGGGATCACAGTCCATGAAAACAGAGATAGCCTGATCGATGCCTTTTGAATATCTGGCTCTGCAGCCTCCTGTAAACCAGACCCTTTGCAGTTCAGGTGAGGTCCAAGGTGTCTCCAGGGTTTGCAGCATCACCATACACACCAATGCTCACAGTTCCCAGCAGCATGTGCTGCCAGCAGCCTCAGAGGTCAGCTGCTGACCCATGGGGACCCTCCATGGCAGAGCCAAGGATCACACGGAGTCACTGGCTGCATCCTGACCCTGCGGGGAAGGAAGGGGACATCTGGCATCAAGCTGGAGCAGTGCCTGGAGAGCCCAACCTCCCGCGAGGGTCCTGACCTTTGGGTCTGGCGAGGGGCTGGGCTCCGGGCTCGTCCCTCCGGCCGCCACAGCCTCTGCTACCAGAGTATCCAAACCCTTTGGTCTATCCCAAAACCCTCTGAGACAGTGCTCACTTCCGCACAGACTGACCCGACTTGGGAAGTATTTAGCCACCAAAAAGTACAAGTGATCAGTGAGCTAACAGGTCCACATGCTGGGTACAGACAGGGGGATTCAAACACAGCTACTGTGTGCACAAACATACGTACGCCTGTGTTTCAGGTGCATACGTACACCCCCGCAGCACTCACCAGCTGGGGGTTATTCCCACGGAGTTTTCCCCAAAAACCCCCAGCTCTGAGTGGAAACCGGGGCCGTTCTTGCTTTGCCTTTGTCCTCCCTCAGATCTGCAGCAGTAAACACAATCTGCTCCTCTTCACACACAACACTGCTGGCTAATAGGAAAAGTAAGTGGAACCAGAAGTTAGCTACAGTTGTCAAGCCAATATTATATGCTGGGGAAACCAGCAAGAGTTGCTAATCTCCAGGGAAAACTGTAAGCCCTCGTGCATACAGACTCCTATGGATAAATAGGTGCATAGGATCCAGCATCCCCCAGAGACCTCAGCTACTCAGTCTGCTCCCTGGGGAGTCTTCAAAGCATCTTTTCTTCTCCTTTGTGCCACCCACTAAACCCACGGAACGCGGCGGCTGCAGTGACTGCTCAGTGCCCGCTCTCCAGCACAGCGAGCCAGCCCTGGATGGGGAGAGAGCAGCACTCGATTCGGCACCGTGGCTCTTGGCACAGGTAGAGCCGATGCCAAGTGCGCATCAGCAGGGAATCGCACCTCGCGATCCCACATGTGCGCACCGCTGCTCACTGGAGCAGCAACCAAAGCCCTTTGTAAAGCGTGCCGCCCCCCCTCCTCCCTGCCCGTGCCAGCTCTGCAACGGCAGCTGGGCAAGAAAAGCTGCATTGCCTGTCGGACACATTTGCCCTTATATCCCTCTCTCCAGGTGTGCATAGCTCTTGCTAACATTAAACAGAGACGCTCCGGTGCCTTCAACAGAAAATAGATACCCCTTATTTTTTGAGACAGTATTTATAATGGTTGAAGTCTCTGTAAATTACAATTAGGTGGATGTTCTGCCATTGGTCTGGGTCCATTAGAGACACTTATTTTTCTTACCCTCATTTCCTCTCTCTTCTTCCAAGTAATACGCTTTGCCGGTGCCGGTTCCATACTGCTGCCCATTGGAAATAGCTGCAGGCAGGAGAGGCTGAGGATATTCAATCCCCAAAGCCTTTGTCTGTACAGCAAGGAGAGAAAATGCCACCCACTACCTGATGGGGACTAATTTCCTACTAGGAAAAGCTGGTTGCTATACATCTGGCCTGTCAGGCTAGCGAGATGATTTCCAGCAGAGCTGGAGAAGGCAGCAGAATATGCATGCGCTGGACTGGAGACCCTGGCCACAGTTCAGCAGTACCAGGCTGCCCGCAGCGAGAGCAACAACAACAAAAATCATTATTTATCCCAAACCGCTGGTTAGCGGAACCCTCTGCAAACGGTGCGCAGGGAGCATGACAGCGCCTATATGTGGGGGAATACACCACCGTGATGAGTATTTTGTGCATACTGGGACCTCAAGCTGCAGGGAACTGCAGGAGTTTAGCCCGGTCCCACATCCCAGGTGCATGTGCCTAGATTTTCCAATATTCCCCCACAGCTGATATAGTAACAACCACTCATACCCTGACTGCAGTGCAATAAATCACTGACCTGAGGAGGAGATACTCAGAATTTTCCTTCTTTCCTCTGCAGCTCTTTGAGTGCTGACAACTTGGCAGGATTACTGGTTCCCTTACAGTATGAGATTTGGGGTCCCGCTTTCACCCCGGTCTCTGTCCAGGCTGTTTCTGGGAGCTCGGGCTGGTTGTCTGATCCCACACAGCAAAGGGCAACCAAGTAGCCAAGGATTTGTGACCTGAGTTGCTGAAATAGCCTAGAAAGAAAAAGCACCTTCTGTATTCTGAGGAGTCCAGCACATTTCCAAAAGCGAGTCCAAAGCTCACCTACGGGATCTATGGGAGCAACCTGGTCTAGCAGAAGATGTCCCTGCTCATGGCAGGGGGGTTGGAGCCAGATGACCTTTAAGGTCCCTTCCAACCCAAACCATTCTATGATTCTATGATTCTATGATCTTTCACAGCTGGAAGCGGACCTGGATGCTGGAAGTCTCCTTTCCTGGGCAAAAGGAAAGAAACTTCAGTTTTGAAATGGTGGGGAAGTGTCCAGGGAGCAGAAACCCCCTCAGTGATGGGACATACGGGAACACTGCAGGGTAGGGCTGTTGTGCAGAACACATAGTATCGTGGTAGTCTGTATTTTGCAACATGGCTTCATACTGAGAACTGAATTATCTCAAATTATGAATTATTTTTTGTAAGCTGTAGGTTTTAAGGAGACACTTTAGGAGAGAGGGAAGATAATAGAACTCTGTACACAGCCACAGAAGTGAGACAGCGAGAGGACCTCTGAGTGTTGCAGCTCAGCCTCCCGCCCCCATTTCTTCTTCTAAGGCACAGCACCATAACAAGAGACATAATCTCCATCCAAGCTTCAGAAACTGATCTGATCTTGCTCATTTTTTTGGTATTTGGATGAAACTGAATGAGCTTTTTTAGCAGTCTGACTACAGAGGCTTGGCATTGTCACCACGAAGCATGAGAAAAACCATAAGCCAGGTTTGGAAATCATGAGATTGGCTTGAAAAGTAGAAGATTTTTTATTTTTATTTTTGTATCTGTTTAGAAACAATACACATTCTTTGTGTTCAGTTCCAGTTCTCTGAAGTGTCAAGATCTGGGCTTTTAAGGAAATTTATCTTTTTCAGACAGAAGGAATAAGCACTTCTTTCTTTTTCTCATTAGTGATTCTTGTGCGGTTGCATGACACTAAACTCCAGGCTTTGGGACGGGGGAAGAAAGCTTCCGGCGACTTTCACGCGGGTCATTGTCAAATTAATCAGTGAAATGGCTGGTCATTGTCATGCGTATAAATGTATGCCTGACTATTGCTCCCACCACATGTGCACATCCACTCACAGAGTTCACCTCCCATGCTGTGTGGCTACATGAGCCAAGAGCATCCACCCAGCTGCAAGCACACACACAGCACGCTTGAAAATCAGGGTCTGCCTTCCTATGTCTCTGCAGCTTACAATAAGCGAGGTTCTCCCCATGCCTGCTGCAAGTTTCTGTTGAGGTTTGGCAGACCTGAACCTTTGGACACGAGCACCCAACCAGGGTGCTCAACAGCTTCAAACACTAGGTGGTACTGGGCACAAACCGAAGCATAGGAAGTTCCATCTGAACATGAGAAAGAACTCCTTCCCTCTGAGGGTGACGGAGCACTGGAACAGGCTGCCCAGGGGGGTCATGGAGTCTCCTTCTCTGGAGATATTCAAGACCCGCCTGGACAAGGTCCTGTGCAGCCTGCTGTAGGTCACCCTGCTTCGGCAGGGCGGTTGGACTAGATGACCCACAGAGGTCCCTTCCAACCCCTACCATTCTGTGATTCTGTGGTAAAAACCTTCTTACTGCTTTGATGCAAGCCTCACGGCTGAGAGTCCTCACAATTAAATGCATTACAGAATCATAGAATGCTTAGGGTTGGAAGGGACATTTAGAGGTCATTTAGTCTAACTCCCCTGCAATGAGCAGGGATAACTTCTGCTAGACCAGGTTGCTCAGAGCCCCATCCAACCTGGCCTTGAATGCTTCCAGGCATGGGGCCTCCACTACCTCTCTGGGCAATCTGTTCCAGGGTTTCACCAACCTCATGGTAAAAAATATCTCCCTTATATCTAGTTTCTTCCTTATATCTAGTTTCTTCCTTTTATCTAGTCATCAGGTCATGGAAAAAAACAAACCCAAAACATTTCTCTGCCCCAGATAAATTCAACGGTAGTTCTGGCGTTAGGCAGAGCCTGTCCCCCGACGTCAGTTCCTGCACACCTGGGGAAAAGGAGAGAAATTTCAGTTTTGAAATGGTGGGGAAGTGTCCAGGGAGCAAGACCAGAGTCAGGCCCTTTATCAAAGAAACAGGCAGTTTTCCCTAAGTCATGCAGTAAAAAAATAGCCATCAGTTTGCATTAAAAAGAAAACACAAACTTTGTATGAAGCATTCAGCCATGGAAACATGCTTATGCGGCTCCCGGGATCCCTTTCTTTCCATCAGAACTCACATGAAAAGCCCTCTCACCGCTTCCCGTGTCAGCAGTAACTTTTCCAAAATGACTGGCATCAAAGGTAGCAAATGCTCCCTCCTGACAGAAGTCCCCCTCGCCTCCCTCCGGCAGCCCCTCGCCCGCCACCGCCCCGCTCCCCACCGCTGACAGGTCCCATTTACTTCCCTCCCAACGCAGCTGCACCATGAACAAAGACATCAAGGCTCAGGGGCTGGGGCTTGTTGAAGCTGTGGAAGGAAACACAAGCAAAGGAGAAAAGTGGAGCTCAAGGGAAGGGAGCAACAGTCACTGACTTACCAGCACACTCGGGCACACGCGAAGAGCAGCTAAAATCTAAAGGTTTTCTGCAAATGTACCTGCAGAGGTATTTCTGCTGCCGATTATCCACTGCGCTGGGCTTCCAATAGCATCGAAATCGCGAAGCTAATTGCACTGTAAAAGTAACGGCCTATGAAATTTTTAATGGAGCAGATTGCATTTACAATTTTTTTTCCTCTGTGTTTCAATATACTTCAATATCTTTTCTCTCTTCCAGCATTTGATTCAGGCTGACCGTGGATTTATACAATTGCCTTTCTCCACATCATGAAGACTGAACTGCAGGACAGCACTGGTCCTTTTTCCAGCTGGATCCAGGCAGCCGAGGGCCACAGCTGGATACTCAAATGTTTTGAAAAACATCTTAAAATAACTCCTCACCACCAAATCACTGACACATAGCTACGTGGAGCGATCACTTATCTCCATTCGCAGAGTTTGGGCACCCCTCTGCCATAGCATTCTGTGATAGCATAGCGCAGAGTGAGCACAAGAGGCAGTGGCCCTCGCACAGGAAGACATGGCTGCTGGGCTTCTACTGCTCCTCTGGGGAAAACATAACTGGGAAAGAGAAGAGCAGAAAATTTTTTAAGAGTCTGTGTCAGGTATGGAATTAAAGTAGCGTTTAAGGTAGGATGAGGATAAGTTATAAAGGCAACATTGACCACTGTGCTAGAGTGCAGTAATAAAGAGTACTGGTGGGGGCCAGACCCAAGGGAAGACTGCAGGCACCAGGTATCTTTCTGCACACCATTTAGGTCCAAAGCTGCCACATCTCACAACCACTTCCAACACCCAAAGCTGAAAAAAACCTGCCATTGGCAGATGGTTGGTTCGTATCTTGCAGTAACATCTCTTGAGCAGAAATGGATTGTCCTCTGTTGATGCTGATGTCCAAGCGAGCAAGAGACGTACAGCCACAATCAGATCCTACAGACCCATCTTACTCACTGCCACCTTTGTGGAATCAAAGATCTAAGCATCCGTCTCCCTCTGATGTTCATCAGCCATCCAGAAACCAGGCATCCCCTTGCCTGACTCCCCAAGGGACACACTCCATGGTCAGCACTTGCCTCATGCAAGCAAAAGGCAACAAGTCCTGCACAAAGCACAATACTCAGGGTCACATGAGTACAAAAACATGGCTAATGGAAGAGAAGAAAGAAGAGAATAAGGTGATGTATTGGAGCTCTACATATGGAGTAGGGAGAGACCAGCAGCAGATGGATCCACAGCTGTTTTTCATAAGACATCAAAATGAAACATCTTCTCAGCTGTTTCATATCAATATCGTGAAATTCCTATTCCCTCAGAGATAACAAAAAGGTCTATTTTCCGCGCTGCCTCAGAAAATTCCTGGTGAAAAACTCCGGCTCCAGCCAGCCGTAAATATTGGCAAACAAGCTGTGAAGTGTCTTCAGACCACAGCTCCACTGGGCTAAATCCAGCGAGAAGAGATGATATCCCCCAGTGGAGTATATTACATGAGATAAGGAGCACAGAGAAAAAGCAAAAAGGAGAAATGGGGAAACATGCCCACACCCCAAAAGTAACAAGCACTGCAAGATAACCAAAATATCTTGATTTCATGACTGAGCCCACCCTAAAAATGATCAGCCACAGTCTGCGTTGAACAAATCACCATCAGATGATGAAACAACCAGTGCTACCTGCTTTCACATCTGCAGAGAGTATCAATTTTAACAGCATTAGTGGGAAGCTTGTGCTGCTAACTAACTCACGCACACACATGCATGATTTAGATATACTCTAATAGACAGCTCTTGCCCGTGACATTCCTGCAGGTCGGAACTAAAATAAAAGGCAGAGACGTGGCATGCACCTCTGGTTAGACTGTTGGCTGGCTCGGCACAGAAGCAGCCTGCAGTTAATCAGCCTTCTTTCTCCACTAACTGTCACTGCAAACAAAGGAATTAGCAGAAGGTCTGTAGGGAGCATTGAGATAATTTGGCTGGCTGAAGAAAAGAGAAAGAAAAGAAAAGCAAAACAAAATTACTGAGAAATTTACTTGCACTGACCTCTCCATAAATATTTAGATATAATCATCATTACCTTGGAGTAAATTAAGTTATAAACAGTCTCCACAATTGCACATGATGAATGCGTATCGGCATCACAGAGCACTTTATTGCAAGTTAATGTGGAAACAGAGCACCTCAATCAATCAGGATGCAGGAACGCTGTCTGATGATATCAGCCTGTCTCAACCTATTCATACTGGACACCGTACATGCGCTCACTCACCCACACCCGCCCCTCGTTCTTATTATATTAACAAATACAGATCATACCACAGTAGATGGTAAGACATATGTTTGTGGAGCTGGAATAATGAGGGATGTACTGTACGTGTCCTCAGTCGTGCTAGTGGTATTATTTATATTACAGTAACATCTACAGCGACTGAGGATATGGCCCCCCTGTGCTAAGATCTGTATACAAACACAGCCAAAAGCCATCTGGGTGGGATTCATCCGACCAGACGCAGGCATCCGCAACAGGGACGTTGAGATAATCACCGTCAGCTCTTTCACAGCCAGCAGAGAGAAATCGGCACTTTCTGAGAAAAACTTCCAGACCTATTTTAAACGTCTAGTTTAAGAAGAGATGAATCATGCCCTGGACTCCTTCGACTGCCTTGGTTCCATCTCTGCAGACCCTTCAGGAGCCCCGGGTGACTACTGCTGAAGTCAGCATCTACACTGCGGATGTCAGTTTGATGAGACAAGTCCCATCCGCTCCAACTGCGAGACTTGAGTGTTTAGGAAAAGCAGACAACTATATGGCAAGCAAAAGGGAATCATATCTGAACTGCATTTTTCGGATGTGCAACCCATGTAGCCCCCCAAAGATGATGACTTCTCTGGCTTTAGAGCTTGGCAGAGGAGAGCACAAGGCCGAGTGTGCTGCTGAGAACTGTGCCACTCGCATATCGCCTACGCCTTTACTTTCAATATGAGAGCTGAGAGATGACAGAACATGAGCTCTGCCTTCCCTTCAAGCCATAGAGGCCCATTCTCTGCCCCTGTCTGGCCCTTCACTTCCAGCTCCTGCCCACCCCAAGCTGGGGCCGTTGCAAGCCCACGGCAGGTTAAGGTTATCCAGTGAGCTCTGTCACGGCACTGCCCTTTGGGAACTGGCTTCTTCACGACACGTACCAATCACCTATACCTTATTGTTGCCACCACCCAACGCATCCAAAACTTAGAGACGCTGCACAAACAAGAATAACAAGGGTTTTCCATGTTGCAAAGAAGGAAGGAAGGTGGTCTAATGAGACAACCAATGATGAAAGTGTTTCTAAAACAAGGAGCATGATCAGAGATTTTATTAAGGCTCACAACTTCAGCAAAGGTAGTGAGTCTTGCAAAAGAAAAAAGATTTTAACTGGAGGGTACGTGTGTCTAAAGATCTTAAGAAGGTCACTGAAATAGGCCCTAATACTGTAAGGCGCTGGACTTGGGTCAGTTCAAGACATCAGTGCATCATGCTGCGTTAATGGTCTTCGGAAAAACTGTCCTCATCTCGTTTTTCACTTCAGCATTTTCTCTTATGGAGAAAACTTTAATATGCATATTCCCACATTAACTGGGACGTCCAGTTCACAGTGATGCTCAGTTTAAGTTTACCATTGCAAAACAACAACAATAATAGATGACTCATCACATGAAACGTGCCAGACAGAGAAAATAATTAAAATGCAAACCAAGTGGGCTGAGAAGATCCTTCTCACGAGCAAGTATTTATAGCAAGAGGTGAGAGACAACGTAGCACTGTCTCTACACTGTTACAAGGTGAAATAAAAATATTCCTCTTCTTACCCTCCTTTCATATAGCCTAAATAGAGTAAAATAAATCTCAGCCTGTAGTTCCCTTCTTCCCTAAGCTGTGGGACCTTTCAAAATGATGCCTTTGCTGCTTTTGCACCAGCCCCGACAGTTTCTTCTGACAAGATTCTATCTTCTGTCAATGCCACCCCTCATTGCTACAACAGGGACCCATAATCCAATAATTACCCAGCCCAGTAAATTATTGCAATTAAGCTGACTTCCCAGCTGCAGCCGAGGACAGCCTCCTGATGGGGCTCCTCCCACCTCGACAGAGCCCAGCAGAGCGACGAAGCCCATTTTGTCAAACAGTGTCTCATCCTTACCGAGCCTGAGTCTGAAGGGAAAGAAGGAAATCTCTAAATCTTTCAACACTAGGTGAAGATTTCTATAGATACCAAAAATCTATTGACAGGCTCAGATCAAGGGCTTTTCAATTGAGTGAACAACTTTAATTAGTAAATCTACTGACTTCTAAACACAGCAAGACCTAGGGCTTTGGATTACCATTGTGGAACGACAAAGCAGCTTTCAAGATCTGGAGAGAATTTTCCCTTTGCTGCTCTACCCCCAAATACCAAAAACTATTGCAGCTAATTGTGGAGATATTTGGATGGTGCAGTGGCAGTCAGACATTGCTTCTCTTTAACTCAGGGAATGCTCAAAGGAGTCATCAGGGATGGTTATCTCTGAAGGGTGAAGAAGTCTGAAAAAACACAAGGTGTTGCTAGAAAACAGAAAGATCAAAGGCAAAAGTATTTGGATGGATAAAATGGTTGCAAAGATTATTACTTCTTAACATATAAATTACTCAAATCGCTCCCATCTGTCTGCCTCCACAGTCATATGAAAGAGGAGACCAAAGGCTTAGCTCCCAATACATTAAATCCTAATAAATCCACCCATGTTTTAAGTTGTAATACATGAAGCGCTTTTCCTGGAAAAACTGTCTGCAGACCAGCAGCAAAGGCTTTAAAACATGTTTGTTATGGAATCAGAAAAAGAAGGGATCAAACTGCAGCAGCTCAGCAGTGAAGGATTGCTGGAAAAGCAGAAACTAAAAATGTAATAACAGGAAGATGAAGACAGGAGGAAGCAGCTTACCAAAGGGAATGGCCTTGCTGGGGAAAGACAGCAGAGTTTATGGCCCCACTCGTTATTAGCTGAGGGGGACAATGCAGGCTTCTGGGGAAAAAAAAAATAGGAGAGGAAATAAAAAGGAGTTTAAGATCATATTAACGGTTTGAGGCCAGATTCCTAGCAGACCTGAGCCGTGTCTGGGGATTTCACCTCTATTTCTAACATTCCCTGATGTTTTCCCATTAAATAATGGCTGGGAGGCTGCCAAGCATGATGTTTCTCCGGTGCCGCTCTTCATCCTTTGCCGTGCATCCACTGCCCTGCCAGCCCACAAAATCCCTCCAGCAGCACTCGGCAAAATGTCCAAACCACCCTCCAATTTTACAGGTCCTGACCCATTTATACTGAGCTTCTGGCCAAGAGCAGCAACAACCAGCTTACAGTGTTTGCCCACATCTGTTCAAGAGAGGCCAGGATTATCTTCACATGAAACTTGTAAAGCGATGTGGATAGGTGGGGGCCATGTTTCAATGTCTAACTGTGGACGACAGCAGCCTGAGAATGTTTAGTGGCCTCAAATGGTGAGAAAACCTTTGCATTTCACTTCGTAGACCAGCGATAGAGCAGGGCACTTTAAAGCCAAGCCGAAGCTAAGTCAAGATACCTCCTAAGATATTGACAGTTTGCAGCGTCTGGTGGTATGGTGGCACATCACTAAGACACAAAGGCGTTATTTAATTTAAATTCTTGCTACAGCGATTTATTTTCTTGACCAGAAGAACAGACACGGGCACAGCAAAATGTTCTGCTGGCCCGTTTAGCATAATCTAGAGTTAAAACACAGAGGCAGTATTTCCTACATCAGCTCACTGCTTCAAATCTTACCTGACATCCTGCATCATGTATGAGACATCTGTGCTACACGCTGGTGGAACAAATCTATCAGCAGAACGAACGTGCAGGGACAAATCCATCCCTGTTGCAACAGCAATGGTGTTAACCTAGGGGACTGTTTTTGGCCCACTGACTCAAATGGGATTCAGAGCAAGTAGGTCCCTATATGCAACTTGGAAGACAAATGAATGACTAAAATAGCACTAGTAGAAGCAGGATTGCCTGTTCAGTATGCTGAGATACACCGGCTCGACCACGGCTGCGGCAGTCACACTACATTTGGATTCAAATTACCACCAATCAGTTATGCCCTATACAAATCCATGCCTTAGTTAAAAAAAAAAAATTAAAAAAAACCCTCCTTAAAACCTATCTTGTGTTATGCCTTCAGGGCAAATTTGCTTTTATAAGCATGAATAATTCATGCATGTTCATTTATTATTAATTAATATTCCATGAACATGCATGGTTTATTCACCCAAACAAAGCACTGCATCCCGCGTGCTTTCCCTGCAGCCTGGCGTTAGCTACTCTCCGCAGCCCGGATGACCAAGGCATTAGATCAGTATCATTTATAACCTCTTTCTCCCCAGAAGCTACTGAGAACATTTTGACCCTTCTTGCTGGTCACTGGCTGTCTCCATTTCCAGGGCTGGAATAGGTAATTCAGCTCTCCTGAGTTTAAATATTTGGGAGAATTTGAAAATGTGGTTGCAAGAGGGACGCCAAAAGAGGACTTTTGACTTTTTTCTCGGGCTGTGCTAGGCTGCACCCATTTCCATTTTGGAGAAGCAAAGCCACCTGCAAAGTGCTGGTCTCCCTAGATCATCGCGTGCGTCACTGGTCAGCAGCACTGTTGGAGGACTTGTTTCTTATCCAGTGCCATGTCACCAACACCCACAGCAGTATTTCCCACTTGGAAATATCTTCTACCAATCAGAGAGACTTCATTCCTTATGGCAGAGCCCATGCCAATCACATTTCCCTGCTGTGTAGGCAGTTTGCTGAGAGTGCACAGGGATTCCCCAGCAAAGCCAAGAAACTAATGAAAAATCTCTTCCATCTCAATATAGCTCCTCATGTGCATCAACGCTGGCATCAGTCCAGAACATGGCGGGACAGCTGGATTTTTCATCTCAGCATCAAACCTCTGAAGAGCCCACATTTGTTGGATTTGCTCCCAGGCTTGGTTCTGCCCCTGACACATGAGCAATACCTGCAGAGCCATCAGAAATCATGACCAATCATCATTGGTAGGCAGCTGCAAAGGAACCCCAGCTGAGCCTCTTCAAGCAAGCTCAGACCTGCCACTCATAGCTCTCTGCAACCATCACCATCTCAAGACTAGCAAAGCTCCACATTTTTATGGGACAGGCAAGGCAGCCACACCGTCCTTATCATTGCTGACTGGGGCTTTGAGCACCCTGGTCTAGTGGAAGGTGTCCCTGCCCATGGCAGGAGGGTTGGAACTAGATGATCTATAAGACCCATTCCAACCTAAATCATGCTATGATCCTATGATTGTCTTCACTCAGGTCCAGGAGGACTTCAGGTGCAAGCAGACTCCTTTGGGTCAAATGACCCCCTGGATCTTCTTTGCCCTCCCAGATGCTGCCCACAAAACCCCAAAAAAAGGGCTGTTTAGCTCTTGAATCTTCACCTGGTAGGAGCAGCCCTGTCACAAGGCACTGCTGGATGCTCCATTCATGTTCCCAGTCTCAAAACAACCACCTCACCTGCATGTTCTGTGTTACAGTCATAAGGATGCAGGACCGAGAGCTGGATTGCCTTTATCTGGGCTAAAACATTGCAATCTCTTTATATGGTCACATGCAAGTCCTGATTTCAAGCACAGGAATGCTGAGAGGAGATAGCAGAAAACTCCCTGTGTGTTAGACACTGGAACAGCTTCAAATCAGGAGTTATCTGAAGCAAACAGAGGAGACACGATTTTGGCGCTTACTAAGGGTTGAAGTACAGCACACAGAGAGAGGGGGAGAAGAGAACATCACTTACAGGAGATGCTCACGTGGAGTTCAGCACAATGGGGTACCAACAAGAACAATGGCAGGTCCCTTGATCCTAAGGTGGCACGTGGAGGAAGAGAGAAATGAAAAGCAACAGCAATCTAATCAGTTTTAGATAGTGCTGGGTCCAAATCACAGGTCTAAAACCAGATAACCCCATCTTTGAGAGCCTGGAGAGGGGAGTGGAGACTGGGCATGAAGCACGCCATTTCTCTTCTTTCTCTATAATGGTTTGAACCAAAGGACTGCATCCAAATTCCCCCAGACTTAGTGTGTTTCAGATCCGGACCTGAAGTGCCTGATTCCAGTAAATGCCCTGGATATCCTTCTATTGCCTCAAATTGTTTTACAAATAGAGATAAGTTCAAAAACACTTCGAGAGTTACAGACAATTTAACACGCAGGGGCTGCTCTGGGAAAATTTAAAACTGTCATAATTCATCCTCCCCTTCCCCCAGCCCAGAAATGAAAGATTAAACCTAGGAAGATTTATTAAACTGACATTTTAATAGAATTTTTAGACTTTCCCTGTTAATAGTTTACATATAATTGAATTCTTTGAAAGGGAGGAATACAGGATGGAGTCGGTGTCCCCCAATAATAAGAATGTTTTAACACTGGGGCATATCGCTAATGCATAATTTAGTCTTATTTGCGTGGCCCTTAGAACTGGGAGTAACGAAAACACAAATCTAATTAACAGAGTGAAAGAAATGCCTCCACCAGAAAACTTCATCACAAGCTCCACTACCACACACCCACCCTCCCCAAGTTACAAACATGAAACAGATGGCAAGGAGGAGAAAAAAATAAAAGATATCACACGTCAGCTCTTGGAGAGGAAGAGGGGGGAAAAAGAGAGTGAAAGCAGAAGGGGCAGGATGGATAATTATGCTACTTGACGATGCAGCAATTTACTTGCTGAGGGTGGAATAATTCTTGCAGTGCCTCGCCAGTCGGAGCACTCTCCCAACTTAGCTAAGGAGCAGATGTATTGAGTGCAGTGGAGAGTAAACCGGTTTTCATAAATCCCAGCAGGAGTCCGTTTCACTTTATGAGATCCGTGTGAAAAATTGAAATTTCAGGTTTTTCCAAATGCATCTGTAATCGGCAGCCCGAGCTGCGTGGGTCCCCAGAGGTAACTGATCACAGCACAAAGTAGTGTTTCACACTCGCACTGAGCTTCTCCACTGCATTTTTAAAGGTTAGACATTAATTCCTGATCAATACAAGGAACAGCAGGCTATCCCCTACCCCCACTCCCAGAATTGTCTTACATTATTAACTGAGCCTTGGCTTAGTCCTAGAATTACTTCAAATCACAACGTGGGGCTGTAAGACGCAGAGTCCCTCTGGATCCAGAGCAGAGGAGGATGAGACAGCCCCCCCCAACACCTTCTTCCTCCATGCAGAGACAAATCCACCCAGTCCCAGTCCTGACTGCCATCTTTTTTTTTCTAGCTCTCTTTTATCTTTCTAACCCCTCAGTAGCAAAGTTACTAAAAATAGCTGCTGGGCTGGAAATGGTCCTCATTTGCTGATCAGGGACAAAACCTGCTACAGATTCACCCATGTTGCTGGTGCGTCTTGACTTCCTTACTCAGGAGGTATTTCTCTCACTGGACAGCTGCAGGCAAATCAGGCTTGTTGTGCTTGGCATGGCCCAGGTTGTCATCTGGTTAAACACAGACGGCAACGAAGATCTCTCGAGCTCAGTTGTTCACCACAGTCCTCCCTCTATCCAGCATTAAAACAACCATGAAACAGAGGGCACAATGCATCCTATTCTAAAAGAAATGGCTAAGCTGAATCAGACGAATCACCCCCAGAAAGGTCTATATTTCTGTCCATTGGTGATACATTGGGACCAAACATTGCAAGGTTTTCTAACTCAGTGTCCAGAGTACATACACACACAGACACATCCATATACGCATGTATTTCATGTTTTGCATATTTCAAAAATAAACACCAGAATTTGAAGCTTCTCCATTACTAGTTGTACTGTGTAGAAACAAGTCATTCCAAATTAATGTTCATGTTTGAGTATCCCTCCCTTAACGATGTGCCACAGTAGACTTATTTTTGCTGGGTTCCTCCGTGCCATTACCATTACAAATACCATTGATACCAAGACAACTCCTTTGAGCTCTGAAAACGAACTCAATGTGTCCCTAGCACCAAGTTTTCCAGCAGCACTAAGAATGGGGAGGGGGAAACCCAACCAAATCCAGGCTACTCAACAACCTTTGGTGATCAACAGCTTTCTGGTCTTCTCCACACTTGTACATTGGGCTGTCGTTTGCTTTCCATTCACATGGTAGGTGGTAGCTGCTCTTGTGTGAAGACCTGATGCAGTTTGACATGGTCTAGGTCAGTGGCAGGAGGGATGCAAACTGGTTGATCAATCAGATTTAGGCTCAGTTTTTGATTGTTGGTCATGCTGGTGCCTCCCATGCCTCTCTTTCCCTCATGGTAACGCTCCTGCAGCTTTAAAGGCTTCAGCTGCTAACTGGAAGAGATTATTGGACTTAGGCAGCATTTTGGGGAGGTTTTGGAAAACTTCACAGTTAGGCAGGCCTGGGTTCATTAGCATGCACTCATGGTCTCATATATTTTACTGTGTCTCTTCAGGGCTCATTCATTCCACTGAAATCAAACACAAGAATTCCCCTAAGGCATCCTTGTCAGATACGAAGTGACTGGGCTACACGAAACTCTCTTTCCAGGTACTGCAGCAGGTACAGGAAGAATTACAATGGTATTCGGTGTCATATCAATTCATTATCAAAGGGAAATTGATGAATATCCACTTTTGCTGAGTTAGAGAGTCTCCTGATGGTTAACGAGCGTGAATAAAATGTTATGCAAATTAGGGGCTGAGAAGGGAATTCTGGAACTGAAGTTGAATATGAAATAGGTCATTGATTCAACACATTTTTGACATCTGTTGATTGTTTCTAGCATTACATTTGTAGTGAAAATGTCTACGTTACGATTCAGTGAGAAGAACATAAGAGGACCTCGCACTCATGCATGCACCCCTCTGAACCTCATGCCACCCTCCATGTGAGAAAGCACACAAGCACTCTTGGATCAATAAACTTCTGGATCAATAAACAGGTCCCTGTTCCTGGTGAAGAAACACAATTTATGGTCTAGATTGCTATTTGTTCACCTGTTCAGGACACCTCAGTATTGTGTGTGCCTAGCTGGCTGTGCAGAGTTTCTCATAAAATATGAATACTTCTTCCAGATACAGATGGTGCTTAACTTGCGTTTATTGTATGAACACTTATAGGTTTCTATTATTATTTATAAGCCTACAGTGTGAGAAGCTTTTCTCTAATGCTCAAGAAGTGGCAACTTCTCTCTTGCCAAGGACAGACAGACAAGAGGACACAGCAAGAGGAAGGAAAAAACAAACAAGAGAGGTGTAGACAAGGCAAACAAGATTTTCTGTAAGCCATACAAGCCTTCTAGGTGTTTAAAAACAATTAAAATTGGAATGGGTTTGGGCTGTGTGGGTTTGGTAGTGTAAGGTACAGTTTATGTTTTATCCTGTTGTTATAACCCTGTCTGTGTGGGTTCCTGTGCTTGGGGTTCTTTCAGGGGTGTTTTTTCCCAGGTTGAAGAATGAGTGATGAAAGCTAGCCGGTAAAACAGGAAAAACTCAATTTCTCTGAAGATAATCTATGTGCTCCCAGCTGCCCCAAAGGGTCTCTGACACACCACAGGAGAGGAGTGGTGAGTTAATATTTGGGGGTAGTGTGTTAATGGTCCTTAAAAATGAAAAATTAATACTATGACAAAAAAAAAACCCCACAGAGTGTCAGAATAACCGAAATGTTCCTTTCTGGGAAACAGGCAGTGGGATACACAGACATAATTGCACCCCTCACCTCCCCTGCGACAGGATTGAGACCTCCCAGGAGGGCTAGGTCTGGGTAGGAAATGGTGATCATTACAGGGCATTTTTAAATCTGGTTCTGCAAAGCAGCAACATTAAATCTTGCAGCCATTCAGAGGCAGGAGCGACGGAGGGACGAAAGGAAGGGAATCTCTTGCCTACCTTCTTCCCAATGGTTATTGAGCAACCCATATGAAGTGGAAAAATTCCAAGAGGAGAAAAACCACCCATCTGCAATAGCCAATAAACTGTGAGCAGGGCAATACATGCAGGGCACAGCATAGTGAGATTCAAGCCATTGTAGTGACATGAGCGTCAGTTTCTCCCTACTGGGGTGACCACCCAACTCATTCCATCTTCAGGTACTTTAGATCAGGATATTTTTCTCTGGCCAGAAATTCTACCATTCCAACATAATGTTTCAGCTTCCATGAACCACTTTCTACCATCCTGTCAGAAATTTCTACACAAGCTCTACACAACAGGACAGCAACAGGGGGCCCCATTCAAATGAGGTCCATTCTCGGGGCTGGGGGGGCAGGTGGTTTGGTTCCTTGTCATTACTTCAGATCCAGCACTTCATCCACAGTCCTTGTTCACAAAAAAGAAATTCAAACCAAGCCTCTTTCCAACAGACGATAAAAGCTGGCACAAGGTGCCCATCCAAGCCATGGTCGAGACTCTTGGTCAGCAGTATGAGAGGAGCAAAATACAATGATCTTTTGTAGTTGAGGCACATAGCCAAGGAAAACACAACTAGGGTAACTCTGCAAGAGAAGACAAGGACATGCTTCTTCAGAGACAAAGGTATGGAACAGCCGGATGACAGTACTATCTAAAATTTAAGGGAGGAGAAAGGATACAGCACAACATTTTGACATCTTCTGTTGAAGGGCCCTGCCCACCCCAGCCAGGCTTTGTGTAGTGTCTGCCCTTGCTTCTTAGGTATGAAACCTCAATCACCGCCTGATGTAGGAGCTTTTATGTGCCAAAGCCTACTATCTCGAATGACTAAGGATCACAAACCATGCCCTTTATCAGAGCAAGCCAGAAGGTAGAAAAATAGCAATGCAAGTACTCAGGTTTTAGAGTTCTCCAAGCAGAGAAGGACTCCGGTTGTAGAGATCCTCATCAAAATCCAGAGCAGTGATTTCAAAGCCCTCATTCCAGATCTGAGCCACCCCTATAAACAAGGGGCAAGAAAAGGCCGTAACAGCTTCTCCATCCAATGTGCATTTCAACACTCTGGATGGAAACTCCAAGCTGGTGTAAGGAATAACAAGTCATGGTAGGGTAATGAAACCTGGAAGTCATGCAGCTTAACCACAGCCCAGGGGTTGGAGGTGTCTAGACATCAGGCTGCTAAGACCAAGAGTCACGTAATTTCTTGAATGAAGACCCACAGCCAAGTTTAAATGACCCTTACCAGGCCCCTGTGTCTCTCAGTCATTGCCTGCTCATAAGTGCTGGTAGTGACCTCAGCAGCTTCTCCTCCATTCTGCAAACCACAGTGGTGGGCTACTATATTTATTATCCCATCACAATTAAACACCTCTGATTAGTTCAACTAATTACTGGGTGCTAGCAATTACTCACTGACAGGCCTCCTCAGAGTCTTTAATAGCTGTTCCCACAAGATCAAACAGGTGAAGGCCAAAGAAGAAAGCAAAACAAGTAAATAAGTGGGAAATGAGGGAAAGAATTAAGAAATCCCTGAACAGACCCAGGTCCTTTGAGACCCAGAGCAGCAAACAGCCCAGCTAATTATCATGCCTGTTGCCTTGCCAGCATGCATGGAAATTTTCCCTCTAGCCTTTTCCTTGCAGAAATTCATGATTTGGGGTTCCTCCACAATACAAGCACAAGACAAGATGCATTCGCACATTCTTGTTTCAGCACCACAATGGTCCTTCAAAACACTAAATTATGTCTGGAGAATTTCGTTTAGAGGGTGGATTTTGGATCCTAGGCCTCCAAGCGGAGGAATTTTCTTTGCAGCTGGCTGAAGACATCTGACAATGGGAGGGATAAGGGGAGAATGGAAAAGCTGACAAAAGTGTAGCTTTAACTGATGGAGAACACACTTCTTTTATGCATCTCAGAGGCAAAAAATCCTTAGAAGGATGCTCTACATGTTGTAATAGCAACTATATGTTTTCTGTTTCAGATCCTGCCAACAGAACTAAATAGAAAATAAATCATTAAATACACTCATAGAAGAGATCTTGATGTGTATTAAATCCTACAGGATGCAGAAAAAAATTCATAGAATTGTGTCTGATGCTTAGAGAATGCTCTTGCTCCTATTGCCATTGAATTTTATAGAAATTCCCTAAACATGAGAGCATCCAAATAGTACCTTTGTTTCCAGGTGGGTCTTTTTGCACCTGTCATGAGGTTTTCAGAGGTGCCAGCACCATGTTTACATCTGGCTCAAGTCAGTCTTGTTTGTACACACTTGTCCATGGTAGCCATGGACATGATAGTTTCTTCCTTGTGATGCAGATGTTTGCTTTTCCCAGCTGTGTGCTCACTTGGATAAGAGCAAGTCTGGTTACAGGCAGAGAATGAAAGTTTCTGAAGAGTGAAATAGTTCATTCTCTTTTCTCTGCCTCTTCTGCCTCCCAGCTCCCAGCTTGGCCACGTGCTTCACCCCTGTGCCTATAGCACTTGGAGGATGTCTGCCTCCAGACATGCTACTCCAAAGCCTTTCTTGAATCATACTGATCTGACAAGTTTTAAGGGAGGATTTCAAGGTGTCCATAAAGCACTTGTGTTGGCTTCCAGGTAGCTTTTTAACCAGAAGCCAGCTAGCCACAAATAACATGGCCACAGATCCTGAAGCATCTCAGCATCCCAGAGCCAGCCTCCAAACACAGCTGAGATCTTACCGGAAGGACTGTAATCTTGGGCAAGCTGCTGGAGAACAGACATTAAGCAGCCTGACATATGATAAGCTTGGTTCGGTGCTTTATCCCTCCTTTGCTCCAAATACAATTTTCCAAAATGATGAATGATTGTTTTGCAAATAATGGTTTTGCAGTAGAAACACACACGGTTTCCTGAACTGTCCCTCCAACCTGGAAAGACTGCTGCCAAGACAGGGGAAGGTGTTCAATGTGCTGAGCCTAGCTGTGCCACAGGTGATGATGGGAGGACTTGAGGCTGGCATGGCACAGGTGGTCCGAAGGAGACTGGTGGAAAATGTGACCCTCCCTGTGGGCAACAAGACTCCTGAGCACAACCCCTTGGCCCCAGGGGTGAGCATCAGAGTTGGGTATCTGTGTGGGGTGGGATGAATCCTGGTCAAAGCCAACAAATACAGACAGTATCATCTACAGACCATGGATGGAAGAATCACCTATGGCATAGGTACACAACATTATTACCAAGTGTACTCCCTGCTCAAGCGGGCAAGGACAGTGAGCGTGGTCAGGAGACTTCTCATGCCCTGACAAACAGCACCCTGCAGGCCCATTTCCTTTTTGAAGAAAAACGAGGGGGGAAGAGGGGGAAGGTACAGCTAAAGCTAAGTTGTCCCATAAAACATTTTACTACAACGAACCGATTAACATCTGACTCCGCTATGGAACCCGAACAATGCAAAAGGCTGCAAAATGCCTGCGGCGATGCAAAGTACAGGTCACACAAAGAGCCCTTGCCCAGGTGGGAAGGAACCCCATACAGCCCCCCTGCCCAGCCGCAGGGTGCTTCCACGCTCATGCTATCTACCCATGCTGAAAAGGCGCAGGAGAGGTGTTTTGTTTCAAAGTAAAATCTTTCCGGATGAAGTGGCGATCCCCTTTTACAGGAATGACAAGAGCCTTTTGCTCTTGCAAACCCAAAACGCTCCTCAGGCCCTGCTTTCTGCCCTCAAGGCTCTTGCTCTCTCGGGGACCCCAACAGGCTCAGCCCGGGCGACCCCCCCATCCTGCTGCGTGGAGACCAGGAGCACATGCGGACCAGAGCAACTGGCCATGCAGCCACCACCTGAACTCACCCAAGCTATTGCTGACTGTAGTTCCTCTCCACTTCTGCAGGTACATCCAACTTACGCAACTCACATTCTTCTACATCTACTGCATGAGTTTTCCAGACCTAGTGAGATTATTGTGCGAACTGGATTAGAGAAGACCAAGTTTTAACTCACACACTTTTGCTAACAAATTCCATGCTGAAAATCAGCTGAGGTTCAAGCAGCCCTGAGTATCTCTAAGGTTAGATTTGATATTTTAGTCAGCCATAAGCAATACTTTCTCCTACAGACACACATAATACACATTTTTCCTTAAAATTCTATTCATACCTTTTTTAAAAATTCTTTTCTGCTTGCTTTTTATGATCAGAACTGCCAGAACATCTCCTTGCAGAAAGGCTTTGGGAGACGTTAAGAGCAATATCTCACAGGGCCAATCACTGCACAGGTCTTGGAGGCACCTCCAGCAGCAGAAGCAGAGCTGCAAGGGGCCTCTAACATTTGGGGAACCATCAGGAAAGCGACAGGAGCTGATGCACTGCCATCACGCCCACCCTCCACAGTACAGCAGGTTTTGGTGTCCCAGGCTCAAAGACGAGCAGGACTGACACCCGGGAGCAGCAGTGGCCTGAGGAAGATGGGTGCAGGAATTTCCAAGAGCAGCTGCTGTCAGAAAATCGACGTCAGTAAGGAGCCTCCTGGGTGGGAAAATGTCAGAACAACTTGTCAATCAGAGGTAACACCTTACAAAGGCAAGTTCCTTGCTGCATCTTACAGGGTCTTTTTTTTCATCCACAAGCAGAAATTCTGGCTCTCCCACATTCACAACAAGATGCCTCTTGCAAAACATCCTCCACGCTCCAGCAGGTAGGCAGCACACGACAGCGGTCAGGTCTGACCTAGCGCTCCAGGTCCACTGAAAAGCAACCGCCAACCATCATCAAGGCTGAGAGAGCTGGGGTTGTTCAGCCTGGAGAAGAGAAGGCTCCAGGGAGACCTTAGAGCAGCCTTCCAGTACCTGAAGGGGCCTACAGGAAAGATGGGGAAAATATTTTCAGCAGGGCTTGTTGCAATAGGACAAGGAGCAATGGCTTTAAACTTAGGGAGGGTAGATTTAGATTGGATATAAGGGAGAAATTATTTACTATGAGGTTGGTGAAACACTAGCACAGGTTGCCCAGAGAGGTAGTGGAGGCTCCATCCCTGGAAACATTCAAGGCCAAGTTGGACAGGGCTCTGAGCGACCTGGTCTAGTTGAAGATGTTCCTGTTCACTGCAGGGCAGTTGGGCTAGATGACCTCTAAAGGTCCCTTCCGACTCAAAGCATTCTATGATTCCATGATTCTACAGGCAGGTGATGGAGCGCTGGACTGGGGCCCATCTTCAGGGCTGTGTGTCTACTGCTCGGGAGGGAGATATGACAGGGGAAGCCCCGTTGCTCCCCTCCACCAGCCCCGAGGAACAGGTGGCCACAGTGTGAATACCCATGCCAGTCCAGCATGTTTGATTTCAAACAGAGAGGGATATAAGGTGCTTGGATCTGGTACTGCTTTACATGTTAACTCTGGACAGGATGAAAACGTAACCTGCTGGTTTTGCCTTTACAAGCAATACTTGGCTTATTCTGTTCCCGAGTTTGTCTCCTGTGCAGTGTATTTCTTTTGCTGATAAATATTTATGCTCTGTGATTTTGATTTATACAAGGGGCTTAAATATTGTAAAGCTGGATATAACCAGCATAAAACAACACAAAACAAAGCACTCGTATCCAGAATAAAGTGGACTAAAAAGGCACGGCTCCTGCAGTGGCCAAATTTTACCCCAGAAATGACCTCTTCCCCCCTCAGGGCTGGCACAAACTAGCAGCTTCCCCCCCTCTCTGCTTTACGATTGAGATTCCCTAACTGTGTGTATCAAACAGGAGAGGTGTTTGCAGTATTGCCAAGGTTACTAGAGTGAAAACATTGCAAATGGCATTTGCATGATTGTACTTTCAAATCCTAACTTGTAGCAGCAGTGCATTTTAAATGAAGGTGATTTATAACTCAAACCAGAACACTAATCATATTCTGGAGTAATAGGATTTATTTGTTGGTTGTTTGGTGGTTGTGGTTTTTTCAGCTCCGAGACAACAAGCTATGTCATGAAAAGGGAGACGGCTAGGCTTAAACCCTACTCCAACAACATTTTGAAAGGATTAGAAAATAAACACGAATGTGCTCCATTTTCAATATGCGGTTCAGAGTCTGTGCAGTCTTTAACGCTTCCCTGCTATGAGAACATCCTGAATCGCTAAGCGAGCTCAGACAATTGCCATTTTAAATGAAAAACTCAGATTAGCACAAAGAAGAAGGAGTCGTCCGGGGATCAAGAATGGATGTTTAACAGCGCCCAGCTGTTCTCCAGCTATGAAACTCCTTACCCAAAGCACACTGGGCACGTTATGAAGCAGCTCTCAGTCCTCCACCAAGACTAGGATTTACAGCCCAATATCTTGACCAACTAAAGCTGGAAGCAGTTGCCATGTTCCCCACGACACTGGATTTCTCGGATTGACTGTTAAGGTCCTGGGGCACCTAACTTAAAGTCATGCAATATTTATGGGGAGAAAAAGCTCGTTTAGACCGTAATTTAGGAGGTGCACTAAATCTCATGGCCCATATCCTTACACGGAATAAATGGATTAAGTCAATATATACCGCCCAAAGAACTTGATTTTAATCTCCATGCCCTGTGCACACCAGACTTAGGGGAAAACAGGTGCTCCATGAGGGATTGAAGGTTACCAGAAATAGTTCCAACAAATTCCCTGGGTTTTTTACAAAAAAAGAACTTTTCCAGATATTTCTGAAGTGTCTCTGTAAAACACACGTTAAAGACACCTTCTAGAGCTTGTTTTAATATAACTGTTCTCAGGGGTGGCCTGTTAAGCTAACCTGTCCGACATGGAAACCCAGGAGTGCTCGTGTGGTCTGTTACTGCAACCATCTAAAGAGATGATAAACTTCATCTGACCGGTGAGAACATCATAGAACACACACTAACCCAGTCACTTAAATTGCATGATCATATACTTGCTAGAGATGGAGTTTGGGCTAGTTAAAGGGGTGTCAAGTTAGGCACCTAAAGACAGAACCTAAAATCTCTAGTTGTGCTTGGAAATTTTGGCCTTAAGAATGTTCATACACACACTGATTTTATACTCTGTGTGTGTGTTTATATATATATGTATAATTTCACACACACATATATATACATCGATAAATGAAAAAATTAATCTAAAATATGTCGCCCCGCAATCTGTCAAATAAAGCTGATATAATAAATATGTCACTTTATTTAACAACTGATGCTGAAAAGAACTAGGCAGAACGAAAGAAATCAAGACAGGGCTTACTAAAAACACTGAGGAAGGCAGAAATTAAAGCAATCAATCACATTCTCGTGGAACGTCTACATCACTCGAAATAATATTTTATTGTCTGCTATTGATTGGATGCCACTGAACAAAATTGCAACCAATGAATCTGGTGTTATAAACAAGAATCACGATAAGAATAACTTGTTTCAAAGCCTCGGCTGCACAACAGTGCTCTGCAGAGCCAGGCATGGGGCACTGGACGTCTACTTGCTCTACCACCATAGCCTAGGAAGACCTCCCTGCTCATTAACGACAGAAAGGTTGGCATGCAACGGTGCCCAAAAGAAGGGCATGCTCCCCTTTTGCCTTCTTTTGCATTTTAAGCACGGATGTTTAAAGCTTGCAAACTTTGGTGGAGCTAGAGAGAAAGACAAGGATAGAGAAGTGGCACTGTTTTTTTTCCAACAGTGAGATCTCAATTCAGGGAGGAGGAGGAGAACACCTTGAATTTTAATCTCCTGATACGATCACGAGAAAAATCAAGGAAATTATGCTAAATCAGAGAGCAAAGCATGGTGGTGGTACCCACCAGCCAGATCCAGGCAACATTGTGGAAAATTAAGGAAAACTTCTGCATGCCCTCCAGCAGCCACTGTCCCCAAGCCTCTCCCATGTGCTTTGCCCTTGCTCTGGTGGGACGCTGGCACACTGACCTGGGCAGGGACCAGGGAGACGGGTCAGGACCCAAGCTGAGCCTGGTGGAGAGAACCAGGCACAGGACAAATCATGAGCGGCTATGTCCTCCCGCTGCCAACCAAACCACAAGTTACTCATCAAACACCTCGACTAACACCACCGGGACAGCCTGAGAAGCAAGGTGCTGCTCATGCTGAGCACTGGTCTGAAAGACTCACCTCCAGAAAGGACGAGTCACCACAATACTTCACAGCAGTGAGGAGTAGGACCCACCGCTGCTTCCCAAACCCCTCCAAGCTTGGCCTGTTGTAAGGAGCAATGAACACGTGGCAGGGATTTTTGTGCAGCTGGGGGAAAGTCCTGTTTCTTTCTCACCCCTCTAAAGCTCAGAGGATGATAAAACAGAGCACCACTAACACCTCTAGAAAAATCAAACGGGATGGCATTTAGATGAGACAACCGTTCCCGATAATATCCAGACTCTGAAAATAAAAGTGGGCAAATATGAATGCAAAAGGCTGGATGAAGGAGTAAGCAGCCAGGATGGATTAGAGGAAACATCTCTGGGTTGCACTATGATGCCACCGGGTTGTCACACGTTAGCCGTTCATAGACATGTGCAAACGGCATGAAAACACTGGGCCAAATCCACCCACAGTGCAAATTCACTGAGTTCCAGCAGATCTACACTGGGTTCTAATTTGGCTTATTATGTATAACTGAACATAATTCTAATTGACAGGTTTGATTACACCTCACATCACTTCTGCTCTAATTTACCCACGTGGGGCGAGAAGGAAGGAACACACACATTGAGGTCTGGCTCCAAGGGTGGCAGCCACAGGGGGAAGAAGGAAAACCATCCCTGCGCATGATGGCCAGGGGTGGAGTTGGAGGCATTCCCCCACCGAACAAAACATTTACCCGGCAGGTATTCAGGAACCAGGTTGCTTCTAATTTACCATTCTACAGTTTTACCCACCTGATAGTTTGCTACCCACCCCTGCAATATCCAACCTCCACTACTACTAGAGATTTTATGGAGTGGGACTTCCTACAGGCATTCTGGGGGTAAAAACTCTGCTTGGTATGTGAGGGAGAGTGTGTTTGTGCATGGGTGGATTACTTTTGGGGGATTTGGAGTTTGTAATTATTTTCTCCCATCTGTCTCATATACTCCCCCTTGTCATACAGACTCTTCATGCCTCACATTAGGAGACAATTTCAAACCTACAGGGATCAGCAGTGCCAGACCCACCTTTCTGGGGAGGAGAGGCACTTCCGAGGGGCTTCCAGTTAATGTGGACAAGAGTCTGGTACACTGGGCACATCCATCAAATAGTTTGGAAGGAAAAGCTCATGTCCTAATGAATTATAGTTACTTCAGAAAGGTCAACCTAGACCCCCACCAGGGTGGGAACATCCTTGCAGGGCTGGGACTGCACAATAATGTCCATGGGCAGATCTGTGGATGTTGGTGAATTTGTACTATGGATTCTTTGGGCCCAGAAAGCTCAGCTGATAGCCCTGGGCTGCAGGAAAAGCTAAGGAGGAAAGGGCATAAGTGGTTGAAAGACAGCTTGCAAAGTGGTTAGCAATGGCTCACTCTCAAACCTGCAGAGGCTTGACTCCAATCTGGGTCTTGATTGATGCCTTTGATGAAGGGTCGAGAACGTGCTTGTGAAATGTCTGGTGGGACCAATCTTGAAAGAGGTGCTAGTGCTTGAGAGGAGCAGAATTCAGATGGACTGTGACCTGACATCCAACTATCTGAAAGAAGCAAGAAGGAAATCCCGAGAGGTGAATTCAACCTCCTGCCCTCAGGAAGGACATCTCCAGAGCACAGACACAACAAGAGGTGCTGGTTTGTGGTCTGGGGGGCAGGCAAAAGGGCCACTAAAAGGCAGCAAGGAGAGCAGCATCGCATCAAACTTGTGGGGGATAATCCCAACCTTCCCCCTGCAGGCGCTGAGGACAGCTGCCCTCATCCCAGGCTCGGGGCTCCCTATCCAAGACCAGGGACACTTCCCGCTACCAGGCCAAGGCACGTCCTACGATCAAAATGGTTTGCTCTTTGGCCTCTGCTGAATTTCAAGAAGTAGCTCTGGCTTTGGGACCAAGCCAGCCTGTGCAGAAGACAACACCAGACATCCACATCATGGATTTTGGGGTGGTCAGTGCTCTGCCGCCCAGTTAGTAGAAGTACTTTGTGCACCGACAATGAGCATTTAAAGCGGTGGAACGAGCCATCAAGACGTACAAAGCCATATCTGTCCAAACCTGTGCGAGGGAAGGCAGCGGCGCGGAGGAAAGCAATCTGGCACCCTCTAGTGTGATGCTCCGAGAAAAGCTCGTTGCTCCGGCATCCTCCGCGGCACCTCAGCCGCATCTTTTCTCGCACCCACACAGGCCGTCCGTGCCTGCAGGCTCAGCCTCGTCGGCCCCCTTTAATTGCCATCCACTGTAGCAAGATATGAAACTCATTAGCGTGAGCAGCATCACTCTCGGGCCACTTGCATCCCAAGACTAACAGCAGGAACCAGACCTATCTGCAGGAGATGCACAGCCTGCTGAGGCTTTGAAAGAGATTTTCAAAGTTTTGGGGACCTGGCATGGCTGAGACCAAAGAAGCCAATGTCACACGCAGCACTGTGTGTGCGGGGTTGAGCGTGAAGGCAGACATGTCCCAGGGCACGCGCTGGGAAATGAGATACATCGCTGTTCGACAGCATTAAGATGGGAAAGAGCAGATGCAGGCAACTGCATGACATCTGGGGTGCGACATTTGTATTAAGAGAGTCTGAATTATGCCAAAAATCCCTGAGGACCAGCCAGGGTCACCCAGCCCAACCCCAGCAGAGCAGGCACGGATACAGCCACCCAAGAACATTTCACCTTTTAAGACTTGGCTCTCAAGCCATTGGAAGAAAAACAACTTTCTTCCCTTCCTGATCACCTTCACTGTCCTCCAGTGAGCATTTGTGTAATGCATGCTGTGTCACCAGAGGTGCGTCACACTGCGAATGGTAAACAAGCACCCATGTATTTCTCCGGATGACAGTTCACATTATCACTGAACCCAAGGAGCCAACGCAGAGCACAGGCAGAAGGAAATAAGATACCCCCAAGCCAGAGAGCACCATCCCCTCCCAAGGGCTGGGACCACTTCCACGAAGGCTAATGAACAAAACCTCCTCCTTTCCCAGGGCTTTGCAAACAAAAGGGTTTTGGGGTCAGACCATGCAGCCGTGGGACAGCAGTCGGTGGCCTGACCTTCAGTGGTGGTCTACACCTGGGCTGTAGGTGTAGGTGGGACAGCTGTCCCAGCAGCAGCTGCCACCTCTACCAGACATCAGAGACAGGACAGGGCCAAGCCCCATATGGCCACAGTAAATATTGTGACTGGCACTGCAAACACATTAATGTGCATCTCCCTGTTGACCCTGGAGAGCTGGCATCTAACCAACCTTCGTGCCACTGAAGGTCACCCCTTCTCATCACATCATTGGTGGCATTTTTACATGTCAGAGGTTTCTATGATCTGCGTAGAGTTTTGTGTTTGGTTTAGGGCAAGCTTATCACCTCACAACAGTCCCCTACCCTCACCCCTCATGCTCTTCCTTGTCCTGTTAGTCCAATACCAAAGGATCCTGCTCGGATAGGGGCAAGCTGGGGCCGCGTATCTCCTGCATCACCTCCTACATCCCCTCCAGGTCCTGTGGTCCTCTGCATCAGCCAGATATTTCTCATGAAAACCAGCTGCTGGTAATGCAAGTCATAGATCTGGCTCAGCTCTGGTTAAAGCTGGATCCAGTTTTACAAAATCCATCTCACAAGCGAGTTCATCTCCTATAAATAAACACAAAACCTGGGACGTTTGCCTGGCCCCTGAAACAAAAGGATTTTTGCTACACAGCTTAAATTTTTATTGCTAGTTAGTGTAAGCGAGGGGGAAACACAAAAAGACAGGCTGAGCCAGGATCTACACAAGCTTTTGCAGGCAGATTAGCCAGTGTATCCCCTTAATGACCTTTAAAATGCTTCTTGCCTGTCATGCTAAATTGCATCTTCATTTTGTGACGTGGACGCATGTTCTCAGAAGAGGAAGCTGAGACCATCCATGAGACAGATTGCTCTCAATTGATACACATATTCTAAAAAGTGTGATTTTTCTCCCTTAAAGATGCAAGATTCCTTCTTAAAATCAACTTATATTTGCAAGCCATAGACTCACCAAAAATGAATATACTGAATTCAGTGAGCTAAAGTTATCAGAGAGGTGACTCAAGCCATGATCAAGACATTAGAGTTATGACCAGATCACCAGCCCTCATCAGAAGCAGCAATTTTTCTGGAGGCAGGGCAGGACGATAAACATTAAAGTAACTCCCTTACACTGACCTTTCCACTTGCAAACCACAGCTTCCTTGACACATGCAATGCTTGAGCCTTTCTGGAAAACCACAGAAAGACACAGCCTTGCCATAAAAATATTGCAGAAGCAGCGCTCCACAGGACATCACTAAAAACAGGTCTTGGCAAAACGCAATGAGGGTAAGTACTGCCCTCCCCACTGCAAACCAGGCTGATGCTGCTCCGTATCCCGCCTGCCACAGCAGGTGCCTGGGCAAACACATGACTCTGAGTGTATAAAATTGGGTTGCATCTTCTAGTTATGAACTTGCAGAAGACACAAAAGGAAGAGAAACAGGGATCCAAGCACGATACCTGGTCTACATTTGCACAATAGTGCAACGTCACGCTTGTCCACACCTACAGCTGTTAAGTGCTGCTGCAGTAGGAAAAGTAATACAACAACACTCAAATCAAATGAGACATCTTTCATCTTCCTCCCACCCTTGCTAAAAGTTTTGAGTAAGAACCACCGAATGAAACCTGGAGGGCAGGTCACTGCTCAAGGTCAACCGATGCATCTCCCTCTTGGTCAGTGAAGCTGCATCTGGTGAGGGCTCGGTCACAGCATCTCAGGAAGGTTTGGACAAGGGCTGTGTTGGTGAGAGCAGAGTGAAATCAGTGATGACACAAGAAACGGCCTGAAGCATTGTAAAACTCAGGAGCTGAAACCAACCATCAACTCACTGTCCCTACTTCTCAGCTGGGAAAAGAGAGGAGTGTGTGAGCAACAACACCTATCTGTGTTTGTGCCATTAGGGGAAGAGCTTTACAGCTAACACATTATTTCTTGGTTTCCAATGATTAGTGAAACAGATAGATTTTTCTCAATATTCCCATTACCTTATTTTCCTTGCTTGTTCTTTAGCCATTACTTAGTTCAACTCAAACTTATTGCTACTGTACTCCCATCAACGCTGGTCAACAAAGCATTTAGGCACATGCTTAACTCAAAGCAGACAACTAAGGCGCATTCAGCAAAACTCACCCAAATGTCTCACTCTTTTTCTCTCTGAATAGGGGCCCTCCATCATTTTAAAAGCTGTGTTTCTTTTCAGCATAAAGTACCGCAGCCGCAAAAATCAATGCTCCATCAGTGTGCCTCTGTCACCCAGCTCCCAGCACGGGAAAAAGAGGCACGTACAGAAAACACTCACCCAGTCCCCTTCCTTTAAGAACAGCCAAGAGTAAAAAGATGCATAATTTAGCAGAACAGTTTTATTTGTGTATCAGGTTATTTTAAACGTCAGCTAAGGTTATGTTCTTGTCCTCAGTTGCTGCGGGGTGTTGCTTCAAAGTCATTCTGAGTCACTGCTCTCCATCTTCATCTGCTGATGGGCCCCCAGGTAGCGATGGAAATATAACTTCCCTTGACATGGATAACCTCCAATAAAGGAGCGCCTTCCCTTTTGACATGTTGATTAGAATAAACGAGGGGAGGCGGAAGGGAAGAGGAAGGGGACCACCGCTCTTGAAAAGCAAGGAAAACGTGTCACATCCTGCCCTTCTTCTCTGGCATCAGCTTCACTCCAAGCTATTTGCAAAGCAGCAAGAAATTCGTTACACTGCTGCTAGGGCTATTGATGGAAATGCAGATCTTTACCTACAGTACCTTATTCCACAGCAAATGAACAGCAGGCTGGGGAAAACCAGAAGGCTGTAGTCTGAGTCTGGGAGTCTGGCAGACTGATGTATCATCTCTGTTTTTCAGATCTCGGTCCAAAAATACCCCAAGGTCTGACTTCACTCAGATTTTCCATTAGTTGCATCAACGCTGACTTTAAAGAAATTCCTCCAGGTTCCATGAGCCTGAATAAGGTGAGGATCAGAGCCTGAGCGTTCAGTAAATCAGCCTCAACCCGGCGCAATATGCTGTGCTCAGACGGATACAGTCTGGCTGGCACTTTGCAAGACCAAGGAAAGTCTCCTCCAGAGCTGAGCTTTTGTTTTGGCCTGACACAAGACTTGCCAGAGCCAGTAATTCTTTCCATTATCTTCCATGGGCTTTGGATTAGGCTGCTTATAGTGAATTCATCTTTGGCTGCCCAAAGTAATACTTCATGAGATCATCTAGCCCAGAAACCAGATAGAAAGTTTCCAGAAAAATCCTGCCCTGGTCTTCCACGGGATCCTGCTGAGAAGATGACTAAGCCATTGCACTGGTCCCAGTAAGGCTACCTGTAACTGGATCACACAGCCGGGGGCTTCCTCTCTCTAAGAAAGACCATTAACAGCCCCCGTCTCAACCCCTCAGTAGGGTCTGCGCTTGCTGTCACATGCACATTTTCCACAGAGCGTCAAACATTGTCATTTACACCCATAAAAAGCTTAATTCAGCACTCTTTCCATAAAACGGATCGTGAACCCTTAACACCACTTGCTTCTCCTTGGAATAATAAATTATGAGGACAAATGGCAGAATCATTATCAGTTTCAATATCCAGTCATAAATAGTCTTGTAAGAACACTCATATGATGGTGTTTTATTGCATTAGATATCACTTGCCATTAATTACAGCATGAAACTTTCGTACTTTGATGAAAAGCATTTTAGCCAGCTCAGTTATAAATTTAAAAGAGTCTTAAAACAAAAGTCACCTCAAGTTGTGGTGGTTTTTTTCTCTATAGATCTGGACACAGAACAGCAAGCATTTTAAGCTCAGAATGACACAAAAGCAAGGTTTTATAAAAGCTATTTTATCGCATCCACATTCAGCTTTAGTGCTTAGAGCAAACTAAGAGTACCCACAGCTACTTTTTACAATAACATTGTTGGCAGCTGGATTTCACTGCTACAGATACTTCATAGTTCGTTTGGTTTAGTAGGGGTTTTCTTACTAATGATGAAATGCTGTTATGAATCAACGTGATCTAGTTTATGTTTCTGCCCTGTTTCTTTTGTTTGGCTCATTTCTCCTTCCTTCTGTCGCTGTAACTCACCATGCAGGACAGTTTGCAGGTGGCTGCAGAGCGAGCCTGGGGTCAACAGGAGCTGAGGGATTCGGCCCCTAGAAAATCTGGGAGACCCACGTAGAGAAGTCAACCTCAGCCTAACTTCAGTGGGACTACCCATGGGAGCGAAGCCAAGATCTACATTTTTCAAACAATTGTGCGATCAGTCTTCAAATTTGCAGGCTGAAGGGATTCAGGCTGTGGTAATTGAAGTTGCTGCTCCTGTGGAACAGGGCTTCAGCCCACAGCATTGATCACATCTTGTGTTTATTTGCAAAAGGGATTATTCCACCCTCATGCTGGACATGGGAATCTTACAGACACTGCAGCCAAATCTCCCTGAGACGAGGATTCCGAGCCTCTGCTCAGGTGAACAGCAGTACTTCTATTACTAAATCCTGCAAACACCCATCCATGGACGTACAGTTCCAAACCCAGATGCACAGCACCAGCTGTACTGGCTCCCATAGATTTCTAAGTAGATTTGGTGAAGACGTTTTCCTTTCCTTTCCCAGCTCTCCAGGAGGAATTACAGGTGGCCCAGTATCTAAATTATTCTCATGAGACCTGAGAGACCAAGGTTTGGCTCTTGTCCCGCCAAAGGCTCTTGCTTTGCCCAGGGACAGGGGAAAAGCCCCCAGCTTCTCAGAGGTATGGTGGGAATCTGCTCAAGCTTAAGACAGCTAAGCTTGGGAGTCCAATTCCCACGACAGGCAACGGAGATCTGGTTGCTGCATTCAGCAGTGACTTCTTGTCCTTCACATGCCTGGTAATGGCCCCCAGGAAGATTTACCCTGGAACCTTCCTAGAGACAGAGGTGAAGCTGACCATCTTGCAGTCTCCTTGGATCCTCCTTACTCTCTCTGAGAATGAACTTAACATTAGCCTCTTCCCAGTCACTGGGGACCTTCCACGACCATCGCCACCTTTTAGAGATGATAGAGAGCAGTCTCACAATGACATCAACCAGCTTCTTCCACACCCTCAGTTGCATCCCACCTGGTCCCACGCACCCATGTAGGCCTGTTTTGATGCAGTAGTCCCTAAATTGATCTTCCTTTACTATAGGGACTACGTATATCCCCTAAATTCTGCCACTAGGCACAGAGATAGAGAGACTTGACAGTAGACCTTGGCAGTAATGACAGAGGCAAAGAGCACCTCAGCTTTTTCCATGTCTTTTGTCACTAAGTTGGCCAACCCATTCAGCAGCAGACCAGTATGTTCCCCCGTTTTCCTTTTTCTGGTGATTTAAATATAGAAATCCTTGTTCTTGCCCTTCACACCCCTCACCAGTTTCATCTCACTTTTGACTTGTTGAATTTCATCCATGTCGGACAGTATCTGAGATCTGAGGACAAGTGACATTGCCCAGGACTCATCAGCACCTGTAAAAACAGATGTCATTGTCACAACTCAACTGTTGCTTGAAATGGTGACCATTTGCTTTTTGACACAAAAGTGAGAAACTGAAGAAAAACAGTCTAATTGCTCATTTAAAGAAGCCTGTTCTTTCCCTTCTGCTTAGCCAGTTAAAACCTCATTTGACAATCTGAGAGTTTAGCTCCCAGTGCTCTTGCTTAAAATATAACAGATGGCCTCTAATAAGTAAATTGAAAAGTGCAAATAAGGTTAAAACAATTTTTCTTTATTGAATATCATTAACTTCAAGGCTGTCCACTTTAAAATGCTAATTAAACCTCACTCGCTTCTGCAGGGTTCTAGTGAAGAAAGATTGCCGCGGGGTAAATTCCTCCTGTTTGTAGAGGACTAGCCCAGCAAACCGACAGCAAACTGGGCTGTTACATGTCCCAGGCTTAAGAAGTAGAGTTGGAAGCTTTCAGTTTATTTGTCCCTTCCACACTGGTTCCTTCCCAAAAACCAAACAGTCAAGAAGGAAATTCAAAAGAGGCCAAGTGTGAAAACCCACTCTGTCCACGTGGCAAACAGCGGCTTCTCTAAAGGTCGCTGCTAGTCCAAACCAAATGCAGTTTCCAGCACAGGATTTCTGACACCATGCTATAGCCCTGCAAAACATCATGCTGTGGGTATGGGGCTCGATATTCCTGGCACCACATGCAGCGTACAAGCGGTCTTGCAGTACCTCGACCCCACCTCATTCCCAATTTCCAGTCCAAATTTATTCCCAGCCAGTATATGCCACTTGTTCATGTGCCAGCGTTGTTCTTTGGCTGGAACGCTTTTCCCCTGCTCTTTACCGTCAACCTGAAGGATTTATACTGAACATTGGTATCCCCTCCCAGCTTCCACTTGCTAGGCGAAGCAAGCTAAGCTGTTAAACTCCTCTCCTAGGACAGCCTTTCCCTTCCCCTGATCAACGTGTGAGCCTTTTTCCTCACCTGTTCCAGTTTCAATTCTTCTTTCCTGAGCACAAGAGAGCAGATTTACAAATGCCCTCCCAGGCTAAGTCTTACCAGGGCCTCACGTGAGGTGATGCTCCCATCTCTACTGCAAGGCACAGAAGTAAGCTCAAGGATAACATTCACCTTCTTCATAGCCAGGTCATACTCACAGTTTCTAGTCATCACATAGACAAAAATTGTTAAAATATTTTGCCTCCTTTACCCCTGCTGAAGATTGAGCTGCCAGTCCCACACAGGTCCAAGAGGCACCACAACTCAGCTCATGTCCAGCTAAAAGCGATGAGTGCAAAGCAGCCAGCTGTTTGGACAACAGCCTCAGGATGACAGCACATCACCCGGAGCAGGGAGCTCTGGGTGCCACCTCAGAGGCCTGGTGCATTTGACCCCAGGTCCCAGTTTTCAGGCCAGTGTCGGTAGGCTGGAGGAAGCTCAGGGAAGGAGCGTTTCCATGTCTCCCGCCGTCCTGACTTGCTGTAGAGGAAAAACGCAAGATGCATCAGGCCAGAAGAAATGGAGCCTGCCTGAGTACCTGGGTGCCCTCACCAAGAAATTCCCAAGTCCAGACGCATTCTCCCTCCTCCTCTAAATATGTGACTCTTACTCACCTGAGAAAGTTAATTTACTTTCTCATTTAAAGATTCAGAGTATAAATTACAAAATGCAGAATTTGATAGCAATTACCTGTCCAGTCTCACCTCAGTGATTTATCACCTAGACAATCTGGCTGAACACCAGCAACCCTTACTACAAAATACTCATGCTATAGACAATCCAACACTGCCTGTGCAGTGACTGAGTTACAGCAACATTTCTGGGCCAAGAGAGAAGGGAAAGAGCTTCTTGACATTTACTCTGGCCTTTACACGACGCACTTGCCCCATGGTGGCTCATCTCTTTTGCTGGGGAAGCCCATGAACGATAGGGTTGACTACCAACAGGCAGGGGCAGTTGTTAGCAACACTTGTTTAACTGGTCCGTTTACAAAGCATGTCAAAACCACACACACCACAGATCAAAACAAAAATCTGTATTCTCTGGGCAAACAGCAGAACAAGTCCATGCTGAAAGGCTTTTGGAAGAGTCTGCTGTGCTGCAAACACGGCGAGATGGAATCATATGAAAAACAACGGCCCTATCTTCTGAGCCAAGAGTCACTCTGAGAAAAACAAAAAAAGCTTTCACAGCAAGGGACGTCTTGAAATGCACATTATTTGCGTATTCATCCAGTTGAATTGTCTGACTAAATCCCATATTGGATTAGTTCCATTCAATGTCTTCTCTTCCCTGTGCTTGAGTAGGCATTTCTTCTAACGGACAACAGGGCATGGACCAGAATGATTAGGCTGAGAAATGGAAATTGGGAAAACGTATTGTCGCCTTTCAGCAACATCTTTCTTGATCAAAAGGGTATTTCTGCTATGTGCAACTGTCCTCAAGTAGGGCAGGAACCTAGCAAAGAAATGATACCAGGAGTGACAGGGGAATGTTCCATCCTGGCCTAACAAGCTATGGCAGCAGTGTGAAGAGATGCTCTCAGGAGGTATAAGCTGTGATATTAAAGTTGTGTGAGAATCCTTTGCTTCTTACTTGTTTTCTGCAGCATGTCTTATTTTAAGATAAAAGTCCTCCGTGAAGAAGCAGGTCCACTTCTGCACCAGTATTTATCTGCTCTGCATCAGAGTAGAGGTTTCAGGAGGGTAGTGCATACGTGTCAGTCAGAGAGTAAATATTGTCTCCAAACAGCAAGTTGAACAGACCTTTGTTTTCCCGTGCAACACTTGTCTAAGTCTTAAGGGAGCTGTCTTTCACTGAAGCAGGGTACTGAGCTTGCAGGCATAACACAAACGCCTGAAAGAGTCCAGCTTGAAGGGATAAACACAAGCAAGGGCATGCAACCAAAGAACAAAAAGCAAGCAGGTAAGTAACAAAGCCCCTGGCCCATGTCTGCTGGGTATCTCCACGCAGGTGTATGGAGAGGACTGTCTGAAGGGGGCTGGGGAGGTCAATCTCGTGGATTTGACAGTAACAACACAGCAGCCATGGAACAAGAAAGCTTTCTAGTTGTACAACGGTAACTGGGGACAAATCTTGTCCCCAAAGTTGAGACCAGCTTTCAATCAAGTCTTCAGGAGTTTTGGCACAAGAAGAAAAATCAGCTTTTTCTGTCCTCTTCTCCACACCACTGCCTTTCTACTCAGCAGGGAGAAATGGCTCACTCAAGAGACAAATCAACTGATCTGTTGTAGACATCTGCCATAAGATAAGATGAACAACAGCCAGAAACTCCTCTCCCTTGATTGTAAAAGGAGCCCATATGACAGCAGACACAGATGTCTACACTGGTCAGATGATTCCCACACCTGAGTGACCAAAGACTTCTGTTTGGCTGACGAGATGCTAAAAGAGAAATGACAACCAGATGGGCGCATTACAGAGTACGAAGGCACGATACAACAAATAAAAGCAGAGCTAATCACAGCATCTTAACAAAGAACATATTGCAAATACCTGTCATGTAAAGATCTTAGAGCCAGACACATTGCATGCAGTTAATAATATCCCCAGTTGTTCTAACAATGGGCAGGCCGACGCATCAACGGATGAGGCAACTTCGTGAAAAGCTGGAATCGGAGATCATAGCAGTATCCATACACAGTGATAGCTGCTCCTTCACCCTCACCCCTCAGGGTATGTGCTTGAAGAACACTGAACGAAATCATTGAGTTCCCACAACCATAGAGACATTCCCAGAAGTCTGGGATCACTGCAGAAGCATCATTCTGTTTCTCAAGGCCAACTTTAAGAAACAACAGAGGAGCAGAAGAACAAGTAAAGCAAAATGACTCTTGGGGCTGGATTTCAGCTGGAGACAAGTTCACTCAGGGAAGCGTCACGTACAAGAAGGTCTTAGCATCCCACAGAAGTGGAAACTGTCAACAAGGCAAACCATGTACAAGAAAAGGTCGTATCTGCTGCAGGAGAGGAAAAAAGGGGGGAGGGGGCAGGAAATAATCTAAAAATCTTACATTCTGGTAATGTAAGCTTTGATGACTGAAAGCTAAACCACTTGAGCTGGCTAACCAAGAGGCTTGACCTAGGCTATAATCAAAGCACAGAAGGGGCTGTAACTACTCTGAATATCCCAGTCAAAGATGTCCTACTCACACGCTACAGAGATGTACTCAGAAAAAAGCAGGTTACCAAAAAGATTCACCCTGAGTTCTTTTGCCTTGCACATCACATAGTGATTTTGACATGCACAAAATGAGTGTAAAGTAATAACAGGGTAACATCCTTTGGTGCAGATATAATGTTACACCCAATTTGCACAAAACACTACTAAAATTCCAAGGCACATAGAATCAGTACTACAGTCACCTTTGCAGAAGATTCTTATGGAAAAACTCCGCATGGGACAGTGACCCCCTGGTATCTGAATGACTGTCCACCCACCTGTTTACCATCCCTAGCCACACATTTGCCAATTTCAACCCAATTTAACACGAGCGTTGAGCTCTCACCACAGTCAAAATCCAAGAGGTTACATGAAAAATCAGTGGCTGAGGAGAAGACAAATCCAGATTAGCACCTTTCTGATAGGGAATGGATTATAATTTGGCCCTGTATTCATGACAAGCACCAACAGCAGACAGTTTAGTTCTCTAAAATGTTACTCTTTTCATCCCTCAGCCCCTAACCTGCACGCAGCCGTCTGGGGACCAAGGTAATAGAAATACAGATAAAACAAAAGATTTGTTGAAAGTTCTGCTTTGGCTTTTTGTGGCTTTAGCTACACATCCTTCACTGCACTGCTCTGTGATCTGTGGTGGTAGCTGCAACTCCAAAGGAAAAGAAAGCTGAAAAACAAAAAGGTCCCACTGGGATCGCACACGGCGGTATTCAGCTCAATTACTTATTAAAGCACCGACAGAGCATAGACTTTTTTTCAGTACATTACTTATTCAATCAGAGCTCCAGCTCTCTCAGACTGATCCCTTAAGAAAAAGCAAACATCTTCCCCTGTTTGTTTCCAGCTGCATCACAAAAGACTTTAAAGACTTTGGGCTGCAAAGAAAACTGTTTGTCTTTGGGTTATGGTACACCGAGAGCTTGTGGGTGAATCCAGTGCAGCTCTGATTGACTGGTGAGGGCACAGGGCCATCGAGCTAAGGAAGCTGCTTGGATTTTTCCATGTAACTCCATGACCCACCCCCAACTTAGAGTGGCTTTGCTTGTGCAGGACAGGAGCTGCAGGTTAGACAGCGATGAACAATCTCCTTGCAGCAATCAAGGTTTTGATTTTGATTTTTTTTCCAGGAGATGAGATCAATTTTCCAGCAGATTAGTCTAGACTGGGAATAGCCCAGCAGGTCTCGAAACACAGAAGCTAACCTTTTGTCTAGACAAGAGGCGGATGCCATGTTGCTCACCTTGAAGAACAGTAAGGTCACCTCTGGGGGAGGGAGGCAATCAACTTCCATGGAGTATGTTGAGGTAGAAGACATTGGCTTGCCTTTAGATTTCTGTTAGCTAAGATGTTAATTAAGTCAGTAACCTCTCTGCTCCAGACAACCAGAATAACACAAGGTAGACAAGATGGCAAAAACCCCACGTGACTTTGGAAACCAAAGGGCACCAGATCCTTCCATCACTGGAGGCTTTTTTAAAAAAATGTGCCTGTGAGGGCAAGAAGCCTGCAGTTCCTTGGCAGTCTAATGTGCATTCCTGGAAAGACAAAAAGCAAAGGGTGGTGGAAGTCTTACAGCAGCATTTCTTCAAAGGACCTCTCAAGGGGGAGATTTATTGAGTCTTATTCTATCTGACACTAGTCAGTGAACATGTGCAACTTTGGTGAGTTGGAAAAAAAAGAGCTTGTCTATAAATTCTCATACTCCAGACACCATTCCTCAGAGGCCAGCCCTAATAAACCCATCACCACAGCAATACTATAATTCAGTGCTGCTCAACTCCTGGCCCTTCTGAGCCTTGCGTCTGAGTCTTTTCTCAGGGACTCCTGCAGCAAACACACAGAGCATCAGCTACCCTGAGGATGCTAACATGGGACACATCAGAGAGCCCCAAGCCCACCCAACAGTGAAGGAAGTGTTTCCTTCTTCCTACCCAGAGAATAGCTCAGGCCAAGAAAGTAGTTAAATCATGGAGACAATACCCTACTTGCACCACATAACACTTCACTGGGAGCCAGTACATTACCTAGAAGCTCTAAAATGTGCTGAGCTGGGACACGTAAGCTTTAACCTTCTTCAGCTGAGTAAGAAATTGAACCCCAGTCTCCCATTTCACAGGCAAACAAAGCCACAAAGCTACAAGAGACATTAGTCTTTTCACTCTGGTAAGCCAAATGAGCTACTCAAGAAATTGTCACCAAAACTGCACAAAGCTAAAACGCCTCTCTGAATCCCTTCCCTGTGTGGTTAACCTTGATGTCAAACCAGTAACCAGGCAGAATTAAAGACTAATGATGATGGTAATGCTGCTTAAACTAGTAGGCATTGTTCAACTTGCATTAATAAATCCTTCTGTACCTCTCTACAGCCTTGCTCAATGACAAAGCAACTGCTGACGGTGGAGGCCTGTGAGAAGTATTATATGTTTTATCACTGTACCTTGGGACCCAGAATAATAAGCACATAAAAGAGATAGATGTGTATTTGTAATGCCACCTTTTAAAGCAATTGCTTAAAAGAAGCCTGCTTTAGAAACTCGGAAATGTAATTCTTGACCTTCCTGAGTAATCAGGCTAATATCAAGAGAAGTTATAATTATTCAGTTGTGAACAAAAAAAGGCACTGTTCGTACTCGGAAATGAAGTGCTTAAGGGGAAAGCAAAGGAGGAATGTGCCCATATTCATGCCACTCTGGAGGTGAGTCCTGGCACAGGGTTCCCGTCCTCACCGCAGAGATGCAGCAGGGATGGGGCAAGCGCTCCTAGGTCACTGTTACATGAAGAATACGAATCCGAGTCACCCAGCTCCAGCAGGGACACAATCCAGCTCTCAAATACTCAATAAAGAGCTTCTCTGCTCCCTACAATTCCACGGTTTATTCCCTAGGCACATTACAACTTCTACAAGAAGGGAAGAAAGGCTTCAGTCACTTTCATTAAACAAGTCTGCTTTATTCCCAGAAGAAATTTTATCCTAAGGGGAAGATACCGGCCCTGCAGAATGGTGCTGTAAAGCGTTCCCGCTTGCACAGGGTGATTTAGGATGTTCATTCAAAATCTGTGACTTCCACATGTCCCTGCAGAAAGTTCTCTTGTATTTTCTCTAAGCTTTTCTCACCCAGAGTCTACTTCATCTGGACTAAACCATCTGAAGTGGAGAGTAGCGACAGAGCAAGACAGTCACCAGTTCTGCTCAGGGTCTCCACGAAACAAATGGGGTATTCGTGGTATAAAAAAAAAACCAAACAGTCACCTTCGTGCCTTGTTGGGAGCAGAGCCCTACTTCTGCACTCACACTCAGCACGACACAAAGAATTTCATAGCCATGACACCTGAAGGAAGAAAGGAAAACAGTATAACCCCAAACCACTGTGCAGATGAACTGACTCTGCTTTCTGAAACAGACAGGAAACCTATCAAATTTCCCACGTTTGCTCCCTTGTTTTCTTTCTTACAAAACTGATGTCAGGCAAAACATTGTGCAGCACTGCCTGTATCACGTAAGGCCTCTGTGCTCTCCACAATTTATAAAATCCAGCCACATCATGTTTTATCACACAACACTTTCCATAGTGTCATGTAGCAAGAATTCCCCTTGTCTGAGGATCCTAGGGAGTCTTTAAGAACTTTAATCAGCCTTCACACCACAAATCTCCACATATTAAAGGAAGACATGACTAAGTCAGTGTGCTTACGCTTTCTGTTGGATTCATGTAGGCAAAGACATAAACATCGACAAGTCACAGACTTACAGAAAGATATTTTCAAAAGATTTAAGTAGGACAAGTTGTGGAATCAAGACACCGTGCTAGATAGGTAGACAGAAAGGCCGGCATGCTAAACACGTGGAATCAAAGCTGACAGAGATGGGTAGCGTGATGCACATATACACGGTACACGCCTTTGTCATCCAGCTATTCCAAAACAGCAAGCAGGATCTGAAAAGTACCCAAGAAAAACTGAAGTCACAAACACACAGAACAATATGATGCTTTTTAATCAGGTTTTCAATCACAAAGTAATTTTTCCACCAACCCCCTCAAACCCAGACATTTAAAAATTATTTGTCTACCAAGAGGAACAAAATGATTTAAACGACTCCAGTAAATTCTGAGCAAATCTCTTCTGATCTTCTCCTTGGGAGTCCACTCTTCAGCCAACTTATAAATTTTATTTGCTCCTATTTTGCAAGACAAGAAGAGGTTGGGTTGTAGATAACCTTCTGTTCGAGCTCAGCATATCTTTTCAGCAGTGGACGATAGAGCTAAAGAGAAAACAGGAAACACATATGTCTAGGTTGAATAAATATTTTTTTAAATCACGCTGCAATTAAAAACATCTTCAGATCTGGAAAATTCAGCATCTTCACAGGTACCTGAAGGTTTGGGGTTTTTTTTTTCCCCAATTTGCACAAGAAAATGCTGCAAAGTCTTCCTTCTTCAAATGTCACAGTCCTTTTTACCTTCTCCTTTACAGCTTAATTTTACGACACACACAGGTTGTTCTTATTGCGGCTGCGTTCTTGCTATAAGCAGAAGTCATTACTTCCAGAGGAAGCAGCTCTGCTAAAGTCACCTCTCCCGGTCTGACGTGCCCCCTCGGTAATAGCTGTCCTAATCAGCCAGGCAGAACTCCTGTCCTTGCCTCCCTGCAATCCCCAGGACGGATCACCGCCTCCGTCCCTCCTCTGCCTTGCTCGTAAGCACGCTGCCATCCCCTAGCACAGTCAAACACCTCTGGCAGAAAGGTCCTCCTTGGCCAATATGCTGACCAGGGTGTTCTAAAATACACTTCACACTCCCTCTCCCACTCCTCTCATAGTCCCAAATCTATTTGAGTTTCTTCTCTCCTTCACATTTTTCACAACTTCGACTTGTCCCATCTACAGTCTGCTCCATGGCCAGGCTCCTCGCTCCCTGAGCCCAGGCCCAGGGGGACAAACGGAGACAGAGCTTCCTTCCACATCTACACCGAGTATCTGAGTAGCTTTTTTGTATTTCCCTAGCTAGAATTCTCCAGGAATTTTTAGACCCAGAATTGCTACAAACGTAAAAAGAAGAATCAAGACTCAAACGTATTCGAAACCCCAGATTCAAACACACTCTATGCTTTTGGATATGAGCGAGATCCATGTTGGTATTTTTTTTATTTGTTACCTTTTTTTTTCCTCTTTGCTTCAAATTCATTACAGGACATATCACAGACGATGACCTGCTTGTATGTGACCAGGTTACACAGCAGAAAGCCTGAACCAGAGCCCAGCCCTATGGCTGGCTCCAACCCAAAACTGTACTTCATCTAGATCTTGGAGATACACCTTCTTCCTTATCTCCTCTTTCTGGTTTTAACAGTCCATCTAATAAAATCAGTAGTTTGACATGCCATACCAGCACAGCTTCACTCATTTGCTGGCTCGAGCACAAAGAAGGGACTGCCAGGAGCCAGTGTGGGGTCTGGTAGAGGCTTGAGCAGTCCTCAGAAGGATGCCACCAGGTCAACCCCTGTGCAATGAATCCTAGGGGCCGCCAGTCTAGTCTACAAGCCCTCTGCACTGATGTTATTCATAATCAGGGCAGTCTCGCTCCTGGCTCCAGGTTCAGAGAGGTTATAGAGCCATAATGAATCATACCCAGTAAACTGAATTACTGCTCTCATCAATAAGTGAGATCCAGCAGTTCAATGCATTTTATCCTCTTCCAGATAAGAGCCACAGCCAACAACAGTATATGCATGAAAAATTCAAGAGGACGATGTTTCAAGTGTAAACCATGAGGCCGTAGGAAGAGACAGGGTTCTTCTTGCACAGTTTTATGTACAGTTCTGCAGCAGCCTCAGTCTGTAACAGTCACACTTTCTCAGATGAAAAAAAAAAAAAAAAACATCAAGACTTTGCACAGTTTTCTCATCTAGGAAATAAAGAATTAGTGTGTTTTGCTCTTGTGTTTCAGCTGATGGCAAAAATATCCAGTTTCTGGGTTTCCCTCTTCCTGAAAGACAGTTTCAGTCTGACCAGTGAAACCTAGATTTATCTCTTCATTCCCCCTTCCACCTTCCGCTATGGCAGGTTAGAGTGACTTCATGGACCCATTCTGCAGAAGGAGCCTATTTTGACCAACACCTCCCTTTTACCAACCAGATGTTACAGAAGTTAAAAGGCTTTCCTACAACAGGTTAAGTATGTGAAGGGGAAGAAGAGAAGGAGCACCTACAGCAAATGGCAGGACACACTGTTCGCTAGCCAAGGCCTCATCAGGACAGTTTTTAAACCCATCTCACAGAGACCGAGTCTCACAGTGTCTTTGACTTTCACCAGTTAAAACAGAAAAAGCTACTCACTCCTACCTCTGCAACAGACTCGTTCAGTGACACCGGGTGAGTCATTTAACATGTATGTGCCCCAGCTCCTCTTCTCCACAGGACAGCGATACTGAGATCCATGGAGAATTATGCAGATTTACGGGGTTAGAAAATAAAACACACCACTGTCACGAAATGCCAAATGACTCAGCATGGTATTTTTAACTGACTACTTGAGGGCCTTGGGGGGTTCACTGAAGTACATGTATATATTTTTTTCATGTTCCCATTATTGCTCCCATCTCTGCTAAATACGCACATCAGAGTAAACACAATATTGAGCAGGCAACTATGGCTATGCTGGGAGTATCAGTACGTCAAAGGAAAACAGCTCCTTTATTCACTGAAGCATCTATAATCAAGCCTCGCTATCTCTTACTTGGCTATTCTGTAAATTTGATAAACCCTAGGTGCTTCTCAGCAAAGCTTCAGCACAACAGAGCTGCGTTGGTAAGTGAGCTCAGCCACTGAGGAAGCAGGCTCCATATTACTTACCCAGCAGTATTTTTACAAAATACACAACAGCACAATTACCAGAAAGCTGGGAGGTACTATTGTTAATACATCACTCTAAATTAAAATGTGTCAAAATAAATGAACAACTGCATTTACTGATACAGTTTCTTTTCCTGTTTATTGGACTTAAGCACTCAGCTTGCTAATTGAGAAAATTCAGGCATTTGAAATAAGCTTCCCAGCCATTAGTGTAAATGAATGCTGCATTATGGACCATCTGAAAAAAAATGCAAACAAAAAAATAAGAAATTCCTAGTAGTCTATTCCTGTTCATTTTGGGTAAAAAGCAGCGCAGTTCAGAGGGCTAAGCCAAAGTCTTAAAATCCTATTTCTTGGGGAATTTGGCTGTAATACCACCAGTACATCATGGCTGACAAGCGCAGCAGTACTACAAGCTTTTCACAAGCAGTATTTTACACACCAGCTTGACACCAGCTGAAGTCTGGGGCCACAGCAGTGCAGCTCCCATGAAGTACGGAGAAGAAAAGCCAAACTGCACCGACTGAGAACCTGGCCTGAGTGTGCACGCAGTTGTGTCTGTGAAAGGTGCTTCTCCACGTCTGCTGCGACTGAACTGCCTCCACTGAACCTCGGGCAACTCCTCCTAAGCGATTCCAGGAGCCTTTTTCCTGAGGCAATTATATAGATTTATTTTTATAATTGAGGTCCAAAGGGAATAAAGAACTCTCAATGATGCATAAAAACTCAAGAACATAAATTCCCTCTCTGTCGTAGCCTCAAAACTAATATATCAGACCATGATATTTAACAAAAGTAATTACATGTATCACAACATGAACCTTATTATTGTCCATAATTTAATTGTCCTTGCTATATTATAGCCTCTTCTCCTGCTTATCTCTATAGCCTACTCTACAACATTAGCTGTACTCTGATGGCTTCATTTACAAACCCTAAACTTCTCTCCTGGGACCATTTGGCCACACTCCGACAGTCCCACAAATAACTAAGAAAATGTTAATGATAAATATTGCATTACAACAGAGAATAACTTAACCTGGCCTCCCTGGAAAATGCATTCAATAAATGTTACCCTGCTCTCTAGTCCAAATCAAATATGTCATCCTCAGACAATATCTCACCATGGTACCAGCCTACGAACTCAGCAGAGCTTTTACTGTTGCTTTGTACAATATCTGGGACAACGGGACATTGTCCCTGCCACCCTCCAAAAGCAACACCAGCTACAAATTATCGCTACAAGTGTCAATCCACATGGATCCCTCTATCTCCTGCAATGTTACGTCAGCCAATGATTGGAGCAATTCAAAATTTACAAATTACAAAGATGATGCTGATGATTATCCAATTTTCATATACCCGAGTACATTTAACCTACCCTGAATAGACTAAAATTAATCAGACTCTCACAAACACTTGTAACTTTTGATAGGTTCATTTTTTTTTAAAACTGAACTTGAATTACTCAAAGATATTTGCTTAAGAAATCAAGAGATACAGATGTTTCATTTTTACATCATAGCAGTTTTTCACCTTTCTTAACACAGAAAGAATATTCTTAAAGCAGAAAGAATATGGCAGTGTCCTGAAATACTCTGAAGACTCCTCCAAGGAACCGCACCTCCAACTGTCACTTTATTTACTTCAGATATTCCTTCTGCAAGCCTTTCTTAACCAGTTTAACAAGCTAAAAAAAAATTACTGGCTACACAAATCACCTTAATCAAACTCCCATTAATACATATTATCATATTTTTGTGGTTGTATTATTATTAGCTGCTTTGCACTAAATTACCAACCTAAACCAACCCTAGAAAAACAACCTCCCCCTCCCAAAATCTAACTCAACAAAAATATAATTATTTTAAATCAATAAACAGATCATTATAACCTTCCTGGGTAATAGGGTCACTTCTATAAATCCACCTACTTACAAGGCAATTCACCAAAGTCAAGAAAACCTATAAGGTCTACATTTTCCCTTCTTGAGTTTTTGCAGAATTAATACATCTCAGCAGAGTCAATAATGCAATCAAAAATTACACGTCCAGAGGTAGCAAACTGCACTACACCTTCTGCCTACAAAACCCTACACAACGATATTACGGTAAATCTGACAATACATCATAGGCACATGGCTTGTATAAACACAAGTGACCAACTCCAGATAATGATGTTCCTTCTCATGCTTTTTTGCTTAATTAACCAACTAGCCAACCATCTCTGTTTTAACAGATTACTAAAATAGAGCTGAATTCTAATGCCAGAATAATAGATACCTTCTGTCTGTTAACATATATTTATTGCTCTAGAATCTCCTGATTATTTCTGTCATGCTTAGTGGTTCTGATCAATCTTTTTCCTTGGGGGGATGAGGAGGCTCCAGAGAGGTGAGCTGACTCTAATTTTTGCTGTTTTGAAAACAGAGGAGAAGAATTCATTGGGTTAACCCACAGATGACTGACTTCAGCTAGCCTGGCTGAGTAAGTGACCAAAGACTATCACCGTGACGGATTCCACCAGAATATCTTATGACCTGTTTGGGTCTTGACAGAATTAGAAACAAGCTCAAGTTGGGTGAGCCCCCACGCCCTACAAATATACTGCGAAATCAGGTTCAACTACAAGACTCAGGGTCATAGCCAAAGAGAGGGATTTATTCTCTTTCAGATGGTCTCTTCCAGTAAGGCTGGTCTGCTACAGGATAAAGTCACATTTCTGCCAGACAAGTTGCAACTTACAGGACCTCAGTTTCCACTAACTACTAACTCATCACAAGCTCTATGTCTCCCATCTTGCGACTTTATTTTACCTGCCCATCAGCTTAATCGAACCAGAAGAGCTATTTTGCATGCCCTGCTTTTCCTTTCTGAAATCACTTTCATGATCACAAACAATCCTTCAGCAACCGAAGAAACACTTCTTGCATTTTTGGTTCCTGGAAAGTCCTACTGCTGCACAAGCCTTAGCAATGAAGCTACATCAAACTGCAGTTTGACCTCTGTCTGTAAGAGGTTTTCATCCCTTCAATGATCTAACACATGTTGCCTCCAACCTATACCAGAAAGAACGGATGAAACCAGAGCAGATTGCTGTGTTATGACCTGTTTTTCTCCATCCTGCCAAGATTTAGCCGTAGCTGTCCAAAAAAAATGCAGGGAAATGGTCCAGGGAATTTCACATTGGTTAGCCAGACGCTTTCAGAAGAGCTCCTCAGTGAGACAGAACTTAACCTCAGGATGACTTTGAAGTTTATAAAAAGAACCGTCATTTAAGCGAAAGCCTCTAACCTCAACAGAATGAAATTGGATGGACAGGGAGATGCAGCACTGTAAAAAACAGAATCAAACTGACTCATCACATTATGAATTTTTACTGCACTGTTCATGCTAACACACTGTATTACTGACAGGCCCTCTGGCTTTCTGCAGTTTCACAGCCATGAAACTAGCCAGGGAATCCACCATCAACTGCAAAATTATAAGACAGGAAGAAAAAAAAAATGATGTGGAATATGTAATTGCAAGAAGCTGCTTTTAAGGGAATGAAGCTGGCAAGCTAAGCTAACGCGTAGGAATGGTTATTCCTTTACACGCTGCTCAGCCACTACCTTCTCTATCGTTCACTCCTATCTACTGGGGCAATAATTCACTGCTGTACATCATTTAAAACTAATAAAAAGATGTGCTATGAGAGCCAGGTCTAACCAAGTGGAAAAGGAGAAGCAAAGTATCGAGAGGGAGATAATTAACTCTTTTAGCTTCCAGGCCATTTTATGCAGACAGTAAAATAGAACGAGGTAAATGAATTCCCCCCGGACCCTTCCAGTTCGGTTAGCTCGGCCCCCGCGGGGGTACCAGGTGCTTGCTGCTCTCGCAAGGCCCCTGTGAGTGACAGCTGTATTCCCTGCCCTGGAGTTTTCTAGCTGAAGCAGCACCAGGGGGTCAAAAGCAGGTCTCGAGCCCTCTCCACCTCCACAGCAGCCAGGCTGGCAGCTTTTCAGCAGACAGCATTTTGGGGGGGGACAGGGCAGCAACGCGAGGTTGAGCCAGCCACCAGGGAACTGCTCCTGAAGCGTGTTCCCTGCAGACGGCTTCAGCTGCGACACGCACGATGCAGGCCATCGCTGTTAATTATTTTATCTTTTAAAATGAGGGGGGAAGGTTGAGTAAATGAGATCAGATCAATCAAGTTTAAATTATTCAATGTCTTAATATTTCTGAAGGGGACTTCTATTCGATTACTGAGCTTCTCCATCTCAGTTAATAATTAAATAATACGCTGGCAGGCACAATGCAGCATGATCACTTCTGTTATTACTCATGATGATATCTGGTGCCCCGCTACACATGTAGCTGGGAGTTAGTAGTTTTGGCAGATCATTAATTTCCCAGTTTAAATAAAAGCTTTAAAATCTTGTTGCCTGCAGTAAGGGCACACCCAGATCTCATAAATGGAAAGTGTAAGGTTGTGCTGATGTAAACCAAGTTCCTACATTTCCTACACAACTGAAGACAGAGTTAGATTCACCTTTGGTTATTTAAACCTGTGTTCTCCAGGAATCTTGCTATATTGTATTGTTGACTTATTACTGGACATCGTATTTCAGAAGCCGTTGCAAACTAAGGCCTTCAGCACCTGACAGCGAGGGGTGCAGGGTTGCACTGGGGAGCCCGAGACAACGATTCCTTCCTTGGGTCTACAAGGGCTAGAACCACACAGCAAGCAATGATGACTATTTCTTTTGCTTTGTCTTATTTTTGTTCTTGTTTTTTGTTCTTTTTCTTTGTGCCCCATAAAGCATAAGCTTCACCTTCAGATACGCTGAAATTCCCAGGATGGGCACAGTACCGAAGTCCTGTGCCAAATGAGTCCTCCCAGTTGGCATGCTTTCAGCTTTTCCAACTGAGAGCTATGAGTGAAGACAGACAATTGCTGATCCCTGTTTAAGATCAGACAGGAAGGATTTCTTGGGATGCTTTCCAAGCAGGCAGAAAGCATCGTCACCATGCCTTTTTCCATGTTGCTTGCTGCAAAAGAGTCCAGACTATTTTGTCAATATTATCAGTTACAATCTGACTGATCGCTATCCAAATTCAATCTATTTTATAACTTTTTTTCTGTCCCTTAAGGAACAGATTTTGCTCTCTGCTCACACCCAGTTAGGAAAAAAAAACACTCTCACAGACGTGGGCAGAGTGATCACTCAGATTCTTGCATTGCTACAACACCAGAGATCCCCCCAAAATCAAATCAATGTTTACAACAAGGAGTAGGAATTGCTTAACAAAATGTTTCTTAAATTGATCTATTTTACTAGAAAAATTAGTAAACCACTACATTTTGAAGCAGCCAGGAAATTAAAAGAAAAACGGTATTCCCAGGTTTGCTTACCTCCTCCACCCCAGTGGCTGGCGTAACGGCCAGTCTAGGCTCTGGTGCTAATTTCACAACATCAGCCAAGGACACATTCGTCTCAGCTACAAGCCCTGCAACGAGAATCACAATCCTGATCAATGCAAAAAGCATGATGAGGGATGTGCCTTGACTCCCTCGCAAATTAATACATTTTATTGATCTTGCCTGGTCAGGTCAGCACTCAGGATTGAAGGGTAAATGGCAGAAGATCTTACGTTCCAACACGCTAGCCTGGGAAGTGGGGACTCTGTGATTGAGGTTTTGCCAATCACTCATTTCTTACCCTGGAGATTAGGTAAGCAGCAGAAGTGCTACTCAACAATATCAGTAATTATTTATGGCTACAACAATACAGTAAACAGCAGTGAAAATATGTGGAAGCAGGTGATTCAAGGACAAAATGTGACTAAACAAAAAAGGAAGAGAAATAAAAGCACTGTCAAGAAAATATTAAATATATTTATCTATAAGGAAGCAGAATAATAGGGGAGTTCCGCCACTACAGCATTTTGCTTTGCCAGTGAATCGCAGCATTTCAGGAATTCCTTGTTACACCTGCTAAGAACCCCAGGCTAACTGTGGAACACCCTACTTGTAGAGGTACACTGTAATATTATTAAGGCGCCCTTGCCATCAATATTTCATTTATATTAGCAAGTCTTCACATTTACTCAATTCCTTTGCCTGGCCAAGAGTGAGTCAGCTGAAAGCATCAATCAAAAATGCCATTTAGAAACACACACAGTAAGCCCCTGGGGCTTGGCTGGCAGAGTACCTGAGCTAAGGAGCCCCTCCATCAGTGTGGCATCTGAAACCTTCACTCAAACGCTCCGTCAGCCAAGCCTCAGGAATTCATATGCCAAACGGGCAGAGGGAATTCACATCTTCCATGGATACAAAATATCTCCACAAACTTTAACGGCAGCTCCACATTTCGCATGCATTCACAGACAAGCAATTTGCCTGCAGCATGAGGTGCTGGGAAGCTTCTGGTGGCTTCTGAAACAGTATGTAAAGTTTGAGTACAGAGAAAAACAGTTTGGAAACTTGGTCCCCAGGGTGGAAAAATGGTCCTGTTGTGGCTTCAAACATACTGATAATCTAGCAGTACTGTTTCCACTGTTCTACCTGGCAGAACTCCTGCATCTTTTCTGGAAATACAGAGCGCATGCTGTGTGCATTAAGCACATCGACTCCAGATTTGGCTGTGCAATTTTCAGTGCTGCTTTCAAATGCAAGAGAGCATGTAGTCTTTAGATGCTATAATGTGACAGCAGAATTCGTTTCTAAAATTAAAACTTGGCTGATTTCTTCTGATGGCTGATATTATCTTTCCCATGCTTGTTACAATCCCACGATCTTACACGAACTTGAGCAGAAGCTACCCATGTCTTAAGGTTCAAATCCTAAAGCTTCTAGTAAGAACAACTAAGGCTAACAAAAGTTGGCCTAAATAAGGACTTCAGAATTTGATACGCATTCCGTGATTTGTTTAGCTGTAAGGTTAGAAACTGTTTTAAAATACGTGAACAAGATTTCTTGCCTGGGATTCAACTCTTAAATGGCTGATGGCTCATGTTATGCTAAGGACATACACACGCATGCATTAATAGATGTAAGTTAATTAATGCTTTAAATCTGGGACTTGGACTGTTGCATTACAGTGAGTGATGTGGTACAGCAAGCAAAATGACTGGTCAACCTAAGTGTATCCCAAGATTTATGCTTTTACAAGAGAAAGTGCATACTTGAGCATGGAGCCCAGGTCACCTCGCATATCCTTTGACTTGTCATCTAAAAGCTGGAAGATACATCTAGGTTTAATAGCATTTACTTGGCCAGCAGTATTACTGGTCCTGTTGTCCCTGCCCTCTCTGATCCTCTTTGCTAGGATTGATCTTCTGTTTGGTTTGACCATTTCAGCAACCCAATTTACAGCCTGGCCCACAAACCGGGGCAGCAGGCTACCCGAGCACCTTCAGTCAACTGCATTCTTCCAAGAGTGGCACATGGAGGTATCAACTCAACACACTGAAGTCCTAGACCTTCCCCTGTCAGTATCAACAGTTTCCAGACCCTATTCTTTGGTTGAGAAGCAGCCACCAGACTTCAGTTACAATGTAAATGTTATTCTTGGTCCCAATCCAAGTGCACGAAGAGCAAAAAACCCCCTTTGACCCGAGTGACCTTCCAGTTAGATCCACATGGCTTTATTCTCCCCACATTTTCAGTAATGTTAATCCCAAGTATTAACCAACTGAAATTAAATGCCCAGTCTGCTCAGAAGTATCTCCTTACAGTCTTACCATGAATTGCTCTGTAAGCGCTTCCTAAACAAGCAGAGTTGGCAGTATCGATAGTGTACACCGGTGCGTTGAACACATCGGACAGGACCTGGGAGGTATCAAAGCATCAGTTATGCATGTTCATGAGAGACAAAGGATAAGCAATCCCTTATCACTGCTTAGGAAAACAAGTAACTACCACACACCTCAGCCAAGCGTTTGGGTACCCATGGAAAGAAGCACCGCAGGCAATGAGTCCTGAACTTGTCACGAAACAGGGTCTTGGTAAATCTGAGCTAGAGATGTAACTGCAGCCAGGAAACAAAGTCCCATTGCTCTCCGCATCTCTTTATTACAAGTTCAGAGGAGTCTGGGTTCAAGCATCGTCTCCCTCACAAGCCCACACAACCAGCCCATGCCAAAGGCTTACAGTAGGGCAAGGAGACCTGCTCAGGTACCTACACCTGGTGCCTGTTTCATTCCATTGCATTTATGGCTGAGCCAAGGAAGTAAGGAGAGAGGAACCAGTCATGGCTCCCCAGTTAACTTTCATAAAACAAAAGCTCCAGCGGTATGAAGGCCCACTAAGCCTGTCTTCCTCACTTCCACCTTTCCCATCATATTAGGGTTAGCAGAAAGAATGACACAGGAGCTGGTTACACAGTGTCTAAATTTACCAGGAATTTTAATGTATTTGAGGGATCCTTAGCTATGAAGATATACCAAGACACTTCTCAACTTGGCTTCAGCAATACAAAGAAAATTTTACAGGCAAAGAATTTGTTACAGTATCCAACAGATATTGAAGTTATTTGACCACACGTCATTCTGCACTGAAAGTGACACCAGGTATCTCGTATTCACTGAGTACATGTGCTCTTCCCACCGTGTAGGCTTGGGCAAACAGATACAGAAGGGGGAAAACAAAGACATATTTGGATAGGGACTAAGGAGGTTCAGTAACTCTTTTCCAAAAACATTGTCAACAAACTCTTTCCATTTTGGTTATATCCCCTCCAGGATTCCAGGTGCCCCTCAGGCTGAGCAACGCAAGCAGCAAGTAACAATTCAGATTTAACTTGTGCTGGTTTTAATGTCAAAGGGAACAGCGTATCACCCCATTTACATCCATACAATCAAGTCTAAAAAAAGGCGAGAGTGTCCATGTATCCAAATCGTTCAGATTAGTGACCTGCAATCCTGATCCAGGAATTTGCAGCTCTACTGATCATGGGCCCCAGGGCTTCACAAAAAATGGCTAAGAAATTCAGTCCATACATGCTATAGAAAAAAACAGTATGTGACATTTCTGAAGTATTTTACCTCTTTCTCTGAAAATTTGTGGGGAATCTGCAAATCAAAACCTTTGAAAATAACCAATTTTTGTAATTTTAAACAAAAGTGGCTGGTTGCTAACTAGAATCCAATGAAAGCCTGAGGTTACACACTTCAAACACTCTCTTCTGGCAAGATAGCCAAGTCAGTATTGCCCAACTTCACTTACAAGCAAGCACTGAGCAATACACGAGCTTCAGTGCTAGAGGACAAACAGAAAATTAACCACAGTATCTATTAAAAAGCCCTCTGGAAACGATGAGGGCACAGAGTGCTGGTTCCGCTGCCCATCCTGCCAGCCAATACCACTGCATTGTTTCAGTGCGTTCCCCATCTGCTTCTTCATCTCATCTTGTCTTCAGCTTGAATTGCACATTCCTTTGGACAACAGAGGTTCTTTTTCTTTTTTTATCTCTGCAGAGCCTTATACAATGCAGCTCTATACTGAATGCTAATAAGTGCTGTAATACTACAAATAATAACTACCTTTTGTGCCATATGATTATATAATTAAATTTATTCAAAGTTCATATATTTAGTAAGTGATTTGAAACTGTGGTCTCTCTCCTGAATAATTTTAAAAGAAAGTGTTAGAGGTTTTACTGTTTAAAATATTTCACTGTGTTTCATGTGGTCATTAATCAAGCACCACATATGTTATGAAAAGCTTCCCAGAATCATGAAGAAAGCTGCCTTACTATATTTTTTTAAACAGATTTTCCTAAGTTGCCTCCTTTGCCATGTAAAATACAGGAGTTACTGCATGTTGATTAATTAAATGATAGTCTTTTGTAGCCCTGGAACAAATTATCCAAAATTGACCATGATAAGGGTGGAAGCTGTTATTCTCCATGCAACTGATATGGTTTCTGAGGTTTTGATTAAATTAAAAAGGAGGATCCAATTAACCAGTGATTGAATTAAGTGGATGACACTGTATTGATCATATTATTTTAAGACATTTCTAATGAGTTTTAAAAGCAGCTGTATGGTTACACGTAAAGAGCAAGCACCAGAGCCACCACTTTCTCATTCCCACAATTATTCCACCGTGTATGTTGGAGAATTACATGTTATAAGAACATTCAGTTCTCTGCTTCATTCCACAGCAAGGAAATCCTCCTGGCACCTAAACTGGAAATACAGCTTTAAAAACAAATTCATCTATTAATCCAATCTCTTTCCTGACATATTCTTAGTAGAATTACTCCAGTAGGGACCAATGTTTTAAGCAATTAAGCTATCAGTTAATTTTCCAACGTCAAGTTGCTAAGCAAAATAACTAAAGCAGATGAAGAGAGATGACATCTACAGGCAAAACATGCCGAATTTGTTGTGTCCCAATCAGCCGTACAACCAACTGTTATACAAACAGGGGGTTTAGATGCCTTAGGAGAGAGAGAGCTTTTTGCTCTTTGCTCTTCAACCTTCATTTCTTCTAGCTCAGGTTTCGCAGTGCAGATGACCTTCCTTTCATATGATTGCAACTGTCAAAGAGTATGGTGCGTAATTGAGGCTGGTGGAAAGGGATTGGCATCTCCAGAAAACAATTCACCCCATGGTGGCTAACCTCAGTGCCAGGACTTAGCCCAAGATTACCACAGGTGCCTTTTGGTGTAGACATCTACCCCCAGGCTCAGCATTGGAGCCTCTAGGCAAAGGGGAGCTTCTCAAGACCATCAGTGGAGTTCAGAAATCTCTTTGGCTCACCCGGAGGGAGGCATCTACGTTTGAGAAGATAAAACACCAACCACTTTCCTCTGCACTGTAACTGACTGGATCTCCCGACTGTTACAGGACTGACAGATCATATACAGACATCACATCACAGATGAGTGGATTCAAGCAAGATGAACCCCAGCCCTGATGCCTAGTTCTGCGATAGCAAAAGCCAGGTGAGAGGCCCCTCACCATCCATGAGCAAGGCTTTGCCGTATCTCACTGGGCAGAAACAGAGCGTGCAGTGCTCTGCTCTCAAGTAGACAGACAAAGGATCTTAACCAGGGCTGGATGTGCAGCAACAGCAGCAGGAGAGGAAGGTTGGAAGAGGGAGGAGAGACTATACAGAAGCGTAGCCTCCCCCCAGTATGTGACACAATGCTAAGAAGCAGCAGATACTCAAAACAACAAGGGTAGGGTTCGGGGGTCTGTTTGGGGTTTTTTGTTTGTTTGGGGTGGGTTTCTTTGAGTGCTCAGCACCAGCATAATCCCCCTCCAGTTTCAACCCATGGTCCATTTTTGATCTGAATGACAAAAACTACAAAAATATCAGGTATTGTATCAAGTCTCTTCTTGATTTCTTTGCTGATTGATTTGATGTAAGTCATCAGACCTGGAAATCACCTGTGCTTCAGACACACATTCATAAAACTAGTCAAGTGTAAAAAAACCTTTGAAGTTCAATACAAAATTAGCATTGGGCTAAAGGTTTCCACACTGAACCTGCAGAATAACCCCAAAGACCTGCAGCAGATTCACAATCCCATATCCATATCTTCCTCTGCAGTTGCAGTGATTTAGTTAGCACTTCAAAATAAAAATGAAGATGCAACTGCAAGTTCAGTTCAAAGGATTTAATTTTCCACTTACCTGTAAGATCTTTTTGTTGTGGGATGCACCACCAGTAGCCAAAATCCTTGTTCTGGGCACTGCAATGGAATACAATGTATAGATCAGACTGAAAGTGCATATTGCCAAGATTCCCACTACTGAGCCAAGCAATGAGAATAGGGAGGGGGGAGTCAGACGGTTTGGGCTCTCTCTCTGTACCTCTAATTTACCTTCTGTAAAAAAGGAGATAAGACTAATTACCCACCTTTCCAAGACACATTAGAACACTTCCTTAGAAGAGGCAACATAAATATTGCAGATCTATTATTATTATAGTGCTACCAAAGTCAGGGAGATTTACAAAAGAGATATACAATAAGAAAGGTGGAGTGTTAGTATACTACAGCTCTGGTTTGAGGTCAGATTGGTTTGGCTCATAGCTGTATATATACAAACTGACAGATAACCTTTAAAATCAGCGGGATTTTCCCAACTTATCTCCTCGTGATGTTCACAGGCAGAGTTCACTGAAACCTGGGCAATCCCTATATGCTTGAATGACAAGGAAGTGTGTCAAAAGGTAATTAGAGACGGTCTAAGTCACTTCAATAAAATAAAAAAATATCTGGATCTTCACCCAATGCAAATCCACAGCTTTGGGTGTATCCTGCAATCTTTAGTCTTTAAAGAAACCCGCCCTTCCTTCTCACACTCCTGAATGTCTGTCCTGTGCCTCATCATTTATTGTGTCCGCGTTCCTCCAGAGCACGGCACGCAACAAGCCACATATCTATCCATAACCACAATTCAGTACGGCATCATGAACGCGAGTACTCCACATGATCTCATGGAAATTCCTCCAAGGCTTAAAACAAAATAAATGCATAAACACTTTGATATCGTATGTTTAAAAAACCTAAACACTTAATCACCCTGATTTACGACAACAGTAAGTGATACCATCACGTATACGCTCCCAAAAGGGGAATTTTACTGTGGTTATTGTTTTGTTATCTCAGTCTCCTTTTTAATAAAAGCTAAAGATAATTTATTCCTCACCAGACAAAGTTGGTCAACTTATATTGATGCCCTAAATTTGTCATTTATCCTTTCAAGTATCTTAATGACAAAAGCCCCGAGGACAGAATTAGAAACAAAGAGAAGATGCAGCTCACCATGCCACTTCTAGACCCACAGCTAGGTGCTCAGGTGGAGTCTAAGACCCACACAAAGCATTGCATGGGGGACCCTATTTTACTGATACATTTAATTTTATTTTCCTCTTTGGAGGATATTCAGTGATGCACAAATTGGGTTTTAAGAGCCATTAGGATCTCTGTCAATGTCAGTAAACAAATAAAACAAACAGCAGAGTGATTCCTCAGGGAAAGCAAGTTTCAATTACACCAACACAGAGTGACAGATCCCTGCCAAGATTATCACAACAACATAAGAGCACAGAAACCAGTGAAAAATAACTAGCAAGCCTCTGTTCCTAGAAACCAAACCGAACTCAAAATGATTTGCCCAGTAGTCACAATTCTGTCTTGCTACACCTTGACGCAAGTATAAATTCTTGCAGAACTACTATATCCAACGTGAAAAGATCACATTTCAGAGACAACCAGAAAGACAGCAGGAGAAACAAACATGTTGGCTATGCTTCACAGCAGCTAAAACCAAAGAATAAGGCATGCTTGCTCTCCATCGCCTCCAGAAAGGGGTTTAATAAACTGCTGGGCTATCACCTTCAGAGACAACAGCAAAGTGGTAAAGCCCAACAGCAGCCAGCCCCGGGAAAACCGCAAACACAGCTCAGCTCAGCTGGTTCTTGCACTTCCACCTGCATGCCAGCTCTCTGTCTTGGGGCTTCTGCTCCACAACTTTCCAAACATTTCGGAGCTCTGTCAGGCCATACTGCTGTCTGCTTCCACCGGCACCGTTACCAACAGGCCAGGCAGGGCTGGTTTCTGCTTTGTAGCTGACTCCAGTGCCCCGGTAACAGATAATCTGTTTGCATTACGAATCGAGGGCTGGACGGGAGACTTACTCCTTGCTGGGTCAAACGATTCACGTTTTGGCTACGCTATCAATTTATGCCATGACTGTACCTCAGGGTACTTCTATTTAAGTTACCATATGAAAAGTAGGGGTGAATTTACAGTGCATTAGCTATTCTATAGAAATCACTCGTGAGTACACATTTACCCTATTATTAGTTGAGTGGGATATCTACCAAGAGGGGAAACAGACCTTAAGCCTAGAAGTGTTCAACACCTGGATTATCTGCACATACATCTTAATCCAAATTAATTCTTTTGTAGCAAAATGCTAAGAATTATTTCAGTATATAGCTAACCTACTTGATAAAAGAAACTAACTTAATTTACACTGTGAAGTTTCTAGTGTTGGTTGGACATCTCCAGCTCTAAATTGGATCAGCTCGTGAGTAGAAACACACAGAGATACACAGTAAAAAAAAGCTAAAACCATAGGCTGAAGCTATACAAAGGGCAAAACTACTCATTCTCCTCCACTTGGAATAATTAGGATGGCTTGCTTCACTGAAACATCCCAGTAGCTAACAGCCTAGTGAACCCTAGCCATCACTGTCTGGCAACAGAATCTGACTCTCTGTACTGGTGCGACTGGTCCATCCAGACCAGGTGGAAGAGGGATCTTAGGTGAACCCAGTGTATTGTGTTTCCAGAGGCAGCTCTGCCTATGGCCAGAGCAGCGACAACGGCCTCCCTGGTTGAGTTTCAGCCACTTCTTACAGATGTGGAGTAGGTCACAAAAAGAACTTACTTGAATTTGCTGAATTTTAGGTTTACTTCTTATTTCAATCTCTCTCCTGAGAGTGAAGAAAATGTATTGATCACTGATTTCAGGGATTGTCTTTTTAATGCCAATATTGTGTGCCTTACTGAACGGTGGACATTTGCTCCGAGATGTGTAATTGGATACATCTTATAAATAAATAAAGCAAGCCCATCATTTATGTATACAGGGGCATTAACAAAGACATTGTTCATCCATCACTAGCGGTGTTCTCAGCCAGCTGTGTTTGAATCTGTCAGGAGCTACCATTCATCCCCTATGGCAGTGCTGAGAAAGAACTTAAATACAGTGTTACTAACAAAAAAAACAACCGTAGCAAACATAATTCATGAATTCAATTCTTTGACAGTTGAGAGAATCAGATTTAAACATCTTTTAATTAAAAGCTCCCTGCATAGTACCTAACCAACCAGTTTATTTCCTTCCTATTTAAAAATTAATGATTTTTTTAGAGAGCTGACACAGAGTTTTAACCCTGTCTGGAAAGCGTCTGCAGTTGTGCATGGCATGGTGTCATCCTGCAATCTGCTGTGGAACATGGAGACTGATCTAAAGAAATTCAGTTAAAATAATAATTCCCTCTGGACCGGGGCGGGGGACGGGACGACGACACACACACACCCCCAAGTAAAGAAGTTCACTTACGTGGCAAGACTGAGCATAAGGCACTTTCCCACACAGGCTGAGAAGTCAGCCCACCCTCTGTATGTTACTGCTCATACAAGAACCCCCATTCTGCCTTTCACACAGATCCAGCAAGAATTGAATGATGTTAAAGTTCATCTCCTGGCTCTTGTTTTCAGCCAAAATATTGCTTTCATTGAAAGGCACATAGTGAAAAAGAAAATAACCTGTCACCGAGAAATGAGAGAAATTACTGTTATTTTTGTTTAGCTGTTGTCAGTGGTCCCTAAAAGACCGAAGTCCTGTACCACTGTGTATTTACAAACATAGAACTGATGTCTTCCCAGAAAAGTAAGCAGGTTAAACAGATTAAGACAAAAAGTGGAGGGAAAACCAAAGATTTTTAGAAAGTGCAGACTCAAATAGCGTTGCATAGTGGATTCAGCAAGTGAGACAGTGGAACCAGTAACACCGGGCGAGTCCCTCCTCAGCAGTCCAACCTCCCCTCTAAAGCTCTTGGCACATAACCACAGCTATTAAGAAAAAAAATCACATACGCAAACTCACATCAATCAGAAGGTTAGTGCTCATAATTAGCACCAAGATTCTGCTGCCATGTCATTTGTGCAAGGAGACCGGAGGCAGAAATTCAGCCTCCTGTTCCACCTGGAGCGGGGTCAGATCAGACTGCTCGCGGGTCCGGATGCCGACGTCGATGGGATGACTCCTGACCTCAGGGCTTTTGGATCTGGCTCTGATTCAGCTGGACGGTAACAACGTGCCTGTGTCAGTCCAGAATTCTGCTGGCTCACATACTGCAAAGTCCGAAAGTAGAATTTGACCTTCGATCCTGAGGCTGAAAATTCTTCAGCTTTTTCATCTAAATTCCCAGTGCTACACACAGCCCCGGTTTATACCCCAAACTCTAGGCATTCGCTGACTTTCAAAACTCCTAAAAGACATTTCCAAGGCTTCATCCAAACAGCTTCATAATGTCTTTCTCATAACAACTGAATCCATAAATAAAACAGAACAATAGAACATGCATTCAAAAAGCAGCTGATTAGGCACATGAACCCATGCCAGCTACAAGCATGATTGCGAATAACTGCAATTTACAATTTGCAAGCAACAAGAAAAGTATCAGTCCCTCCTTTATCTCTCTGATTAACTCCAAACACTATAATTTCAAAAAAAGTATTTTCTAGCTTTTCATTCAAGAAAATCAACACCAAAATATGTGATTATTTTGTCCCATTTATAAAACAAATGTTCCAAAATCGTCTTCCTTGCATATTAACTCTTCCAAAATTCATGCAAATCTTTCTTATTCATATAAACACTGCGAAATTTAACTCCCGCTATGGTAAAAGGATTCTCTTGTCTAAACCCCTTTAAATATGAAAACGTACAAGGTACTGAGTGTCCTTTCTGTCCCCGTGAGTTCTAGGACTGGGTCCAAAGGCATTTGCTTCTCTACCTCATTGTGCTGCACCACTTCCAACATCTCCAAGTATTCATAGCAGAGAAAAAAAAAAAAGACTGCCACAAACCAGCCTTCAGTACATTAGACAATATCTACCTGATTGAGGCAGAAATAAAATGGAGCACACTTTTTTTTTCTTTTCCTTTCCCCCCCCCAGTTTAGACCAACACAACCGCCCAAGTGAATAAATCACAAGCTTGAAGACAACCATTCAAATTCAGCCACCTTTACAATTCTAAAAACAATACAGTAATTCACAAAAGCTATTCAAAAACTAGTTTTTAGAAGTGTTTCTGACTTCCAGTTTGAAGCGTCAGCTAATTTATTACAGAGAAGAGCAAGCCATATTTGCCATACAGGTTGGCTGTTCCCTTACTTAGAAGCAAAGAAGTTTTCATATTTTGTAACGTGCTTTAATTTCACCGAGGGTTTCAATTGCTCAAATGTATTTCAGAAATTTTCCAGACACAGAATTTATTCTTATATTTTAAATGCAGTGCCTGGGGAAGAAAAACAACTTTTAAGGACAGCATTGATCATCAGCCTCTAAGGCTACAGTTACTATCACACCAGCTGTAATTCAACAGGGGGGAAAAAAGCCTCTATTTTCTCAGCTGCAATGACAAATACGGCTAATATTCTCGACATTTATGCTACTTACATAAAGTCTCTACAACCACGTAAGGCAGAACAGGCATGATTCTTCTCGCTTATACTGCTGTAAGGCAAGAACAATACCACTAAAATGAACAGATGCGCACACACCTAAGTAAAACAGAGTAGGAATGGTGTCCGTAGTCAAGACTCGTATGCTACTGATAGTCTAGGTCACCTTACATTCTCAAGCAACTTCTAATAAGAGAAATCATTCTTCATGAGGATGCCAAGCTTGGCTTTCCTAAGACCTTGCTTCAATAAAGAAAAAACTTTGTACTCCACAAACTGAATCTTAAAGACACCAAATCACCTACCTCTGAAAATCCTCCTACTCTAGCCTACTTCAGATATGAATTTAAAATTTAATGTTGACTCCAAGCCTTCCCTTTTTTGATGGATTTAAAAAAAATAAACATACAAAAACATGTACATAAATTCTCTCTTAACAGCACCTCAAATTATTGCAGGTCACCCAAAAAATACACACAGCCTACGATGTAGTATAGGAAGCAAAACCTGCTCAAGATACAACCCCACTGACAATTCAGCCTCATTGACATCAGCAGTTGTACAGCAAGGAAAACTTTGGTACACGAATGGTAAAGACTGATTTGGGAACAAGCAGATCAATAATCATAAACCTGTTATAACATCTACATTGACACACCCGCAACCAGACCTCTGAAATATTTGCACTTCTTGTAGAAATACAGCAGAGCTGCAATTGCTTATCAATTCGCTGTGATTATTTTTTTTTTGAGACGCAGATCTCTATTTGACAGAATATTTTGATGAAGCCTGGGATAAATTCCAATGGTAATGTATAAATAAAAACAATCCACAATTCAGCACTAGAGTTTATAGCAATGAGAAAAAAAAAGCAGCAGATTCAGACCAAAATTTTTTGTAGATATAGGCTGAATATTTTGGAAAAATATTTCTGTGAAAGCTTTTAAGCAAAGAGACAGAAGATAAATTAACATGACCATTTAAAATCTGTTTGGTTAAGACTGAAAATGTATTTGGGAAAAAGTCCTCTTCTGCAGAGATTATTACTAGAAGTAATTTAATAAACCCTTGCTGATTCTAACTTGTGTAAATCCTTGGTTCTGAATTAATTCCTTAAAGAAAAAATACGTAATATATTTCATTAATTAGTAAGTTAAATGGGTTCCTGTACGAATGGAACTGGCTTACATCAGGTTTAACTTTTTTTTTTTTGGCCACTCAAAATTTTCCTCTTTTGTTACCCAAAGTCTGGATGTGGCAAGAACCATAAAACTTTAAAACAGTGTGTGCTGGGGAAAAATACTGATCACCACAAAAACTATTCAGCAGTTGTCCAAACATCCATAAAGTAGTGAAGGCTCCAACTAAAGGCTTAACATAGCACAAACTGCTTTGATTTACCCCATGCTTCCACAGTTATTCATGGAGTCTTGGCAACACCTCTACCTTCATCTTCTACTTCGGAATTCCTGTTGTTCAGCAAATAAACATGAAATCTGGAACCAATGTGACAAATTAACTGCTTCCCAAAAAAAAAGAAATCTGAAGCAGGTGGTACCAGTCTGAAAGTAAAACCTAGAGGAAATCCAAACCGGGCACTTGAAATCTAGCCATCACATCCAGCTATTTCATAACCTATCTACAGAGCGCTCCAAAAACGTAAAAGGTCAGAGTGGACCATCTGCTTAAACGAGATCACACAACTTTCACGCAGTGATCCCACCACACAGCCCAGCTCTGTATTCACTGAACTACCACAATCCGAAGAAGACACAGAACCTCAGTTGGAGGACTCCACATGATAGAGAATTTACTGTGTCTACCGGCTGTTTTCATGTTTAATACCTTGAAAGTTACATATTTGCACTTTTCAGATAATTTAATTTTTATTCTTTAAACTTCTAGTCACTTGATCTTTGTGGCTTTAGTCTCCCAGTTAAAACATTACTATAGAATTGGGTTTCCCCTTCACGCATTGGTGCTTACAGACCGCAATTAAATTGCATCTTTGTCTTTCTTTTTGATAAGCTAAGGATATTAAGTTCTGGTACTCATTAAAAGGCATAATCTTAAGACCACAAACCACTGATGCTTAGCGCTGCTGGTATGCTATCAGTGCCTAGCAAAAATGTCTTCACTACTGAAAGCCCTATCAAGAAAGAGCAGAGTTGGCAAAAACATTAAAAATGTCTGCTCTAGAAGCACCTGACACTGCATGTTGTCAGTTTGCCCACCCAAATATTTACTAGGAAGGGGCCAGTTTATGATAACTCCCGCTAAATCACAGAGAACCTTGCGCTAGAAAACTGCCTGGCCTCTTGGGCTCTTGGGACAATGTTGCGCCTTTGAAGGTCTGCAGCTCCACCAGACGCGTGCTCTGCGGGGTCCTGTGGTAGGAGGGTCAGGCGTCCTGCGGTCCCCAAGCTCAGGAGGGCTCTGCACCAAGCTACAGTGCCTCCGGGAACCCTGGAAACGCAAACCAACAATTCCTGCTGCTCAGTGCCTAGGACTGGAGGTGAGATATTCCCCCGAAGTCAGGACCATGCAAGATGCTCCCAGAAATTGATGTTGTTTTTTTTAAAAAAAACAAAAGAAATAAAAAATCACTGCTACCTTAGACATTTTACCAACTAAAACCAACATTTTTTGTTTTAATGTGCTCTGCTGCTAGCACTGCAGCATAGCTCAGTATTTCCTCAAAATATTCTGACACATGGGAAATTTATGCTTGAAACTCAGCAAAATATACACCCTCCTATGCCTATCACAACTCTGACATGTGTAATTACCACATGTAGCTTTGCAGATCACACATCAGCAAATAACGCTTGCTACCAAGTTATTTAGAAACTTAAAAACCACCACTGTTTCATTTTCAAAAACTATTTGTCCTCATACACAGCAATATTCAGCCTTGCAAATCTTCTAAGGGAAATAGAAAATTACACTGGCAAATCAACGTATGACACCATCCATCGAAGGTTAAAATGAGAAAAGCAAGGCAGGAGATAAATGAGCCGCCCAAGGTCACACAAAATCAGTAGAACAACCAAGAATAGAACAAAGGCCTCTTCATTACTTAGATCACAAATGCATTCGATTCTGCATTAGTTAATCTGCAGAGTCTGTGCATCAGTAGCAAGACATGTCCACAGGAGAAAATATAATAATAATCAACTGCAAGTTCAGCATTACCTAAAGCCACAGGATAAAATTAAAAGGTACAGGGTGCGATGACCTGACCTTGAGTGCCACTTGAGTGAAGAGAGGAAAGAATATCCTGCCAGGTATTTTAATTTTAGAGAAACCCAAACCACCACAAGCTTGAGGAAATACAAGTTTGGGATCTAGATTTGCAAACCAGATCTCTTCCAGATCTCAGGACTACTCTGCTTCCCTCAGCACTGGTCTTTGCATCTTCTCAACAACATTAACAAAGGCCTCTAGAAACACAACAGAAAAGAGTCAAGACCCAAGTATCATTTTATTGTGGTAAAGGATAAGCCAGCTGAAAAACAGAAATGAACTTACAAACAAGGCAATTTGGGTATTTTCTTTACAAGATTTTTCAAAAGAATTATTACAGCTATTTTGGCACCCACAGACACCGCCTGCAGCTCTTCTTCTCCTAGACCCATAAGACTGTTTGGTGTTTGGTGCCGGTGAAGAATTTTTCTTCTTGATTTTTCTTTTTAATACCTCCTACTCCTCTCAATAGAAATAACCTACAGGTTGTAAAGCACTTCGCAAGAATAAAATGAATTGATAGGAGGCTCTACCCGCTCACAAAACACTAGGCTGAGGTAGCAGAAAATCTGCTTATTTTGTTTGTTCAAGGAAGTTCCATACACCAAGAAGGGAAGCAAATATATTGAGTAGGAAACATCTGCCTCTTTTTCTCCCTAAAAACTATACCAAACTTACTAGCAGAAGAAAACCACACTGACCTTCTGTATGTGACTGTGGTGGGCTACTTCACTCCCCTGAACCTCTTTCTGTATGTACAGAACACAGCACTGGGGACCACTTGTACCAGTTGAGGCTCTGAGCACTACTAAAGTCTTCTGTTACTAAAAAACCTCCTGCTTTCCAAATGGCGTATTTATAAATGAAATTTGTGACCTCTGGCAGGAAGAACTAAACAGAGAATACATTTTTTTCCCCTTTAACTGAACAATAAAGGCTACAGAAAGATGACTAGAGAGAAGCAATTAATATTTCCTAATAATTGTCATACTGAATGGGAGAACCGCTACATTTCTCGGGGTTTCTGCGCAGAAAGGTTCCAGGTAACCATTCATTCACGGGGCTGGGTTCATGTAAATCGGATGCTGTTGCCAAGCAACTATAGGTGCTAAGGAATGAAATATAGTCTGCAGAAACCTAATAGCCTGGAGAGAAAAAGAACTACAATCTGAAATTTATGGCACATATAAAAGGAAAAGAGTCATTCTCCCACACACAAAGAACACAGATACTTTATTATAAATGTCCTTCGTGTGGTTTTCTAAGGCATAATTAAGCAATAAAATCCCCACTCCACCCCAAATCAAACAGGTAAATTTTTTTTTAATGTTTTGTTCATTAAGCTTTCTAGAAATAGATCTTGAGAAATTAGCTACCAAGACAAAAGCTAAAATTTAACCCAAAGATCTTTCTTTTGCACAAGAAAAATGTTAGCTATACAGACAGCACTGCAACTGCCAATCAGCTATCTAGTTTACCTTCTTATGTTTTTATACCATGCTCATTAACATTGCATCTGATCATCAGAAATTCTCTTTAAGCTTATTAAGATTTTAAAATATTTTTAGCAAGTTAATTAGAATACATTAACAGAGCTCATCTGTGTTCACCCATCATGCATATTTTATTTCATTCAGGCAAATTGCTTTTAAATGACATATTAGACCTAGGAAGAGTACACTGCTGGGTACTGAACAATACAGCCCCTTAGTGCAAACATCCTCTCCCAAACGCCCTAATACTTTCATGTCACTGGAATGTGGGGAGATTCTGTGATGGCAAAGGGTTTTGTTTTTAGTGCTGGTCCTTATCATAATGCCCTCCAGCTGGGGTGTGGGTACATTGACCTGGCAGAACCAGCCTGAGTTGCCATCACGTTCACCTGCAATCAGTAGAAGTTAAAGACACCAAGAGACCACTGCAGTGGGAACCAAAGGTCCAGCTCAGGAGAAGGAAAGAACGTCTTCAACCCCTCGCACTGTAGTTCAAAGGCTTTTACAAATTCACTTTTGGTGGGCTTTTCTTCCTCCTGCTGACAGTCCCTGAAGACATCAGTCAATCTTAGGGCAGAAGGCTAGTCAGCAGCTCTGGCACAGGTTTCTAACAGGCAGAGGATTTACATGGATTTAGCAGAATAGCAAGAACAGGTCACAAAGAACGAATCTGAAATACTCTTTGCTTTAGCCACCATTATAAATTCCTTCCTTTAACATGCACTAAATGTCACCAAATTCAATTACATAAAATTAAATAACAGTTTATGAGGAAAAGGGAGACGTCAAAAACTACCTTGGGTGATTTTCAGCATGCCACTTGCAGAATTTCACTCAAGTGGTATGAAGTCCATCACCAGATGCTGAAAAGTAACTACAATACTGTTATAAGACATTCCTCAAGCTTCTGCTATACATTGACTCAATGTAGTCAAATACAACATCTTTGAAATTGTTCCTTTAGACTCCATGCAGACCAAGTCCTTCCTATCTAAGGAAGGATGGAAAATCACACTAATTTCATCAACCGTTCTCCAGCTAAGCGGTTACTTTGAGAGTTCTGCATAAATCAAAGGATGAACAAAGTTTGCCAACCTCATGCTTGATTCAGATTTTGCACTCTCGCTGCATTTCAATTAACCTGCCACAGATTGCAGAGCTGACATATTTGATTCAGATAGTAAAGAAAACACTCTTTTAAAAACAACAGGTCTGAAGCTTTTGATGAGTGATCATACAATCCATATCAAAACACACGTTTAAATCTCAGTCACCACACATTTCACGATCTGCATCATTAACACTGTCTGGTCTGAGGGATTTTGATAATCTCTTTTAGAATCTATAACAGTTCTTTATCTCCAAGGCACTGATGCCTTTTAACCAATGATCATCATTTATGTGTGCTTTGTGACTGTAGCCTTCCCCAAGATGTAATCTCTTCAATTTTAGAGGCTGCTCTTTTATAAACTGCTGTCATACTCCCCATGTTTTCTCCCACTGATGAACCCCCAAACTGGATGCATTTCATTTAGCATTTGGCTGAACCCATCAGCCACGCTGGCACAGGGAAATTTGAATCAGAGCTGAGCAATTCTACAACAAGCTCTTCCAAAGGCCCAGAGAATAGAACCATATTGATGGTGGAGTCCCTCTTCTCTGAATAAATCACTACCGATTGCACTGAATCCAAAACCACCTCGTCATAAACTTTTCCTTCTGTTTCTGCACTTATTAATTATCTCAAACGTCAAAAGCATAAGCTGCAGTCTGCACTTTCTCCTCAAGCTTGACCAAGCAGAAGTTTTGCTTCTGAAAGGGGTTCTCTGCCTTCAAGAGCTGGAGCAGAGGTTCCACCTCCCTGCCATGGAGCTGCCGTGGCCGCAGCGATCAGCCGGGACCTCCTCCGGCACTGGCTGCATGCCGAGTAACGAGTCAAACAATCCCAACAACTTATTTGTTGGCATTGAACACTAACTGCCTTGGTTTATTTTGTAACATTTAAGCAGAGATATGTCCTACTCGAAGGAAAACACCCACCTAGAAATCAATACAAATTTCTAGCAGTATGCTAATAGCAAAGAGTAGGGCTTGAATGACTAATGAAGGCAAATCCACATTCTAATGTCATTTAGAGTGACCAAAGACACTGAAATATGTTTACAATTAAGAGTATTCGCAAGCAAAAGGAGGGGGGAAAGCAAAGGATGACTCCCAGACAACAGCAAAACAAAAAGCAATTTAGTGAAACACATTTTGTCATCGGCCTACCCTGGTGTGCGCTCATTGTTCCTACAATGGAAACTGTGACTCTGTTATCCGAGCCAGCACAATTTTCACAAATCCCTATAGTATTGCCACTAGAGCTGCATCTGTAGTACAGCTACACTCCAGCTCACCTGGCTCGGGATTTTAACGAGAACCTGGAGCTCTCCACTGCTTACAGAAAGTTCCGCATTAACCCAGCCGTCCCCAGAGCAGCTCGGAGCGCGTTACCCACCCCAATCCCCGTCTGATGCTGCCACCCCTCCAGAGAAGTCTCAGCTACTTTTATTAAAAAGCTGCAAAACTCCTCCTGTCCATCCTCTCTCTCTCCCCCTTCTCCCAAACTCACAGCACAGAGGACTCATGACCAATTCTTTTCTTTAAATTTTCTTTTGCAGAGACCAAAACCTTCCACTAGCGAAAACCCCGCCCCACCTAAGTATGAGACATCACTTAATAGCCACTGACTCTGGCAATCAAATCTTTTTATTACTACTACTATTTTTTTAAGAGGTTGCTCACATCTTCCTTTGAAATAGCAAAAGGGTAAGGTTTTCCAGTCTGGGTACATCTTCTGGGTATCCGAGATGTGGCTCATCACACACCCCAAAACACAGCATATTCTCTGAGTCCCATTCTTTATATCCAACCCTTGCATAAAACAGCAGTCCACAAAAATGCACAACATCTTTTCCCAATTCCTCACAGTTAACACATTAAGTGGCAATAAAGGGTGCAATGACTTTCCAAGGGCATGTACCTGTTTAATTATTCAAAAGAAAATTGACGCAGGCACCATGGTATGAAACACTAAAATATGCAAACGAAGTAAATTATGGGGGAAAGCAACAAAAGAGAAAAAACGGGATCATGGTGAGAGGAACATATGGAGGCAGATTCTGATCTCCTTGTGTACCTGAGTTCCTCTATATACTTGCGTATAACAAGAATAGGTTGTGAAGTGACAGAGAAATTATTATTTACTCATTTCAGTACTCTGACTAGGGTCTTGAAACAATCTAACCATGCCTAGAATTTCCTGAGAGTGTTATTTTCACCTATATACATGAAGCAATTTCAGAAAAAGGAATGTTTACACCTTTCTAGACAATCAAATCTTGCTGCTGGGAAAACACTTGCTTGTTTCAACAGAGGCTGTATAGAGCAGAAGATGCAGGATCTGATCCATGAGCAAATCTTGTTTATTCTAAATTAAGGGCCTGAAATTACTCACTGAAATATTAAGAACAGGTTAACATCAAGATATCATGACACCAATTCTAGTTATTTGTCTGTAAAACATGAATATCCCATTAAAACAAAGAGCATTTGATTTTAGCTTAGACCAAAGCAAATGTCATTCCAATCAAGACATCTAGCAAATTGAATGTCTCTTGTAAGCAGGTGCTGTTGTGTTATATTTTCAGCCAAACTGCTGAGAATAAGCTAGAAGAAAATGACAAAGTAAATTGAACAAGCAAGTGTCTGATCTTGATGAATAATTCAATGATGCAATGCAACAAATACTGATTTTTTCCTGGTAAAGGCGGTTTACAACTGTCCTTTGCTTAGAAAAATGACCTTCTCGTAGTAATTATGCTTTTGTCTTTAGGCACTGGACGACAGTCTCAGTAATGCTTGTGATTCCAGTCCACTGTCTGTCGCTGATCTCAAAGCACTGCATTCCTGTTATATCATCTAATCTTTTTCTAATAAGATGATCCAGCTACTGAAGAACTTCAATATAGTATTAGGCAACCTGGTCACTGACTACTTTGGTCACTTTTCTTGGGCCTTAAAAAGCACGAGAGGATCTTTTCATACAGCTCCCAGAGTCACAACCTGCGCACGGCCATTAGCCATAGTAACTGCGGTGCGACGTACCAATCAAGGCAGGAACGATGCCACCGGCCAGGAATACAGCAGCTCAGTGGGCACCCAACAACCTCTTACAGCAACAGGGAGAGCCTGGAAGCTAAGGATTTTATGACCCACATTCAGGATTGTCTGAATTCTAACAAAAGTACATTATACCTACTTTTGTCTTCTGTCTGTTAAAAGGCATTAGACTAGAACTACAGCTGGAAACCAGGATTCAGGGCTGTAGGACTGTATTTCTGCCTTACACTGTCAACGATTTCTTGCATTACCTTGGGCAACCTTCCTTCACCCTTCAGGGTAGAGCTTCTACTTTTATGTACAGGGAGTATTAACAATAAACCTAGTGGAAACATGGTATAAAAGCATCCACAAGGAGAAAGGCGGAAAAAAACTCTCTCCTCCACAGCCATGATGGACAGAACAAAACCTGGCAGTATTAAGCTGTGACCTGCCACAGTTAGATTTATTATGAGAAAAGCTTTTCAATAGTCAAGATAGCAAGACATGGGAACAGGTTAACCACCACACGCACTCCCCGAGGAACTGCCTGACTGTGTGGATAACAACAGTGCAAACACAGCCAACCATCACTTGTCCCTTATAGAAAAGTAACCGTCCAGCCAGGACTGCCACAGCCGCAGGTCCAGAATAACCATGGCCATATAGTCTAATGCAAAGAGAATTTATTTGGGAAAGGGCCGAGCTAGACGCCAGTCTCTGTTCCCTGAAGTATGTCTTTTATTCCCAAAAATTTAAAAATGCAAATAAGAATTCACCTGTCAACCCTGTTGTATCCACAGTAAAGACCGTGTCAGAAGAACCCCATCACTGGGGAGGTGGGCTCAGCCTAATGATCTAATAACCAGAGAGCCAGGGAAATCTTCCTTGGAGTCGTGGTACAGCACAGTGTGTTCAGGTCTTTCTGTAAGTGACACCTGGCATAAGCATTAAAAGGGGACATACTTCACTAGAAGATCATGACTGAAAAAGGCTCATTTTGCCTTCTCTTGTTTATTCTCCACTAATTGTGCTCTACATCTCTTTCCTGATGCATAGCCTTATTATAACAAAAATATACAGTAAAGAATCCAGTCTACAGTAGTTTACCAATCCAGCCAGAACAACAACAATAAAACAATTAAGAAAAAAATTAACCCTACTAAAATCTGTGATATTGGACATAACCAGTAGGATTGGCTTAAATGCAAGTAAGGACACCGGCACTCAGGTGCTGATTTTCTGTCCCCTGCAATATATCAATATCTCTTGCTCATGAATACTCAGATTACTTTTGGCTAGTTGGCAGCACTCCTTAACACCTAACAATCTAATAAAAATATACTTTTTTTCTGTGGTAGACAAATCTGCCCACCTTCAACCTCTGCTACCCATAAAACACACAATTTATTCAAGTACCTTTACTCTGAGCATAATTAACCTTTTCAATGTACAAAAGCTTCTGTGCCTCTTAAATGAACAAAGAGCTATTAATGAACAAAAAATACCTTCCTGATCAAATGTTTAATACTATTTCTGGGAATACACAGTATAATATTACTACCCATATGTTGTATATAATACAGTATATAGCTCATGCATCTTCTTCCAAAAGGTTTCTGTTTTCAAAGTATCATTGTATTAAACCAATTTTTATACACCATGAGGATCCTTTAGTCAGGTATTGCAGATTTGCACTGACAATCAGAATGACATGACCATGAAAAAGAAAAAGCCCATTTGCCCTAGTTTCAAAGGGATGAATGTAAGAGGAAAACATGATTAATTTGATTTTATTCATTTCAAGGTTAAACTGCCAGGAACCTTAACATCACACACACGGACATAAGTTTTCAACGCATGGTCTGTGAACTCTTGGCAGCCCATAAGGTAAGAGAGGCAGGCTGGTTGCCAAGGAGACTTGAATTTAGCACCTAAGAGGTCCAGTCCCATACTGAAAAATTTATGGAACCTACAAATTTAAAGTTTGAAAATCAGTGACCAAGAGAAAAGCAGGCAGCATGCAAGTGGTTTTCATCCTTCTTTCCCTAATGTCTTAGAGGGATGAGAGATCACAACTGGATTGGAAGGCTTGAATTCACCAGTTCTGTATTCTATCTGTTCCCTGGACACTATTCTGTACAGACACTTTCGATCAAGGCAAAGGCTGGCTTTAGTGCTGTATTTTTAGCTGTATTTTAAATGAAAAGACGCACTGAATTCTGTAGTAACACAACTGTTGATCACACTCTGTTTGGTAACACAAGTCCTGTCAGATATTTAGCCTTAGTTACCAAAAACTATCTTCAGGGAGTACAAACATTTCCCCTCTGGCATCCTGTCAGTCACAGCAAATCTGTAAATAAACTGTCAAACTCCATTCCAATCATTCCTGAATCTGCCAGGGAAAAAAGTAGTAAAATTGGTGCAGCTGGTTGTAGTCCCTGTAGAGCAGGGCTGATTTCACAGCTTTAATATGGTTCACTACTTCACAGCAAGTCCGATCTGATATACAGCATGCAGAAATGAGTGACGCCTTTGCTAATCATTTTCTTAAACTTATCACATGTGGAGGTAATAACGGATGCAATGACTTTTCAAGGGCACGGACTGGTTAATTTTTCAAAAGCAAATCGACTCAAGTTCTGCAAAATTAAAAATCCACTAAGACACACTGTCAAGCTATCTAAATTATGGAGAATCATAGGAAATGGGAAAAAACAAAGCTCTGGTCATGAGAAAGACAGTGTCAGACCCCCTTCTTATAATGTTCTATGCAAAGTAGGAGTATAGCAGCTGCAAACAAGCCAAGGATCTAACCAGAGCTGCTGACTTTAGCAAAGACTAATTAAATGAAATGGGAAATCCTATGTACTGTTACCCAGAACATATTTCCATACTTGTTCTATAATTCATAACTTACTAAGTAATTCTGAGAGAGCTGGTCAAGAATTTTTTGGCAAGATCTTTTTTGTTGGACCACACCAGCTAATCAAAGAGTCTTTCAGGGCCATGACAGAAAATGAGCAACAGAAGAAAGATCAGAAAGAGAACAGCTAAACACTATCACCTTGCTGCCTATGGACTCACTTAGGATGTAAGTCACCTGATACAGAGCAGGGATAGAACCTGAACGGGGTCTGCTTTGTCCCACAAATTTTCCTTCACCACCAAGTTATACAAAGTCACACTGTCTCTCTGGAATGGTGAATATTTCATAAGCAGCAGCATAGCCCCAAGCAGAAGACAGACTGGCTCTAAACCCAATAGCAAAGACACTGGCTTGATTTCTGTCAAATCTAGGTTCAAGACTCGTCTCTGTCATCAGTCAGAAAAGGGATCTCAGTCTCCAAATGAAGATGTTTCTTCACAAAAGCCCCCTGAAATGTGACTTTAATTATGAGACGGTTTGAAAAGAAATTTTGAAAGCACATCATTTCTTATGAAACAAAAATACAGGTATCTGATTGCGCATACTTACTCCGTCTCCCTGCTCAGGAAAGCAAACTTTTCCTGGGAATAGCTGAATGCACCATAAGAAAGGAAAGAGCACTAAGGTCAGTAAGACTGCAATGAGTTTGAAGGTGAAAAAAACCCCATCACTACCCCCTTAATTAAGGTTGCCATATGTTCAGATTTCTGCTTTCATGTTTTCTTTTTTAAGCTCAAATTTTGACTGGCTGAAAAGAGAGGAATACAAAAGGCATCAAGATTTACCATATGTGCCCTGGTCCCCTGTGCCCTACATGTGTCAGAGATCTGACATACCACAGACATCATGCTCACCATGCCAAGGCTACATGGCCTATTAGCTACTATTTCCTTCCACGAATTCCCAGAAGAAACAATGGGAGCCCTACCCCACATTTTCCTACCACACAGATATTCAAACCATACGCTACAGAAGTTTTCAGCAGAAGCGACAATTGCTGCTCTCCAGAATTGACTGTCAAACTGGTTTATTCTCCTCTACTTGTATACAAGCATCTCATCCAAGGTTCAGATAAACCACTGTGAATCTAAGAACCCCAGTGACCCCAGTCTAAATCCCTGTACAGGTGTTGGTGTACAGGGTCCTCAGTGGATCTTTCATCTGAGAATTAACCACAAAAAAGAAACCTATGGGCCTCAATCTCTTTTCCCGTATAACGAGTCAGTGAGTTTATAATCCCAGTCTAATAACAGTCAATTAATCCTCAGAACACCCTTAACAGATAGGAATTGTCATCATCCTGATTTCAGATGTGAGAAAAAGATACAGTGAAGATATTCATCTTGATGAAGCAGGACTGCAGGCCAAGTCTCCTGAGTGTCAAAGCAGCACCTAAATCACACCGCCTTTTCACCGTGAACTACAGCCAAGGCTTTGCTTTAAAATCAATGAGACATCAAAATCCAGCCTGTACACTTCTTTCCATCCAAAAAAAGCAACATTAATTCAATTTCCAATAAGAAACAAAATGGTTTATTGGATTGTCCTTCCAGCATCAAAAAAAAATTTCTTTGCATACGAAAGTGTCAGCCCTACAAAAGCCCACAGTGAATCACAGAATCACAGAATGGTAGGGGTTGGAAGGGACCTCTGTGGGTCATCTAGTCCAACCCCCCTGCCGAAGCAGGGTCACAGTGAAACACAGTCCTCTCCGGCAGACAGCACAGCACAACAACTCATGACATGAAATGAACTCTGAAATAACAGCTGACATAAAGGGGATTTTAAGTAAAAAGAATGCAATTATCCCAAAGGAAGTTGCTCCAGGGCACCTGTGTTAACTGCCCTGCCAAAAGTATTTTGAACTCTCTAATGGCTACAAATGATAAGAAAAGCCATGATGAGAGAAAGTCCATGAGGCTACACCTGCAAAGTGAAGTATTTTTAAGAAAAATGCTTCAGATACAGAGACAGAAGCAATTAAAAACCAAAAGAAAAATGTGTACTGCTGTCTTTGTTTTCACCCAAGCTGAACTTCCCCTGCAATTGAATCGCTGGCTCGCTGGGGCCGCTGGCTGACATCCTGAGCCACCAACAGGAAGAGCTTGTCTGGGAAATCAGCACAAACCAAAGGCGTGTTTGTTTGGAAACGAGCCCACACGTAAACACACTTCCACACACATACAAGGTCTATAGCATATGACTGCAAACTAATGCGACCTGGTGATTAAGGACCAAAGTTCTCGATGTTGTCTTTGCCTCAGTCTTTACTGCTAAGATTCGCTTTCAGGAATGCCCGGTCCCTGAGGACAGCAGGAAAGCCCAGAGCAGGGCAGAGCTACCCTCAATGGAACAGATCAGGTTAGGGAACATTAATATAAACTGGAGGCACAGAAGTCCATGGGACCTCAGGGGATGCACCCATGAGTGCTGAGGCAGCTGGCCGATATCATTGTGAGACCACCTTTCATTCTCTTTGAAAGGTCATGGCAATTTGGGGAGGCTCCTGAGGACTGGAAGCAAGCAAATGTCACTCCTATCTTCGGCAATGCCAAGGAGGATGATACTGGGAACTACATGCCAGTCAGGCTCACCTTAATCCTTGGGAAGATGGAGCAAAACATCCTGGAAACCATTTCCAAACATATGAAGGATAGAAAGGTGATTGGCTTTAGTCAGCATGGCCTTCTAACAGGAGTTGATTGGTCTGGTGGATGAGAAGAAAGCAGTGGATGTTGGTTATCTCAATTTTAGCAAGCCTTTCGACACTGTCTCCCACAATATCTTCACTGAAAAACTGACAAAGTACAAAGCAGATACATGGGCAGGCAATGTGGTAGACTGCAAATTGACTGAACTGCTGGACTTAAAGCTTGTGATTGGTGGTACAAAGTCCAACTGGAGGCAACTTGCTAGTGGTGTATCCCAAGGGTCAATACTGGTCTGATAGTTTTGGACATTAATGACCTAGAAGTTGTAGCTGCCCCCTCCCTGGCAGTGTTCAAGGTGAGGTTGAATGGGGCTTTGAGCAACCTGGTCTGGTGGGAGGTGTCCCTGCCCATGGCAGGAAGGTTGGACTGAGATGATCTATAAAGATCCCCCCCAAACCAAACCATTCCATGATTCTGTGATTCCATGGGACACAGTGTATCCTCACCAAGTTTTCAGATGACACAAAACTGAGAGGAGTGCTGACACACGAAAGGGTTGTGCTGCCATCAGCAAGACCTCAACAGGCTGGAGGAATGGACTGAGGGGAACCTCATCAAGTTTAACAACTGGAAATGCAAAGTCCTGCACCTGTGGAGGAAACACCCCGTGCACCAGTCCAGGCTGAGGGTCAACTGGATGGAGGCCATCAGCTGGAAAGCAGCTTAGCAGAAAAAGACCTGAGGATCCTGGTGTACAGCAAAGTAAACATGATCCAGCTATGTGTCCTTGCAGTAAAGAAGGCCAACAGCATCCTGGGTTGCATTAAAAAGAACACTACTAGCAGGTTGAGGGAGAACTGCTCAGCACATGTGATACACATCTGTAGTGCCAGGTCCAGCACTGGGCAAGAGAGTGCAAGAGAGACACGGACACACTGGAGTCCAGTGAAGGGCCATGAAGGTGATTAAGTGACCGGAGCACCTGGCATACACGGAAAGGCTGAGAGAGCTGAGACTGTTCAGCCTGGAGAAGACAAGGCTCACGGGGGAACTCCTCAATATGCATAGATGCCTGATGAAGGAGAGTAAGACAACAAAGCCAGATTCTTCTCAGTGCCATCCAGTAACAGACCAAGAGCCAAAGGGCACAAATTGAAATACAAAAAAATTCCTTTTAAACATAACACTTTTTTTTTCTTTTTTAAACTGTACAGGTGATCAAACACTGCAGCAAGTTTCCCAGAGAGGTTACGGAACCTCCAGCCTTGGAGATACTCAAAACCCAACTGGAGACAGTCCCTCCAGCTGGCCCTGCTCTAACTAGGAATCTTCAGAGGTCCTTTCCATCCTCATCCATACTGTCATATTAACTACTCTTAGTATAACTTACTACGTGTAACCGTAAACAGTGTAAAATACCCTGAAAGACTACTTTGCAAAATCAGCCTAAAGTGTGTGAGGTATCAATTTACAAAGATCCATTTTTCGTCATCATATATTTCAGTCTGTACAGACAAAAATACTAAACCGCATGTAAGAATCTACTTTGAAATACAGACACTAAATACCTAGGGAGCAAGGAGTCAGAGTGAAACAGAAAACTGTTCATATGCCTGTAATTTAAAGTGCATCTTCAACAGACTTCATGAAGTCAGGACAGAACAAGCTCCAGATGACAAAATTACTGAAGAAAGCACCATTATGAAGGTAATTTTTTGACTAGTAAGTAATGACACTCTTGAGGACATGACAGATATTTAGCAGAGTGAGAGTTTGTGAACGTAGCCACCGCTGCTTTGCGGGAGCCTTTGACCCCAAGCAAGCCAACTGATTTTCCACGGATGGGACCAGAGTACTACAGTGCAACTTTGACACTTGCCATGATCTAGTCCTAAAGACTTCAACAAGAAACAAACACATTTAAAGCTGAAGAACCCAAAGACAGCTACTTTACAATTGAGATCATTTTCTATCCCCCATTATAAAGGCAGGAGACTCTTCATCCTTTTCAAGTTCCTCATACAACTTTTCATCACAAAAAAATGGTACACCCTAGCCTGCATAATAGCATGGTTTTTTAGTGAGGAAAAGGAGGACAGAATATTTATAAAGGACATGACTAAAATTTTGAGAACCTTCAGATTCTAAAGTGCCTGGTATTTAACACTCCAATAACTCCAGGGAGGAGAGTTGCCCATAACTTTGTAAGGAGGAAACAAAAGGAAGTACTTGGATACTGCAGAGAAACAGACAGACGGACAGATTTACTTGACATGCTCTCTAGAAGCCCTGCAGGCTTCATCAGCGGTACTTGTAAGGCCTTTGAAGTGTAGCTGTTGCACAGCTTGTAAGTCCCTTCCTCCGGAGCTAGCGAGCTTGTGGTGTTATAAGCTACTTAAGCTCCTTAGTCCAGATCTAAGCAAACAGCTTGACGCACTTACAAGCTTCACTCCCTCTTATTCTGAAGATGTTAAGCTGCTTAACTTACTGTCTTCAACTTTCAAATTCCTACAACCAAATCCTACCCGTACACCATGCATCCGCCTTTAATAGTCTGATTCTCCCCTCTGCTGAGGATTCTGAATGTCTTGTGCCAAGTCAACAGTAGAACAAAATGATCTTTTCCAGCTTACTCCTTCCAAAGTCACAGCCAATACCTGAATGCTTATTGCTTTGGCAACTACCACTCTGCATATTCAATATCCACAGATTTGCTGTAAATCAAACATTTTATCTATTCTAATAAATCTCTTTCCAACAATAAAGTCTATGAAAAATTTTGGTTACGAATTTCACAATAAATTTGACACTGGCATAACTCTCTTCTCACAAATGTGAGCTTTTACTATTAAATTTTGAATCGACAGGAATTGCAGAAGCTTTCGGAAGAAAGGCTGCTTATACACGAAAGATGATTTTCATCTAAATCAAGCTGGTACCAGACTACTGGCATTTACAATTAATAATGTTACAGGAGAATCTTTAAACTAAGAAAAGCCAGTAAGGCCGGCACAAATGGATATGACACATTTTCTAGGGCTGAAATCATTAAAACTTTGTTTCTATAAATAAAAGATAGGGCAGACATTAACAAATCTGAACAAGAAGCCACAAAGACGAAATAATTCCATTTTAATCATAGCGCAAAAAATAAGCTACTGAGCCAAGCATGGAAGTGCTGCTACACTGATACTAGAAATCTAAAAAGTAAGATAGAAAACCTTAAAATGCCTAGTTTTCAATGAGGATATTGACAGAAGCAGCACATTGATGAAAGGCAGACAATCATTACATGTTGTAAAATAAAAGAACAAATTATATTGCAAAGATATAGGAGAACCACAGCAGTGAGTGTTGCTATACACTAATGAAAACCTGAAGTCGCAGCAGACAACTTAATTGTACCAACTTGTAACACAATCCATATGGTCTGAATACCACATCAATACCGGGACCATACAACAGACCCCTTGCCCAGAGTGACAGCAATGACTAAAACAGACACAAAGAGATCACAGAGACTGCCTGGACACACAATACAGTAACAATGAGATACTACATTTATCCCTATGTAAGTTAAGGTAAACATCAAACTCGCACACACTTTATGCTACGACTACTCAAGAAACCTAGAAGAAAGGAACCAACTCCTGATCTGTCCTACCTTAATCAAAGCACGCATGGGTTCAGAAAGTTACTACTGAAATACCACTTTGTAATAGTTACCATGAAGTACTTAGATACATTGGTCCATGAAGAGCCAATCAATCAAAATAGATAATCAATCCACAGCAGAAATATACAATTTCAATGAAGTAAAATAACAAAAAGAAGAGAAAGCACATCAAAAAGAAAACAAAGGCAGTTGCCAAAAGCCTAAAACACGCTTACCTAACATCGAGACTATTGAAGGACCATGTATGAAGAAGGTCTTAATTTGGGATGTGTTGGAGGACTTGTCCCAGACTGAGCTGTCCACAAGAGATGTTTAAGATCAAATCAGTTCAATAAGTGAGAAGAAATAGATACGAACATATGTTACCCGTGCAAAAGCTGTGTATGAATCAAGTGCAAATTTGTTAAAATGCTACCTTTGGAAAATATAACCTCTTGCTTAAAAGTGCCTTAGTATCAGGGGCATGCTGGTGACAAACGTGACGCCAGTTATCAAAGTGTGCTCCAGGCTGGACCCTGGGGAGCTTTCAGTAACCGAGATCCACACTCCGCTCCGGCAGGAAGCACTGCAAACCAGATTTGTTGGTTTGACAAATGCGATTTAATGGGGAAGATTTGGTGCCTTTTGTAAGAGAAAGTCCTGCCAAACAGATCTCAAAAGGAGTCTCTGACTCTTGTGCTCTTACACAGGCATAAACACGGATTTCCAACAGGTTTTTTGACAAGGTTCTTCGCCATAGTTTCTTGTAGGAAGAAGGCTGCCACAGGACAAAAACGGAAGTGTTCTTACGAATTAATGATCATTTTTTAAAAAGACATGCAACAAACAGTAAAAGCAAGTGATCGTTATTCACATTTGCCAGTGAAAGTTGATCACAAGTAATGTGGGAAAGGGCAGAGAACGATACAACAAAGTCAACCCTGAAGAGTGACAGAATTTTCTCGTGACAGAGATGGGATAATAAACAAAATGGCAGATGAAATGCAATGTTGATTAGTACAAAGTAATGTACATGGAAAGAACAGACCTAAATTTGCACACTCAACAGACTCTGAAGTGTTGAGTAAAGTGTGGTAAATTTTAATTATTTCATGCAAATACCAGATCAATACTCAAAAACTGAAAAAGTACATTAAAATTTTTGTAAAAGGAATAAAAGCAGAAACAGTATTATGCCACCTTTTAAATAAAAGATAAGTCTCAGTTCCAATACACAGTGCAGTGCTGGTCCTACATCTCAAAAAGAACATAAATAAAATGAAAACAATATAGAGAGGCATAACAAGGCTGATCAAAGGTTTATGACAGCTTCCAGTGAGACATGGGTAAGTCTCGATTACAGTTCTTCAGCCAAGAAAAGAAGTGGCTAAGGGGATACCAGAGGGAGGCCAGCAGAGCGCAGGCGATCATGAAGATGATAAGCACAGAATAACTATTTACTGTTTCTCATAGTAAAAAACCTAGAGGAGCAAATGAAATTATCAGGTGACATGCTGAACACAAACAAAAAATAGGGACTCCTCACACAATGCACAGCTCACCTGAATTAGTGCTACAGGATACCATGGATGCCAAAAACCTACACGCTTTTAAAAAGCGATTGGAGAAGTTCATGGGAAAAAGCCCGTCAACAACTGTTAAACAGAAAAAAATGAGGCTCAGGAAGTTGCTAAACTGCATACTGGTGGCAGCTGGGAGGATGTAATAGCTGTTCAATTCTTGTTTGTGTATTAGAGACTGGCCGCTGTCAGAGGAAGACTCTAGTTTAGCTGGCCCTTCGGCCTGACTCAGGATAGCCATTCTCACCTTCACCAACAGCAGCAAAACTGTTCCAGCCCTGAGCACTCTTGAAAGAACCTCCCCTGAGCACTCTTGAAAGAACCTCCCCTGAATTCTCTGTCACTTTTGAATGAAAGCCTGCAGATCAGGACAAACCAGAGGTGGTCCAAAAATATTCTCAGTGGGGAAGACACACCGTGCACATTTTTCCTTTCCCTGTCAAATATAAAATATACAAAAGTATTTTACCTGGAGTGTTTAAAATATTCACCATCAAGCCACCAAATAAGGCACCTTCAAATTTTGCAAAGAGACATTTGACTGTACCAGCTCTAAATTACAAATTATAAAAGTATAGCCATTTCCCCACCTCAACGTGTTTGTTTTAAAAATTATGAGAAGACAAAAGTCTTCTAATCTTAATTATGTTTATCATAATTCTGGAGATTGCAGCAATTGACCTTTTTTCCTACATCCTAATGCAATTTCAAATTAATCTTTTCTGTTTAACAAGACTTATTAAATGCCACATGGCACATAAACTACACCTTGATTGCTGAGAAAACACCTCTTTGCCAAATATTATTTAGGCGTGCATTTAAGTTTCACTGACCTCACAGGTACCTAAGCACTTTCTTGTATCAGGCATTTCTAATCCTGACAGCCTGAAGAGTCAGAGGGAGCTGAAAGCCTGTACGAGACTCTCTGTCCATAATATCCTATGCAAAGGGTGGCTGGTCAAGACGCTGCTTTGCCTTTTTCCACTGTCATGAAGGGCATAACACAATGCAGCTAAAAGAGAAAGCATTCTCTATTTGTCAGAAGTAATTAAACATGTCGCTGACTTTCTGTAAAACTCCAGAGCCATCTGGGAAAAGAGCAGAATGTCTCCACATCCATCTGAGTGACAAGGTCAGAGCATCCCTCACTTCCTTGGTTGCATCTCCATCACTGACTCTGTTCATCAGGCTGTAAATTAATCCGTAAAAATTTGGATAGAGTACCTACTGTAATTAGCTCTATCTGTCCAAATGAGGCAAAATGAGATGGGGTGGCAGCTGAGGGATCCAATTGGCTCATGGCTGCAAAGCGACAGAACTAGGCCATTATACCAACTTTATTCAGAAGGAGAACAACTTTTCTTGTTACATTTCTGAAACAAGGTTTCAAGACCTTCAGTTACCAAGAGCCCACTAATAAAATTCTTCATATTTACACCCCCCCGTGAATATTTTCTTTTTTATATCCCATTAGAAATTCTCCTCATTTATGGAGATTGTCTCACATTCTTCTGCCACGCACCTCAGCAGGCTGCCGTTAGGTCCCCCTGAAGCCTCCTCTTCTCCAGGCTAAACAAGCCCAGCTCCCCCCCATCTCTCTGCTCAGGGCAGGTCCTCCAGCCCTCAAGCACCTTGGTGGCCCTCTACCACACTTGGTCCAGTTTATCAATGCATTTCTTGCATTAAGGGGCCCAAAACCAGGCGCAGTACTCCAGATGGGATCTAATGACTACTGAGTAAAGGACCACAACTCACTCCCCTCAATCGCCTGGCTGTGCTCCTGTTGGTACAGCCTGCATGCCGTCGGCCTTCCTTGCTGCAAGGACACACTGCTGGCTCATTTTTAGCTAGACCTCCCACGTCCTTTTCAGCAGAGCTTCCCCCCAGATTCTTATCAATGCAGGGAGTTTCTGTGCCCCAGGTGCAAGACGACTTTTTTCCTTGTTGAATATGATGAGGCTCCAAACAGACCATTCCTCTGTTTAACATGCAACTTCCATGATTTATTCAAGTCACAAGCATGAGCTTCTCATCATCACATCAGAGGATAAGCCCGGAGATAAAGCTGAATGTGTAACACTGGATTAGGTGTACATTGGATGAAGTAGTGTGATGCACAGCTCACCTCTGTGGCCTTTTCTCATTATATCATAAGACCTTTCTCAATGTTTATATTCGCAGTGACTAACACACTGGAAGTCTCCCTGCTAATAGCTCTCTGTTCCGAGACACTTGGCCCACACCACATGTCCCTGTTCAAGGGATTTCTGCCAGGAATTGCTAAGCACACACTAGGTCACAAATGGCACAACTCCGTTTTCTTTTCGACTCTCAGCATGAGGTGAAAAACCAAAGCTAGCAACTTCGGACACTGCTTCACAGCATCCTTAAACGCAAGTAGCATGACTAGCGTCAACAAGTTATTGAGATAACAACGTCTGTATCTAAATCTAGACACAAAAACTTGGCCAGACTAGAGATGAAGCCCATTTATATAAAAACACATACATTTTCTTCTAAAGGTGCTTTCTTAAGTCAGAGCTGGGATTGATAGACGGGGAAGCTTTCACTGCTCCTGGCTGTTCAGAACCTGTTCTGCAACTAAAGGAGCAATTGCAATTTCCACCACTGTTGATCCTGCAGAAAGTGCGTTTTCTCTTGTTTTTTGCTTGCCTTCTAAATATTCTGTGAACTCTGAAAGCAGACAGAAACATTTTAGGACTGGATGTCTCAACTGGTAACGCTAAGTGAAAGAATGCAAGAAACTTTTTCTTTTGCTTTGTTTTTTTCCTTAAAGAGTCTAGAGGACCTACATAAATAAGCGAGAGAGGAGGTGCCACTACACTGACAAGTCAAGGAAGTGCATGTATTTGTCTTTATGTAAATCCATGGTTACTTATGGATACGAACCAAGTGTGCCTCAAGGTAAAACAATTTTTGCCACTAAGATCAGAACAGCAGGACATCTATGTAATTTAAACACAGGTTTCAGCAGCTTTAAAGACAGCCTTTTCACTAAAACAAGCATTCCAAAATCACTTCCCCAGGATTATTTATTAAAATTATTAATAACTTACATAAACTGGTGTATTTCCCCTTGAATCTTTGTCAAGACTAACATAGCAGACAACTGCTATGCTTGCAACCTAGAAGCACTTGGGCTTTTCATGCCTGAGTGGCACTAGGTCAGGAAGAGGTTAATGTGTGGAAACATAAAATGGATTTGGCAAGGAAGAAGAGGAAACACTGCACTTCAACTGAAGAATATGACATTTCAGCACATGAGGACACTAAAACATCAGCTATTTTCCTTCTAGGCAACAAGGGAAGTGCGCTGCTATGTGCTCCACGTCTTGGCAAACTGAATGAGCATTACTATTTTCAGAAAACATGGAAGGGAATAAGGGAATCATTTCTCAGTAGTCTGGGATCTGGATGAGCTGGTATCCACAAGGGATCTGGAAAGGTCCTTTTTATCTCTCAGTTACAAAATAATTTTGAACATGGTGGGAAGGAAGCAGTTATTCCCATCCTGTTCCGTAGCTGAACCATGAATCAAGACCTGAGGTGTCAATTTACCCTCAAGAATCTTTCGTTGCAGTTTAATTTACTTTTCCTCCTATGTAATCCTGGTGTCACCTTACTGTTTAATATTGAAAGTTATTGACAAAGGAAATGCTGATTCATGAAAGTGAGATTTTGCCCTAATGTATTCATGTGAAAACAAATGAGCCTGTACCTTTACCTGTTCTTCCTCTTGCTCCCATTTCATTTCGGCCCTGACACAGTTTCAGATGGGGTGAGTGAATCCTGCACAAATCCTGCAGCAAATTTTTCTTGGTCGTGAGCCAATGAACAAATCTGATTTCAAAATAAAGCTTCATCCTCAGTGCAATAAGAATCATCCTTGGAGTGTAAAAGGGCATGACCACTTACAGACTGAAGCAGAGCTGTCTCTGAAATTATGGCATCTCTTTAACTTGTTTTCTATTTATATAGCAAGTTCTGCTCCACACGTACATATTTGCTGTGGCTTAATCCTGATTAAGATTTATATTCTAATCCAGTACTACTTATGCTCACTGTTCATTGATACTGGGATTGACTGCCCGGGCTGGGTCACAGCCTGCAAGCCACGTTAGCCACCCGAAACCAGTCTGTCCTGCAGGAGGAAGCAATAGAAGCTCCTATTGTGCAGCAAAACCTTAAAGGTCAGTATCAACCTGCCTTTCCTCCATGTCAGTGCGTCCAGGACTTCTCCATAATTGATACCCATTTAACCACTACACACTGAAAACCACCCACTGTTTGCTCCTCCTGGATGCAGAGATCCTCGTTCCGTGCAGATTGCTGCAGTGCCCAACCACTCAATTCTGTTAAGCAAGTACAAGATGATGGCATTGCAACATGGTGCTGGATGGCCAGAGGATCGATCATTCTGGAAGTCTAGTTATCCCCCAACCAGAGTGCGGCAAAAAGACTCACAAATTTGGAAGAAGCACCTGAAAACACCTATGTAAGAGCATATTAAAAAATCTTCCAGAAGAGAAGCCCAAGCAATGTCAGCCTCAAAACCACAAGACGTCTCCTTTAAGGCAAAGATCTATGTCTGCAATCCAGAAACTCCTCATCTACATGCTGCCATTGTAAGGAGGCACTCGACAGCTGGCATCACCCTGACCAACAAGCCCAGCATAAGATAAGGGAGGTTTTTGAGCTAGAAGGGTCTCATTTTCAGTCCAGGCACAGAACAGGACTTCTGATGACCATGGGAACAAAGTAGCACAAATAGACTACAGTGACAGTCAAAAATGTTTCAGGGGGACATTCTGGAGCCACACTCCAAGAATTTGTGCAATGATGGCATGGGAGGAAAGCATCAAGTACAGGAAGACGCATTTGGCTAACTGTATGATAGCAGTTACTGAGCAAACATGTGAAATAGAGCAACACAGCAAATACCATGAGGTCCTCATCGTGGTGCAGAAAAGAGGGGGTTTTTCATTCATTCATTCCAGTCACAGAACACTACGGTCTCTTTCAGGGACTTCACAGAACCATTTTGAGTGACTCTGCATGCATATTGACCCAGAACTCAGAGAAACGGAAAGATGAGGAGGAAGAGGGAAGAGACCGAGCAGAAAACAAGGACTGGTTTTCAATATTTGGAGTAGCATGGGCACAAGTTTCTCTGGGCACAAGGTGAGAAGGCTGACAGCCATGCTCAGTGCTCAATGTCTTGTCCTACCTCTGCCACATGCTCCCCCTGTAGACATAGAGATCGCAAATGACTTAACCCCAGCATTGGAATCCCATCTCCCAAAGCCAGCCAGCACTTTAGATACACCAGCTATGCCCACCACATTAGGGTAAAACAGAACAGTAACTACCTCACAAGGTTCCATCGCATCAAGTCCAACAGTTACCCGGCCAGGAAAAGGTTCACCATTGACTGAAGCCAAATCGGTTTTACTCACACAGATAATTATGAAGTTACTAGTGCCGCTTACCTCATACACTGGGAGAAAAAAAAGTACATACATACAGTGAAACCAGAGCAACTGCTGTAAACATCAGCTGTCACCACTGCTCTGTCAGCATCCCAGTCACACGGATTCCTCACCAAAGTCCAACAGTGCCTTCCAGAAGGTTGTAAAACAGTGATGAGGTCTCATGTTTTCTCTGCACACCCTGCTGTAAACGCAGCGCAGCCACAAGCAGAGGCAGCTCATCCACTTGTGCTGGACACATGCCTTGACACCGCTAGAATAAATTGAAGTGAGGAGCATGCTGAGCTGCAAGGACTTTATATGACTGTAACAGCAAGCTAAAAACATTTCTGCATGGGGGCTCAACAGGACAGGTGAGTTCTTCCACACTATATAATAATACAACTCCTCTAGCAGCTCAAGCAGGAGCTTTGGAAGACACCAAAGAAACCCTACCATCTTACCCAGAGCCATGCAGCCCCAGGACAGATGTAGCAGCACAGGCACAAACCAGGCTCAGCTCAGGAACGTGGTACCACCACGTGTGCCTGGTGTGCCCAGAGCTGCGCTGGGCTGGTCCCGCAGCACGGCGTACCCTGGGTGATGGTGTCCTCTCTCCACCTGGGACTGTTACAGGGTAGCTACTGGCCGCTTTGGTGGCTGATGTGCTCAATTTCACCTTCCTGAATGACTTCCAAGGAAAACAGGAACTTTTCCACAGACGAGTGGAAAGAGGAAGGAGTGGAAAAAGGAACTTTTCCACAGACGAGTACCTTGACTGTGCACAAAGCAGACAAGCCCAAAATGGCGCATACATTTTCCTCTTTCCCACCTAGATTTCTACTGATTTCAGACAGTTTAGAATATACTATTTTATAAAAATATAAACCAAAGGATAAAGAACAATTTGGAATAATCTCGTTCTGATACTTGAAGACGCACTTCATTTATTTTGGATGTTTTAATCACACAGGGTGATATATCATGAGAAACTAGCATTTTCCTCATTAGCTACTAGCATTTAAAATTAGCATAGCAGAAGTCACTGAACACTTCCTCAGGTGAATTCATGTATGTAATGGAGTTGCCTCTGGCAACTCTCCCTCGCTCCTGGGCCTCCTGTGACTACGCTACCTAAAGTTTACATTTATCTTTCTCTGGTGATCATAGCTGCCAGGATTTTAAAACTTCAAACTAGAAAGCCTTGCAGCCTGCATTATACACAGTGTTAAGAGCCCAAACAAAGAGGCAAAAGCAGCAAGAGATTTATTGTAATACTGTTTTTTTCCAAGCTGTTATTGAGCAAAGCATTTAATCTAATGGATTACACTTAATGAAGAGTCAGGAACTTGTACTGCAAATAACAGATCAGATATAATTGGAATTTGTTCCACACCGCTAGCCTACATATATCAATAAAAACAATAACCACATTGGATTTTCGGCTTACTTCATTTGCATTTCTTAATTTAGTGTTTAACTAATTTAACAATAGTAATGATTTAATTCAAATTAAAATCTAAGGAAAATAAAACAATTTTAAAAAGCCATTAAAGATTTCATTAAGTTCCATCTAAATTAATATGAGTTTTCTTAATATTTTCAGTAAATGATTTTTTTCTCTCACCACTGAAACAAACATGAAGTTTCCTCTGTGCAGTCAAGCTTTAGACAAACCTTGTTAGATTTATTGGTATTATTTCAAGCAATTAATTAATATACGTTAGAGTTATTTAGAGGAAAAGCACAAAAAATGGCATGAAAATGGATGAAGCTGTTTTTAAAACACTGCATTCAACTTAGATAATTGTTCTTCCAGTCTTTTATGTGGAGCTCTTAGGTATACACTATTCATTAGATCACATTTCCCATACATTTGTGGTATTGCTCCAAAGCATCAGATGCGCATGAGTTACCCAAGCCATAACAGTTTTACAAGACATTTTCTGCATCCCCACACGTAGCAGTCACTTGCACGAGTGGCTACTCAGACAAGAGTTCATTTCAGAAATATGACAGTTATTAGAACTAAAAGGTTTCTGTAAGTCTCCAATCTTGCCTCCCATCCTCTAAATGACACAGAAAAGTTATCTGCATGCTAGAGGCATTAATATATAGATAGTGACTGTACACGTATATAAATAAAAACATATATATATAAAACTTTCTTGGGTTAACCAGTAGAACACAACACATTCTACCTCAGTCCTCAACATATTTTGCTTTTGCCATCTCCTGGAATTTGCAGCTGGTTTGGGGGTGTTGGATGTGCCACCAAGCCAGCCAGAAAGGATGTAGGGAGGAGGCAGATGCATGAAGTTAAACTGTGGCCTCTCTAAACTGGAACTGCTCACTCTACCAGTTTAATCCCTTGGTTAAAGTAAAAAACGGTTAAACGGTCAGGCCTGGCAGGAGCTATCTAGCTCATTTTCAAGCATATAACAAGGGTTGGAAATTAGGGTTATAGACCTGCACTGTCCCGGTTCTCATGATGCACCCTTATTCATGCAAATAGCAACGCTGAAATCAACAGGAATGCCCTTGCAGTGATTACACTTGCAAGTAACAGCCCAGATGACATTCAAAATTTGCATTGACCTGGATCACAGCTCATAGCAGCTACTGTTGGTGAAAGAATTTATGAATACCTTTTCAGTAATGAATAAAAAAAGGAAATTTAAAACACACAAATAAAAAATAAGCCACTAGGTCCTGAGTACTTCAATTTCTAAACACAGTCCCACCTTTTCAAATAGATACTCCAGCAATATTTTATTCTAATGTGTCACACTTAAAAACAATAGCTTCCGATGTTCACCTGCATTTCAGTGGGTACCAGGCTTTTATGTCCACAGACAAAATTAGGTATGAAATACAAAGCTTTGTATCGCTTTCTCTGCAGCACATGTGTTCAATTGCAGGTAAACTTCAGTCATTTAACTAGAAGTGCACTTAATTTGAAGAGATTACTCAAGCAGCTCTCCACTTGTACACTTGTATTATCAGTGTAATTAGAACTACTTCGAAACAACAAAAAGTTCATTTTTGACCAGAATAAACACAGACAAAAAAGATCAAGAGCACCCTGAGTGAAGAGAGTGAATGTTTTTTGAAAATATCCTTTAAAATCCCTCCAGCTCTGTGAACAGTGTCTACCTTCATTCCAGTGCTACTCATAGGGCTGCTACTACACAGGCTAATATACGACGTTATGTTCTGCTGTTTTGCATGTTTTAAGTTGGCCACTGAGAGGACTGAAATACTTTGCTGATTTGTAACAACACTGAGTGCCCTCCAGCTTTCTTGAGATGCATACATGGAAATTGCTATGTACAGATAAATATTGACATTTACCTGTTCGGTAATAGATACCAGCAACAGAGAGGGAAGGAACTGAGTGACCCAACCCTGGAAACACAGAGAAGACAGCCACAGATGTGCTGGAACAGAGCCCCCCTCAGAAGCCTTCCTTCAGCACATAGATACCTTTAGGGTCCAAAGCCCTCTACCAACAAAGCCCATATTTTAAATGTCACAAAAGTGATCTTAATATGTTGAAAACCAGACAGGAGAACACGTTGAAGAATGCTGCTATCAATGATGGAGTACACTGACTAAATAGATAAGTACACTGAAACTTTGGTTACCAACTTTAGGCTAAGGAAATGGAACATATGTCCAAGTCAGTTCATCTGTTGCCCAAAATAATACTGGCATTTGATACTAGTTCTATAACGAATATACATCATTTAGTATTGTTACCTTTGTTAATATTGTTGCTTTGCAAAACGAAAGGATTCAATATTATGTGTTTGTGCACACCAAACACCTTCCAGTGGAGTTTTTCACACAGCACTCAGCACATTGAAACTCCTATGCAGCCGTCCCTTCCACTTTGTGTTACTGCAAAAGTGGAAATACAAATGCACACAGATTTATGTTTTAGAAAGATGCTATCTGATTTCAACAAACAGCGGCTAATTGAACTTTCACCCACCAGAACTTCTGAAAACTTCTAAAAATGATGCATTTCAGAAGAATCATCCAAGACAGACACACAAGGAGGTGAAATACTAAGAGTTCTGCCACTCTAGTAACATTCAGATAAAGATTCACAAGTGCATTCATGTGCAATAGAGGTAGCCTCTAAAGAACTATTTCACTTTGAGACACTATCAAAAAGAAAACCATCACAAACCGCCCTTTGCTTGTATGTATATGCATACTTTGATTTCAATTTCAAATTTCCAGCTTTCAGAAATTTCTTGAATTTTCTTATTAAGCTTCAAATATTGCCAAATGGAAGACAAATACTTTAAAACCAAGAAAAGCGGTAGACAAGTGGCCATTTTCAAACTCATTCTCTACTTGAGTAGTAATTGATGTACAATGCTCAGCAGGAGTTTAGTTTTACTTTAAGTCTGTCTGATGCAGTACAATCACTGTAAGTGCAGTCGGAAAAAGACAATTTCAGATTCAAGCGAACTTTTTCTTTGTGTTCTTTCATCCATTCCCCAGATTTTCCAACTAGGAAAAGTATAGCACTAATGAGCTGAAGGCCACTGTAAGAGACTGTCAAGTCCAGCCTTTTGAACATCAAAGAGAAAAATGGTATCACTGTCCAGAAGCTGGGATCAGGAATTTCATGTCACCTACCATATCATTGGACTTCATTCTGTGGATGCTCTAATCTCACTTTTTCACACATCTGATTTTCTTTCTTCGGGTCAGTTGTGTCACTGATTCCAAATTCCAGCCTTCAAGTGCAAAGCTGAAAAATTTCTGTTCTTACTCACGTCAGAGAGAGACCTTTAGAAGTACATACTGCACTTGAAGCTTATTTTTCATGAACTACCCATCCTTTGCCACCCTTTACACTTGGCCTAAACTGATGTTGTGAAAGCCTGGCGGCTGAGACCTGCCAATTTACATGCACCATGCACACCTTTGCTAGCGCGTCAGTTGGACACACCACGTACAGGCTAAATAACATTATGACTTAAAGGTGGAAAAAAGAATACACGTTCTTGAAAACCACAGGCCAGAAATAAGAAAAAAAAGCTGCCCAAATAAATTCTTTCATGTCTGAAGAGAACTAAGGTTATACAAGTAGACTGCGAAATTCCCTTTTCCACAGATGTGTGAACTTGTGATTTGTTTTTACTTAAACAAGAAATGTGGAGGGTGGTTGGGTTTTTTTGAGACCATCTGAATGAGCACTGAGTCCTCTGGAAATCAAACCCTGGATGGAACTGAAGCTTAAGATACTTGTCTGAAAAACTTCAGCAATACTCTCTTTTAAACTAAGGCAAATCTGTCTTGCCTAATCTCATGCAACAAACACAAACACAGCTAAGATTCACTGTACGTGCAGGCAAATAGAGTAGGTAAGGAAAGAATGACTTATCTAGCAGAACCCCTGTTAACACTGAAACACCTCAAGTGTGGGCTGATGCAGCTGAAAGCACTGAGACACTTAGTGCTCAGAACTGATGCATAGCGTGAGATGTGCAGGAGAAACTGAATCACCTTAAACAGGAAAAAATGAACGACAGCTGGAGGAACTTGGGAATCTTGGGAGAGTTCACTAATAGGCCTGTCACATTTGAGCAACAAAAATGAAAATACAGAAAGACAGAGGAAGACAGACTTAAAATAATAAACATGCAACATTTGACTAAGTGTCAGCTAAGGTAAATGTAGTATTTTACAAGCAGAATGATCATCAAAACAGGGTATCATTTACAGCGATACCAGCAGTGGCTCTTGGTACAAATGATTAATACAAAGCAATGTACATTTAGCTGTGAATCAGATGAGATTCCTAGCGATGGCATCTCTTACAGATTCCCATGTGTCCAAGACAGAATGGACCACGCTGATCCTTTGAACTCACTCTTCTATAACACAAATTATGTCTTTGGACCAGAGCACCTGTTTTTAGAAAAAAATCCCCATCTTGTTCTTAAAACTGCCAGTGCTGAAGAATTCACTACACCATGGTCAATTGCTGCACTGTTCGATTTCAGTTTCTGTTAAAAATCCGCACCTTGCTTGTCATTTGAGGTTTGCCCACCTTCAAATTCCACTTACTGAACCATAGTGTTTCTGTATGTAAGGCTCAAGAGTCATATACTAACAAGTTTCGTATCCCCAAGAAGGTATTTACAGATGGCAATCATGTCGCGCCCTTGCTAATCTAAATGGATTTAAAACTGTAGACCAGTCTCAAAAAAAAAGTGATAAAAGGAGATTTATTAGATAACCCAACGGATCTCCAAGTCTCCAGCTTCTCAAGATCCACGAAGCTCTAAAAAAAACCACCAACTGACAGTTTGACTATTCTTCTGAGTACTGCTTGAACAGTACATCGACTCAAAGAGTCACAATCTTTCCTACCATCAGGGCACAGGAATTGAACCATTTACATGCTTCATCTTTTGCTGACCAAACATTAAAAGCGATTGTTCAAACAATAACATTTTATCATTGTGTCAGGAAAGAAAGACAGATAGCACCCCTTCCAATCTTTTTATTAACTCTTCAGATTTTCTGTCTTCGTTGTGTTTCCTGTATATGTATAACAATCGTAGAACAAAATAAAAACAGGACAATAGCCACTGCATGAAAAATTCTACAGCACGTAAGCAGCTTCCTTATAGCACATTAGGTCATTTCCTTCAGAGACATTTTATCTAACCCTTTTTAAAATTAGCTAAACTAATACTGTACTCTCCTGAGCCAAGTAACAATAAAAAGCCCTTTTTGTAAACTACTTGGTCAGGGAATTGGTCATGAGCTAACCAGCCTTTCACTCCAGACCACTGGCTTAAAACCAAGCCTTGCTTGATCATGCCTAGAAGGCTCTGCTACGTGATAAAAGTCTGATGCTCTGTGGGAAATCAGAGGGGATACAGTCCAGTTCTTGGCAAGGTATTGCCCGTCTCACACTGGCACTCTTATCAGCCAGATGTTTCATCAGAAAACACAAATATCCTCTGCAGCAGAATCACCAACTTATCTGGGAGGAAGATCCTGCCTTTGGTAAATTTGAAAGTACTTCTTGAGCCAGTGCTCCTCCCTCAAAAATACTGGCCTAAGATCTAATGGCAAGGGTGGTGTTTATGGTCTGTTTGTACCGCACACGAAGCAGCACACTCTGCCCCATCACTATTCATATATGTTCCCATCTGACCGTCACCACTATTCACTGATATTTTAAACAGAGGACTTCAACCTCCCTTCAAGGGCACTGTCCTCTAATTATTTTTAAACTGTTTTCACTCACTTGCTGAAACAAAAGTCCCCTAACAAAGCCATGACCCTCATGCTGCTGAAACACCATCAGCACTCGTAGCAGCAAACAGCAAGAGACAAGCACGAAGCCAACACAACATTTTAGTATTGATTTCTCTAAGAAATTTAAATCCCGCAGGGCATAAACATCAATTTAATCTGTATGCAACTACAAAATGGCCTCATTCGCAGTGTTCCTCATTTCAGCCGAAACACTGCTGCAACTGGCACAGAAAGACACTCGGCGGCGAAGGCCAAGGCGATGGATGGAACAAGTACCCCAGCGATCCTGTTAATTCGTAAGAGTTTTGGAGACTACAGTCACAGCAGCCAGTCAGTCAAAGACGACCACCAGCAGAAAAAACTGTCTCAGCCTGACGCAAAGCCATCCCCGGAGGGTCCCGAGGACCGGTGTCATCCAGCCTTGCCAAACCAGAGAGCCGCTTCATCCTCCGACGGATCAACAGTCTGCTGTGAAGCGACAGCCTCACACCTCGCCATCAGATTTCTGTGCCTCTGCATGACAACACGAATGATGAAACACAACAGCTCCATGTTACATCAATTCATATTTTCGGAGCTCCATCTGACTGCCTTCCCTGCGGACAAGGAGCCACGCATTATTACTACCTCCAATCTGCCGAAAAGGGCATCAGAAGGAAACATCACCTGAAGAAAAAGGAAATTTGGCACCTTGGAGCTTGCCCTCATGTAATTTTAGATTGAGTTTTTCAGAAAACGTAAGTTCCCCCTCTAACCACCAAGAAGTCAAGCCCAGCATGCTCTGACATTTCCCTTTTTATCCTAGCGCTGCAGGACTGCTGTTTTGTTTAAGAACGCATCCCGTTGTATACCCCATCAGCAAGGCGTACTTTCACACATTTGAAACACCGGTCACACATAGTAATTAATGAAAAAAATCAGCTCCTTCTTACAGCAGTGCAAAGCCACGGGCATGTCTGTGTCACCCCAGCCAGCACTTCAGCACCAAGTACAGTCGGCAGAATTCAGGGCAAGTGATGGATTTATGCACGTAAGAAACTGTAAATTACATAATAAACACAGACACAGGATTTTATGGACGAAGCTTGTGCTTGTAAAACTTGGCACCTGCTATCCATGACCCCCTGCTTATGACAGTTAGGTGGCAGAATCACATTCCTCAAGGCATAAGCGTGACACGCACAGCACATCGGGCAGCTGGCGCACTACGAACCCACAGACAGGCAGACCAACATGACGGCAGGAAGCCCTGTCCAAAGCTAACAGCTGCGACACGGACCCCACCCCAGGTAATCAGCCCACCTACAAGGCAGGATTTATTAATTGCTGCTGCAGTCCCACAAAAGTTTATTTAACACAACCCTAGCGCACACCTGACCCAGTATACATAGACCTAGTGCTCAGATTACCATTGACATGAAGGTTTCTACACTGTAGACCTGCACATGACTTAAATCTCTATTGCCTACATGTGTGATCAACACCAGCTTCCCAACCTGTGTGCTGTTTTCCTTCAGCACACATAACATACATCACAACAATATTTACTTCACCCATCAGTGGGCAAGGGGGTGGGTTTTGCTCCTAAGAATAATCAGTTTTGTGGGTCTTCACCAGGACAGCTTCACTAGGTCCAAGCAAGGACCATTGCAATGTTCTCCAGTCAGTGTCAAAATGAATTTTAGGATTGCTTGGTCAGGAATAGAAGCAAGTGATCATCAAGATTATTAAAGTATATACTGGCAGATCAGTCTGAACCATTGACAGCTTTATAGCTGCCGTGATCACCTGTGTCACTGAGCTGCAGACACTGTCATTTCTCTGTAAAGTTGCCATGCGTTTGACTTCAGAGTCCTCAAACCTCACAGCAAGCGTGTCTGTATGGCTAGCCTCTGAACCCTGGCTGAGAGTTCAGCTTTCAAAAGGGGATGGCTGCAAGCAGAAAAGGGAAGTGACAAAACAGAAGGCGTTTATGATACAATCAAAATCCAGGAAAATAAAGGCAGAACAGCAAATCTTCACCTTATCTACATGAATCTCTGAATCGGAGGATGTAAACAACAGGGGCAGACCAAACTTCGCTTGTTTGTTTCTAGATCACAACGCTCGACCCACCTCCTAAGCACATAAGCAAAACAGGATACAGGGTGTTACTGAATGATTTCCCCTGAAATCTGATCGAGAAAGATTACAGCAATTAGAACAGAGTGACACACACTTTTCAAACCCTTAAATCACGATTAACGCAAGGTTTAACTTTTCTCCTAAGGATCTCCTGGTGGCTGTGCCATTTTCAAAACAAGGCTGACACACACATCGCAGCCTCAAGGAAAAAAAATCATGAGACAGAATCCCCTGCCCTCTACCGGCACATGAGCTGCAGAACCCCTTGCACAAGCACAAACAGCTGTTTTCGGGGCGGGGGGGGGCGGTTCTAAACTATTATTTGTAATTTATATAAGAACTATAATGTGCTGGACACAGCAAACTGGCAACAAAACCTCAGCTATGAAACACTCCTTCAGCATCATCGCACTGCTTCCTGCAGAGCTAGCTAGACCGAGGATGCAAAATAGGGCTCCTAGCAAAATAATATATTCATTAACTGAAAAGTAAATTCTAAGGGATTATCTAATGTTTGCCATGTTCACAGTGCATAACCAAGAACTCCATATGACAGATTTTTATTCATTTATTTTTACAAAATTCTCTTCGACATACGCTGCTGCTTTTAAGATTACTGCATTTGGCCCAAGAATAGAGAGGCAGGTTCATGACTATGCCAAAATAATTTTCCAGCATCTTGGTGCCAGAGCTAGGGAAATTCTTAGCCAGGTTGCTGACTTATGTGCACCACTGAGATGGCACTACACGAACCTCAGCATACCATAGCAAAGCGTTTGTTGTGACTGACCACACCATTTCCTTTTCTGTTACAGATCAATTTAATTGGTGTCATCATGCAACTCTCCGGATCTTGTGAGCAGTTATTACTGTATTCTCCCATTGGTATAAACAACAACAACAACAAAAAGCCAAGATTTACACAGCTGTAACTATATTTTTGAATGTAAATCAGCTTGATTCCTGGAAAAATCAAAGTAAATTCCCCATGTAGACAAGGCCTAAAAGGAATTGAATAAGCGCAAGGTTTCTGACTGTGTATTTCATGCAAAAGATAAATAAGCCTTTAAATCACATTAAAAACATAAAAAGCAGCCTGAAAAACTGCAGCTATTAAACAAGAGAAAGTCTGGCAATACCAGAGCTATTCCCACAATGCTCATCCGTACCCTGAAACACATTCAGAACACACCCTGTTTTCAGAGCTGTCACACAACAAACGCAGATGTAAGCCTCCATCACTACACGAACAACAGAATACGACGTTTAAATAATACCACTACAGAAAAGTGGGAGATGCACACAGCCTACACTGCATACAGCAGTTCTTTTTTAAAGCGACTCATCATGTTGGTTACCAAATAGCTAAAAGACCCTTGGGATGCAACAAAACAAAAGCATATAAGGTTCCACGGAATCTACCGGAACACAGTGCAATCACACCCATCTCCTTGTCACTGTAGACATCTACAGCACTAAAAAAAAAAAGTAAAAAATTTTAAAGCTTATTAAGCCACATCCTCGAACTACTTAGCCTAAACATATTTACAGATAATTTCTACCCATTTGTTTCTGTGTCAGAGTTGTCAGGTATTTTGAATAGCTCTTCTTGCACTCTGGTGTTTGTCTAACTCCTGACATTTACAGAGTGCAAAAGTATCCTCTTCAGCCATGAGCTTTCTAGGCTATATAAGCCAAGCTTTTGGTGCAGCAAAACACAAAAGAATGAAGGATAAACAGGTATTTTAAAGACAATATATTTGAATCTCTGCCTGTCTCCATAAATAAGCTCCCCAAATAAATATGGTTTCAACTATACAAGAAAATATATAACAGGAAAACCTTCATAGCGTAAATTTATGAGGCGGTGTTGCCAAGCCTTGTGATTTGTTCCAGTATCTCTATATTTTCTCAACTTTCACTTCCTGAAGTTCTCTCTTCAAAATAAAGAACAACAGCAAAAAAAATTCTATCCTTCATGATTATGGATAAAAGCCTGGAGCCAAGCAATGGCTTGTAAACAAGGAGGTCAGGATTGGCTTGTAAAGAAGGCCAGGATGTAAATAAAAATAATACAGTTTTAAAAAACAAAATATTGGTTAAAAACCATCAAGATGAGTTAATTCAGTATTTTTTAAGATGCTACTGGCTGATACACCGACAGAAAACGCCAATAAAGCATCTTACCAACTTGCCTGTATTCTTTTTGTAGAATTGCACAGCTAGTAAAGATCTGATTCCACTTCCACAGGTAAAATACTGGCTGATTTTGTTGTTCCAATGTGCTAAAATCTATTCATATTACAAATACTAGGAGGAGGATCTCTTGCTTTCTGAATCACAAGACTAGGAAAGGGCTTCTGTTTCATTAACAGAAAACTGAGGTAAAGAGGTGAGTGACCAGCTTATGGCAGATCCAGGAACTGAACACAGCTGTCAGATTTTCTGAGTTACCATCTTCTGCTTTAGGCAAAGGGCTGGTCTTCTTTCCACTTAAGAAGTTATCAAAGCCCAAACTTGTATTTAACAACTGACAATGCAGCTCAGTAACAAGGAAACAGCAAGAATACTTGAAAAATAAGTCATCTTAAAGGTAAACCACTGGTCCTTCTAAATTTAATATCTGCAAAAACTTGCCCCAACGCATCATCAAAAATTCTTCCAGGAGGCTAATCTAGAATTCATACCAGTTTCCGTATCCATCAGGCAGGACAAGCATCACAATACCGGCGTTACTGTTGGGACCCCTATCTGTGCTTGTGCCATTGGTGCTGCGGCTTTTTCATCATACTTACTGACTTTATATCCCAGCTTTTCAGCATGAATCCTCTTGGCCATGAACTGCCCCTCAATCAGTGCTCGTATTTCCACCTCCTTTGGAAAGTCTGAAACCTGTATCAAAGCGGGAATGCATTACGTTAACAAGCACCTTACACAGTATACAACGCAAAGCTAGAGACTGGTTAAAAACACAGGACAGATTCATAGTTGATTATCCCTGTCTTCACTCTGAAGTCTGCTTTCAGCGAGGCCCAGTTCTTCACTCATATACACGACATGGACCTAAGACTCATGACAGAGAACGCAACCCATAACCTCACTGCTGTTGGCAAATCCATCAAACTTGAAATCAATGCATGATGGGAAAAGGTTCTAGTTCAGGTTGTAAACTCTTCTCTAGGCATTTCTCAGCACCGAAGGCTGCTTAAGAATCAGTATTCCAAAAACGTAACATTAAAGCAAGTAGATAAAATTCAGGTGCATTAAGCAATGTCATAAAAGTTTAAAACTGTTTCTGTCTGCACAAATGCACTATGTAATATTTTCATTAATTTATTTAGTTGCTACAGATAACATTCTCCTGTCCTTTCATCAACCAAAATATGAGCAAGGCAACAGAAGTACGAAAATACTGAACTTCAAACAAATACAAAGAATCTTTCAGAAAAAGTTGAGTTTTTCCATGCACTGCAACTTGTAGAACAGCTAGAAGTGATTATGCAGTCATTTAAACAGCAAACATTTAAAAGACTAGTGCTACACTGCAAACACAAGACAGCATCAATCTCTGTTCACCTAGGTGAGGTCTAATCGACTGGGAGTCTCTTGAGTTTCAGTACCACCCAGAAAGCCAGACATTCAAAGAACACCCTGTCCTCAAAAGAAAAAGAAGAAAAAAGATGCAAAGAACTTTTCTTTCCATAGCATAGTTTCTATTTTAATTCCAGTTGGACTTGAGCCTGTGTTTACTTACATACCACTACTTGGCTTGTAGATTACTTCAAGACATGCAGGACAGCAAAATGAGGTCTTTATGCCACATACACATTTAGAGCAAGATAAAAGACAAATATATTATAATCCAAAGTTTCAACACATCCTTATCTGTGTGTCTGAAACGTAGAAGATGGGGACTAAGTCACGTAAGTGTACTAAACTCTCAACAAGCTTAAAGTTAATCCTGTTTCAAAAATAGTGTTGGTTTCAGTAAATCCACATTTTCCAGTAAAGGAAATATTTCCTAAAAAAAATACCATATAAGTTCTAGTTCAGACTTTGCACTGTAGATACTCTCAAGCTACAGACCAAATGCTTCCTTATGAAAATCATCCCAGGGGCTTGTAGCGATAAATGAAACTTGAAAGCAAGCATCACAAAAAAGATAATGGCAAAGATTTCAAGCCTTGGCAGCATTCCTTCAAGGTTCTAGACATTAACTAGATTATTACTACCTTTTGGTTGTCTCTGTTGAATCTGTGAATCCCAACTGCTTCAGGAGTAATTTCCATTACATCAAAGTAGAAACCTGCATCAAGGAACATTAAGGAGTGTCATGTTTGCTCCTAGCCCAAAGTTGGAATCTTATTTCAGCACACAGCTAAAATGATAACGAATGTTTATCGTGTATTTGGAAAGACATTCGAGTCACCACAGAGCCTGTTTCTTAACCATTTTCAGTCTAGACATTTATCAGATTTAACTACTCTCAGTTTACAAAAATGTGGATCTTAAGCACGTCTGGCTCTAGGCATCCCAACAGTATAATAAACAACAAACCTACAAAGGAGCACACATCCACCAGAACACACACACATGCAAGTAACAGATAATACATAACACATCTTAGAAACAGTTTCAGTAGCCATATGCAAGGGTGCAAGAAAAAAAAAGAAACAGAAAAAATGGTAAGTTAGTGAGAAGAGTACAGGAATACTGAAACACTTGGTGTACTGGACTAGATTTCATGAGCTTATTAGAGAACATCAAATATTTCAAGTCATGAAGCAGAGCTGGTCTCTGAATAGTTTTGATGAGATCTGAAGAAATGCAGTAATGCTTTGTAGACAGCTAGACAAAAAATGTGAAAAAGATTCCTTTTGTGTTGATGGCAAGAAGGGTTGGTCAGAAAAGATATTCAAGAAAGCAAACAAAAAAAAAAGAAAATGAGGACAGAAAAACTGAACAGAATAGCTAAGAAACTAAGGAGAGTTTCTAAGGTTCAGACCTTCGAAACAAGAGTATGCTGTCCTAGCAGCCCTACGAATATTAGCCAAAAACCAAAACCAGTACTGTGCTTTAGAAACAGTCTTGTTGGTTAAACATTCTGAAAACCTGCCAGTACGCAACACTGGGGGTTACAGATGTGCAAGCCCTACCAGGGAATGTACATCCCAAAAATCCCTTTCCGACCCTGTTGCCACCTTGAATCTGGCAGACAAGGTCTGCAGGTAAACTTATATTATTAGCCTTCCCAAGTACCTCCCAGGCACAACAGGACCCTCACCTGGTCACCGCTCGCCCTTCCCTGTGCGTTACCCCTGCTCCTCTCACTCTCCCAACCACCTCTGCCCACCCCAAACCTCCACGGCCTCCAGCGGCATCTTCTCACACAACGGGGAACGCAAGGAACAAGTGATAAAGGGGAAGGTGCCTAACAAGTTACTTCTTTGCTTCCCTCAGGAATTCAGATTACCATTATTACTGTATTTTTACATGTATACTGTATCTTCAAGTAACCCAGAGGTTATCTGAGCATGCAGGTTAGTGAGGATGACTTTCACGAAAACATCCATTTTTGTAGAGGACGGAGATATCCAGGTGAATATGTCATAATTGACCAGGTGACCCACCTGGTGGACGAGGGAAAGGCTGTGGATGTCATCTGCTTGGACTTTAGTAAGGCCTTTGACACTGTTCCCCACAGTATCCTGGAGAAACCAGCTGCTCATGGTTTGGATGGGTTTACTCTCTGCTGGATAAAGACCTGGCTGAATGGTCGAGCGCAGAGAGTGGTGGTGAATGGAGTTAAATCCAGCTGGCGGCCAGTCATGAGTGGTGTCCCCCAGGGCTCAGTTTTGGGTCCGGTCTTTAACATCTTCATCAATGATCTGGATGAGGGGACTGCGTGGTCCCTCAGCAGGTTTGCAGGTGACATAAAGTTGGGCAGGAGTGTCGATCTGCTTGGGGGTAGGAAGGCTCTGCAGAGGTATCTGGACAGGCTAAATTGATGGGCTGAGGCCAACTGTATGAGGTTCAAGAAGGCCAAGGGCCGGGTCCTGCACTTGGGTCACAACAACCCCATGCAATGCTACAGGCTTGGGGAGGAGCGGTTGGAAAGCTGCCCGGCAGAACAGGGTCTTGGGTTGTTGGTGGACAGCTGGGTGAACATGAGCCAGCAGTGTGCCCAGGTGGCCAAGAAGGCCAATGGCATCCTGGCTTGGATCAGGAATAGTGTGGCCAGCAGGAGTAGGGAGGGGATCGTGCCCCTGTACTCAG
>Ga0065711_1000093_pt1 | contig 105116 bp, 53 predicted proteins | sample Hoacrofraction12_FD_59098 | JGI IMG/M metagenome (GOLD analysis project Ga0065711, IMG submission 59098) | Hoatzin crop microbial communities from Cojedes, Venezuela - Epithelial fraction 12 v2 (version 2) | ecosystem: Host-associated > Birds > Digestive system > Esophagus > Crop | place... | reverse complement strand
TTAAAAATCCCCCTTCACCATTATTGTTTAACATTAATGATTACCTAGGGACTAAACCCTCTGTTCCCAGACCTAATGTTCAGATGGGTAGGGCTGTACAAGGGACATAGCAGCATTGTTCGTGCTTTATTGATTAACTAATTCCATCACCGTGGTTACAATAATACCAACATCACCTACCAGGGCTGTCTGAAATTCATTGGCTAATATCTGTGAAGAGCTTTGTGGTACAAAAGCCAAGTCCTAAAGTTGCTCTTTGATGCTGACTTTGTCAAGATTCTTACTGTCTAAGACCGTAGTCAAATAAAGCTTGGAAACAAGCTGATCACTACCAGATAAGCCACAATATGATAGACTTCAGTTGAAAAAAAGCTTTAAGAAACAATTATGTTTGCAGATCTCTCTATACAGAATAATTGTACTTAATTGTACTGAATTACTGTTAAATATAATACACATATACAGACAGAATTGAATAAATATGTTTAACTTCAGTTGCTTTTGTCACAGGAAAGGACTTCGTTCATATAACGTTGAGAAAGATGGGTTTTCTTATTTTCCTCATTATTGAAAATGAGATTTAGTGTTGAAAATTAGATACACATTCAGATTTTTTCCTTCAATAGACAAAACTAGTACAAACATATGTATTCCCTTTATTTTCAATATAACTATTTTACTTCAGCTAAGAACATCTTTATTAAAGGTTCAATGATCAAAGATAAACTAATCTTTAACTACTGTTGATAAACAATTGCTTGGGGACTCCTGCTCATCTAATAAAGCCAATCTGCGTTTCCCACCACAAACTATGTTTATAGCATCTTCTATGCAATGCATCACCAGGCACTTTACATTGTAAGACTAATCAGCAGATAAAACACCAATGGAGCTTATAACACTGACATAAAATTCAACATCTAGTAAAGTCCAAATCAAAAAGATAAGTTTTCTGCATCAATTTGCAAACTAAGAGAAACATGCACTCCCTGCACTTGAGGATGGGAGAGAAGTCCAGTGGCACACAGTAATCCAAAGCTTATATTCAGTAAACTTGCATGCAAATCTTAGAAGTTACTTTAGGAGATTTCAAAGGGCTTAACATACACAGAATGAAAGTGTCAGATGCTAAACCTACAAAATGCACATTAGGTTTTCTAAGAACACAGGTTTTAAACTTTCATTAGAGCCGGGCCAGAAGCAATTCCAATTCTTTCAAAACTGTCTGACGATCTGATGATAAATATCTTTATTTTGGAAAGTAATAAGCAGCTGTTTCACTACAGAAGCAGTCAAATTATTTTATTGAACCACTGAGAAGGTAGAGGGGTGAAGGTAGTTTGGAAGGTGAACTAACTCAGCCAAAACCTGATGAGAAACAAAATTATTCAACATGTTAAGATGTTTTGGAAATAACAATCTAATCTAACAGTTTATTTCAGAAATACTTGTTGGAAACCCAGTACTCCCACCCTCACCTAGCAGGATTTGTGTATATAATTACACAAAGTCAAACCAATCATAGATATCAATGAAGTACAGAGAAAAAAATTAACTGTGTTAACTTAGAGTTGAAAGACACTCCAATACTTATCTCAGTATTAGTAAAAATACTTATCTGCAGGACTAGCACTCCTGCAATAGTGACTATCAACCAGATTATAAGGACAAAATTCAAAACTCATATAAATCAATCTTCATTGTACTTCAGGGAAGAAGCAGCTTTAAGAGGCTGAAAAAAATCAGCAATGAAATAAAAGTCAGGACTTGTGCAAGTCCAGAGTGTAGATGCAAAAGAATTTTATTCCACAGTGAGCTGAGAAAAGAAGGGACCTTTAGCTGAAATGTTTGTACTATACAACATTTTAAATCAAAGAGTAGCAAAAGATACACTTCATGTTGAAAAACAACAGCGTACAAGTTCTGCAATGTGGGATGAGGACATATCACAGGCATCATCACAGGACTTCATATAGAGAAAACACTATTAGGTGGGCATATTAACAAAACCAGCCTGAAGACTTTTCATACAAATTGTCACATGGAAATATTTCAACTTGCAAAATCAATTTAAAAGACTTCCCCTATAGGAAGAACTGATAAAGAATCAGAGAGTGAAAAGGGTTTTGACACAGTGTGGCTAATGAGGCCAAAGGATGGCCGAGCCTATTAGCAATGCTAGAGCGTGTAAAAATAAAGCAAGACCTTCTGAGATCTATGTACAATTCTATGCATTATAACTGGATTTGCAACTCAACAGTCCACATCTATTCAGTCATACACTCTGAATATGAAAACACGCTATAATTTTATTCTTCTAAATCATAACATATTAGCAGGTACCAGTTACGGCCCAGTGCAGTAAGAGTTTGTTATTGCTGCAGTCACTGTATTATACCTCTACAAAAGCATAAATAGGCATAGAGAACAGTCTGCCTTGACCATGCTTCCCTTTCCTCTGGTGGAAAGATGCGATACAATAACAAACAGCAGTCTGCAAGGAACAAGGGAGATAAACGTTTGAGCATTTGACTGGAAGACAGCAAATCAGACTATTCTGGGCAGCTGCTCCATAAGTACACTCAGAAACGAGAAACAAGAAAGTGTTAAAAAAAAGTATACCTTGATATGTGGCTCAAAATCCTTGCAAAATAATCCCCAATCCTCTTATATTTCCTAGATCTAATCCACACAAATCATGAAGACAATAACACAGAGGGAGTAACCTTGGATATGGCCAAATGACCTTGCAAGATATGGCAACGATATCCACACTGTTGCTTATGACCTTGCAAGGTCAAAAATGAAGCGCTTCAAGGTGCTCATACAGCTCCTCACCTATCTTAGACCATCGAAGCAGCAGACATAGCAACTGCAGTATCATCTGCAACAGACACGTATAATGTATACTGGGACAAATTCCCTCACAAAGAGCCAAAATAGGGCTGTGAATAATTATAGGGGAACAAGTAATTCTTACAGGGCGAGTGGCCTGCAAGTTAAACACTAGTAACAAAGAGCTAGATTGTGAGGCTTTGTGATGAAGAGTGACTGAAAATGCCTGCTCAGTGGATTGTAGTTTGAAAAGCTCTGCCTGAATTGGCCAGAAATTTACATGATGATCAAAGGTACAATAAGTTTAGCTGAACAACAGCAGAAATGCACTTCCATTTTTATACGCAGGACAGGAGATGGCACACTGCAGGCAAAAAGATGGAAAGTAGCCTGAGTGTTGCAAATGAAGGTTGAGACATCTGTCATTAGATCAAGAATTTAGCTGCACTTAAGATTTTTACTGATATGCAGGTGGTTCAGTCACTGTCATGTTAAGAAGACTCAGGATGTCAAGCAATGTGCACCCACAACGGTCTGACAGGACAGAAGTGTGATCATGACACTTGTTTACAAAGGATTTAGGGTCCAGAGGCAGCAGGCAGAAATTATGAACTGAAGATCCCAGTTACAGAACTGGAGTGTGAGAGGTCCTGGGAGTACTTCTGTTTCATCACTCTCTGTATTATCACTGCCACAAAAATCATTCTAATTGGTGCCCAAACAGCACAAACACAGATAGCTGTATATGCATGTACACGTGAATGCGAAGAGTTTAAAACAGAGCTGCTTGAACATCAGCCACTCCTGTCACACTCCTCTCTGCATTCAGGACTCACCTTGTTATGTTAGTAGGACATTTCTATTAATAGGCAGATATATCACACTCAAGAATTCACTGTACCTTTCATCAAACAAATAGCCAACAATTTTAATACCTGTAGGACAGCCTCAACCTTAAGTACCTCTTTGGTATTGTAGAGAGAAAATAAGAATCTATTGCTGACATAGAGCTGGATGCCTTTTACATATTCCAGACCTTAAGTTCACGGTCTAATTAATTAAGCACTGAACTTTCCAATAAAGCTGGTGTTCAACTGTGTTAGGTTAGCTAGTAATAGTAGTCACTGAGCCCACCTGTGCTCAATAATCTGAACTCCAGCAGAAGACAGAACAGACATATGCAACCACATGGCAAGAATGTAATGGAAGGCATTAATGGCACAGAGGATGCCAAGAGATTAACAGATTGTCAAAAACTTAGTGTCCTTGAACAGCTTTCAATTAGAAGGCCTTAGACAAGTTTACAAGTGCAAATAGTAAATCATTACATATCTGAGTAGCATAAGCAACTAAATGCACTTGCTTCCTGGCTTAATTACGATCTAGTCAGAGAATTACATTTTTATATATCAAAAAAGTCTATAATCATTATCCGGAAGTACACTGTCAAATGGGAGATGGCAGCCAACAGCTCTATACATAATTCAAATAGTAAACTGGGATTACTCACTGCTACACATCCTCCTGGGCCTGAAACATTAGCTCCAACAGTCATCAAAACAGCAATGCAACAATACAAGTTGATGAACTCACAAAGCAAAATCATCTCATGACTGCGAACAGACATTTACTAATCACAAAACATAAAGAAATGAAAACTCAGGACAGTGTTAAGTCTAAAATTTGTAGGAAACATAGATGTGGGAGAGGAAGCATCTCCAACAATTCTCTCACAGAAGAAAAATGTCCGGACAAAGGTTTCTTCTCATTTCAGCAGCTACCTTGTTCCCAATATTTGGCACACTGAGCAGACGACGAGGAACAGACACTCAGCCCTAGGTCAGTACTGGAGAATTCAGCAGTTGCAGAAAAACCACCTTCTCTGCAAAAAACAGTTATCTCTGTTTGCAAACCTCAAAAATTTTTGACAGGGTAAAAATGTCTTTCCAATGTAGACAGATGAGCTCAGACCTAAGACTATCAAACATAACATTACTCTGATGAAGACAGCAGAATAGAAAAAGTGAGATTAGGTTCTGATTTCAGTCACAGGAGTAAAATCAGAACAACTCCACTGACGCACTCTCCATACAGTTAATGTTTGGTCCTTTGAGTCCAGAAGTATAACCTGACCACAGAGTCTCCATCGTCTTTCTGAAAATTATAGTCATCAGTCTCTTTAAATGAGCCAATGCTGACTAAAGCATGGGGCCAAAGCGGTCTGACAGTGGTTACATCAGATTTTCTGATGGAACCTGATGGAAACATGATGCACCTAATGGAAAGTCCTCCACCTGCATGCATCATTCATATAAACAGCAACATGCTGTACAAAGCATTTGAGTTTTCAAAATTCCTTAGGAATATGAGAAAGAATACTAGAAAGCTGTAAAAGAACACATGGAAAACAAAGTGTACTCTTAATGGCAGAACAGAAGCAACATTTAAAGCAATCAACAGTGAGCAGTTACAAAAATAACCAAAAAAGCTGGAGAGGAATACAAACTAAAGCCTTCAGTGCAACATGAGCTGCCTCTCAGCTGGATTAGCTGACTATACAGAAGAGGAATCAACTTCCAAATTACTATGCAATTATTTCACCAGGTTCTTCCTTAGAAAATATAATTATACTCTTGCAAATACTGAAGGGACATCTTAAAAAATCTGAACTGTGGTGTTTCAAGAGACATTTCATAGTCAGGAAAATCAACAGGCAATTCTATCTTCATCTGAGATCAGAAAGATATTTACAGGCAGGGTAAAGAAAAAAGAGAAAAGCAAAAAAAGAAAAAGAAGCATCTCATATTAGCAAAACCCCAATTCAACCAACATTTCATTTTACGAGCATCGAGTTTAATTTTATGATAGGCTGAAGAAAGTTTACAACAAGTTACTATACGAAATTTATGAAGAAAACAAGGCTGGTTCAGTGAGGAGATGGAAATTTGGAAGGTTGGCTAACAGTTATATCATGAACACCTAAATTCTTTCGTGCCCTTCAGCTGCATTTGCCAGCAATAAAAATTATCTCATTCCAGATTTGAAGCATGACATCCTGGAGAGTTTGGTCTGTCCCTCCAAGAATTTAGATTCTGCTAACTGTATCATGTATGCAACATTAGGCAAAACACAGGAGGAAAAAAAATGTAGACTTCAGGTAGTTCACAACTCCTTTAGCTTCAGATACTTCCAAGCAGAAGCAATGCAAATAAAAAAAAAAGTCTCCTGTAGATTTTTAGGATCATATTTTTAATGTCATGTCTTTCACTCTTTCTATGACTTCAGGCAAATGTCAATACATTCCTGTGAAATCCACTTAAAAATCCATGCTTTGCACCCAAAACCTAAGAGAGATCAGGGAAAGTGATCTTCAAAAAATATATAATAATTTAAAAATTAAGCTCCCTCTGTATAACTCTTTATAAAAGAAAACAGACTGAAAAATGAATTTCTGAGATTTCCTTTAAAAAGTGTTAAAATTAAGGTATTTCATTACTTCAATCTTTGCTACTTCACAGGCTTTCTGCGCTGTTTGTCTTTGCTGCCTTGGGGAACAGTAACTATGACTATACAGTGCAAAGTAAGTAGCATTAGCCATAAGGTCAGATGAAACACCTAAAACTTTCTGACTCCTTTCAGGGTTATGAAAATGTATGCTGACTTTCCCCCTCCTCTGCCTTAGTAAGATGAGTAAATTGTGCCTGAGGCCAGCTGACTTCCAAGCAGCTTAACTAAGAGGCCTTAGTACAAGTGCGATTACCCATTGGCTTCTTCTGGATGACCACTTAGAGTTCTGTAGGTATCAAACATGCCTTAAAAACGTACACATATTTTTTTCTTCCAATAAACTTGCCTTTAAGGTAACATCGCAGCAGTGCAGGTGCAAATTTGCCAGACCACATCACATTGTTCAGGAAAAACCGACCTTTTGTACTTTTTCAAACTTCCCCAATATCCTCCAATAAGAATAAAAAAAAGAAAAAGCTGTCTTCCCTTCCCCAGCTAGCACTGTGGATCTATGTAATAATGAATGCTGACTGTCTTTTTTAAAAATTGAGTATGGAGAAAAGCAAAAAGTTTCAATAAAATCTCTCGCTGCACAGGCTGATAAAAAACTAATATTATAAAGAAACAATAGGAGTTGATCAAAATACTACTAATTTGGTCTAAATGCTTAGGATTTATAGCTGTGCACACATTGATTTATAAAAGTGGTTTTGGCAAACATTCATAATGCTATAACAGAAAAACAGTGCTATTGTCTTCTCCTACAACTTTATGTCACACTGCAGTGAATATCTGCATGGTGGAAGCCCACATCCCTACCTGTTTTACTGACATAAAAGACAGAAGAGATGTTTACGATATTATCTCATACATAATTGTTACAAATCTAGGGATGCATGGGGACAATAGATTAATATATACTTGCAAGTCCCATCATAGGGTTACCGTATCTACAGGCACCTAATAACATTACCCGCCCTAATAACATTGCTCGCCCTCTTTGGATATTGTACATTATCATCCCAGGCACGAAAACAAATACGTGACAACAGTCCACAGCATACACCTAATGCTGTATATAAACCAGTATCTATCATTTTACAGATTCGCTATTTTACTTTAAATTAAGTGTTTGTTTCAATGATACTACTGTTTGTCCTAGGGAGGGAACTTACAGCATTTTTAGGAGGTTACCAGAACTAAAAATTAAGTATTAGGGTTTTACAGGCAATTAGCATAAAGTCCTTTTCCAATAAAACTAAAAATGCCCTTTAAGTAAAGAAGAAAACATACTTTATTATGTTAATTCTTACAGCTTCATAAAATAATATTAAAATCAAAGCAGCAAAAGTGTAAATTCAGACTAATACTGATAGAACTAGGAAAGGACAGTTGTTTTTGGCAAGTCTGGGAAAGCAAGCAAGGCTCGCAAATCCTAAAAGCTTTTAACAGAATGACATTGCATACATACGAAGTGAGGTTTGACAAGGCAGACTAGAAAACAATCAGCAGCTTGTCTCAGCCTTTCTAGGCTGGATGAATTCAAACAGAAAACAGCACGATAGGATTCTACCCATGTACATATTTTTCACTTCAAGGTCCTACCAAGCCCTTTCTGACAAACTGTGAATTCTAGGTTATGGCTCTTTCCGCATAACAAGACTCCTAGGTAAAAGCAGAGCTTGCCTTTTACTACATTCAATTCAAACTTCTGTAATGAAACTATAATAGAATCAGGCCAAAAGCTCAGTCCATTTAATCATTTTTAAGTCACACTTGCTGGAACCAAATGCAGATAAATCACAGAATATCCCCCAGCTCAGTGGTTTGGCCACACTGTGCTCCAGAAGTACAAGAAGAAGATGAGTAACAATGTTTAGACTAGCAGCTGTGCAGCATGCTCCCTGAAGACTTTGATTTCATGCAGACACTCTGATATTTTACAAACACGTGCCAGGCTCATTGCGCAACACTCCTTCCTCTCCTGCGCCCCATCGCACCAACCATTCCCATCTGGCTCATGTAACTAAAATGGTGTCAAAGCCTAAAGTCCATTCCAGACTAACAAAAATAAAAGCATTTTATTTGGAATATCCAAAATAAGCAGCACCGTTAAACACTTTTATAAAATACATACCTGAAGAAATTAAAAGAAAGCAATACTTTAATTATACTGTCTCCTTTATACGTTTCTCCGCTCATTGCAGTTTCACTCTATGCATAGTTTATGCCTAAGTTTGTACCTGCTAGACAGCACCTACATCTCAGCTTTGTCAGAAAATTTCCCTTTAAGGGAGCGTTTCCCCGTGGAGACCTTCCAATAAAAGAAAACTCTTGGAAGCACCTGTCAGACCTCACCCTCACACGGCTCCAACTTCCCTGAGCACGCAAGTTTTTATCGCTAATCTCTCCTTTGAAGTTTCCCAGGTGTCCAGATAGATCTGATCTTTCATTCCAAAATGCACTCTAATCTCTCCTTATCCAGAAGATGGTCTTACTATTTTTTTCTAATAAAATAATCATTGCTTTCCTCCCTTAGAGATGCAAATGTCTCTGTAAGACACATTGCCAGAACTGAGTGGTTACTGAGCAACTCTTCTTGCTTTCACAAAGGAAGGAAACCTCTCCCTGCTTTCCTTCTATGACTTACTGATGTGCTCCTGTATGAATCATTACATTAGATATAAACATCTACCAGGTACATAAACATGTGTAACTCCTGATTTAACTCTGGACAAACATGAACCTAATAAAACTCTGGGGTTATAAAGGCTTGTGACGACTTTAAAAAAAAAAATACTTCTACATTACATCTTTCTTCTCATATTTAGAATCATGCTGATGTTAGGCCCACATGGTCAACAAAGTGTCCTCCCACATCGTACCTTGTATTCCCCATTGCCTTTCTCAAATTTTGGGAACAGCACTAAAATATCTCTCAGCTGTTTCAGAAGTCGTGCTCTTGCTCCTTCTGAACAAAACACACTTTTGATGTGTGCAAAAACACAACACATTTTTGACCCTGCAAATTCATCACATCTTTCAGACACTTCTTGAAGTGCTTTCAGGGACAGAACACAAGACATTTCAGTGCAGATATCTCATGGGTATGGATGTTAAACTACCTGTATGGGCAATGTTGACCTGATGGGGAGTAAGGTGTGCAAAGCATGATACTTGCTCCACTCTACTTCTGATTTGTATCAGATCAGTCCTTTCCCTGTAGCTTGGGAAATAGGACTCAATGCTCATTCAGTATCCAGGAAAACATTTCTGTAGTTGAATAGACAAAAGGCAGTTGGAGCCATTCAGAGCTCAGATCAGCACAAGTAACAATAGGTATTAAATCCTTTTCTATTGTCCTTGTGTGTAAGCACAACTTTTGCCATGCTGTCAACAAATTCCCACGTCATATGTACTCTCCTCAAGGTGAGTGAATGGATGTCTCCTCCTTGCAGCAAACCATTTCAATAGCCTGCAAGTTTTAATGCAGCCACACGGTTCTTGTGTATGTCCTGTCATTCGGTAAGACTATAACATTTATTTGACACACTACACAATAAAATAAGATAACCCACCCCTTGCCTGCAGGAATGCACCTACACAAACCTTTGGTAACTTGCTCTTGACTTTGTCCTCTGTATGCTATATGCGCATAGAGGAAACAAAGTTTCCCGTTTGCTCCGTTTACTGCCTAAACACACATAAAGTCTGCTAAAGCACTCCAATGAAAAGATCTAAATAAGTTGAATCACACAAGTCTATGATCACAGACTATATTTTTCCACATTGTTCGTTCTTTAGCCAGTATGCAGAATACTAATGTTCAAAAACAAGCACCGGTTTAGTATTCTGTGCCTCCAAACAAGAGGAGGAACTAAAGAAGTAAGTACCCTCTCCCCACATCCCCATCTTGCTAACTGCATGCTGTTATCTTGATAACTGCATGCTGTTAAAAATATTCTTAAACGTTAACTTTTATCTAGTATCCAATCACGGTGTTTCTTCAAGCTTTACAGACATTCACGGATTTACACCAGCAGGGTGAACAAGAAATATTGCAACTCAACTTACAGATAGGGAACTGGGGACAAAAAGAAAGATGAGCTAATGAAATGACCACTATTTTTGAGCATCCTATTTGAGGTAACTTTGCTTTCTCACTAATGCTGACTCTAGTCATTCAGCTGTTGAAAGCAGATCTTAATATTTCTCCTCGGACACGTGAAGAAGTTCTGTTAAAGCCACACAGGATGACTCCTTCATAGGCCCAGACAGACACTAGCTCTCAAGGCAGCTCTCTTGGCCACCATACGATCCTTTATCTCTTTTACAGGCATCCATAATTTTTTTTCATCTTCTCAATTCTGCTACATATGGTAGGACACATCATCCTTATGAAGCTCCTTGAAAAAGCAGCATCTTTTTTTTTTTTTCTTAGCTGTGATTTGTCCTAAGCATATGTCATCTGTGCATCCTTGAGACAAAACCCTGTAGCTAGTGAACGCTTGGCAAACTTTTAAGTAAAGGAAAGCAGGTCATAAAATAATAGGCTATGTCAACTACAGATCCTGAAATCAGCCCTCCCTAAATTACACATGCTAAGACATTATATGTTAATTTTGCTGTTGCATATCGATGTGATGCACAAACAGAAACCACAGATCTAGAAGACAAGCCATCACCATCACTACTAGTTTTTTGTTCTGCTGTAGATTTGGACAGGCATAAGAATCAACTCCAATGCCTTTCACAACACAGCAAACACCCAAGACTTCCACCACTGACCTAGAAGACCTGGCACTTCTTACTTGTTGGCTACAGAGGGGCTTCTCTGTAAAAGCACAAGTAATTTGACTCACTGAGAATACAGAAGGGTAAAAAAAAGAGAATGCCCCTAACACTGAAAGTTAAAGACACGCTTTCAGGATGCAAGTGCACCCTGGTTAACACTTCTTAATGCTATCTCAAGGTTTTTATTTTCTATGCATTTTAAAAAATTAGAAGAGCTAAAGTAAATTACAAAAACCTGGAAAGGAAATCCTATTCATCCACTTTATGACATGGAGCGTAATGCTCTGCCAACATGTCTCTCCACAGAGACCTCAAGGGGTGACGTTCCCCCTCCCCGACCATTCAATCCCTCACATACCCTGCGAGGCTGCCAACAAGCACACTAATTACTGCCAATGACAATAACACCTTCTGTGTTGTGAAATGGATACCTGGCACTGGATTATCCAGCTAATTTTACAGAGGCGAACAGTTGTCAAATGATAACGGTTTCTGGCCAGTACAGAAAAAGCTTCTGTGGGAAACTCTAGAAAAATGTATCATAAGACAGCAACAAAGAAGGAGAGAGAATAACATAAGATGTGACAGCTTCTTGTCACAGTGTTATGTTTTATTTTCTCATTTTCTCTTTTAAATATGTAGCACCACCAAAAAGCCAATAACTCTAATCATTTTGCTCTGCTACTTCCTGGGGCTCACAGGAACATAACTGGTTGTGCTGTCACATCAGCTGAAAGCAGAGGTGCTGGAAGGAGCAGTCTTGAGACCCTCCCACACCCTTGCCAGTCTCTACTTGTTTTGCTGATGCCAGTCCTCAAAATGAAACGGGAAGGGATGGGAGAACAATGGCTCAGAAAAGGAACTGGAAGATCCATGAGGATTTTAGGAATAACTATGGTCCCTCTCCATGTTTTTTTCCCTTAATATATTTAAGTATTTTATTTGGCATGGGACCACAAGAACCAAGGAACAGAGCGGGGCATATGTCTGTAATGTGAAAAGTGCTGTATTTTACCACCAGACTGAAAAAATTCAGTCCTTTTCCATTTTTTTTTTTATTTTAAAAGAAAACTGTTCAATTTTTTAATTTATCAAAATACCCTGCACATGAGCAAAGTTCATCCTCATTAATGCTGCTTAAGTGTACATGTCCTTGACATTTTGCCATATCTATGCAGTAATATTCATTTGTTTATTAAAGTCTTGATACCATTTTTCAAATACTTGAGCCAGTTCTGTTCAGATTCACAAGAAAGCCCTTTTCAGCATTATCATCCAAGATGATTCACTTACAACCCTGTCTCGTCTTCCGTTAAAATCATTCAGTTCTGCCAAAATGAAACAAGCAAATAAAATCCCTCTAGAACACCATCGAAGCTATTAGCCTGCATAATAGAAATGTTTTAATGAGAACACCTCCATTTTTCTTCTGAAAGAGTTGATAACAAAATCCCACATACAGTTACTATAGCATTTAGGAGATTTACAAGTTGTTCTCGGAAGCATCTTTTATGCTTGTTTCAGTTTTCACCTACAGGCAACCTCTCTTGGGAATTCTGAAATGAAATTTGCATTTGGTAAGCCTTCTGCTCAGAAATCTTTATTAAGGAGGTTACAGGTTAACCAAAAGGTTAAGTGGAGCTGCTGACAATTGTAAAACACTGCAGCATTTATAGAAAGAACTGTAAAAAAACAATGTGTAAATAAAGATTTTATTACAGACTACAGAGTAATCTAGTCTTTGTACCTGTGATCTGTAGCTCTGCTAACCAAGGATTATGGTATCATATCCTAGCCTTTTACCACCTATATCAATGGTACAACATCCTCAACAAGATGTGAAGTGGTTTAGAGCTTTATTCTGTGGAATACTACAGCATGATGTGCACAATCAGCCGCTGGAGGACTAGAAAGAAGTCTAAAAAGAAAATATATTTCAATATGCAGAGGGCAAAATGGTACTGGGAAAAATTGTAGACTCATTCATATTCCCTCATGGGGTAAGATACATCCTTTACATCATTTCTAATTTTTTTGCATATTCTACAGCCTGTAACAAAACACTATCTGCCTGTCAAAATTATGTTGTTGATAACTACCTAGAATGATAGCAACTAAAACGTGCATTATTTGAAGCTGGTACCGGTTTGGCTCTGTATTGTAATACACACACTGAATATCTTTATTGCGATGATTTAAAGTGATAGCAACTGACAGAGCAACTGGTGTAGCAAATACTCTTTCATTGCAACTGTTGATACTAAACTGGGAACATGTAAATCATCTGGAAAAAATGTACACACAAGGACATTTCAGGGGATCTAGTCCAAGCACAAGTTTTGGCTGATGTAAATGAACTTATTCAAATCTCCGTTTTAATTCCAAGAAATAATGTAGAAACAAAAGAAAAGAGGAAAAAGCGCTGTCCTGTGTTTCAGCAATGATCAAACCAGACTATAGGAGTGAAAGATTGGATAAACTTCTGCTCTTTTATATTCAGCCCAGGAGGATATTCACGGCAGTGCACCCTTTTCTAGCTAACTATCATCTAAATAGTTGACTGAGACACTGTTCCAGTCCAATACTGTGATAATTTTTAAACTCTGGAGAACAATAAAGTCTATTACCTTATCTGTATGATCACTTCTATATTTCTTCCACTCTGGGGAGAAAAATTCTATTTATGGGAGTTATTTTTTCAGGGTTTTTTTGGGTTTGGGCTTTTTTTTAGGGGGGAGGTGTGTTTTTGGGTTTTTATGGGAAGGGATGGAGGAGCAATGAAAAATATTTTAATTTGTTTATCAGTTAGATCTTATTTTACTGTTAAATGAATTAATACTGCCAAGATTTTACAGTTGATTTTTGTAAAGCTGCTTGAACTATAACTCTGAATATTCCCAAAGCATGTAAGCCTCACTCATTACATGCAATTAGAAAACCACAAATACTGAGAATGTGGAGTATGGCTATTCAGAAATGTCAATGTATACTTCAACCAGTCCCTCTGAAAATTACAACCCTGTACCAGTACCAGTATCCTGTATAGATAGGAACAACATAGGGAATCTGACATACCCATTTTAGTAACTCTGTACAGATCCTTGTGATGCAGTTATTTATAAATATTAACTAGAGAAACAACAAAGTTGACAGAATGTATTTCTATTTAAACACTGAGGTCAGATTCTGAAACCTCACATCTGGCTTCTGTAGATTTACGATGTTTAAATGTTTTGATGCAACAGCAGCAGCTCTTCTTGGTGTTAACCTTCTCAGTGTGTTTAAATACTGAGGTAACTACGTGAAAGCCCATGTTCTACAGATATCTCACTAAATCCAAGCAGATGCCAGCACTTCCTGGAGGAATCAAAACCCAAAAACCCTAGACTATCTTTGTTCAGCTGCTTAAATACAGAATTGGCACTGTAGCCTTAGGTGTTCCTGTTTGAAAATTCAGAAGAGAGGAACCTGGACTCTACAACTCCATCCCTCTGAGTTCAGCCTCCTTTTGCCACTGGCAACTGAGTCATGAACCCCCTTCCATAAAGTGATTAAGCTTTGTCTTAAAACTAACGAAGCTATTTTGTCCCCCTGCTGAACAGGTTGCTCACAATTTCTCCACTTTGATAGCTGAACAACTTCTTTCCAGCTTAAACTCACTTGTAGCCAGTTTATCTCCGTTTGCTCCTATGCCAGTATTACCCTCCAGCTTCAGCAGCTGCTCTTGCTGTTTACCTGCCTCACGTATTTACAAAGAGCAATAATATCCCCTCTCTCAGCTTACTTTTGCTAGTTTAACAAGTCAAAATTTTTTATCCTTCTCTCAATAAGTAAGCTCTCCCTGTTGTTTTCCAGTTCCAGTCTGTGTTCCTCCTTCTTAAACACCAGCGACCACAATGGTACACTGATTTCAAGACCAGGTTTCTCTAGTGTCTTTCACATCATGACTGTGTCCCTGTTTTTACTAGACTATTTCATACCATACCTCCTAAGACTGTGTTTGCCTTAGCCATTGCTTCATCACCTTGCTCAGTCTCAGTCATTATGTGATTTAATAATCCCAAATCTTTTTCCTCTGTCATTTCCAGATGATGAACCTACATGATACAGCAGAATTTTTTATTAACGTAACATGTATTACCTTATAACTGCCCAGCAAATATAATTATGCTTCTGTTACTCAATCTTCAATGTTATCCATTATTGTTATGGATAGCAAAAGCCCCCAACTTTTGTCTACAAATTCCATCAGTTTCATCTAACTCTCACACCAAAGCCACCAGTGGAAACAACAAAGAAAATCAAACCCAGAGCCAAAGTTTGAGAACCATGACCTTTCTCTAGCCCTCTACTTGTTGTAGGCACCTCATCACCTCCACAACCTTGGCCAGTCATCATACAGTTTTCTACAGATCTCCACCTCCTTCAGCTAATGTAAATTTCCTACATAATATTGCATCATGTGCTTTAACAAAATGTACTTAAGATCTAATGTTTTTCCCTTCCAACAGGAAGCCAAGCCTATTATTGAAGAAAGGTGTTACGTAATAGCTGAAACAATGTCTTTGGCAAAGTCATGGTTGCATTTTATTCTAGTTCTCCATTAACCCCCATGCCTTTATTCTTTATTTCCTTTCTTGCTCAAAAAATCCGCATATTGTTCAGAACAGATTAACAAGTTTGTAGTGGGCCCAATCACTTTGTCTTCCTCTTTTGACTGGTCATCTCCGATTTGAAAGATTTATCACCAACCTTTGCTATAAGAGAAGTCACTTCATATTATCAGGTCTTTTTGAATTCTGGAAAGGAGATTATGTTGGCTCCCGTGACTTCAGGGCATTTATGTAAGGACTTTCGAGCTTGGCTTCTAGCTTCATTATGATAATATTCCTTTCCATATACTAATTCCTGGGAGGGACCCTGTCTCTGCCCTACCTTCTCAGTGAAGAGAAGCATACTTTCAGAGAAGCATATTTCCATGATGTAGTCCATATTAATGACTGCAATGACGCTATGCATGTGCACACTGAGAATGGGTTACTTTGAAAGTGATGTGGAAATCAGTGGGGTTTCTCACAGAAGAGAAATTACCTCATATGAATAGAGATGGCACAAAAGCTTTTAAGACTTACTCTGAGAAAGAAACCAACTGAAGAGCCTCTGTGGGATTAACCTGGAAGGAAAAAATTCAGTGTCTGGGGGAAAAAAAAAATGCAGAAGTGTAATTTCCTCCACAACTCTGAGACAAGTGCAAGCAGAAATGGGAAGCCTTCTGCAAGATTATTTGAAGGAAGTGTCAGGACAAGAGACACTTAACTAAATCAAAGCCTGCACCTCTCAGAGATACATAATAGCACAGGGCAACTGTCAGACTACATTGCTCAGGGAAAAAAAGCAGTATCTCCAATGCTGCCCTGCTTTGCCTTCTTGTGCTTACCCATTTTTCTCCTGGAAGAGAGGAGAACAGAGAGAGTGACAGTAGCCGAGGACAGACAACATCTTGCTGGGTCAGAAATACAACACTAATCTATACTCAGCTGAGAATATGAAACTAATCTATACCAGGAGGAGAGCTGCCAACTTGGGCAGCTAAAACTGACAGTTTGAGATAGCTTCCGAATGTGTGAACTGGGTTAAGAACCACATTTATAGTCAAAGGTGTGATCAGCCATTGCTGGGAAAGGAAGGCTGAAATAAGAAACAGGAAACACCAACCCATTATGGCAAGAAAAAGCTGTGTAAGATGCAAGAGGGCTCTGAGCTACTGCTACCTGAGTAGGATTGCAAAGCCTGGCAATGGCAGTAAGGACTGAGAGTGAGAAGAAAAAAGTGAAGTAACAAACGCAGAAAGTTAGGAAGCTGCTCCAACTAAATAAGGCAATATTGCCACATCTAGCCATGCTGTTATGAGATGAAGCCTGTCTGGAACAGAACAGGGGTAGTCACATGAAACAAATTCCTGAAGAGGGTTTATTATCCTGGCCTTGATCAATAAGTAGCCGTTCCCAGGGACAATCATGTCCGTATTATAGGAAATCCAAAGTACTTTTCCCAATTTGCTGTCAGAGTTTCATGTTTCAAAGGCATACAAAAGAATAATTGCATCTGCATTCCAACCTACCATCCCAGCACACAGCAAATAGTGATGCCACAGTCCAGCACAGATCTCTTTCCAAAGCATTGCTGGCCAGATGAGAAAATTGACTCTAAACTGAATCAAGCTGCTTTATCTCTCTCCCACTTCAAATCCGTCTTCAAGATTCACCTCTACTTTGAAGCTGGAAAAAAAACTCCAGCTAAGTAGTAGCTGTGGATAGCTGATTAAAAAAATCAGTTTCTGCAAACAATCATGCAATAAATAGCCACTGTAACAGTGCAGTTCTGGTTTGCACTAGTCTCTGTTTTTCCCTTCTGTTCCTTTGTCACACTTGCACTTCACATTAGACTGTTACCCCTTTAGAACAGGGACTTCTATGTGACACAATGATCTGAACAGTGACCATACTAAAATAATACATAATAATACGTGCTCAGGGCATCAACCAGGTACTTGTTTAACATAAAGGTGTCATGAAGAGATTCTGCAATATTTCTTACTACACCACAGTTTGTCTCAATACTTCTTTTAATTCCCTTAACAGTACACTAGGTTTATAGTGTTGTAAAGGAAAAACCATCTCAAAGCCTCTGTATGTGCCAGTTTAACGATAACTACTGCTAAATAATTTACAGCAAATAACAAAGGCTAAAGAGTTGTCTGAAGATGCCATGGGAGCATTCTGTGCACTTTTGCCATCTTAATTTTCAGTGCTAAATGATTTTGTTTGATTTTTAGCCAAAGGCAAAACCCCATCACTGATGAACAGGTGCAAAAAGCACTGATTTCAAAGCAATCGTTGCGATGACAGCATCTAGCTTTGGTCCACTGGTGGCAGATATGTCACTTTCATGCAACTTCATATAGAATACACTAAGAAAGCACGATAAAAGTCCACTCCACTTATGCAGAAATGAAGCTGACAACTCACAGTGGAAAGCTAATTTTAAAAAGTCAGCATTTTAATTCTGCTAGCAACTTTTAATTCTCCATTTTAAAAAGTACATCTTCAGAAAAAAATGTTTGATTAGTAAAACTATATACTTCTTGTTGTTATTTGGGTTGAGGTCCTAAAATGTGCTGTCATTTACAGACAAGCACTCTGAAATTAAAACTTCCTGAACATTATCAAGTGTGCTAAGATTTGTTTTTGAAAGCGTTAGTTTCTGAAAAAGCAGCATACACTGAAATAACACTGCTGAATAGAAAGTTTGTGTTTGAATACTGTTTAGTGTATCCTGCCTTACACAACATATAGGCACCAAATCATTCCAAACTTCTTCAAAGAAAATGCTCACAAGTTGTAACTCACACAATTTTCTGAAAAGAATGAAACAGTCCTGATAATCTCACAAGAATAGCTCTTCATATGTAGTTTGTCCCTCCTGCTTTCGGATCTAGCTGGACCCCAGAAATGAAGAAATCCAAGACATGCAGGATTATAACATACTTTGAAAGTGAGACTGACTGCATATTTTTCCATTCCCTGATGTTCCTTTTTATTTCAGGGATTAAATTTAAAATTCTTATTCTATGTGAATCACATCTCTAACATTTGCCTATCCACAGGAGAGAAAAAAAAAGGTAATAAAATCTAGTAGTTTGGGGACAGCTAGCTGGCAGAATACTGGCAATCAAAAGTGGATCATGCACACTACATCTTATATAAAAGAGCCCACATGCCTCTTTGCACTAAAATAACAACTATGCTATACTAAGCATACCATTTGTCGTTATGATTTTCAGCAAAGCCATGACTGCAGAAGACAGTTGAGCGTGGGATTCTTTAATTGATTTATACAGACTAAATATTTTTTTGATCACAGCGTCAGACAAAACTTTCTTCTGATACATCTGGGCAAAGGCTTTCAACAAATAGCTTGCCAAAGCCTTTAGATCACCACAAATATCAACTTTGACCTGAAAACAGTAATAGAACAAACTGCAGATTTCTTAAAGGTGAACAGGTTTTTGTGATAACTTTAAATATAGCACTTAATATTCTTCATTCACTTCTGTTGTTTTTCCTCTTTCCCTAGATCTAATCCAATTTCTCAAAAAAGCTGTTCCTTTTCTATCTGTCTCATTCACGTCCACATTACAGCATTCAGAACCCAGGAACACATAATGTACAGCATATGCTGATACTTGCAAACATCAGCATTGAAAGCAGTGTACTACAGTGCACATCTCTGAAAAGAGGCTACAATGAATCATTTCAACATGCCGATTAATGTTTTTACTACTTTTAGATTTCAACTTTCATTTTTTTACTTCATCTTAATACACTGTTCTTTCCCTCTTTGGCTGCCTGCAACTCACTGCTTTTAACTAAGAATTCTTTTTCAGTTTATCTCTGACTGTAAAGTATTTTACGATGTTCTGCATGGTGAACAGCATATATAAAAATAAATTATATGCTAAATATGCTCAGAAGATAATATGATAGCAAATCAAGAAACAGGAAGATTTAAACCTCCCTTGCTGCCCAGAAGACAAACAGCTTAGCAGAGATGAGGGATATCAGCTTTGGTTCAATATTCTGCTTCTCCTGTAGGATAAATATTTATATTACCTATATGGATATCATGTTTTATAACCACAAATACTGTTTCTTGTCACTCCAGAATACCAAACAAGATAAAAGGCTGTACAGGCAGCTGAATTTCAATTCTGCATACAAAGCTACTGCATTTGATTTCAGCTCTTACTGCTGTCCAACATCCCACATCTAGAGGAATGATGCAAGCCTGAAATTGCATTGTGCAATGTACTCCAGCACACATACAGAGAGGTTAGCAAGGCATCCAGGCATGTGCTAGAAGTTATACACATGCCTTAGTACTTTTTTGGGTGGAGGTCATAATTGTGGAGCAATGCCACTGAAAACACTGACTTTCCAATAATTATTCCTGGTGCACAGCTTGATGCATGCTCACTTGGAGCGAAGTGCTCTCCTCATACTGACCCATCCTCTCCCAAAACCTAACAACTGAAAGAAAACTCTCCATTTCTCAGAAACAACTTTCTAGAGTGCATAATATCTATTCCAAAAAGTTAGAAAGTGTTTGGTTGTATACATATATGTATCTGTATACATACTATTTATCAAATTAATTACATAAGAAAAAAGAGCTTTAACTTTAAGCCAGGTCTTCAGAAGTTAAAAATAGCTATTACACTGTGCTACACACTTCACTACTCAAGATCACTGAGAAGGAAACACATAACCATAAATAACACACTACATATAATAGGGGAACTATAAGAGGGCAGTATATCAAAACCTGCTATTTACTTGACATAACTCACACAGTAAGCTCAGTTTTGTTGTAAGTAAATCACCTCAATATAAACAAGGACTTCAGAAAAACATGCAAGAATTCATAGTCTAACTCAGGAGAAGCATAAATCAGAATGTTTCCATATGAAAAAAATGAAACAATTCCACTCCTTGCATCACATTTTCAGCATCTAAGAAATTTATCTTTCTAGCATGCATCATATCATTACAGCACTATTCATTGAGATGCCAGAACTGAAGACTCCCCAAACAGTTTGCAATGGACAGATGGGTAAAGCTTTTACGAAGATCCCAGAATGGCTGTTTTCATGACATGCCTGAAAGAAAACACAGACGTATATGACCCTTTTTAATTTCCTTCCTCTGAGTCGCTATGCTTCGCTGAACAAGACACAGTTCAGCAGCAGTTCTCAAAGGATGACAAAAGCGAGTGCTCCATTTACGACTCCTTAGAAATAAAGATCAGGGCACTGGATCCCAAGCAAACTACCTTCAGTCAGAAACAGATACTTGTTCTCCATCTGAACACTCTGCAGAGTTGTAAATATCACGCTTGTACACCCAAATTAATTTGCAGAATTGCTTTGGGTGAAGAATTCCCGTTGAACAAGATAAGTATAGGCCATAAACCTGAAATGTCATCAGTTCTCACCAGCATCTCACCAGACTTTTGATGCTCACGGTGATTTATTTTTAGCTAACTAAGAGCAGACCTCCCTTGTTATGACACCATCTTCATACCACTATCCAGTAGGCTACTTCACTGCAGTGATTTTTAGATTAAATTGTATTGATAAAACATGGAATTGTTAATAGGATCACACAATGAATTTATATTTTGAATAGCTGAAACCACAGAAGCAGAAATCTCTTAACTATAAATGTGCATTATATAGTTTTACTTATCTTTCTACAGTTGGAAATGTTACTCGGAGCAATCCAACGCAAATTCTTACAGCCAAAGTAGGAACAGAAGTAATGGTGGAAAACACTCTGCAAATATTCATTCCATGATATGTTTCTGAACATCTATTTTGTTCTCATTACCCACAAAAATCCAAGGCACATTAGTTTGCTCACAGTGTTACTCACCAACAGCACATTTTGATCTTCATTACAAAAACTTTCAGAAGAAAATTATCTACAGTACATTCACATGCTGACTTTTTGATTCATGCTGAGATGGCTGTTCATTCAACCCTGTAACATCAACATCACCATGTGACTTAAGTCTAATTAGCACTCTACAAATAATGAATGGCAAATATTCCCAGTGAACCATTCCTAAATACTCTGAAGACTGAGAAATAAATACAGGAGAAGTTTTTTATGACTTTTCATATTTAAGAAATTGGTCATTTTATTATCGGGGAAAAAGTATTCTTTGCTATTTATCAACTGAGCAATAGACTTGGCTATGTTAACAAGTACAAAAATAAACAATAAGCAACAAGAGAGATATCTGTTTAGCTTTGTGACTGTATCTCACTTTGCCTTCACAGCTAGTGAGGGGTTAGTGTCCTGTTGGGCATCAAAGAAAGGCATGTCAGAGGAGCAAGACTTAAGAGTTGAAGGTTTTACAATGTTCAAGGAATCAGGAAACTATATAAGAGCATCTGCTTCCCACAGAGAACTCTCCATGTATAGCCAACATTCCCCAGACTAGCTAGCTGATGGGATTAGCATTTGTTTTTACTTAAATTGTATCAGCACTTGCTCTCTCCTCTTGCCATCAGTGGTCCTAAAGCAAAATTTTAAAGAATGAAACTTGAAAGGCAAGAAATTTGTGATGATTGTTCTTTCAATGCTGAATCTGCTGATACATAACTAAAAGTCCATTTCTCAGGAGTGAAGTGTGAGAAGCTACAGTGAGGCATTTGATCATTTCATAACATTAAACAACCGAACAATAACATAGAGTAAACCAGAATAAAATTCTATTTACCCGTGTAAGTGCAAAAAATCATATACAGATCCTGTTGAGGATGGAGGATCTATTAGTGCTATTTGTGAAAATCAACAAACATTCACAGTCAGATGCTCTTGCATCTGAATACTGAGTAGTCAGTATTCACTGAATAAAATCCCCTACAGTTAGAGTAAGGGATAGCACGAGACCCTCAGTTACGCTATGTGTGAACTGCTTATTTCCCAGTGATTATCTAAGCTCACATCTAGCTTGCCTATGTCAGAACTCCATGATTGCTCTGGCACATACACAAATAAACACTTAATATTCTGTTTACATCAAAGAAGATTAATTAGCTGCATTGATCAGCAATAAACAAATTTCACGTCACCAACACAATCCAAACACACATCAATCTCTGAGTTTTGCAGGCAGGATTGGGCGATGACAAAAGACTGAAGGACAATCTCAAATCTAACATGGCACAACTAGTACTTTCTTAAAAGTTAATTATCTTCTGATGCCAGTCCAAGAAAAATAAATCTGAGAAAGTTAAGAAAGTACCAAAAATAATGACTGATAGAATCTGTCAGAAAAGAATGGACACACACACCCCACTTTGTATATAGCCTATTATTTCTTGGTTTGTTTTTTATTTAATCCTCTTCCTTGAAGCACCTAGCATTGCCCACTCAAAGAAACAGAATGGGGCCAGCCTGACATTCGGTTTTAGTCATTGTGACTATTTCTTCATTCAAATGTCATGTTTTTACAAGACTAGGGTTTCTTTCCTCTGTCTTCGGGTTTGTTAGCCTTTTTCACTGTCTTCAGTTTTCTCTATAGCCACCAGAAGAAGAAAACTCTTTCCTTTGCAGTGAAAGCTAAGATTCTTATGTGATGCCAAGACCTCAGGCTTTAAGGTGAAAAAGCAATGCAAAATTCATAACAAAATTGTGTTAGCAAAAAGCAAAATTATCAGAAGCAATAATTACAAATTGTTTTTCCTGAGACATCAAGGTCATTTGGCACACATCTTCTGTGTGCATATACTGGGTAAAATTCATTCCTGTGCAGAGGGACAGCATAAAACCTGTGAACCACTTCAGTCTCCTTTAAGACTTTAAATTAGGACTTAAGTGATGCATAGGCCTTCAACTGGATGCTAGCATGGAGCTGAATTTTATCCACAATGGATATTGATCTCATCACACCTGGTGCTGCCCTTACATTAGGTGTAAATTCATGCATAATTCATTTTAGATAAACAAAATGACTCTACAGCTACCAGGCATTAATTCTCTTGCTGAAAAAGCCATATGAAAATTTAATAAAAAAACGAAACTGATTTTTCAAACTCATTTTCACATAGAGAAAAGAAAGCACTGTGTACAACATTAGTTTCATCTTGTGATTCCTTAAGAATACCTGCCTGTTAACACACGTCAAGGCAATAAACCCAGAATCAGGATTTAGTAAAATAATAAGATATTTCCCATTGATATGCCTGTAACAACTAAGCAAGCATTTCGTAACAGAAAGCCCTTGCTGCCACTACTAATACTGATGTGTGTATTTATTAAGGTTAGTTTGGGATACCAAATGGAGTAGTTCAAGACCCTTTGCACATATTATACAGCAGTAGATCACTCCAGGATTTATGGGAGGCAGTGGAGAAAAAAAAGTACTGCTTTTATCAGGAAGTATGACCATGTAAAAGCAATGCAGAAATTCTGATGGTGCTCCTGTCATTCTGAATAGATCTTTTTATTTACTTTGCACAAGCACATGTGTCCTGAACTCCTGTGCTGTGCGATGTGATAGATAAAAAGAGAGTATACCCCCCCAAAAGTTAGACTCTCAAAAATTCACAGAGACTACAATTTAATGAAAATTTAAAGGTTGCCTTTGGAAACTGCCAACCAAGCGCACAGCAGTCGAGAAGGCTAATGGAAGATAGTGACATCTTAACTGTGTGATATATAGAGGAGCAAGTTCAAAGCTGCAGATACAGTGCCTGAGGAGAGTGGCAGAGAGCCACATGCTGCTTCTGGCAAAATGTCTAGGAATCATTGCACTGGCATCATTCAAAAGAGGACAGCATGTCAGGAGATGGTGAGTGTAAGCTGTACTTCCTCACATCAAACACCTAAAGCTGATTCTGCTTTCAGAAAGAATAATTAAGGAAAGGCCGATATATGGACAAAGAAAAAGATAGGCAGAGAAAAATGTGATATCAAATTCAACAAAAAGGCATCGTAAACAATGGTGCAGGGACTGCTCATGGCAATAGATTCCACCAGTATACCTTGTGGTGGCCAATCCCACTTGAGGAGTGAAGACCAGTTTCATAAAACCAGGTAACCAGGGAACACCTGCAGAGATATTGAACCAACACAGTTGCTCACCAGTGAATCAGGATTCATCAAAGGAATAGCCATGAGGGCATGGAGGAGAGCTCATGCATTATGATGACGCAGAGAGAAGTTGCCCTGTATTACTCAGAGATGTTGCTGTAAATAGATACACCTTAATTAGGCTTCTGATGACAAATATCTGGTTATTTCCTTTCTGGGGCCAGGATGGTATTTCCATTGGCACTTCCATTTTCTTGTTTGTGATAGGTAGGAGGGAAGCTAAAAATGTTGTCAATTCCCTTCAGTGACAGGGGATGGGCAGGAAAAGGCATCATGGCGCTAGTGCCTTGTGGTGCAGCTCTGCTAGCTGACTCTGCAAGGGACTGGGGATGGCAGGGTGTTGAGCTAAAATGTTAATGGAACATATTTTGCATTTATTCCAAAAAGCATAGGGACATTTAAAAAGTCTTTTTCTGGCTTCTTCCATCCAAGAATCTGACTCATTTTGCAGTCTGGGGAAAGGCACCAGTATGAACATTTGTAGCTCCTCTTTCTCTGTAACATGATCTGTAGTTGAGCCTTCTTAATGGCAAGAAACATTTGGCTGGAAGTCTGCCTAGGAGGAAGAAAGTGAACATTATCTAGTCAGAGCTTTCTGTACCATGCCTTAAAAGCAGCACCTAGATAGAAGAAGAAAAGAAACACATCCAGAGTTGGTTTGAGACTCTAGAAGCCAATTTAATGCTGTGGATTTTTTTTTTTTTATGCCATAACTTCAATTCAGTTCAATGTAATGACTTAGAGGTAGCAAAGGAAAAGGAACATGATATAAAAATGTAAGAACTACTCTGAAAATGTCCAGATAAAAGAAAAACAGAGTGACAGAAACAACTTTACATGAAGACAGGAATGCAGCTCTCCTAACACAAAGCAAACACAGTATGAAGAAGTCATTTACCGAAGAGGACAGATAGAATAGAATAGAACACCTTCTAAGAAACAATACTTAGAAATAGGAGGGAGGAGGAAACTTAAGAGCATAAAGTCTGATGCAAAAATCTATTAATCAGATTTTACAGATTATCATTTATATAATTGCTATGGATGTTATTGGATTACATATTCTAAGACAGAGGACATAATGAATATTAATAAATTCATGAGAAATGGGAAGTCTATATCGAGTATTTAGGTTCAGCAATAACATACAGCTTCGGTATGAACACTTAGCAAGAAAAAGGAACAGTCTCTGACAGATTGTTAACAGCAAAACACTGGAGATGGTCATGCTTTGACACAGAAACTGCTAGTGCAGCTATTATGCTTATAGAGCTCTAAGAAATGCTATAGTTTATTCAACTCCCAAAGTGGCTTCCACAATTTCACCTCTACTGATAATGTTTAAGAATGTGGACATTTCTTTAACAAAGCATTAATTAAAAAAATATAGCTTTGCATTTTACTTCATGTGTCAACAGTTTTGAACTGGTGTTAAAGACTAGAGAATCAGTTAGTGTGAATCTTTGTGACAGTGACATCACATATCAATCAAATCCTTCTTTCTATGCCAAATCCATAGAAGCTATCAGTTTGAAAGCACAGATAATATAAAAAATAATCCAAATATTTGACAAACACACATTTCAGAGTTACAAGCACATCTGCAAAGACTTGCAAACCATTTTTTTTACTTTAGTGCAGCCAATGGGGCACAGATTACTAAATCATGAATTTTCACCATTTCCTCTGTTGCTAACTCCCAAAGAGGGCCAATCCACATTTATTCTCACATAAGGCAAAATATAACTTTATAAAATATTTATCCATCTATGCATGCACACTTTTGCCTCCCCTGTGAAACACATTCATCAGATGGCTTCATCTAAGCTTAATGAACCACTGCAGAGTGCTGGATTCAAATAAAGAATTAGAGAAGTAAGAGTTAAAGAGATGTAAAAGGCTGTCCGCTTTTACCTGCCTGAAGGGCTTGATCCTACTAAGAAAAAGCGACAAATGCTCCATGGTTTCATAAAGGCAAGAGATTTATTCCCCCAAGCTGTTGTGCATGTGCCCAGCAATTCTGAGGGGTCAGTTCTCTGAGCAAACAAACTTAGGAAAAAATACCTTATTGTTATCTTTCTTCTTCAAACTGAGGAAGAAGAGGAGCTTGGAGGACAGTCTAGGAGACAGATCCACTTACAACAGAGAACTAAATAGTTTACCAGAATTACATTAGATGATTAACTGGTGTCTTGTAGCTGATTTGCAGCTTAATATTTACCTGCTACCACTGAATTACAGGCACATAGGTATTAACTGGACTGTGGGCATACCATGCAATTCTTTCATCTTTCAATGTGCTTCTTGTACCTTTGCCAAAAGACATAATTTTGCAGAATCCTGGATGGTTGCATAGCCAACTGATAAACGCTTTCTCAATGAAGAGAACATCATTCGATTGGAATTCTCCTTAAGCTCAAGCCTCCCTGACAATAAATATATTGATTAAAATTATGCCTTCTTGGAAACAAAGCACAAATTAACTAACTGCTTCACTGTAAGAATATGTGTGTGCGAATCTCCATTTCTGTAAACAGTTTCATTGAATTTGGTGAGTCTTGGTTAAGAAAAAAAATTACTACGTCCATAGACTGATGCCTCAGCAATTCAGGAAACCATAAATAAAGTAAAGAAACCTGGAAGAGGCAGAGTGTAATGGCAATAGAGTGTAGTTGATTAAAAGGCATATCAGCTGTCAAATATTTTGTATATATTCTGCTGAAGAGATACTGTTTAACAATAAGAAGGTTTTTAGGTATAGCTCAGTGAGCTGTCTTGCTCTTTAAGTCATATAAACAATTCATTTTGGTTGAGTCAAATCTCCAGTTGCATTTCATTGCTATGCACAAAAAGACACAATATGCTACTTCAGAGGGTCTTTATTTTTAAAATAAAACACATTTGCATGAGTTGCTTCATATAAACAACGTTGATTGTTCCAGTACTGGAAACAGGCTATGGGTAACCTGGAAACAAACCTAGCATAACAGATAACACCAGGGATTCCTCTGAAACCATCCATGAACCAGTCACAACTGTTAGTGCAGCCTTATCTGCTAATGGAAGCAGTCAAAAATGGTGAAATAATGCCAGCTTCATGCCACCCCAAAGCACTCATCCATGCCAAGGGATCTGACAGCTGTCAACTATGGACATCAACCACTATGATGGCCAAATAGGCCCAACAAGGCAAACGTGCTCTATAAGTAACAACCATTTTAGGAAAAGCACTTACTAGACCCAAACATATGTTGACAGATTCGGAAAAATCTGCCTTTAGAGCACCACAAAGTAACAACTGCCAATGTGTCTTTAGTGGAAGGCCTGAATTTCTGACTCTGATGGTTTCGTAACACGAGATCTTAAATGTCACTGATCCCACAGCAAAGCACTGATGTGCTTTGGCACTGGTTCAGCTTTGTATGAGTATGTACCAAGCCTCACACCAGTTTAAGTTTTCATTACCTGAAATGTCATTTAATATATACATGCCAGATACCAAAAAGATGTTCAGCGACCTTCTAAAATAATAGCACTATCATTTTGCTTTAAGGTACACTGATTTTCTCCTAGGCAGACTGCTCACAAACCAGCCTATGACGTAGTAGCACCTTCACAGGATGATAGTGGTGAAAGCAACCTTAGACTAGAAGTGACAGTGGACATACGGTGACAATTACTCTGAGGCACTGTCTTGGCAGTTCAGGCGTGTATGTGAGGTATCTGAGTCCTACTGAAGTAAAACCGTTACAAGCACTTCACTATCTAGGAGCTTCAGTTATACTTCCAAAAGTTCCTTAGTCATTCAGGACACCAACTCTCATGGAAAGCTTTTGAGATTTCTCACTAAAAGTTAATGGGACTTTGGCTCCTAGGTCTAAGATGTAAGCCTTAAAAATTTGAGTAACATAATCATATGCAAAATATTTACCTGTATGCTCTGCATTCATCCTGAACTTAGGGGCTAATAGCAAAGTTTCAAAACCTTTGGTAATAAATCTAAATTTTAGTCAGTCACTGAATCACTGTATTTTTATAGATGTTACTCCTTACCCCTTGCATCCTGGAAGATGATGACAGTATTATAAAACCATTTCAAACTGATAAGGCAATGAAAATGGAGTAAAAGCAGTAGGGATTTTACTAAGCGTAACGGTAGTGCTGACACTAGATGCTACCTGACTCTTTAACTAAGAGACTCCTCTCTGGGATTTCTTCTTGAGTTCTTATTAGTCTCACAGGGATGATAAAAGTGTAAAAGTGCAACAGGTTATTAGAAGTGTGAACTGATATAAAATGCCATCCGCAACTTTCTTCTCAGATGTGGGCAATCACCCCTTTTGCTGTTCTACCTGTGCAAAAAATGTCTTTAGCAGCAGGAAAGGGATATGTGTGTACATCTGGCCAATACTAATAAAAAAGGCAACTGAGTGAGTGTTTTGGGGAAGATCTTGAACTAGTAGGAAAAAATTACCCTGAAATTGCTATTGATGTCAACCAAACTATGTCTATTAAAACCACCATCTATCTTTGGAGGATCATGCCTATACACATACATTCTAAGAAGACTAGACAATTTTCAGAGTTATCAAAATATATACATGACACACTCTGATCCATGGAGAATTTCAGCATAGGAAAATAAACTATTTTTAAACAAAGAACTGAAACCTTAACATCCTCCACCCCATGTAATCCAGATGTAAGTTTTACCTGTGTTTTTCAGACAGAGTTACAAGCTGTATCTGCCTAAACCGATGCAGAAAAACAGGGATAGAAAACTATCTCAAAACTTCAGCAGTTTCCTCTAGGTCTCAAGGAATGTTTTAATAATGCTTCAGGAAATTATAAAAATAGTGTGACACACTTGCAGCTAAAAGAGAATAATCTACTCTTGACTCCACTCTATTGTCCATTTATGACCTTTTGTTACATTGCAGGGATATAAGTACCAAGCAGAAGAAAATACTTGCAGACAACACCGTCCTTATTATTAGCCTAGTAGTGCAAAACATCTTGCATGCTTTGTCTGGAAGTATGGAGAACTTCCTACAATATAGCAGTAATAAGCTATAGTACAAGTAAAGTTGACAAATTTGTCGGTGTTACAACATTCAGTTTCAAGGGGCTTGCTCTCAAAACAATGCTCTTAAACAATGTTCACCATCACCACCAAAAAAAGAGAAAATGTGCTAAGCTGTATAAATTTCCATTTTTTTTATTTACTCAGCTGTTTATTAGCTTAAAATAGAAGCTATGTTGCTTTTGATCTCTGACCTTTTGACTAGGAACACTCATAAGGAAGATAAAATTAATCAGATGTGTAGGTCAGAGTTCGACTGGTCTCAGCAGGGCCCCATGTGTGGCGCGATTGATAAAGGAGGATGTGCTGGAACTTGTTGGTCACAAGCCCTGGGGGGAAACGAGATAGTGCAGAGTCATCTTGAAGGAGGAAGTATTGCCTTAGTTAAGATAAACTTAGAAAAAATGTGTCCGCGTCAGCATTTGTGTTAACCAATTAATGAGTGCCTAGTTTGAAACTTAACCAATCAGTTTAAAACATGCTGTCTTCTGATCTGTATAAATGTATGTGTGCAACGGCAATAAAATGAACATTCTGCTTGCATCAAGCGGTGTCCCGTCTCTCAATTGCGGCAAGATGAAATTCATAAACCTTATTCAAGAATGATCCTGAACACCTAAATATGTGTCTTGTTATAAATAAAAGGAAAAATTTTACAAGATTATAAAAAGAAAAAATACCTAAACTGTTCATTCAAGTTGTACACTCTGAGATGTGAAATGCTAAATTATCTGTATCTGAACCAAGATGGTTAAACTGAAAAAACAGAGGAAAAAATAGAAAAAACAGCAAATCCCCACCCACTCATTAAAGGAAATTTAATTTCCAAGATGCAACCCAACAACACACCAACACGGTCTAGTTCTCTTATGAAATTTAGTAGCATACAGTTCTACAATGGGAAACTGCAGAGATATAGATACTACTGTACTATGATAGGGGCAAGAGCCTCTAGCTGTATGTAAGGGCTACATATTAGATGACACCTAAGGCCAGGTCTTCACATATGATAAAGTATCCAAGCTTCACTGACACCAGCTGGGAAGCAGCACTGATGTTGTAATCATACTTCAGTGGTGAGAAACTTTCTTCATTTATGCATTGTCTCCACAAATTTTTTAAAACTATACTTTCATATATTTTATTCTACAGTTAAAAGTCAAATTCTACTGTTTGGAAAATGTACTTTTCTATTACAACAAGCAAATCAGGTACATCTAGATTTAAATAGCTTCCCTGTCAACCTGTCTCTAGAGATCTCTGATGTTATCCAAAAAATCATATCCAACATCATGTTTTTTTCATGATAAGACTTGGTTTCTAGGTATGATTTTAAATTGGCACCTACTAGAAATATTTTATGTGTTGCTTCTAAATGAATCAGTATGTGAATTATAAATCTGCCTGGACAAGTAATTATCAGTTGTTGTAGCATCCTTCCATAATAATGACAGTACAGGAGGACTTCCTTTAGGACTTCTTCAGATGGGAGAGTGCATTTAGGTCCTTTACAACTAACACATCTATTAAAGCTTTTATTATGCCACCATTGCTGCTGCAAAATGTTGAAGGTATCATCAAAAAATAATTAGAATTATGCAGAATCAATAAGCTAACTTATAACTTTGCACTACATGAATCAGTTTGTTCCTCAAATTACCTTTTAATTCAAGATTGAAAAGATTTTGCTTTGCTTAGACCAGAAAAGATAGCTTTCAGATAAAGACCTTAGCCACTACACACTCCCCCCATATATTTATCCATAATTAAGGATTGCTTTATGAAATATTTATTCCAAAATCAAATTAACACTCTTAATGTGTACTTCCCCTCACTTGCTGACCCAGTACTCCTACTTCACCATATTAATAATGAACCACTTTCAAAAAGCCAAAATGGTTAATACATTCCTCTCCTAATCCTGGAAGCCAAAAATAGTAGCATAATTAATGATCACGATGAATGTCAGAAAGTTGCTGCTTTATTTGTTTACTTATATGGGGGGGAATAGGAGAGCCAGAAGGTATTGAAAAAACAGTGAAGAAAAGCCACTGAGCCTTTTAATACATAGTTGTTTTCTTTTTTTTTTTTAAGTATTCTTACAGAAGACCGGCCTCTGAAGCATTGGAAATAACTGACTCTTTTCATTGTTTCACAAAACGAGAAATGAATGCCCAGTCTTGCAGTGTTGTCATTGTACAGCAGAGACAGCCTATGTGGAAGAGACAAAAAGCCTACACATTCCCAGTTCACCTCCACATGGATGAGGAAGAACAAAACCAGAGGGTGATGTATCTTTATCAACAACTACCAGCCACTACTGTTTTGCCGTATGCAAATACACTAGCATTCATTTGCTGAACTTGTTCATCAAAGCAAAATGCTTCGGGAAACAGAACTACTGACAACTATAAGGAGGTGTCACATGGAGAAATTTGGCAGACCTGCCTGAAACTTGTTGCCTATTGTCATTTTAATTGTGCTTATAATTGCAATAATAAACAATAACTCACGTTCTTCCACTTTCATTATGAAGATGCAAATTGCTATTAAAATCCTGAATTCCAGAGAATAGCTTTTTATCTAATTTTCTAGGGCTGCCGTCTCTTAAGCATTAAAATTTTCGACGTATTGTGCACATAGTAAATCCTATTTTTTTTATTTTTTCCAGTTAAGATGCAAAAATTTTAGGTGTTCTGGCAATCAGACCTAAAATCTGAAAACCATCACCCCGAGACTTCATACAACAAAGAAAATTACATATCTGTGTGTGTTCATCCAAGTCCACCCAAAACTGTAGGCCTCTGACTCCCTCTCCAAAACTTTACCAAATGCAATTGCCAGTGCTCCACTGTGATTAAGCCTATGACCTCTATATTGATGTATGTGCATTGAAAGTATAGCTGATCTGTATCTACTGTATGCTAAATAACAGCTGAATATCACTGACCTCAGAAAACATAGATACAGAAGTTCACAGAAAAAAAGCTATAATTATCTTTTAATACTATATTATTTATAGACTCTTCTGTTTGCCACTGTCCCTTCTCTAATCATTCAAACATACATCTACAACTGGTACTTGCAGACTAATCAGCTAGTGCTGCTTGATTGATTCTTATTGTCCCAGAAACAATATAATCTGCAAAATTTACTGATAAATATTCTATAGAGTCACCAAACTCATGCATGACTGGTACTACAATGATGAAGTGTAAGTTCATATCATTACTGAGAACTGGGTCAGTTTAGTCCAAAAGGTATTACTGAACTCATGTAGATACATCAGATTATGATTAGCAAACACATAAATCACCAAAAAAGCTAATTTAACACACACATGGCAACTGTTTCAGTCTTGCTAAGGCCAAGATAAGCTGCAATGTTTACTTTGGTATATGCAATTCACTCAAACCACCTCATTCATATACATTCATCAGCATGATTTCCACTGGAGTTCCACTTCCACTAAATTTGTTCTCTTCCAAAGTCAGCATGACCTCCTCATATTTCTTCTCCCACACGACAAACTCAGTCAATAGTTGAAAGACCCATGTGTCCACGAGAAAGGTGAAATATGTTTAACTGTGTGCTTGCAATGGAAGTTACCAATGGCTGAATGCTCGTAATCACCTCGAAAACATTTAGGTCATTTTTTTTGATTGTTTGTTTTCTTGATACAACTCCATGTTTTGTGATTTATTTCTTTATCAGGACCCACAAATAAACAATATACTGTGGGTTTTTTTCTTCTTTTTGAGAAAACCCTTTTCTACACTCTTGTGAAACAGGAAGAGTCTATTATGGAGACAAAAAAACCCCCAAAATGTCCACACGGCACCTTTACACAAGCAGTAAGAGGAACTATGGATCTCATCACAGAGCACTTACAGCATATACATAACAGTATGTTACGCCCAAGTACTTACTAAGATTGATAAAATTGTGATTGCTATTTGGGGGTAAATGGGAATTATGTTTGATGACATATTCACAGCTCATCAATCTTAACTCTTTACATGTGACCACAAAACATACACATGATGTCCAAGCAGTATTATGAACTCTTTCCTGGTTTTCAATACAGCATACATAGTAAAAATAAAAGAGAGGAAACAAGAGGACCTTCTTCACCCACACTTTGTAAATATTATGTTGTATGGAAGGCACCCAAGCTAGGGAGAGGTAGAAAAAAGGAGCAATACATACACAGGAAAGAATTAACCATATTATGGAGGCCTGGAAACACTTCCCTACCATCAGGACACAGCACCATCATCCTTGCAGCAGAAGTAGCCTCTTAGTAAACTCGGCTCTAACACCTTGCCTTAAGCCTGAAGTTTTACCATGTCTTGCAGGTACACAGATTCCCTGCAGGGGACTACATGGGCCAGGATCCTCCTGGACAGCTGGTAAACTCCCTGCAAGGCAAGTATGGCTGTAAAGACAGCAACCTCATTTTCACTTGGCAAGCAAAAAACTACAATGGACTGATCTGAACTAAATCCTTTTTTTGAGGTTTCCTCGTACAAATATTCATCTAGGGAAAGGAGGATTGCAGCTTCTCATACTCAGTAATACACAGAGCATCTTTCCATGCATCTCCCAGACCTTCTAAGCAGGCAATGTCTCACACGAGACAGTCAAACACCAATAACCATATTTTACAAATACTTCAACTGAAAGGTTGCATGCAATCCTTTCCACAAGAAAAAAAATATGTATTTCTAATACAGCACAACACAGATTCATCTATACTGCCTTTCAGAGTGAATCCAGCAAAGTAACTAGGTTCCCAGAAAACACTGAAAACACCACTGAAAAACTCTGCCTTTGTCCACCACTGCAGCTACCTCAGTGGCACGCGGCCCTGGGCTGGTGATCCACAACTTTCAACACACAAAAGTACTGCAAAGGTGCACTGGAAACCAGGGAGCAGGAAAAGACCATACTACTGCTGAAACACAAAACTATGATCTTAGCTTATAATTTTACATCCAGCTTTTCGATTAATCAAACAAAAGATTAGCAAAGAGATAAGATGTAAACAAAAGACTTAAGAACTAACCTCCCCTTGGGTCTTGATCTGCATTTTATGTTACAGTTACACCTCCTGAACTTCTGAAGGTTAAACAAACTGTCCTGACGATATTGTTTTAAGCCCAACTTGGTATGAGTTGAAGCAAAATGACAAGAAATAGAACCAGCCAAGGCACGAAGCTAGACAAACAATTTTTTTACATGCGATTTCCTGCATTGGTTTTGTTTTTAACTGAAACGTGACCTGTTAGTAAATGAACAGCCAAGCATTTATTGTCACCAGATCTCTGAAGTGACAAGTCTTTAATAAGACTGCCTTCTACAATAAACCTTTTTTTGTAAGAAGAGATGAAAATTGCCCTTAAAACATTAGATTGATTGCACAATAGAATACCAAGTCATGAAGGATAAAATAATTACCTTAAGAATATCCACTACAATGACAAACTGAAGCAGTTTGTACATTAGCAAGCTATTTATGTACACTTTGACTGCATTAGGTTTCTCTGCCTATAGTCACGTCAGAAGTTCACCAATAGCTCTGTAATTCACACCACTTTGTGGTTTATTACAGTGCAGCAACTAATATTTCACTTTCTTCCTAATTTTTAAAGCCAACATTTTTGCCTTTTTAGTAGTTGCCAGTGAAAGTATGACAGAAGGGAGTAATGTATACCATTTTTTGTATAATATTTTTATATTTTTGTCACAACAATTTTTTGTTGTTTGTTTTTTAACCCTTCCCAGATGGGTCATTTCCAGATGCCACTATATCACATCCTCTTTTCTGTTGTCAAGAAATAAATCCAAAAGTAATTCTTGGTAAACAGAGACCATATCTGGACTCAGGGCATTACTGAAACAACGAAGTGCAATATTGTCCACTCTCCAAACTGCTGCTTACATCCAATCTTAGCCTGGATGGCCAAGAATCTGAAATAAGGGGAGCACTGTCAAAATCCCACAGTTGTTGGGGTTGATGTAGCTTGAGAGTTAGCACGACTAGGCCGCTTAAGCAAAACACCATAACTGAACAGGCCGCTGGAAAAGACAGCTAAGAATAGCCATTGAGAAAGTTCTGATAGTGCACATGATGTGGGTTAGCAAAAACAAGATGTGTTCAAGGATGTGGAGGCAGTCTGTTGCTATTGGCGTTAGTGCATAGTTACCAATCATGAGGCAATGTGGGGCGTGTGAGCAGCGTGTGATTTATGTCTGTAGCCTATCCAAATAAGCGTAATCGCGTGCACAGATATGGAAAATGTATAACTGCACAAGCGGAATAATAAAGGAATCCGACTGTGCATTGTATCAATGTGTGTGAAAGTTGTTCCTGTCCTTGCACGGATGCTGAAACTCGGCACACAGCAAAGGTCATGTCCCAGCCAAATGATTATTCTAGCACTGATAACAGCTGAATACAGGCAACAAAGATGATCAGTGCTTTCCATTCAAAATGGAAAAGAAGTAAAAGCAGAAATAATTGTTTTCTCTCTTGGCTGATCTGCAGCACAAAAGAACAGAAGATCAAAAGAGGAAAATACTGAGGTCCCCAGGATGAGGGATGAGGAAAGACACACAAGAGGAACTGTTGCATTCACACAGGCTTTTGGTGGTTTTTCTTGTCTTGGTTTGGTTTTTTGGGGTTGGTATTTTGTGGGGTTTTTTTCAGTTGTTGTTGTTTTAATGCATTGCCATCCAAAACAGCAAACTGGAAACAGTCGTGCATACCAGTGGAAATGATACATATGGAGCAATTTGAAGAAATAGGGCTGTTATGAAGGTATAATCAAGTTACACTGAAATCATTGAATATGTTTCCCAGTGGTCATTCAAGATTGCCTGTTGCAACTTCAGCTTTTTCAGTGTATCTCATTCTGCATCCAAAATGCACTGTCTCTCTTTACGGACTAGAAATCAGCCTCAAGGTGTGGGAGCCTCTTGTATTTAGCAGACATTCAGGGTACATTTAGTAATACAATATTTTAAATATTTATCATGGCATCTTGTATTGCCTTGACAATGCAACAGACATATCTTCTTTGCCGTTGTTTTATGATGATTTCCACCTCTGTTTTCATTTAAATGCTACTAAAAGTGTTCGGTTTTAAACAGCCTTTGAGAAATGATTAGTGATAAGAACATTTAGATAATGGTTCATATATTTTTGTTCACACTGACATATCAGATATGCCATTCTCTGCCGGATTTGAAAGGATGGAAGCAGCATTACACAATATCCACCACTCCCTAGTCATTTTGTTAATCATGCCTAATCAGCTGTTGCTTCACAAATCAAATTTTTAGTCCTTTTAGGCATGGAGCGTGATGCTAATGTGTGGCCACAGAATGTTGATAATAGACCACTGGGTAGCACTAGCTGCCCCATTAGTGGCATCCAGCTGTCCAGATTCATGCAGGAGCAAGAAGGATTTAATAAGTTAAGATGAAGAGCAGTGACATGGCTGTGATGCAAATAAGGACAATACAGAAATAATTAGTGTGAGGCAAACCATCTTTTCCAAGCAGAATTAGTTCTGAGACAAATGACTAACTTCATTAATCATGAGGCGTATTGTAAACTTTTAAACTAAACTGCTTTGACATCACAGAGGTATGTAGGATATTACAGAATACTCGTACGTAATTGTGAAATTAAATTATTTCAAAAGTTGTATGAACCATTCCCACCCAGTGCATGAGAATACAATTCTGACGATCATGTGACTATTCTGAAATTACTCATAAGCATCAGCATTTAATAACTAATAAAATAATTCACTATTTACGCCATAAGGAATGATATTTCTTCTTATTCTGAATGGAACAAAATGAGCACAGCCATTACTTCTGGATGCATTAACCTCACCAGACAGAGGCAGACCCATGCACTGACCACAGTCTGCAGTTCTTGGCCTGCCCAGAAAAGCAGCAACTCATCAGGTGCAGAGTGCTGAGAAGAGAGTCACACACATTCTCCAGAGAAACACCACCTCATGTATATTGATGACAAAGTCAAGCATCTCAGCTGAAGGAAGTCTGTAATTTCTGAATTAAGGTCTCTTCAAAACAGGACAGTCACATCTGTTTCAATTCAACAAACCCAAACTTTTAGTCCCAATGATTCAGACATTGCTATTTTCTAAAATATTTGTAATGTTTCTGTTAACCCTGTTTCTGGCAATGATGAACATAAAAGTAGAGTGCAAGAAACTGGGCATTCCAAGGCCTACAGTTTTAAAAATATCCATGAGGAGCTTGAGCACAATTTGAAGGATTAACTATTTTAAAATCATTTAATCAATACAGAAGACTGCTACTCGTTTGGGATCCCTGTGTTTTCAGCTGCAGGAAGCATCAGAGAATCACTGGCCTCAAACTTAAATACTGACAACATGGGAAAGTTTTTATTTTTAGTGTCATCTTTTAAAAACATAATCTGGAAGCTTGCACATGGAGAGTTTCTGTATTTTTCAAATGTAAAATACTTCTAAAAGAACAGAAAACATGAGCATTCAGAGTGCTGTTATTATACACTGGTTGTTTATTATCAGCTAGTGTTTCTTCATTTGCCATTTTGTTCCTCTGTTACTCAATAATAAATGCTCTTCTAGAGTCTTTTTTCCTTTTTTTCCCTGACAAACTTTCCCATTCCTGCTATTTTTTGCCTTCTGATCACAGCCTACAAAGACCAAAATCTCCCGCCACAAGTTTCCTTCCAAATTGCAAGTACATCCCCAAAACATGCTGGTAGTTCTTTACTTCTATAATCAATTGCTCTGTAGTTCTAACAAGCTCCACATAAAAGTGCTGAAAGTTGAGATTAGCCCATCATTACTTTACAAATGAACATAGTACCATTTTTCTTACTTCCTAGATCTTGGCCTAAAATTCCTGGGTTACAGAACTTGGCTGTGTGTTACTCTGGTACAATAAACAGTCAATGGTTCCATAAATACCACAGTCCAGCTTCTCAGCTGATGCAAATGACTTAGAGCTAAGCAGACTGACACTAGCTGAGGAACAGCTCTATATCTAATTACACACACAGCAAAAAAGTCACTAAGAGTTCTATCTCAGTTCAGCCTATTTTACATAATTAACCGTACAATAAAATGTTTCATGATCAAATAGCTCAGTTCCTTTGAAGTACTCACTTTCTATTTCCTTCAATATGCACATCTAAGAAGAAATTCCTTTATATGTCCATGGACATTTGAAACTACGAGCACTAGAGGCTGCCATTGTCTATTTTGTGCCTAATCCTAGCTACTCTGGAGAGAAGAGCAAAATCTCCAGCTGGGTGCCATGACTGCAGAATCAGACTCTTTAAATACATAATGTTCATTAGTACAACTAAAGCCACGTCAGTTGTGGTAGGGACCAAAGCCATGTTCTTCATTTCATTCTACACAGGCCAGACTAGTGCAAAGGCTGAAAAGCTCTCTGACATGAACAAAATGGTCTGGATTTATATTGGTGACTGGGAGGTGAAAGGCTTGTGAAGTAAAACCCCCAGCTTCTCTTCTTTAGCCCTCATTCTAAAATCAAAGAGTCATTCTTTTTAAGCTTTGTTAACTTTGGGAGGTGGTGCAAGACTGTAATTAGCATGCCTCAGCTACATAGATGGTTCATTTCTTAAACTCCTTGTCAATTTATTACACCAGCTTTTGACAAAGCAGCCCAGATTAAATCCATAAATACACACATTTATGTCATTTAGTCACTTCAATTTTAAAACACTCTGAAGGCTCAGTGCATTGCCCTACTCCTGCGTGAGCTTATGTGGTATCCCCATAGACAAAATTTATTAAGTTCATTACATCATTATTTTCTAAATCAAAATTCTCTACGTATTTTAGTAAATTTCCTCCTAGAATCAGTGTATACAGAGTCAAGAGATCTGTTCAGTTAAAACAACTCCTCTTTGGTTTTCTCTGCTTTATTTCTCCCTAGAAGCCTTTAAGCAATTCACAGCAGTCCCTGACAGAATGTGCTGGAATACACTAATATGTCATTTAACTACAGTCAACCAGCTGCTAATACTATTTCTCCAAAATGTCTTCATTATCTATGGAAAGCACTATGGTGTGACAATGTGTTAGAAGACTAACTGAAAAAGAAAGTATGACCCAATTCTATGAATAATTATATTGCATTTCCTAACATTTTCCTATCACATTAATTAGTACAGTTGTGGTTTTAAGTTCACAGATCCAGTTTGACCTCTTTCAGCAACCGCCCACAGAGGTTACACAGGCAGCAAAACACCACACTTGTCACGTATTTTTACTTGATAAAGCTTTACAAATTATACACCACCTATGGCTTCACACTCATAGATGTTTTCATTAACCACTGAACATTTCTTCACTTTCTAGAGCATTTAGAAGAAAATGATCTGGAAAAAAGGTAACAGTTCTAAATGACTGTGTACAGAATTACTCACGTGGATGCTAATTAAGTGAGCCAAAATCTGGTATATGACAGTTCTGGAGACTATTATAAAATAGAGAGCCTTTTTTGCTGGTCATTAGGTCAAACACAGCCCAGGTGATGCATGTCTGAAAGCAGATAGCAACTGGGGCCAGGGCTGCTTGGTGGCCTGTGTGAAATGCACTGAATGTCTCAATCCAGTTCCAAAGCGACACACATCATCACAAAAAATGCTCCAGGATCTGACACAAATTGACACCCCTGTTGGTAGCCTCAGCAGTGGTGCCAAAGGCTGAAGAGGGTTTGTGATTGCTCTGTTCTTTTGCTCACAGACATTGTCATTTCTGATAATGCTGACATCTCAACACATCCACATCCCAACACCCTTCAAAACCTTCCTCCTTGCATACTGTTGGGCAGTGTCACTACCTTGAGTGGCAAAACCAGTAAATTACCAATACCTTAGATGGCACATATAGACTGTTTCTAGAGATACCCTCTAATTACATTCAAATCTCATTACTTTTCTAAACATATGTAAGTTTGAGCAGTAACACCACCAACAACATATCATTAAAACACAGGACTGCTGCGTTATAGTTCAGAAATAGTAAATAGTTTGATAGCATTTCATGTTCAATTTTGTTTTAAATAGCAGCTGTCTATGCTTCTTGGTGTCCCTGCAGGAGGAAAAATCAAAGCTAATGTAGAAAAAAAGTACTACTCCCCTCCTCCTTTTTGAAAGGAATTCTTCAACTATGCAGTCAATTCAAATCTAAAAATATCTGGAAAAAAACACTTGGAAAGAAAAAAGAATGCCTCCCTAATTGCATATTAATTGCTATATCCAATTGTAACTTTCCCTTGCAGTAGCAAGTAATATCATTTGTGCCATTACAAGACTCTCAAGAAACCTGCCAACAGGGAACTTGTATGTCAAATAACTGATTCAACATGCCACTTCCCACAGGGTCAACAAGGGCAGCTGAACTTGAAATCCCTACTCAAAAAAGCAACAGTTGCATCACATAAGATAGACCCAGAGCAGAGGTACAGTCTTTGTTTCCTCTCTCCTGATCCAAAGCACGTAGTTAGATGCCCAGGTAATAGAGCAGAACATAGAGGGACAAGTTCGCCACTCATGCAGGGGACAGACTGCAAAGAGAAAGAAGGTACAAATGATGGGAGAGTAAGACATAGTGAACTTGCCAGATCCCTATATCAGATGCAACTGCTCTGGATACGTAGGACATCCAAAATCAAATTTTTCCACCAGCAAGCTTCAGAAAACCCAGTACCTAACAACACACTTTCAAGGTCTATTGAAGCGTTCCCTTTCAACTAGGCTGTCTGGGAACCAAGAAACCCGATCAAATGTCTTCTCAGCACTTCACTCCTAAAGTTTCTGCAGTACTCTCAGTAACAGACACAGTCAGCCTACCTCGCTCCTGCTTACTTCCAGTCCTGACCAAAGGGAAAAAAACACACACACTCTTCATGGCTCTCCATGGCTCAGCATCTACCCCTTTTGCCAGACCTTAGCTCATCGGACCACAGTAGGGTCTCTTTTCCCCACATACAAAACATAGAAGGTGACCATAAATTGCCAATAAAGACAGGTTACTGACCATTTACGTGGAAATCCCAGTTCACTGAGCAATCTGGCATTGAAGCAATATTTATACTTGTTATTATCTGCCTGTAAAGAATTCTTTATTCTCTCAATAGTCTCTGAAAAATCTTGCAGACACTTACTTCCCTCTCAGCTTCTGCTATTTGGAGGCATCATACAAGCTAGATTTATTTTTGTAATACCATGGCTATAAACTGCATGTGATGAGATTGTCCCTCAAATACATCTCTGTCTCAAAGTGCGCCTTGCAGAATCTGAAAGACTATGCTCACAGCACCACAAGCGCTAGTAAATATACAACTATATTTTCTGTAAATACTTGTACTTCCAACATGGAAGCAAATTCAGCCTTTTCATCCACCTCCTCTAACAAACACTAACAGTGCCATCATTAAAGATACTAATGCCTGCCCTTCCTTGTTAGCTACTGGGATGCAAAAATTCCTTCATTACAAAAATTCACTCTCTGCTAAAATTTATGAGAGCTTTAAGGACTAGAATTAGTCTATAGAGGCTTACTCTCTCGATTTACACCCAGAGCTCTGAATTACAAGCACCTTTGATCATCTGCAATATTGTAGTTTCTTATATACACAACTCCACCTTGCTAATAGGAGCTTCAGTACCAACAGCATGCCAGGCACTGTTCAAATTCCCATAAAGACTCAGACCCCATCCTGAGGAGCATATATGCATAAGCAACCAGTAGTTACAATGAGATTTTATTCTCCTATGATATGCCCCATAAAAATCACACTAGAAGAAAATTGCCCAGGGTATTCCACAAATATAAGTATGCATATCAACTACATATTGCACTTATGCTATATAAAGCTGTGTCAATGCTTGTATAATCCAACAAAAATCAAGGGCAGTTGTGCCTCAACTCTCTGAAGGGAAATACCTTTTGCTTTTATTAATGAACTTAATATGGTGTCTGTAGGGAGAGATTTTAACAGGGAACACAGAGCAGTGAGGCAACAGAGTCACACTGAAAGTCAGTAGGACTAAAGCATGTAATTTCTGTTGTGCCTTTTGAAACTTTTCCCCATCATGAGGTTATCATCATACAGATCGTATATTATTAGTATGCAGTCGAAAGGAAGATGTTTGTTTAAATGTCCATAGGGAAGAGGTTATCATCTGACAGGTATCAAGATTAAATTCAAAGTGCTATGTGATGTTTCTTTCATATTAGGGCAAGATTTGCACATTCACTTCAGAACAGCAAGCAGCAGTGCAAGTTCACAGATTTTTTCCACACATGGAAAAGACATTTGACACATACTCTTGCAAAACAAGACGAAAGTAAAAAGAATTAATGAAATTAATCAAATGCATTGTATTTTAGCAATAAAACAACAGTTATACCTTAACATTTAAATGAAAGGATAAGAACAAATACACTAATAGAAGACTAAGGCTTTTCAAGCGCTTGGCCTACAAAACCCAAAGGAACTTTAAAATAAAACATGAGATTTCCAGCAGAAGATGCCAAAAGTCACATATAAAACCCTTTCCCCCAATCTGAGTATATGTAGGTGGACTGAGGCTTAAAAACACAGTCCCTTGTAAGTGCGTGGAAAAGCTGGATGGAAGAGTCCAGAAAAGAATACAGAACCCAAAAATCCCTTCCCCACACCTCATCACATCCAGGACATTTGGGTATAGGCTGATGAAAGATCCTAGCTTCTTGCAAGGGGGAGAAATCAGAAAGACACCTGTCCCCCTGGATTTATTGTGCATTGATCATGTGGATGAACATGTAGCAGCTGGTTCTTGTGATTTTATTTCAGACTGCAGTACTAAAGAGTATGGAAATGTATTAGCATGTGGTATTTTTAGTCTAACAGCAAAGACAAGACAAATATACTGGCTCAGAAAAGTTCAATACTTCTAGTTCAGAAAAGCATCCCAAATTCAGTTCTGGTAAAATCAAAATGCACTCCTGAATCAGGATGAAAACAAACAGAAAAGCAGAAACACATGGGCAATACCAGCCTGGCGATTTACAAGGCATAACTGCAAGTCAAATCTGTGCTCTGTGCCATGGTGACTTTCATTTCAACTGTAAAATTATACTTCTTTTAAATCTACTTAATTCTGCTTTAACCCTCAGCCAGTACTCGTCTTCTTAACCGTTGATGGTTTTCCAGTTATTTTACTAGTCCCAAAGCACACTCATCCTTTTTTTAAAGTCAAAAAAGAAAGTAAGACTTCACTAAATGATTCAAATTTAGATCTAGTAGCTGTAAACAGGTTATACTAGTAAAGATCAACCTTCACTCTTATCTCATGAGAGACCACGTTAGGAGCAAGGTGAGAACCCGAGCAAGTCTTTTTGCAGCCTCTGTTCAAAAGCTCTTATCAGGAAGTACTGTTTATTCCTACTAAGTAAAGAACTTCATAGCTCACCTAATTAATTCTCCATTTTTTCATTAATCCCAAATAAGTGAGAGAATCACATAATCTGTCCAGAGTCTAAGTAGGAAGGTGAGATACACCCTTACACTGTGCTCACATTTGAAATTAAGCAAGTTTTTCTATATTAATTATCAGGTATTTAATCTTGGAAGTCCGTCAGTCATTCCTATGTTTCCACAGGTTCCTATTGTTGATGCTCCACACATCCACTGTGCTCTTCTCATTTGTTCTGTCATTTTATATATAATAGACAGACCCATTTTTCACCTTCCCAGGAATACAGTATAATACAGAACCTGTGAAGTATGTGGCCAACATCATCTAACCTATTAAATGTCAGAATCATATATCTTAAACTATATGTCAAGACACTGTAGTCTAGCGGCAATAAACTCATTTTGTTCCTCACAGGGAATGCACTCCAGCTACAATAATCCATGGTGGTTTCCTTCTGTATAGATCTGATTGTGACCTACTGTTGATGGCTAACGTACTCAGAAATGATGGTAGGAGCTGGCCAGACAAAATCTCAGATGGGAAGACAGAATAAAACTTAACAAAATACTCCCTTTATAGATAGCTAGCTTGTACCAGTTTGGTCCTCTGTAAGGTGATCCAATACTTGCTCCTGTCTGAGACTCACCTAACGTATTTTTATATTTTATTATTATTTCACCCTCACATGCCATGTTGGACATTCTGCTTTGGGGAAAACTGCAGGCAACAGAACTGAATTTAAATTGAACAGAAACTGCAGCTTTCCAGAAGCAAAACAGCTACATGAATTTATTGGAAATAGAACACCAAAAAGCAGACATCATACACTCTGCAGGATGCCAGGAAAGTGCCAGCAAAACAAAGCATGTACTTTTGGCTCGTGTGGAAGGGCCGCTGCCCATGCCAGCAGTATGGCTTCACTTCGCACTGCATTGTGTACTGAGGCTGGGCAGGCAGTGCAGCCGTCAGCTGGTAGCCATTCATCCTGATCGCACGTGCTTCCAGCACATGCTGCGCTGCACAGCTAAAGCACTTCCAGGACACTCAGAGAGGCCAAGGTCACACAGACAGACACTTCTTGCCTGCAAAAATCAAAGAACACGTCACCTGAGAGTCAGTTCAGAGAACTAAAAATTCTGTGGCTGAAGGAAACTCGCAAATCAAAGACATCCTCTGCAGGCTGTGGCTGTGGAGCAGGAGGCTGGGCACAGGGCTCCCTGCCCTAAGGCCAGACCAAATTAACCCTCCCCTGGTTTCTGCCAGCACCCTGATGAGGCCTGGATGGCTAAGGCATCAGGGACAGACTTCAGCTGGCCACCTGGTTTATCTGCTGCCGGCAAATGCCTGTCTGTACCCATCACCCACAGACAGCTTCCACTGTGAGTCTCCCAAAAGCCTATCTTTATGATGGAAGCCTCCTTGCAAACGTCCACAGAGCAAAAGGCAAACCTTCTCCTGCTTCTCCTTCCTCTAACCCCATTCTTAGCTCAATTCCTGCTAAGATCTAGCTGTAATCCACAGATACAGTCCAGTCAGACATGAAAGTACAGCAAAACGTAAATCACAACAGATTTATTAATATGAAAAGCTCAGAAGCAAAACAAAGACTGTAATAGCAATTCCTCTGTTATTCATGAAGGATTTTATCCATGTATCTCACTAGAGCTACACAGACTGCTATTCCTCATTTATTTATTTATTCCTACATACCCACGCAGTGAGGAGCAGAAGCCAGTTTTAAAAGAGTGTCCAGAAGGGTAATAAGAATAACTCAATCTTCCCAGGATGAAGGCTGCACCTCTTTGCATTGGGCTGATTTGACAAGCCAGTTGAAATTATTTGGGTTTCTGGCTGAAAGCCAATACTGAAATAAAGATATGTTATTGTGATCTTTTTTGTCATGCAAGAAGTAACAAGAAATTAAAAAATGTAACATTGTTTCTATTTATTTTTTAAGCTCTTTTCACACAGCTCACTACAGTAGCCAGGCTCCTCCAAATTTACAGAAATCAGGTGGAAAGATCAAAGAAACAAGCCAAATCTCAGCCCTGAACTAGTGACCATTTTGTTAATTTAGCTATGTCTGTAGAATTTTTGAGCTATTCGGGTTCCTGTTATCATAGCTGCCATTAAATTGTAAGGGTAAGAAGAATAAACGCTTTGACAAATTTCAATTATTAGATAGTTAAATACTGTAAACACAAAAGAGCCCATGCAGAGACCTGTCTTGTATAAGTGACACTCATTAGCTGTAATGGGCTTCAAGAGTCATTATTTATGCAGTACACTAAGTGTATGCAAATCTTTACAAAGATGTGCTCACTGAAAACACCTACATTATGCATACAAGTGGATTTCCTCGATCCCCAACAAATTTTATGGGAAAAGGGTAATAAGAAGCCATGTTTCCAACTCCTCTCTCCCCCATTTTTTATTTGGGTCACAAGTGAGTAACCTAGGAACCAGTCACAGGCGACATTCACAGCTATCACGAGCTCTAACATTTCTTTCCAAGAGGGATACCTTCTTGACTTTCTCTCAATAGCTGTATCAAAAATAACAAAAGCTTTTTAAGTTTAATAAATAAGGTACTGTGTGTCATGAATATGGGGCTTTGTCTGCTTTACTTTATCAGCCTTCTACCTGAATAGTGGTCTGAAGAACATATAACGAAGAATCGCTGCCTTGGCAGCTTACTTCTCATTTCAGAAAATGACTTGTCTGTTGGGATGATAGGTTTGAGCTTTGGGGACAGCACTGAATCTCTTTGTGCCCAGTGAGAGAGCAGGGACACAAAGCAAATGAATCATGTTAATTTTGTACAAGTTGAAAAGCATTTTTTCCTCGACTTCAGCTAGATGACAGCGGCATGATGGCTGATTTTCATTTCAATCAGAGCAGCAGATGATTACCACCTAATTAGAATGTGGAAATAGAAAGGAGATAATTTTTTAACCTACCCAAGAGAACAGCCCTGGGGGAGGGGAGGAGATTATGCTAATGAAATGATACTGGCATATAAGAGCTACCAAAAGAGCCGCCTCAGTTTTTATCGGCACTCTTACTGTCCTTGAGGATCTGTCAGTGGCTTCAGTTGAAACCTGCATTTTCAGAGCTTTATTTCTGAGTAATAAATACACTTTAAAATAAATACATGCCACCACAGGGCCAAACTTGTCATAAAAGAGATCACCTTAGGCATAAATATATATTTTTTTTTCAAAATTATACCTAGTTTTGTTGCTAACTGTATAACTGTAAGCATGAAAACCACCCAAGCAAAAATAAAAGTAATACTATCCTAGGGGGAGTTATTTGCGTTAGTTAACTTTTTTAAAAAAAAATTTTATTTCATTAATTAAATACTGCCAGGTAGCTATTCCACTCCTTTTTGGAATAAACATGAAATTTACTTGCTCTACCTAGGGGAACATAACTGAGGTTACGTTAAAGGAAACTGCAGCAGATAACATTTTCCAAGACACATTGTCTCCATCTGCATCTTTCTGCAGAGACAAAGACCTTATCTCAAGATGCTGATTTGTTTGTCTCTGAAGAATGAAAAGCCAAAATTAGGTTGCTGAGACCACCAAAGGGAGGGGGAAAGAGAATTTTTTTAAAAAAATAAATAATGAAATGATCTTTCAGGCAAGCAGTCCACAGAAATACTGAAATCGGCTTGCACTGATGGCTTCATGGGCTCAGGAGGTAAAAACAACTTTTTTGTTAGCTGCCTGTACCAATTTTGAAGCGAGAGACATGAGAAATGTTCCTAGCCTGCTATCTTACACCTCCTAGGTATATACCAATGTAACATAGCGCTGTGTAGCATAGATACTTCCAAACTAACATGGTACACAAACAGATACCATGGGGTGCCATGCTTACCCTGCAGAGAGCTGCACGTGACACAAAGTTGTGATCATGTTAATTTACCCCAAAATAAAGCTCCAGTGCTTTTTAAAGAGCTCACTGAAGCACACCTGCACTACCCTGCCTTGTCCAATAGAGAACAGTGGCAACACCCTTTGCTCTGTCATACCAGGCAGTGGCTGTCCAGCCGGTCGTCTACCTTTCTCCAAACTAGGCACCAGTACCTAGCAACATTTTAGGTGCTTGCGATACCCTGCCTGGCTCCTAAGTATCCCTCTCTAGGCCAGTGGCTCTCCTGTGAGTCCTGTGTCACATCCGCCAGCCCATGCAACCACCCTGTCCTCCCTTGGGAACCTAAGACCAGTGGTCTTCTTAGTTCAGCAACAATAACTCTTTTGAGCCAAGACACCTCAAGGAGGCTTAGGCCTGGGTGGCCAACATAGAGCTGAGCTGGTTTAAGTCCTGCTGGACCTCTCAGCTGCATCTTACGCTTGAGGAAGTTGCTCCCTCACTGCCCTACTCCAGGCCTTCCTGACCAGGAGAAGACACCTGCTAACCATCAGGGTGAGGAGCTCTGTGAGGACAAGGAAGACAGTATAATCCCTGAAGCTCTGCTTTCTCATCACAGATCTTCCCTTCCTCGAATTCCTACACACCCTCCCCTTCCTCAGAAACTCAATTGCTCATGCAGCTTTCAGCAGCAGGATAGAAGTCTCCCTCGTCACATCCATGGTCCTTACTGTAGGGAGTGTTTCCTCAGGTCTTCCTGCTCTCATACGCCTACAGCTGCTGCTGTCAAGGTAAGGCCAGCCCAACCTCTGTGTGACAGCAAGGCACAAGTGTGCATGGGAATCGCTGCACAGGAAAGGTAATTTCGCTCTAACTGTCTCAATAGTGGAAAATATCACCATGATTTGGACGAACCACAGTACAAAATGAACCACAAGTGCCGGGAACCTGTGTTGTGGTGTGCATAACTTGACAAACCAGGTGTTTCCTCCTGAAAATTTTTGTCATGAGGTGTTTAGCAAGTGTGATCCTGCCCCCTCGACACCAAAAACAGAGCTCCATTCATTACAACTGTACCAGGATTTTGCTCATCTTGTTTTGCTGGAAATGTGCAAATTTTTTTTTGCAGTGGAATGACGCATAACTGCTTGCTAAAACACAGGGACCTAAATCTCATGTACTTCAGGCAAAATAAGAAAAAGTCTCTCTTCAGTAGTGATTCTAATGAACAGGAATCAGGAATGTGTTGATTTATTTTCCATTTATGTGCTTTTAATCTGCATCAGTTATTTCAATGGAACACATATTGCAATCACACTTTCCTGGCTGTTCTACTGGGGTGCATAATAAATGTTATGAGATATTGTGCAAGAGAAAGAACAATACTTTGAACTAAATGTGCTGTTAAATTGAAGTCTTTTCTTGAGCAGTGAAAAAGTCCTGAGGCTTTTCATGTCAGTGACATAAGGTAAGGCAAAGCTTTCTAACATTGCAAATTTTCAAAGATACCTATCACAAAAAAACGCATGTAACCCTCTTCCTGCCACCACCAAAAATGTAGGGGGTTCAGTATTTAAAGGTGTCACAATTCTTTTGTGATACTGTTACAGGAAATCAGGTGGCAACATCTCAGACTTTACCATAGTATCCCAGAAAGAAACATTCTGAAGTGTTCAAATAGCTTAGTGTGCATTTTTAAACAAATCCCGGTGCATAATTTCCTAAAGGATGGGATCCAATTCTATTTCGTGCTTTGAAGAATTCCATTAAACCTCTGGAGCACTTTGTGAAATGTGAAAATGCAGTTTGCTAAGCAGATAGCCTAGATGGTCTGCAAGTAAATTAACCCAATACTGCTGACTGTAGCCATTCTTGTGAGTTTGCTCCAAGGGATTTCTACGCTTACAGTATAACACCACTTACCAGCTTCTAAACTAGATTTGCCCTCTGTCTGCCAGTCAGCAGACCTCAGTGTAAAACATGGCCAGAAATTAGTTTGACTAAGAGATGGATTTCAAGATTAGAACAGTGCTGTGTGTTACATACAACTAAGACCAAACCATTACTCACAATACTGTTGTTTTTCCCTAGTGGACTTCATGTGATTAAGTTTTAGGCTGCTAGACTATGATGGCTGCTGCCCTGCCTAGCTGGTGTTTGGTGTTCAGTAAATTACAACAGATCTCTCTCCATATTGCTTTGTAACAATTAACCTCAGAAAGGAGCTAACTCCATTTTCATGGTAATGAGACATTCATCTGAGCGACATCAGAGTCAAGCATGCTAATAAGTTTTTATGCCAACACCTAAGGGGTCAAGTACAACAATGAACTTGGATAAGAAAACCTTTTATTAAATGAAAATCACTTTTCTTGTAAATACTATGACAGAGAACTTCATAGGACTCTAACACAGCTTGCAAGAATGCAGACATTTAGTTTATATTTTCAGGCCCCCAGGCTGATGAAGGAATATAACCACTGACTTATTTATATTTTGAATTAATATCAGTGTGGATAAAGTCTTCATTATACCACCAAAGGAGAAAAGTACAGGAAGGTAGAGAGGAGAAAACAATACTGCCTTGTCTTTCATAAATTTGTCACAGTTTCGTGGGATGTGGGAAGGCAGATAAGACACTGCTGCTGTAGAGGACGACAAAAGACTTACAAATTTGACAGGTTTCCATCTTATTGACCTATCTGTTTTTGCCAAGTGTATATTTATTTAGGCAAATTTCCTATTGAGCAGGCTATCACTTTGGTCTCTATCTTGCACTAAAGCCTCTTGAATTTATTCAATCAGCTCTCAGAGTTTGAGATCTTAGGACAACCAGTACCAGGGGTTACGGAGGGGATAACTGGCTGTGAAACATCTTTAGGACTAAAGGAGCAGAACCCAGACAGGATTTCTCAAAGACAAGGGAGATGGCGCAAGAAAGAACGAAGGCAAGAAGCTGACTTTGATGCATCGAACTCTAACACAGCCAAGTGCAGGAGGCCTCTTTCATTCAGGAGAGCCTGTTAGCAGGACACACTGACTCACTTCGACAGCGCAGTGTCAGGGGAGTGGTTCTGGTTAGTGATAACAGGAATGAAATGGGCAGCTCTCTGAAAAGCTGGCCTTTTGGCAAATCATTAGAGGCTTTGCTTCCGGACTAGAACATGTGAATCTAAATATCCAGTGGATGTAGTGAGCGTTGCTTTATCTTTATGACAGAAGTTTATAGAAAGGACTATATCATATGGTTATCTGCGATAAGAGTAGATTATATTGCTGGTACACATAAAGTCTCTTTCATTTGCTTTGCTGTACTATGAGCTACTGTTGGGAAAAGTCTGGGTGATGTACAATATTACTACTCAAACCCCACAATCTAATCCAAGGGAGTAAGTGTGCACAATATAAAATGGATTAGATTGACACCTGGAACAGGAGCTAAGTTAGTTCATTTAAACCAGATGAATGATGCTCACCTTACTATATGCACTAAACAACACCAACCCAGCAACTGCATGATTCCCTTTCACTGCATAAGTTACTGCTACCTTCAACAGAATTGTTCATATTTTTATTTTGCTGCTTACCTATTTATGACATGGGAAACATGCTAGTATGCCATAGTCTAAAATTCAAGCCAGTAGATTTCAGAAAAACCTTACAAAGAGGGAAAGCTTTGTACAATAAAGTACAGAGCTAGGCATAACTGGACCTACTTGACTGAAATCTAGTGCTTCACTAGCTTCAAAAATTAACAAAAGCTTTTGGCGGTTAGCTCTGAATTGTCATATTCACTGACATGTAATAATTGCACCAAACGCATTGCATATACATCTAGTGCATCAAACAGGATGAGACCTCAACTTGGTGAGTCTGGGATTCAGAGTGTTAGGAAACATTTAATATAACAACTATTAGCTATACTAGTCCAAAATAAAAAACAAACAAACAAACAAACAACCAGAAACCAGCTGTGATGTCAGCTCAGTAGGATCGTTTTTAACAACTGTTTTGTAGTCAGGACAGCCTGTGCTCCTTTCACTGTCCAAACGCTGTAAACTACAGCTACTTATTTAAAAAGAATTCAGATTAAACTGGAGTTTGTGGGGAGCAAGACAGGAGTTTTAGAACCAGGCAGCCAAGAATTAGAAGGGACTATGTTACCGAGAGTGAGTAAGGAGGAATCATTCATATTCAGTGTTCATAGTTTACACTAATCTGTGTGAACCATAAATACAGTGGCATTTTGCAAACACAGGTCAAAACACATAAAAAATTATTAAAATCCAGATAAAAGTAAAGAACTTATATGATAAATACTGTCACTTCAATCAATATCTGCTGTGAACCTCGAGTCTTGTTCCAAAACAGACTTGGAGCTTTCCAAGAACAAGGGGAAGAACTCACCTGAAGTCTATGGAGGGAACCAGAAAAATGTGGAAGCAACACTAACTAAAAGAAAGAAAGAAGGGAAAGGTGACACACAGAGTATATGAGAGTTTCCAGCCCAGAAGCAAAAAAAGGAGAAAATGGGAAGACTCAAAGCGGGTATTGAAAGTGAAAGTTGTCTTACAGCTGAGAAGCAATGGCTAAATCATAGAGCGATATAATTCAGAAAACAGTTTTCACCGAGAAAACTTCTACACTTTTGATAGGTAGTCTACAAAATGAAATCAGAATTCTTGCAATACCACTAAAAGAGAAGTAATTAAGGGTGTATATACAATACATACTCAGGAGCCAAAAATATTTTTAGCCTATGTTTTAAATTACGTGGTAAAAATGCAACGAAGAAATTGTAAGATGACAAAACAGTGCAAGCCTAGAGGTTCTAGCCTTACACTTAAGGCTTAAAATTACATCCTAACAGACCAGACTCCTAAAAATATAAGCTTAGAGTTAGGCTGATGACACTTAGGCACCTCTAGTGTTAATGAAGGCTGTCCATCCAAAACTCCTACTTGACTGCTCATATCTCTAAGTCACAGGAAGCTACCAAGAGCTCAGTGCTACAAAGAACCAGCATCCAAACACATATGCACTCCTTAATCTACCTTTCAGAAATCAGGTTTGAAAACCTCAGCTTACCACTCAAATCTCAACACAGTGTTTCCTTTCAATTCAAAGTTAGTAAAAAACAAATCAAACCACATAAAACTGCTAAATTCCTACCCTCATGTATCACATTCTCTTAAAAGGCCCCCTGAATACATTGCTAGAGAAAAAATACTACTAATTATGTCCCTATATCCAGTGCCTCTCCACTGGATGCTTTGTTAAATATTTTCAGACAAAAATACTGGACAGCTCTAGCTGTCTGAAATCTGCTGGCTGTCATCATGAGGAAACAGGCACATCTTCAGTTTAAGACATCATGATTATTTTATTTGTTCTGTAACTTCTCTGTTACATTTCTGCAATTCAACACTAGGAGCTATCAGCCTGCTAAGAACTCAAACCAGAGAAAGACAAAGACTAGAAAGGGGAGATATAGAGATCATTCTGTTAAGAGCATTTTTTTGTCTTGTAATCACCATCACATTGTCACTAGAAGAAGACCAGTCCTGTTAAAAATTCACAGTTGTATCACATCTTTCAGTGAGTGTTCCAGGGAAAACATACACTTAACTGTAAGCAAACCAAAAATTAATGAAAATAGAAAATACTATCATACAGCTCTTTACAGTAAAGTGACCCCTGGAAACACCACTGACCTTTGGTGGCTGTTTCCACTGACAACTGTTATATACATTTCCTTTCCAAGAATCTCCTCATGATTACATGAAAACTCTGACACTGAGAAACAGCTTAGGAAGAGAACAGTCTTTTACTTTGCCAGGAAAGATTATCATGCACAGGAAATGCACAGTATGGTTTCAAACAAAGGTATTTCCCTTCAACTCCAGTGACGCTTTTAAATGTAACAATCTTCCCCTGGATATATTGTCCTGACCTGATTTCGTTGGTCTTAAGATTCAATAATAAACAATAAAAGAGTTTGAGGTTCAAGCCTGTGTTTACTCTTTTCCAAGTTTTGCAGTCAAATACCATAATCTTCAACAGAAATTTGGGAAATTTATATTTTATTCCATACCTCATTGTGGTTCTTGCTTAACCATTCCTTAACAGTGTTAAGGGCAATGACAGCAGCAGGCTCATTTGGAAAACCTAAAGACAGAAGAAAAGAGAGATAAACAGAAGCCACACATTTTCTATACATATCTTCTTCACAGATTTGTATAAAGGTTTTAGGTAATATCAATTACTTTTTTCACAGCTAAACAAATTGAAAAAGGGCCAGTGATGTTTTGATTTTTTTTTTAAACTCTAGTTAGAAAAGCTCCACAGCTCAAGAGAAGTAGAAACAATAGAGAGCTATAGCTGTGTCACACTAGGCAGGCAACAATATAACACATACATCACAGCAACAAATACTACACCTACATTTTATGGCATGCCAGAAAAATTCAGATGTTTCCTAAGGCATAAGGGCTTTCCTAAGGCTTGCTTTCTTTAATCCATCTGTCAGCAAAACTATACAATACTATGATGCCAATGCCATAGGCCTTATAAGGATAGAAATGTTCGAGTTAGAAATCTCGTAATCTATGACCTAAAACATAAGAAACAACTTTGGAAGTTAAGGAACTCACAAAGCACACATGTATGAATTTAAGGCCTGATGTTACATGATATACTAGAAATAGTAACTCCCCCCAGTCCTAAACAATACAAGAAATCTTTTCAGGGATACAGACTTTTTGTTTTGATGGTCTCTATCAAATCTAAAGATGCTTTCATTACTTAGGCACCCTTAGTTTAATTTTCCTTTAAATTCCTAACTTGAGGGCAGCAAATCATTTTTGTGAGGATTTAAAAATAAAAACCCATAAGCTGTATGAATAGCTGTCAGTAGGTTAGATGAAGAGAACAGTCTTTGAAGAGGTTGAGCTGCAGGCACAGTGTACAACCAAGCAACTAGGCTAGACAAACAGCCATGAAATTTGGCATACAGCTGCATACATATAGCATTTTTAAATCATGTATCAGCCTTGCATATTAAACTGAAATGCAAACGCTTCAAAAATCAGTAGATGTGTCCAGCTTTTTGACCTGGCACATTACCCTCCAAACTCACAGCTTCTTTAACTCTTGTCAGAATTTATGCACTGCTAGTTAAAAAAAAAACAAACAACAAAACACGAATAAAATCCCTCCACTCTCTTTGAGTAACATCCCCCCAAAATTACTCAATTATTCTCTGTAAGTGGAATCTGAAAGGATTTGTCCAGCAGCATGTCCACTGTTTCGAAATGATAGATGACAACTATTTAGCAAAAGTAGCAAGTAAAATAGTCAATGTTTGGGTAATACTGACATTTAGCATCTGCTTTCTTTGCACACATTTCTCAATAAAGTGTATTTTTAAATTTTTTTGAAATCTTTTTTACGTGGTCCAGGATGAAAAATTAGCTAAGATCCTACACGCGTTACTTCCACTGCTGCTGGGAAAATATGTTCTAATGATATTTAATAATGCTGCTGGTATCATCAAGGCATATTTCTTACGACACAAACTAAAGAACGCTAACGAAATCCAAAGCAGGTACTTCCAAAAGCCTCATTTTCATCATATAAAATAACAGCCCTCTAAGCAAACTGTCTGCTCAAATTAGTAATATCCTATCTAACAAACTGGGACTTTGTAACACAGAAATTCTATACCCTGCGTGTGGTAGATCTGCCTGGACATACAATGAACGCCATGCAGAGGGACAAATGTATATTTCAGACAACTGATACACCATTGTTTATACACTGAAGGGTTTATTTTCAGAACAATTCTCCCTCCAGCAAGACTAACTTTTCAGGCTTGTTTTTTACTACCTTGCAGATGGGTATGCACCCAAAAGGGTGATAAAGCACCAGTGATTTTATAGAATCTCTCCATAAACTGCACATTATTTAGAAAACTGCTGCCATACTAACCAATCTTAAACAGAAGCTTATCTAGAAAACTGGTGTTCAATTACTCCTAAGTAACCACAATGTAAAGGAAATAGTTTAGTAGCCAAAATAAAAAGTCTTGTTCTGTGTATTTCAGAATATATCTTGAAATCCACAGAAGTCTTTTATGACCAGTTAGCAAAACAATAACCCCAACTAATTAGTATTTTACACACTTTTCTAGTAATTTTAATGAAAGGATTGCCTTCTTGGGTTTGTGCAGAAGCAGGATGGAATTTAGCCTCCTGTTCCATACTCTGCACCAGCACAAAAGACCCTGTGTCTCTGATTCTCAAACAGAAAAACATTTGGGTTTATAGTACTGGGTTAAAGAGAGACAAAGTGAGACGAGATCTTTTTAAACACGTTATTGTGATGTTTTTATCTCTAAGCTACATTTGTCTGCCATAACATTTCTGGTCTGCTCCCAGACACATACCCATCTCCCTTCCACACTTTCTTTTCAGCAAAAAAGCAATCTCAGTGAGCACACAGGAATCAAATTACCTGAGAAGAAATGAGCTCGAGGAGCCTCACAGTTAGCCGACTGCTAGAGCAGCAGCTCAGGCAATTCTGGCTAAAGGCTCAATTTCACAAAAGATAAAACAGTAAAGTAATAAGAGTGACACTGGTCCATGTTACTGCAATGAGTGCTCCTCCAGAATACCAAAAAGGACAAGGGCACAAATAGGCAAAGAAGCATTAGCCATATAGTACAGGCAAGCAGTGCCTCTGTAGGACTTCACTGGGTTTATTTAGCAGGAGAAAAAGGGAGGGTTGGCAGGTTGTATGTCATGGACAGGCGCTGGGTGAAGCATGTACCTACCCATACTCACAAGCCTCTAACTTGGACTGGGCTTCCTACATCCTCCAGTGCCAAAGCTGACATTTTGGCAACAAACCTCGCTACACCACAAAACCAGCACAGGCTCTCTTTGGTTCCCGAAGAGCTGCTTCAGCAAGTGGGAATTTTACTGCAGCCCTCTGCATTTTGCAGTACCCAGTAATCACATCTCAGTATCTATCACCAGGATCTACGCCCAACCCTTCAAGCACAGCAAATCCTAGATGCGAGTAGCCACTGTCTCTTGTGCCCCTCTCAGTTCAGAAGCCTTCCTTTAAAGTAGTTTTATTCATTACAGCTGACACCAAAGTGGCTGCAAGCCTGACAAGTCAGTAGGAACAGGGGTCTGCAGAAAGTCCTGCATGGTTTGAAAAATGTGGTGGGTGAAGGAGATCCCATGCGCAATGCACGGTCATGGCTGAGCTTTGCTCTGGTTGTTCAACACTGCCAACTTGGGAAAGAATGTCAGTGTTGACCATCTCCATGCGCCTGCCCCTCTGGCTATATGGGAAAAGGCTGTATCGCAGCTGTGTCTCCAGAAACACTTGGAACTCCAAAATCTTTGTTATTTGCTTGGAAACTTATGAAAGCTCTCAATGTCTTTGCCCAGATGCTTCACAGATAAAATGACACTCTAGACAGGACAGCTGCCTTTGTATCTGCCTCTAGAAAAGTGAGTGCCAGCTCTAATACTGATTAGGGTACCAGCATCAGTCTGGCCACAGCCAAACTCAGAAATTTCCTCTCCTCCTCTTTCGTGTTGTTAATAGATGTATATAGTATTATATTCACTCCCTAAAATGAATGACTATGCCTTCATACTCCCCACTACAAACGCCCATCCTATTACCATCGCATAAAATATACCTCATCTAAACTCCACTGCTTTTGGCACACCACAGATATTAGCCATGGTGACAGCCTATGAAAGCTTTTAAAGGTCTTCAAACTTGTAAGCTTCTGCACCTCTTTCCAGGAATAAGGTGGTAAAGTCCTGGAAATTGTAACACTGACCTGGGAAATGGCTGCTGAAACAAGCTGTACACTGCACAGGTTCTCACAGTCTTGATGGCCATAATTTTCTAGAGAAGGCATGATAAGATCTGGCAGAAATATTTTGAAATATTTGATATTAAATAAACATGTTGTTTTAGAGGAGAAGCATGTGGAGGAGAACTGAGAAAGATAGTAACTGTAGAGATACCTGTTGAAGTTTCCCTTACATTTTGTATTTATTCCCCAGAAAGCAACTGGTGAGAACATAAGTCCCCCTGTTTCATTAATGTACAGATAATATGTGATGAATTCCCTGTTGTTAAGACACTCTAGTGTAAATGCTCAGCATTTTGTGCTTGAAGGATTTAGCAGAGAAACATTCACACTGTTGTGAGTGTCACTGTACACTTAATTTGTCTGTGCAGTATCTGAAAAATGTATACTAGAAGTTCTTAAATGAATAACTGTGCAACAAGGATTTTGTGAGATAAAATTAATAGCAATCTACTTAAGGGACTCCCAAAGTGTATGGAGATGCTGGTAGCTCTATCTGTCTCTTACTGTGCGTAATCCAATGCTGCATCTTATTAAAAATATCCAACTTACAATCAGATAATGTCACCTCCACATGAAAAGCTTATTCGCAAAACATAAGTACTAAATAATCAACCTTTAATATGATATAGCTGAAGATGATGATAACAGATTATATTGGTTAGGTTATAATACTAATAAGCAAATGTCAATCCAGAAAATCAATTCAGTAGCTGCAGGCATAAGTTCTAATTTGTCAGTAACTGAGAAGCCTAATGTTTTCTGTAAATCAACTCATACTGCTAAAAAAAAGTCTGTATCTTTTTTTTGCTGGCACAGCCTAAATGCTAGACTGGTTTTTATTAATTGAAGACTGTTCACTTATCTATGGTTTCTAAAAGGCTCATCACAATCTTAATATTCTTATTTGCCAGTTTTAATGGTTTCATTTTGAAGCAAATCATGACAAGAACCAAATGCACATCAATGCAAATAGTCCTTACATGTTTCTCAAACTTTCTGAGAAAAATGTCTACCCTGGCATGTTTGTGCATATATCAAGGTGAAACAGTTTACAGCCTGTTCCTGCATTCTAAGATCAAACCCGAGTCCCATTGTTTCATCAACATGACTGCCAAAATGAAGTAACTTCCATTTATTTAGTTTAGATATTTGTCAATGACATTTTATAATATATAAAGGAAGCTCTTCAAATAGTAGCTCAACCACATTTTGACACTGTAGAAGCGTACTAAACACCCTCTCTGCAGTCAGTATGACAGGCTATTTCCACCATGCATCAAGTACTTGCTATGTGGGAATCCTAAGCACCAGATGGTGTGGAAAATAAAGACTCTTCCTGGAAAAGGAGGCACTAAGCATTTATTCCATACATGTTCTGAAGCCTAGTATTATTATCAGGGCTAAAAATGCTTTCTGAATCACAACAGACATGTGAATAACTAAGCTTCATTATGGTCATGTGGATTAAGGCTAGCTATTGACAACACACTAATCATAACACTACAGCCTTATCACTTTCTGACAATAAAAAGAAATAAATGAGATGCACAGCCCAGTATACCTGAGGTGGGGTTACTCGATATATTTACTTGCCCTTCAGTTGTGAAACTAGCAGTATAATCTTGCAACCAATCCCATATAATCATCTTGACAAAGATGTTTGAGCAGTCAAAATGAAATCACTCATGCTAGGTTGATTCCCATTGCTATGGCAAATCTGCCTGTTTGGAAGTAGAGATGGTAGTATTCTACCTACATGCTTTAGCTGAGTTTTTTTTTCTTTTTCTTTTTTGATTTTTTTTTTTTTAAGTAAATATGGTCACATGATGATTGGATAAACAAGCTGACAAGTTACTAGCTTGATCATTCTTGTGGGTACTTGCAACCTGGAAAGGAATTGCCCTCATTTGGATCAGCTGCATTGAGGACTAAACAGAAGAGCCATGAATCTTCTGCTAAATAATCTACCTTGCCTTATTGAACTCATTCAGCCAGAGAAAACCTTATTTGCTCTCCACTCAACAAGTAACTCTCAGAAAGACAGTAAAATTAAGTACTTTGAAAACCCAGTAACCTTTCTGCTACCCCAGTTACCCCAAGAAACAAAGCTGCTGCACATGTACACTGTACCCCTTATATACTATGCTAGAGTAATTAATTAGCATGCTTATAAAAAGTCAAGGGAAAGTAAGAAATGCTTAAAATGCATAAACGAAACCATTCTTCTGAAGAAGTCATTCTATGTCTCTCAATTCTTCTCCACAAAGGAACATGCCTTTTCATTTTCCTTGAGTGAAAAAATTCAGCAGCAACAGGAAAATACATACAGTTCCTGAAGAATGATTGCCAATTGCATTCAATCGCTGACAGGATGAAGAAGCAGCTGGTAGAAGACAGTTAATAAACAAACCCAAAATAAGCATCTAGCAACTAATGCAAGAAACAGAATGTCTCTGCTATGAAGCAGTAACACAAAGCAGGTAGAGTACTGAAACAACGGAGAGCCCTTCTTTATCCGCAGAAGTGCATTCAGAAACTCAGGGGTTCCTAGGGTTAAGTCAACTAGGGTAAATACTAGCACCAGGGCACATTATAAGCCTCATGCAAGTCAGCAAAACCAAGACAAGCTGCAGGGCGAGATGCACTGGCTCTCTTGACAACAGGGCTGGCTCAGTCTTAGCTTGTCAGAAAAGATGCCCAGTGTGCGCTCACTGCTGTGCTGACTGACATTGGTCTCTTGTCTGATCAGCAAGGCAACCCACCTTCATCTACAACTTAGCTGCTTTTTCTGTATGAGTTGCAAAGCTGGACTCAGCTTATATCTTGTTATAGTTTAGCTGTGGCCGGCAACAAAAGGGCCACGCGGCCCCCCCTCCCCCTGCTGGGGTGCAGAGGAGAATGGAAAGAAACAGGCAGAAACCGGTGGGTCGGGATAAGGGCAGTTTAACAGAACAGCAGACAAAGGGAATAGTAACAACAACGATACAGATAAGGAGTATACACAAAACAAACAGCAGGAACGGACACAGCCACTCTCATCGACTGCCACCACTTTGCGCCACCGCCTCGAGCTCCCGAGCCGCGAGTGTTCGGGAGCACGCAACGCCGGTCCTGTCCGGGAGAGAGGGTCTGTTGTGCGAGTTTGTGTCCCTTCCTGGATTCTGGTGAAAATTAACCCTGTCCTGGCCAAACACAGGACATATCTGCAGTTAAAGAGAGGTCAGTTACAACAAAGCAGCTGAAGTTGTAAGTTGTTCTCTGAAACATGCAATATCATACCTGCTTCACTTCACACTACTACACTGGTATCATCAGAAAAATACCTGCCATATAATTGTGTTAAAAGTCTCAGCTGAATATAGACATATACTATAATTATTTAAGTCATATGAGCAGATACAGGCCTACACTAAAAATACTTAGGATTCCACTAAAGAAAAACTAGATTTCAAGTTTACCAAGCTGTTTGATATTTATTAGCATTGGGAGGGAAAAAAAAAAAATTTACTGACTTGGGCTGCTGAAGAACAACAGAGCTTCCCTATGATTACCTTACTGCAGGAGATATTGTACTGCGATTCTGCAGGAGAGCTGCATATTTGCAAGAAATTCGCTTTTCTGCAGCAGTCAGTACGTTTTCATTAGAAGTCAAGATTTTGGTTTCATTCTTCTTCCAGCACTTGCAGGGGGACCACATCATGGATAAATGGATTCTCTAACAGCCTTGTAAAAAAATATAGCAAGGAATACTGAGAGACTCTCTAGGAAGCTAACTGCTTCAGAGATGTGCTGTTTACCTTGCTATATGATGGAGCTTTTCTGTCTGACAGGGTATTTCTAATGCCCATGTGGAACATTAAGGAAGCATAATAGGGGAAACAGCAGAAAGATACCACCAAAACACTGAAAGGGAAAAGACCTCACTACTCTGGCAATTAGCATTCTTATATGGCAAGAGAAAGTACATACGATGCAAAAGCAAGTGAAAGACATACTTGCACAGGTAGTTTCACAATTATAAAATTTACCTATGAGAGTGCATATGCAACATTTGTGTAAATTACACAGCTGTTTATTCACACGTATGCAGCTCTTCATGAGGTCAAGTACATCCTTCTTAAAACACACTACATCCAAAACTGCTATTCCGGAAATGTGTTGTGCAGAGAAATGTTAATTGAAAGAGGTTTCAAAGTGTACATGAGCTCCTTAATGCAGAGTATTTAATCTTCTACTTACGCACATACAGCAAGCAAGCTGGTTTTTAGGGTGGCAACATAATACAACAAAAGTAATTTGAAACATTGCAAAGCACTGGTCAACTGTGAAATCTCCCATCATACACTGAATTGAACAGCAATGGGATAGTAGTTTCATTGTAGTTACATTTCCAACAAGGTTAAACATTTATTCTGCCTACTGATTTAAATAAAAATGCCTTGTTCTCTACTGAAGCAATGCGTAGGGAATCAATCTCACCTTCCTGAAGTGTCTTGCTAATGCTGCAAGACATAAGAAACAAACCAAACAACACTCCCCCCCCCAAATTCCATCTGAATTCCATCTGAGGCTTTCTAAAAAATATGTGGCCCAGTGCAGCAATGCTTAACAATTAGTAACACTATCCTAGGCCCTCCTTGACACGCAGTGCCCCTAAGCACTGAGGGAAGCCTAAGCATCCAGAGATCTGCTGTTCAGCAATAGGAATAAAGTAACTATCCTGGACTTTGCAGAGCCCAGTTCCCTACGGAAATGCATCTTGCAATTGATCGCAAACTCTTAATTGAAGGCTTGCCTGAAGTTGAGACATTCTCAACGTGCCTCTGATGTCTCCTAACGCATCTGCCACTCCAGACTGGGAAGGGGGAGAAGGAAGAGAAATCGCTATGAGAGACTCGCTCTTCTCCTTGCTGACAGGATCTTTGTGCAGACAGTGGGAGCAGGGAAAGCGCACTGAAGTGTGGCAGGTTGGGGTGGAGGAAGAGGAGGATGAGAGGGCGTAAGCACAGGAGCTCTTGCTGCAAGATAAGGTGCAGGGTTTTGGCGAGGAAGGTTGAATTTGGCAGAGACAGTATCAGGGTTGCTGGCTTCACTGAATCTCTCAATATTTCAACTAGAATAGGCAGCACACTGTCACAGGAGTTACAAGTACAAGGACTTCGGGATACACCTGTATGTAAGAGACATGTGGGAAGACAAGCTACCACAGCCAAGTGAAGGGAGATGACAGCATAAAAAGTCTGAGAAACTTCAGAGGAATAAAACATACGTAGGCAATGGACAAAAATACAAAGCCACATAAAGAAAACAACCAGCATTGCCAGTCCAGCTCCATCCTTCATATTACTTCCACCACATTCAATTGCTCTGACAGATAGCAACCCAAAGACCTAGCTGGATTATCTAAAACCAACAGAGTACTTGGTGAAGGCCATACATGTAGAAGAACAAAACAATCTGACATTATTTCTACTGAAGTACAGTTCTTATCTCCTCTTTAAGGGAAATCAAAGATTTCCTAAGAGCACATAAAGAAAATCAGCTGAAACTACATATATTCACTCCTCACGGAAAAAAAGAAAGGGGGGTGGTGGCGGAGGAACAAAGATGTTCTTTTACCTTTTTCCCCAAAAGACATAAATGGAACAATATTATAGGGCAGGTTGGTTGAAAAAGCAAGATACTATGTGAGTTGTATATAATCTACTTAGTCTACTCATTAACAAATACATTACTGATTCTTGGTTTGTGTATATTATTCACACTGTGCAATTTTTTTTTCCATTCTTGCCTCGGGCAGCGATAAACCATACTAAAGGGTCACACAGACCAGCAGCTATTATATTCATGAAATCTACAACAGTTCAAAAGTGAAATATATTCAGATAATCTGCAGTTCAAAAACACCTGTACATTTTGGAGGAACAGAGAAGGGGTTGCATTTTATATGTGATGCTTAATGGCTTCTGTTCTTCACTGTACAGCAGGGCACCTCATACTACTTCAACACCCAGTACATGCATGCTGCTAAAACAAGTGCTTGTGCAGGATGTTTGACTTGACACATCACTGTGCTATCTCAACATTTTACACATGAATTTTTTAAGAGGAAGCATTTTTTCCTCCTTACTTAGATGCTGCTTCACTTGCCTGGCAAGAGATGAGCTTCATCTGAGAATACATATCCTTCTTTTTATCCAGCAAGGGTCACAGTGCGCCTTATTTGATTTTATGCTACTGTATGTATCATCAACCAACCCATGAACTCTAGATATTTAACTTCATTTCAGGCTTTATTGCAGCAACTTTGTGAACAAAAAGTACATGGAAGCCACCAGCAGCTAACCAACTTCCAATTATGCACTGAAAACTCTTATTGCTTGTTCTGTTACCTGAGATCACAGCAATATACGCAAAAGGAGAAACGGGATTAAAAAGAGTTTTAGAGATTGGATGAATGGGAAAATTGGTTTAAAGCAATGATAAAGAAAACTTGAAATTTAAAACTCTGATTTGAGCAAACTTGACTGGTTACTCATACTTCCAATGCTCTTAGTAAGTCCTCATGTGCTAAAGAGTATAGAACAAATGGTTAATGGGTAAAATACAAAAATATCATAATGTCTTGGAAAATTTTGACTCTTCCACACCTTCTTTCTGTGTTTAAGGACTGTTATTGGTTTGCATAGCAAGGTTTTGGTAGTGGGGGCTATAGTGGTTGCTTCTGTGAGAAGCTGCAAGAAGCTTCCCCCATGACTGATAAAGCCACTGCCAGCCGGCTCTAAGATGGACCCGCTGCTGGCCAAGGCCAAGCCAATCAACGACAGTGGCAGCGCCTCTGTGATAACATAATAAAGAAGGGGAAGAAAAAAATTGCGGTAAAACAGCAGTTGAGAGAGAGGACTGAGACAATGTGAAAGACACAACTCTGCAGACATCAAGGTCAGTGAAGAAGGAGGGGGGAGGAGGTGCCTGAAATGTCAGAATAGAGAGCCTTCCCTTGTAGCTTGTGATGAAGACCATGGTGAGGCAGGTTGTCCCCCTGCAGCCCATGGAGGGCCATGGCGGAGCAGATATCCACCTGCAGTAGGTGGATGCCTGAAGGAAGCCGTGACCCTGTGAGGAACCCCACGCTGGAGCAGGCTCCTGCCAGGATCTGTGAACCTGTGGAGAGAGCAGCCCACGCCAGAGCAGGTTTGCTGGCAGGGCCTGTGACCCCGCAGGGGACCCATGCTGGAGCAGCCTGTTCCTGAAGGACTGCTCCTCATGGAAGGGACAGTTTGTGAAGAGCTGCAGCCCATGGGAAGGACTCATGTTGGAGAAGTTTGTGGAGAACTGTCTCCTGTGAGAGGAACCTTCATGTTGGAGCAGGGGAAGAGTGTGAGGAGTCCTCCCCCTAAGGAGGAAGGCAGAGACAACGTGTAATGAACTGACCACAACTCCCATTCCCCGTTCCCCTGCACCGCTTGGGGGGAGGAGGGAGAGAAACGGGAGTGAAGTTGAGCCTGGGAAAAAGGGAGGGGTGGGGGGAAGGTTTTTTTTAAGATCTAGTTTTATTTCTCACTACCCTACTCTGATGTGATTGGTGATGAATTAAACTCCCTTTTCTCCTGAAGTTCAGTCTGTTTTGTCTGTGACAGCAATTGATGAATGATCTCTCCCTGTCCTTATCTTGACCCAGGAGCCTTTCATCATATTTCCTGTCCCCTGTCCAGCTGAGGAAGGGGAGTGATAGAGCGGTTTTGGTGGGCACCTGGCATTTATTCAGGCCAAACCAAAGCAAGGACTCATTCATTCACATGTTCATTATATACAGGAGCATTAGCACCTCCTTATTGCAACATTTCTCTTGACTGACAATCAGCCTTTAGTGTCAGTTGCCTTTTAAACCGAACAACACTAGTTGATCAACAACATATCCCAGATCTCATCAAGTTCTTCAGTGTGTCAAAAGATCACACCATTAATTCAAAAAAGCATTTTTTAAAAATACGATTTCTGCTAATTTTCATTTCACTCACAATTATGCATTTACTGAATCTTCCATACTTCATTCAAAAAGGAAATTAAATAACTAGATAATAGCACTTCCAATCCCACAAGTTCAAATTCAATTTAGTCTTTATAGGAACTTTAGGTCTTATTAACACTTACTTTAAATAGCATTTTCAGCATGTATTCTGACAAGTTGTCAGTGTGATTAGTTTTTTATTATTATTTTTTTAAATCATTATACAAGCAAATATGTTCTGCTTTAACAGGCAACGGAAATTCCTAATGTTTAGAAAGGCTTAAAAAACATCAACATTTCTAGTTAGCCCAACATCAGTAAATCTGTCTTTAAAAGTAAAAGGATTTCATTTCATGAGAGACCATTCTTCAGGTGAAAAACCCCAAACACACACATCTTCCATGCCATTTTGAATAATATTCAAATTCATATAGGAATAAGACAAATGCCAATGCAATTGCTGTAGTCAGAAGCAACACCCATATTTGAAAAGAAGGAGTCTATGCTATGGTTGGTTAGATCAATCAGCGAAGGATATGGAAGACTAAAAAAATTCTTTTGTCCAACAACCCAGTACAAATAAGAAGCTGATCTTGACAATTTAAATGTAAATTTCTTAAAACTTGTCAGACAAGTGAGATTTAAAGACCTTCACTTAAAAAAACCTAGACATCTCCAACCTGAATCTTTAAGTGAAAATTGACTTCCCACCTCAACTTCCTTTTAAATGTGGCCATGTGGCAGCAAAAGGGGCAGTTTATTCCAGCACTTTATTAAATTTAGCTTGTGCTTATGCTCAGCATCAGATGACCCACACTACGCCTGGGGAAAAAGACACTTTAGAGGCAGATCTCCACACTCCATGCCGCAGCGAAACACAGCTAATCCTCTCGGAAACACAGCATCCCAGGTAGACAAGCAGCAGGCATATGGAAAAGCATTAAAACTTATTGGATGGAGGAATGTCATTGATTATTAAGCAATGACGCAAACTAGGGGAAATAAAGGATCTTTAATTAGGGGAAACATAAAAAGAAGGTGTTTGGGTTCAGAAGAGCTTTTTACATAATTGATATCGAATGTGTTAGAGTTGCGCTTGCAGAGAAGCTTTAGCTAATGTGATTGACGTTAATTTTATCAGATCAAAGGGTCCTCTATATACATGCAATTACATTTGAGATAGCTTGCATTAACACAACAGCTGCACATCTCCAGTTCGTGAAAAATACCACTGCAAAACTGATTCGGGCCAGGATTATTTCAGCAAATTGTCTAGTGTTCCTCACATCTCTGGGCACAGAAACCAGTAAAAAGCCCCCAAAACTGTATGGAGGAGAGGAAAACTATCACTGTATGGGACAAAATCTAGAGAAGTAGAGGGCAATTCAGGCAGATTTATAGAGATTTTACCTCACCTTTCATAGCAGGACTTACCCCTGGAGGGGTAAAAAAGCCTCTCCCAGCTCTAAGCCTTAAAACTGAAAACGGCATTTCACAAGCTCCCCTCCTCCCACCGCAGAGATCACAGTCAAGATGGCAAAGAATATGTCTGAATTAAAGTAATATTTCATAATGTTTCCTGGTCTCTATCTAAGTTCTTGCTCTCGTGTGCAGACGTCAGGCCACTGGCAGCAGGGGCGCTGCGGCACCCCTGTGAGGAGAGTCCAGGGCTGTCCCATGCTGGGTGCAGCCGGTTCCAGCTGGTTCCATCCGCCCCACCGCTGGGCGCAGCCCAGACCCTCCACAACGCCAGCAGCACCTCGGGGGAAGCCGTTTTTAGCAAGGGCAAAACAGCGCCCCAGGAGCAAGGAGCGAGAGGAAAAAATAAACAAGTGTGAGCAGCAGACCCTTAAGTCCCTCTTGCAGAAGGAGGTAGAAGATTTGAGGGTGCGGGCGTGATGTTGAGCCTGGGAAAGAGGGGGTACGGGGAAGACCTTTATCTCTCACTATCCAAACCTGTTTTAACTGGTAGTAAATTAAATTAATTTTCCCCAAGTCAAGTCTGTTTTGCCCATGATGGTACTTAGCAAGTGATCTCCCTGTCTATATTTGGATCCACAAGCTTTTTCATCTTCTCCCACCCCATCTTGCTGAGGAGGAGTAAGAGAGCGGCTGGGTTGGCGTCTGGCAGCGAAGGTCAAGCCACTGCACTACCACACATTTCTCTATCACAAAATACTCCATCTGTTCCATTTTTCTTTCACCAAAATGCACAATTTGAGAGACTGCAAACTGAAGTCACAATAACATGCAGAAAAACTATAAAAAAGGCAGAGAATGGAAAATCAATGCATGAGAGTACTTATGCTGGTGAGACCAGCATAAGGGTTTGTTTAAAAACAATCAAAGAAGTGGGGAGGGAGCAGAAATTCTAGTTAGATTTACAAAACTAACAGACTATCTTTCTTCAAGAAACAAAGTTGATTTTTCAAATCAATTGCTAGAGAAAGGACCTCCCCAATAAAGCAAGACAACTCACAGTACTGATGAGTCAAAACTAATGGGCTCAATACCTATGCTTATTTGAATTATATATATTTATATATAAACTTTGCAAAATAATCTCATGCAGCTTGATGCTTATGCAAAAAAAAGAAGCTACTGAACTTACAGTAGCTACCTGGATACAGGAAAAGAAGAATGGACTGAAAGTCTGTAGGGTTATGCCACTGAGTCTGAACATTACTGTTTAAAATTATTTAAAAAAGCAAACAAAGGTGCAGTTGCTACCTAAAATGGTTAAGAATAAATAAAAAAAAATATACTAACACTAATAGATACTAATCAAGCCATGTTAAAACCACCATATGCCAAGTACTTGGTATTTAAATTTACATACTCTAGGAANAGAAAAAAAACAAGTGGAGGACATCCAAATTAATGAAGTATCTCCAAAACTCAGAAGAATCAAAGAAAGAGGATTTGTATTCCTTAGAAATTAGGAGATTACAATTAAACGTCTAAGACACAAAAGAATTTGAACAAACAGAAAGACTAACTGCTGCAATGTATCTGAGTTCATGCGAACACCAAAAGAAGGGAGGTGAACTCAAATTAACAAATTCCCTCTGCAATAGGAATTTGGGAGCAATTTCTTTATACAGATTGAAAGAGCAGGAAGGACTGTTAAGGATAGCAGAGTAGCTTATGCACACAGTTTCAAAACTGGTTAGAACACTATTTGAAGAAAGAGCTAGCATCCAATAATAGTGCCAAGTCAAAGAAGGAAATGATGCATGTGTGAGCTTCTTGGACATTTCTTGTGCTGAAATTTCAATTATGGATCTTGTTTCCTATCAGTTCACATCAGATTCCACATATAGCTTTCTCATGTTCTATGTATGTAAGAGTGGGATAATATCACCAGGTACACACTGAAAACAACTGAAGATGCGAAAGGATTGAGGTACTTTTGAAAACTCAAACAAATGGAAAAAGTCCACACGCTAATTTTAACAAAGCAAGCTCAGAGAACAGAAAGGCATCACCTTCTAAATCCAATTTTAACAAGTGAAGATGCTACTGCCTCAAGCATCTCATCTCAGTCCGCCAGGAGTTGCTCCACACTCAGACCTGCTAACAGAGATGTTTGTGTGAACGTCCTTTGCTTTGGTCGAAATCAAGTGGGATGGGTTGGTTTCAACAGCTTCACTCTAGGTGTTTTTTTACCAGCCACGTTCCTTGGGATTGAAATGGATTAGCAAACAGGCGGACTGACAGGCCCAGGGAGGCCGAGACTCCTGGCATGTAGTGGCTGAGGGGAACTGGAGGGTGAGCACCTGGTGGAACTGGAACAGCCAAGCAGTGCTTAGATAGGATTATCTGGGTGTTTTGTTAGTGGTGGTTTTGTTGTGGGGTTTTTTTTGTTGTTTGTTTTTTAAAAGTGAAGTAACTTTTAAATAACTTCATCCAACACATATTAATGTAATGATACTGTCTTGAGCACTGAAAATTATAGACAGAGATAATTCAGGATTGGATTGAAGCACATGATTACCTCCTGGTGTTTAGTAAATAGATATTTAGATTTGTTGTGACGGAAGAGGAAGGGAGTTTCATCCTCAGTTCTGACACTTTAGGGGAAGATAGGAGCCTTATAATTTAGAGATCTACAGACATTAATGTATTTAGTAGGCAGTGACAAAAACAAGCAATAAATATGGAGTAACCTAAATAGCAGGAATCATACATTAAAAGTTACAAAATTAAGACTACCCATGAAATTCAGGCAGAACCATTTTGTTTAGTAAGTAGAAAACCAGTGAAATATGTTGACAGTAAGAGTCATAAAAACAAATAATAAAAATAAGTAGATTAAAAAAAATTGTGGAGGTAAGAGAAAACTTACAACACCAAGAATGATAAAATGCAAAGCCAAAGCTGAAATATAATTCAGTGCAAATATCAAGGTGACCTCTTTCTAGCCAGAAGCTTTGATACTGTGAAACTTCAATAATCTATGAAAATTTGTCTATTAAGTAAACATAATTCATTATCCCATGTAATTTTTTTAAAGTAGAAAATTTCTTGAAATCATATGTAATTTAAACATAAGACACATTTATGAACTACAAGTCTATGTTTTATTGGTGTAAGTGCTGATGGAGAAACATTTCTATCTATTCCTTTTCAGAAAGTGTTCAGCTTAGTTAAGGTCAGCATAAATACCATGCAATCAACATAGAAAACTCAGAAGAAGGTCAACCACTACAAAAAGAAATCTTGAAAACATGAAATACGCTAAGAAAGGATTTGGAAGTTAATTCTTTACCATCAAACACATGAACTTCAACAACTAGAACATCACTAACTGCTCTTGGTGAGACAATTTTGAATATGCTGGCATTATTAAAGAAATTCAATAGTAGAACAGTTAAGTATTTCCATGCCACTTGTGCACAATTTTGAAAAACATCAACTGAAACTATACATGGGGTGTTGATAAAATTTGTGCATGCACATCATTTAAACAGCTAGAGATTCTTGTACATTCAAGTTTGTCAGTTGTACATTTTTCACTTCTTGGTTGCCAAGCATGGCAAATACAATCATTGCTTCTGATTATCTATATTGAATAAAATGGTAACAACTCATTAATCAGGCCACACAATAGTGAGACTGATATAAAGTTCTATTACCTGAAATCCTTATTAGGAATGACACAGAAGCATTGCCAATGTGCACCTTCATTACCTGCATCATGGCTGACAGCTTTGATTAGAAGGGAGCTTTGAATCTCACATCTTCCTTTGTGAAGAGCCATCAGTAAACTATTGCTTTACTGAAAACTAGTAAATTATAACTTAGGAAGTCGATAGGAAAATTTAGTGTCTCAGGGCTTTTAAAAACTATTTAAGTACACACAAGCACAGTCTTAGAGCACTGACCAGCATGGTCAGCATGTAAGTAGCATCACTGTTTTCTTCTGTATTGTATTTAGTACTGTGGAAAATGCAGGAACTCACTTCAGGAACTAGGCTTTATTTTTCTAAAAGGAACAAAAATCATCTTCTCTTAATTAAGCAATGCCTGTTTAGCAACTGAAGTGTTGCTTTTCTCTCATTCCTAAAGCCAGAAAAAAAAACGCCAGAAGACTACAGTCATCTAGCAAATGTAGCTCAAAATGTCATTTGCCTTACAGCAGTAACGTTCCTAATGGCCCTTGGCTAAAAAAAAAATATGTTCTGGACTCATAATGGTCCGCTATATTGTGTTTACTAGGTGAAACAAAAAGGATGGTTAAAACCCTACCAGTGGCATAATGTTTAGCACCTATTACGGACATAAGTATAACTACCTTACAGTAATTCAAGGTATAAGAAAATGATTAATGTTCTGAAGCCATAAAACTGCATCAGTTGAAAAGCTATTATAATTGCATTGTCTACAGCTCACAGTTCACACTGGGCAATCTATGCTGATATGCATTCTGCATAAAACTGATACTCATTTTTTTCCAACATTGGGTAATGAATTGGTACATAAAGCTTAAACTACGCACAACAGTGGTCACCACTGGAACAGTTGATTTACTCATCCCAAGGATGCAAGTGGTTTTTTTTAAGATGAGGTTCTAGATCTTCCTATTCTGCATTTTTCTCATCAGAATGCTGAACAGTTCACGGTCATCTTCTTCATTTTAGAAATATGCTTTTGATCATAAAAACTGAGAAACAGCAAAATGGATACAGAAAACATGCTACCTGGCTGCCCGCTAGAACAATGTGCTGACATTTATACTGGCTCTTACTTAACTCAGTGATGTCTGAACCAGGCCCTCCCCATGCAGAATCAGCATAATATTATTCACATTAAACAGTACCTTCCTCAACAAGTGACCTGTAAGTGCTACTCAATTTGACTAAGCAAACCAGACTTTGTTTTTCGACAGAACAAGTCACAATGTGTGATGAAAGATGATATTTTCCATATGGGATACTTCCAGGTCCTTGAAAGTGAAGGTTTAATGTTCTTATTCCAAACAGAAATGAAAATACAAGGGGACGGAGTCTTCCACTGCCACAGCATCACATACAGTAAATTATTACCCTATTAATAGTATTATATATTATTTCTGTTAAAGAGTTTTTTCAGACATCAGAGAGAAGGGAAAGGGGAATGAAAGTGATATGCTGCATTGTCCAAAACCAAATTGGAAAATGATACAGTTCATTATCTAGTAATATATAGGATAGCAAGCACTCCACTCTCTTGTATATAAGCAATATATTGGAAGGAATAAAAAGAGACACAAACACACAAATAGTTTACAAATCAGACTTTAAAGTAATGTTCTTTCCAATGGGCTAGATACTCTTTCAAGAAGAGGTAAGATAACAGAGTCTTCTGTGCCCACAATGAACATTATAAGAAAGGTATGATACCTTGGACTAGATTTCTCCTCTGCTGAAGTCAATACAGTTAGAAGTGAACAGGGTCAATTACAAAAAGCTACTTCTATTACTCTAAATGCAATGGAATACTTCACAGCTAGTGCACACTCCTATAGCTTCTCTGAAACCAAGGTATATTGACTTATTCCAGTGTGAATTTCGCACTGTTTCCATTTTAGTTACCAGATGAAAACCTAAAATCATAGCAGTAGATAAAGAACATTATTATGAGTAGGTCAGTTAAATAGGGTCTCATATTCCAAATATAAACCTAAAAGCCATACACATGCTGCACCATTCCAAGAAGTACGTAAGAAGAAAGGTAACTAAAACATCTACCAATAGATTTCAAGCTTTTTCCATAGCTCACAAAGTAAATGTAGTTCTTCAGGCTGCCGTTTTTTCCCTTCCATTTGGAACCAACCTAGGTCCTATTCCCTGGAACAACTTCAGAGACTAGCTATCATCATTCAGACGTGCTAGCAATAATCGTTGCTGTGACAGGCTTCTTGTGCAGTAGCCACAACACAATCCACCCAAACCAAGGAGCCATTTCCGTTCCTTTGGGATCAGACACAAAATGACTCCTAACAATATAATTCAGGTTGTGCTCTCTCCAGGAATCTTATAAGCCAGTGCACAGTGGCTCTTCCTCTTCAGGACTAATCCGGGTGATCCCAGTCCCACAGCAGTGATCAATGAGGTGCTGGGTAGTACTCAGTAGCCTTTATCGTTCCCGTCAAACCCTAGTGCTGGGAGTGAACAGTTTGTTTATGGGTGGTGCTGGTAACAGGCACACCAACAAGTCCCCTCATTCAGTCCAACACATCGAATTGAAAGATTAGTCTGTCATGCCAATAGGAGGCCTCATTTTTCTTCTGTGCTACATAGGTCATCCCTTCCTGCAGCCTGTGTTTGATTGTGATTAATTTGTCAAGGCTGGCTATAGCATGGAAATGAAATGGATTGCCAATTACTGGTAGCCTTCTCACAGAATACTCCTCAAACCAGTGCTATTCTGCAGTAGCGACAGCTCAGAAATAAATTGAATTCAGCTCTATCGAGCAGAAACCTGACCCAAAGTGTATTTTAAAGCAGAAGGTGACTTTTCCCACCCCCCTGTCTAACCAGCTCTTCAGTAAATGGTTGACTTCTATCCTGCCTGCCCGGCAGGTACACAAAAAGGCCATCCACATTTATTTTTGTAGTCACCTTGTTAAGATGTACTGAACTTCTGACTTAACTTTCTTCAACAAGGTGCACATTTGTTTCTGAATACCTCACCCTGAGTAAGCCTCAAGGGGACTTTAATATGTATGTCATTATTGCTAAGTAAACAAAACCAGCAATGATTCTGTTCTGTACAGAAGCTCTTAAAAGCATCCAAACGTTCTCAGGAACACTAGTCACAGAAATGTACTCTTTGACTCTTGCTGCCTTTCCTCTGCAGTAAACCTCACGTGTTCTCACAAGCTGTTTAATGTTTCATTGATATAGACAACTGACTTAAATTGAATGACCAGATTCTGATAGATTAATGAAATAGGAAACAATTCCATAATGATCTGATTTTTATTAATAATTATTAATATGGAATTTGAGAAATACTTCAGTTTAAGCCACACATGGATGCAATTAATTTTATACACTGATACAGCCACCAGCAAATTACTTAAGTTGCATAAATTCAAAGCATGTGTACAAATCTAACTTTCTATTACCTTAGAAATTCAGTTAAAAAAAATTTCTGTTCCCTCAAGAAAATTCAGACCAGTGTAATAGATGCTTCCTTCCATTGTTGTAATTCATTGTATTTTATACTGTTGTCTTGGGTACAACATATTCAGACAGAAGAATGGCAAATATTTTTCCAACAGTTAGCGGCACACAACGGCTATAAATGTGATCTGAAGTCAAATAGGCACAATTCTCTTCCAGGCCCAAGCTGGCCTTCCATTAACACAACCACCATCACGATCTGCGGTGTGCAGAACTGTAAAATATGTCTTATAAACAGGATCCTGGCTTAGAAACAGGATTAGTCATTCATTACACTGATTCATCCGACTTTGCTATCCTCCTTCTGCCTCAGCAGCAGTTGCCCTTTCCAATGATATATTCCTGTCTAACAAAGATGCAGAAAAAAGGACAACACAGTGAATGACCCTTGGAGGCAGAGACAACTTTAAACTGTCTTTCAGGTACTTTCATGAGACTCAGAATAACACGTCTATTCTGTTGACCTTTTATTTCATTTCAGGAGAAAGAGAAAGTATTTGCCCTAACAGCAATATATTTTTACCTTTCACAGGCCACCTAAAAGCCTCAATATTCTCACACATACATCTTCCACACTTCCTGAAGCGACCTTCAAACACCAAACACATGAATGACAGATGATCTTGGTAACATAAATACATGAATATTATGGCTTTCTGTATTTGTACTGGAGTAGTATATAGGGTCTCCAACCTAGGCCCATTATGATAGGTATTGTATAAATACACAGTCAAGACAATGTCTGATATGAAGAACAAAAAGCAGGACAAATAAGGGGCAGCTCCACAATATTCTGTGGCCAGGCAAGACCAGAGTATCACTGTGCGCTAGAAATAAGGAAAGAATGAGAAAGAGAAGCTGTTTTCCCAAGGCGTTTACTATCCAACACAGTTACAGAAGTTCAGAAGGATGCAGTTGATACTTTTGTGTTAAAAAAAATTGATATGTGTTGCACTACAAATATTATGCCTAGTCAACATTAGTGCCTCAGGGCTTTTAAAAACTATTTAAGGACACACAAGCACAGGCTAGTATGTCTATTCTGTCCTTATCAAAGAAGTTTCAAGCTGTGAGTGGGATTCAATATTAACTGAATATTCTTAAAAGTTTTCATCTGTAAACATCAGACAAAATAACTGTTCAGTATTATAATTATTGTGGGTGATGATCTAGGACTGAAAATCTTAACCTAGGCACTTATTAGATCATTTTCTAGCTGCTGAAGTATAAACAATTCTTATTGTGTAACTATTACATACAAGACTAGTTTTGCCACAGTGCATGGGTAAATGAAGTCACTGTGCTGCTGATACAACACGTCAGCTCTAGTGCAAGGTTTCAAATCCAGGAGTAGTTTTGCAGCTCTCAAGATTATACCTATTCTTCTTTAACTGGATTAATTTTATATTAAGTTCCTCCTTTTAAAGAAGCTCAGTTGCATCATGAAATTTGACTGAAACCATCAATCTAGCCATCTGTCTTTTTACAATGTGTTGAAAACTCAGAGGTAACATACTTCGTATACAATGTTTTCCATAGAAATGGGGAAGGCATAAACAAGATTTTCCTACAATTACCAAGTTGTCACACTACATTTGATCATGAATGTCGTTAAAAGACACCCACAACACCATAGTGTTCTCCTTTTGCAAAGAAAACCTGCTTTGAAAAACCTGCAAAGAAAACCTGCACCTGATGAGATCTCACCAAGGAATCTGAAGTAATGGTGTGATTCCCTGATACAAATCTCACTTGTCAATGAAGAAAACATATCAGCAGCTTGGAATCATAGAAGAACCCAGGTTGGAAGGACCACAGCATCTCCGTAAGTCATCTGGTCCAAATTTCTGGCCAAAGTAGGAACAATTTAAAACTTGGATGAGGTTATTCAGGGCCTCAGAGAACCCTAAGACAGCCCATCTTTGTCTTTGCTTCTGAATGCTGACTTCTCTAGATGAAATATAAATGTAAAGAAGTAGTCATGAATAGCAATATACACACTTAACTGGTTGATTTAACTATCTGAATAGGTATCCAAAAAATTAGACTAGTTGCAAGTAGCCTCTCAACTCTTTAAGACAGTAATTTTTAAGTTATCTTGGGCTAGTTGACTCCTTTACATACATTTAAAGCTACATAATGTGAAACTGTAATTTTGAACTTGGGCATCATTCTGCTGCTGGCTAAGTGTGGTATGTTCCACACACTCGTTAAAGCCAATGCAAATGGTGTAATTCACCAATGGATTGGGCTCCAAGTTTAGTTTTAGAGACATACTCTTTTCTGGTTGAAGGGGCAAGATTACATCAAAGAAAAATTTTGGATAGCAATAATTGAACCTTTTATCAAAATGTATTTTATACTTCACATATCATATTAATTTAATGTCTCCAGGACAAGGCCTGTACATCTGTTGTGGTTTTGGCCTCAATTTGCAACAAAGAACCTCGCAGTTACTCTCTCCTCCCCTGGTGGGATGGGGAGGAGAATCAGAAGGAAAAAGGGAAAACTCGTGGGTTGTGATAAGAACAGTTTAACAGAATGGCAAAGAGGGAAGAAAATAACAATCAATAATACTGATAAAAAGCATATAAAGCATGCAGTTTTCTCACCACCTGATGCTTAGCTTGCTCCTGAGTAGCAAAAGCCTCTCCTTCAGCCAGCTCCCTACTTAAATACTGAGCATGACATCAGATGGTATAGAATATCCCATTTGATTGGCTGGTTTGGGTCAGCCCAACCAGCTTCTTGTGAAAATTAACTCTATCCCAGCTAAACCCAGGACAATACCTTTATTTTGTTACTTAAATTCATTTCTTAACAAATTACCTTCAAAGAGCTTTTGCATTTCCTGATTGTAAAGCCATAGAAGAAACATATAAGATTATCTCGTTGACATCAGCCAGGAAAATTTAGAAAATGGAATGAAGTCATACTGTTGGTATATAACAATACAGAGTTTTAACTTTCATCATGATAATTGAGACATTCTTAATTCTTTGAATGGAAACACAAAATACCAACACAAATACCAAAACAAACATTGTATCTGACCAGCTGAAGCCCTGTTCGTGATATCAGCAATATGTTTTCTGAACAGCAGAGATCTTTTCCAATTCTTTTATGCTTTGCCTGGAAGAAAAATTACAAAAAGTGAAAAGAAAAAGGGGAAAAGTGCCCAAAGTGCAATGTGGTTTTGATGCCTTTGGAGATGTTACCGGCTTTTCTTCAACAGTCTGCATTTAGCTATCTAGCTCATGGCAAAAGCAACTAGATGTGAGCCATGCTAGGAGCTTCAAGATATAAGCCACTATGACATAAGAGCAAGCAAGAACACAAACAATTGTTTCTTGCAAAGTAAAATCAAAACAGGGAAGGCAAAGACTCTGGGCAGAAGTTGCAAGATTGAAGGGGGAAATTAATATATGCAAATATAAACACAGTGCAGTAAGCCTAACAAAGGAGCCAGGCTTTCCAGATTTTACAAAGCCTTATGCTCTTCATGCTTCTGCCAATTTTAAAAGAAAGAAGTAACTACATAGACTCTGTATCTCTTCCTAAAAAGAAAAGGGAAAGGACAAAAAACAAGGCCATAAGGCAACAGAGTATTCACTGTTCAACAGCTAAGCTTTCGAAGCAACGGACAGTCACTAAATGTCATTTTAATGAAGGACAGGATTTGTCCTCTAGTATTCTAGGGAAATGCTGCAAGTTGGACCAGTCAGCAAGAACTTCAGAATAGAAAAAATTCTAGATAGTCTAACTACAATACCCATAAAATGCCAGTTTCCACTGAAAAAGAGAGCTTATTAATTCTCTTGTCTGGAATCAAGTTTGAGCTTCTCCTTGCTAAAAATAGCACAGGAATGTTAATTTTAGACTGCTGAAAGCCCATCGATTTACTATTTCCAGTAATATTTTTTTTAGTATTTAAAATATGTGAAGATTGTTTTCATATTTAAAATATGGGAAGAGACTGATTAGTATCATGGACACTACACTGTCTGAAATAAGAACACTGTTAAATAATGCATGCAACAAATTCTTATACAAGCAGTAATTAGATTTCCAGGATTACTTTAATATTATAATAGTAATTTCATAGCTGTTACTATTATTAATTATAATAATAACCTCAGTTAACTGGTGATCAGTCCCAAAAGAAGCATGAAAAAAATGAGTTACCATGTCTTCATTTTTGCTAAAATACTACATTACATCGATTGTGGGATAAATAACAAAATGCAGTTAACTTCCCAATGGGTTACAAAAAATGACCGCTGGTACAGTAGTGTCAAAAAAGCTGATGCAGTCTGAGCTGAGGGATGAGGAACTGCTGATCAGGTTAAAAAATTGGCTTAGTTAAGAGACAATCTTAATGGGAACCTTCCTTATGTAACCTAGTGGATTTTCTTTTCTCCCCCCCTGCCCCTCCATCACAGAGAATTTATAGAGTAATAGCCATTTTCCTACATCACCATAACTGATATCACAATATTCAAATGCTGATGATCATGTACAGTACCAGGCCATTGTAATGGTTACAGGGACTCAAAGCACCAGGCTGGAGATAAATACAAGACTGCTTCATGGTTACTTATTATACATTTGTGTATAATGGCTCTGAAAAATTTGCAGCTAACTCCCTCCTTGGAAAGACGACAGTGCAACCCTTACTAGAACTGCTTATTAAAGAAATATGTATCTTAGGAATTGAAATGCCAATAGAAAATGAGAAGAAACAGATGGGAAAGATGGAAATAGATTGCCTTAACCTTTAGCCCTGTGTCAGGAATTTGTTCTGCTTTTGATAACATTTGGTTTAGTCTTCTAACTCAGATTTTCAGAGGGGTTTTATAATCCTTCAGTAGCACACCTGTCGGTTAATCCCTTGTTATAATCTATCTTGGATCACCTGACAGGGAGAAGAGCTGATGGATGTGCTCCCAAGCCCTCTGTGGACTGGCAGGATAAGTTGTTGCTTGGGTACTGAGGAGGAGGAGGCACTGGAGGTCAGGACAGTGTGACATCAGCTGGCACTAGACCAAGGGACCTCTTTCCCCGGATAAAGACAAAGCAGAGCAGAGGATCTGTGATACCTCCCTGCATCCTGCCTTGAGAATGTATCATACGCTTCTATTTCCTATACACACTGCATACTTTACTGTTCTTTTTTTTTTTTTCTTTGCTTTCTAAGCTTGCTTTTCAGACTCTCCTTTGGTAACACATAATAAATTTAACCTTGCATTGTTTTGCCATGACAAGGCCAAAAGCTACAAGTAAGCATAAGTGGCCTGATTCTAAAAGAAAAAAATCTGACTCCAGTGTAATAAAAGTGTTTAAAATGTGGTAAACCTGTGCATTTCCACTGCCTAAATCACCACAGACATTCTGCACTTCCATGGCTTTTGGTCTTTGTCTTTCCCTTTCTCTCTCTGTGGTTTTAAAAGAAACACAAACAGACATTCATAACAAAACCTAAGAGCTGCCATTACTTTTTTTCTCAGAAAGGTTAGATGATATCATTTTAGTGAACGTCAAGCTAAGGTAAAATATACAGCTATACTGACGTAGAGACAAAAAGAAATATCAACTGGACATGTCTGAAAGTTTTATCTTTCCCCCTCTCTTTCCTTTTTTTTTCCCCTCCCTTAAGTTTAATATAACATTTAAATAGTTGCTTATGTTGCCAGAGAGCAGCTTGTGCTGCCAACATCAGTATCTAGGAACAGAAGCCAAACCCTGTATTATTGTAAAATAACAGTGAGAAGGTAACAAATACGTGTGCATAGACCATAACATCTTAAACTCCTTCCATACATAGTCCACCCCATACTTATCTTATTGTGACAAACATGAAAATTCCTGTCTTCTCACACCCATCTGCAGAGCCTTGTTTTAATTTTGCAGCTCATAAGGTTTTTAGCACCATATCAGACATCCTTGTTCACTTTGTAGGCTGCAAACACCAGAATTTGTGGATAGCTTCTTAAAGACATGATAACGAGGTGCTCTTCCATAAAATCTACTGGAGAAAGTCCCTCTTTTTTTCCCTTCTGGCAGTACCTGAGACATAACAAGATGGTACTTACAGAGGAAGTGGATAAGGAAATAGTGATTCATTGTGTATAAGGTGAAAAACTGACACACTACAGCCTAAAATAACACTTTTTACCCTCTGGACTACAGATTTATTTTTTAATGTAGATTTGTTTTTATCACTTTTTAATTATTTTTTTTAAGCAAATAGTAAAATTGCTTTGAAAAAGGAAATGAGAGAAAGTGTAAGAAAATCCCTAAAAATCTAGCTGGCTTACAGAAAAGCTATGATAAGGTTAAGATTGCATTCTTGCATGGATTTGAGTATTATTGAACAGCTACTGAGGATCTGTCATTTGATACTTCAGTAACTCCCTAAGGATACAGGAGTGATGCAAGTCCTCTGCACTCTTCCTGAAGCAGTTTTGTTTATGAAACTTCATGCTCATGATATAATGGAAAGCATTTATTGCAACAGAAGAGAGTAACCTAGGGATCCATGGGGATATGAATCCTCACAATCTTTGCTTTCTTAGAGTGATTATCAGTTTACAAGCATATTAGAGGTGACAGGGATGTCTTCAGAAAAGATAGCTTTTTTTTTTTCCAAAGTGCCTGTGGGTAGACCCTTACTTGTTTTGCAGTCCTTACAAACTTTCAGCATCAGTTGCTTTCTACTTCATTTTTTAAAGATGTAATCCCTCACCTGAAGCTATCAGACTTCTAAAACAAAGATTCCTCATGAGTGAATTGTTGCCAGCGCTCTTCAAATAGGAGCACATTAAAATCCAAGTTTTGACTCCTTGCACAGTGCCTTAATGGCAAATGGCCTTCTTGGGGTTTTAACTTGCTCAAGCTGGAACGTCCACAGTGCTACGGGTGGAAATGAAGGGTTAGGAAAGTGTTTGGGGAGGAAAGGCAGACCTTTCCTCTATCCAGCGCTCTTCTTATGAAACGCCATCTGCCCTTAGCCAAAACCTCAGAAGGAGCTTTGCTTGCTCGTTTCTTCCCAGTTTCCTTTTTAGGGGAGACAAGGAGTGCTCTGTAGCGATGCAAACAGCAATGGATTGCTCTCCAGAGAATTGTGACTACTCTCTCCTAATAATAATAGAAAAGGCAAGCAGTCCTAAGCATTTACAAGAATTTGGAGCAGAATGCAGTCCAGATTCTTAAATTGGATACACCCAGTTGACCTCTTGCAAATTTTTCCACTTCTGTTTGGAGATGAAACTCAATTCTTAGCCAAGGATTTCTGAAGGGACAGCATTTGTTCACATGGATCTGAGGTGAGAATTTAAGGCTGTATGTTTCTTCAATAATATTCTATTAAGATAGTCCAGTGTTAACTGTACAATACATAAAGCAATACTAATCAGCTAGGCCACCAGCGACGAAGTTGATCCACTTGCTTGTCTAGACACTGACTTTATCTAAAGGAACAAGCACATATAGATGGGAAAAAAACAACAAAATGAGAAAGACGAAAGCATAGCTTTGTGGGTTTTAGGTGTACTTTACACCTAAAACACATCACACAGCATAACTTTAGTACTGCAACTGCTATCAAACATTCTTGAAAGTATTGACACCTGAAGCCTAACACATGGTTGCCTGTAATTACTACTCTCAGGCAATAGGCCTGAGAGTCTGGAAAGAAGGCAAGTATTTTTTTCATTGAGGAATAGAAAGTATTTATTAAAATGTAAACAACAAAATCAATTAGAGATTGTATTCCAAACACAAACAAACAAACAAAAGCAGCCTCACAAAAACAGAGAAGAAATGTGTCTTAATTCATTTCCAAAGGTGAAAACAGCAAACAATTACTGAGAAAACATCTGCAACACTATATAACATTTCAATAATGCCACAGCTTTCCAGTTAAAATCAATGCTAACATCAAGAAAAGCATGTTACCTCAGGAAAAAAACCCTCAAGATTCCTGCCAGAGATCCTTTCCAACTTTCTTTACTGACTTCTTGGAACCATATTCCTCACCTGTGGAGACCTTTTCTATTAACTAGGCCAATTCTAAAATAAGATAAACTATTATTATTTGTACATTCCACTTACTAGTAATTTCCATATATTTACACCATGTCTTGCCTGTTTTTTGTAAACTAATAACAAAAATGTGTCTATGTTTAAGATCAACTTTCAAGCCAAAGAGTCAAGAACTAAAATCCAGAGCTCCACTGAAAGTTCAAGAGGGGGACCTGAACTAAGGACCAAGACAGAGTGTTATCTAAAACCAGATGCATATTCAGTGACTTCTACTGTTTGTGGATATGACATCTGCATGTTCTTCTGCAATAATGAAAGCGTAGTTCAAGTAGAAAAGGACACAGCAACCAAAGTAATTTAGATTCTACCTTCTGAAGCCTAATTCAGACTTACAATCATCAAACAACCAACTTTAAATAAGAGGTCCTTGAAAAAGAAGAAACAATGCTAAATATTCCTGTCAATTTCTTTTCCCCCTGCATCTGCAGTATCTGATTAGTCAAAACTCAAATTAGTTTTTGTAAAAATCACTAGATGTTATTTTCACACAGCAGTAGCTGTATCATACTACGGTGGTACGTGACGACTGCATTTTTTTTTATTTATTGCTGCTTAGCATGTTTCTCTAAAACTCTTGAATTGTACAAGTAACCCAACCTACAAACATTTGTATGCATTTACTGAACGTAAATATATCAGCCTAAATTGTTTTTAAATGAAAAATATTTTTGTCCCCTTGTAATTTGCATGTCCTCTCATAAATTTCTCGATATTTTTTCTTAAATATTGAACAGCTTGTCTTTTTCCTCCTTCAAATATCATGCCCACTTCTTCCACAAACCCAGCCAAAAAGCAGCTGACTATGAGTGATGGATTGCCTTAAGAGTACAACAAAGCGATGAATATTTGTAATAACCCTTTCCCTTCCATTCTTCAGGTAGTATTAATTTGCATGTAAATTAATAAACTAAAAATATGGAAACACAACTCAAGGGAGCTAAGACACTTCCATGTTATTCGAGCAAGTTTGCTTGAGGAAAATATACTTTTTCCTCAATCTTGGACATCAGGGAGTCTTGCTTGCTTGCCTTCTAGATGGAAAATTTTGCCAAACCCCTGTTTTTCCCTGTTGAAGCCACAGCAGTGTGTCTAAGAGTTACCAGAGCTGCAGAAGTNTAATCACAGTTGTGGGCCTTGGTCCTTAACGGTTGTGCTTAGGGCTGCACAACAGTATCCCACTTAACAGCACACTAGTATCCAATCACAGGCAAAGCCTTTGGGTCTCTGTTATTTAACACCGTATATACAGATTCGTAAGCTGAAATAACTGATGAGACTTCCGATATGAAATATCACTGTTTAAAATAGTAATAATAGGAAAAACTGAGTAAGCAATAAGCAACATCTAAGGTCTTACTTACCATAAATTCCTGTTGAAATACAGGGAAATGCCTGTAAAACAATTGAAAGAAAAAAANNCAGTGTGATTTCTGTTTGCCAATCTTGTTACCAAAACCAAGGGTATTTTTAAGTTCATGTTTTTCAACACCAGTAATTACATGTTGTAGCCCTCACTGTTAGAACAGTTAATTCACAAGCATTTTCATTACATGAAACATTCTATATGTTTTCTTTGCTGCTGTGTTAATAAAGTCACAGTCTTTTTCTCATCTTGAGCTATGAACCACATTAGAACCCAGAATAATTATTAAACTGCATTTTGAGCTAAAAATTAATGCTATGAGCTAAAAATTAACGCCATAAACTGGTACAGTAGGAAAACAAGTCATATTCTCTGGGTAGAGTTAGACAATGTTTCTTCAGTAGTAAAATAAGCTTGGCCAGCTTAAATCCTGCCTTGCCCTCTCCTGTCTCTTTGCCATACCCTCATTCACTATAACCTTTTTTGTTTCAGAGCCTTTAATTTTTCACCTCAGTTCTTTCAGATGTGGTTTACGGTGTGATCCAGCACAACTGTACTAGTACAAGTTAAAGGCTTGCAAACTGGTGCAGGAAGAGGAACTAGAAGATGCTGGGTGAAAAGAAAAGGTGTATTTTTGGGTCAGCTTGGACACTAAAGAAAATGCATCATGCAACAAGAGATGGTTATAGACACTGTGCCAGCAAGAATGACAATTTACTTTTCTCCTAGCTGTATCTGTTGTCTAGACTTTTGCATTTCTGTGAGCCAGAGTCAGTTTTTCACCAGAAGACACCAAAGCCATACTAGCAATATGGTTTTACAAGAGAGACAGTTTTCTTTGTGTATACTTGATTTATCACCTTTGCCTCTCACCTCTGGACGGACAGCAAACACGGCTCAAAGGTACAAGAGCACCTGGGACCAAAGTCTCAAATATCCATCCTCAGGCTCCCTCCAGATTTCCTGGCGATGAGTCATCATACAGAAGAAAGGCATTCTTCTTTATTTAATCACACAGAAGAGCACTATTCAAAGCTAATGCTTACTTTATATTTAACCAGGGAATTAATTATGGAATGGTGATTAAGAAGGGAGAGTTCTAATGGAAAGAATACATCCTCCCCTCTCCTCTGAAAATACTTAAGTAAAATAAAGTGGAGGAGAATTATAGTCTCATTCCTTCTCACAACCACTACAACTTACACCCTGAAAAATACTTAGCTTTGTAGTTTGTACCCAATAAATCACAACGAGTCAGCAATTTAAGGAAATGAGGAATGGAATACAATACCCCCCCCCCCCACGTTACAGAGCTCAGGCTGAGATGGCAACAGATGCTCCAGCAGAAAGAGAGAGACATAAAGGATGATTTTGTGCAGTTTAGCAATAGATTTTTCAAATTCACCACTGTTGAAGTTTCAGATGTTTAGAGATGATTGCTCCAGACAAGCGTTTGGTTTTCCACTCTTTTCCACAACTTGAGTAACAGCACATGATTTAGATAACTCTTATCAGCTTCAGGGGATGAGTAACAGAGTAATCAAGGTTCCTTTTCTTACTGGCCCCACAAGTCTAGGCAAGGCGAAACAGCCCTGTAGCACCTCTGAAATCCTGCAGCTCCTTGGGCAACACCACACATGGTGCCTACAGGAAAGCAGCAGTACCACCGATGACTTCAGATCCCCACGCATGTGGCAAAGCCACCCACTTGAAGAAACATGGGCTGGGGCAGCTCTGCAGCCTCCGGGCAGCAGAAGAGCACTGTGCACTGACTACCCCCATGTCGCTGCAGATTTATCACCTGCACAAAGCAAAGGATATCTGGCTGATACAGCCTCCAAGTGAGATGCATCTACTTAAAGCCCAAATGGTGATCTTGAAGGGATTTACAAGCCCTGCTGCTACTATGGGACAGGCTCAACATACACCGTCAAGATCTCACACCACAGCTGTGCTTACTGGCGCCACTGGAGCTGAGTGCCTGAAGGGAAGCCTACGGGCTCCAGGGAACTGGGCTTCCTTTTCAGCTTTGCTCAGAGAAGATTAGACTACTGCATTTTCAGCATTGCACGGCAGATGCTTGTTGCATTTGCTCATCTTCATCCACAGAATACAGCACTCTGAAGCTGTTTAGCAAACTTCAGCTGGCAATTTGTGCGTTGTGCCTGTTTCTTAATACCTACTTTAAAATGACTGTGTAGACACATCATAATCATTACCTTGCATTCAATTTCTGTCATGCACCTGAAACTTATCTGAATGGAGCTACAAGAGTGTGTAAAATCCCATCAAGCTCCTTCCAAATACCGGTCTGTGCCATAACTTAGATGAGCTCTGCCCTCTCCCTCATTCAGAGATGATCACAGCATATAAGAGGTAGATGTAATTTTGTAAAATGTGACAGTGCTTTCATTCATTCCAGAAAGGCCTGTGCCCGAGACCACATATCAACTGTGTTTCCTCATGGCTCCTAGGGAGACAATTTAGTCTAGATGCCAGGCTGAAATTACTGGCAGAGCAGTAATGGGGAACTCACAGCATGGATATCAACATACTACAATATTTGGCTTATGGACAAAAGATGTTACGGTTTCTGATCTCCCTGTGTGTAATAATACCTTAACTATATATTTGATTTCAATAAAAAATTCAATTTCACATTAGGAAACACTCATTCCTATTTCCGCAATAAAATGTTTCTCATCTTAATTTGTTGCTAGTACCTACTATTTATTGACTAACCTTTAATTTCTTTGCTACTGAAATAGTCTGTTTGCTTTACTTTGGGGCTCATAAGAAATGCTACCCTGACAGCACTCGAAATGGATACAACTCTGGAGTAAAACACAAGTAATAACAGTAAGAGCTTCCTACTATGCTTCTGCCATCATCTAGAGAAAGAGGCCAAATTAAATCAGCTGCATGAATACTGTAAGACTGAAATAAATTTGATTCCTGTAGGAGAGAATGTGGGCATTCAGCCTCTGGTACTTTTTAATCTGATGTTTCTTTACAAAGGCTACAGCAGCAGTGCTAATTAGGATGAAATGTAATGCAGTTTCATGAGGAAAATTTACAATAGTCACCATGCAGAGGCCAAGTTGGACTAAAAGACACTTCAATAAGAGGGACCTGAGTATTTAAATACTTACGGGCTTGTCTACAACAAGGGGTTCTACTTCATACTGAGCTGCAATGCATTAACTGTTATACATTCAATGAACACAACTGCTATGTCTACATGGCCAGGTGCCTCCTACTGCAGTCTTAATAATTGCTTCCACAGAGCAAGGACTGTCTTCAAATTAAGTGCTCGACATTCTGCACTGGCATCCCAGTGTCACTTCTGCCACAACCAAGCCACATACAAGGTAAGCACTTTTATTCCAGCATATAATACAGCAGACAAAAATAATATCAAACACAAATTGAGCTTTCTCTGATTTCACAGCATCACCTCATGAAAGCAGACTATCCAACACTCCTGTTTGAAAGCCGTTCCTTCATGCAACCTTCATTACTGAATCTTCACAAAGAACTCATGAACTTTTTAAAAAAATCTTTGTTTTTACTAAAATTGCAAGTAGAAGCTCCTGAGCAGCCTGCCTTTACCCCATTGACATTTCTAGAAATTGTCCATTCACAGTCTCTCTTTCAGACCTTCTCCCTCTTATTTGCCAGCAAGCAGGAAGTTGCCCTGGTCCTGGCATTGAGCACTGCACCAGTGCAACTGTATTTTCCATAGCGACCAAGAAAATGATATGTGGTTACTTCCCTTTGTCTGGTTTTTATGGACCAAAAATAATTAACTTGCTTTCTACTTTGAAAGACTATCCTTACAGCACCTTAGCAGCATTAAGAAATTGCACAAGCACTAACATTCTGACGAAAGAAAGACCTGAAGCTCCAAAAACTTGTGCCAAAACACTCTCTATGTCAGATATATAAAAACTTGAATCCTTGCTTCAAAAGGAGGAGAATGCCCCACTCCTGCCTCTCAGAGGACCTGACCCAAAACTCAGCCAAACCGTACTCTAGGTGCCTCAGTTTATTATTTTTAAAGTTGAACCCAAATTTTTGTTTTTCAGTTTCCTTCTTTTATACCAGAATATTACGGTGAGTTCCTCTGTGTGCTAGGCATTCTTGTCTTAAAAGCAGTACAGCGAGTGCCTTTGCTAGATTGTCTTGCAGTTGGTGATTGCCTCATAAACTGAATTGGCAGGTGAGTGGGCAGAGAAAAAATTGCTTGTTTAAGAGCAGCCCTGATAACACTGTTCTGCTGTGATTCCTGAGGGTGAAAGCCAGAGGGACTCTGCAGAGGTAAAGCACAAGGTTACAAGGTAAAGCTGTCTATGCTAGAATGAACTCTGCTGCATAGTTGAAGTATAATACAGCACTTTTCACACCTTAAGTTCCCATGTGTGTTTTCAGAAAGTTTACCGTAATGTTAATATATATTTGTAATAACTTTATAGAACATCACAGATTAATAATGTTCTGGTTTCCTTGGCACTTTATTACCTCTATGACTTGTCATGTCCACCTATTTACTGCCTAAAGCCTATGCTTTTTGCCAGAAGACAAAACACATTAGATAGCATGCTATGAATATCTTTTAACATGCAACACCAAAAAGCTGTGGCATGTATATCACGCATTATGAAGTGCTGTTATGAAGACTGTGGCACAGCGCTATGAAAGGTAAGTATCAGCTAAACAACAAAGTAAACGAATTTAAATGGTATCCATTGTTTGAATAATGAATAATTTATTTTCACAACAATATTTTATGGTTTGTTTCTAGTGGGTGGTGAAGAGGTGGGGGGAAATATAGCAGTGTACGCTTGTCACTTCGAGCATGTGGTCGAGGTGCTAGGATGGCAGGGAATGTACAGAACCTCAAGCCAGGAAATGAGAAGATGGGAGAGCGCTCTGTGGTTCAAGGTAAGGTGTTTCTCATTCCTCGTTTGGCTGGTGATGTGCATTTTGTAGTCCTTACTCCACCTAGGTACGGCTGACATTTTGAGATGAATTATGGTTGTTGAGATGGAATATAAAATGACAGAGAAAGCATGTTCCTAGACAAACTTAAAGAAAATCTTTCATTTTTTTTAGTCGATTTATAATTTATAAAAGTATATATATTTTTATATATATGATTATATATTATAATTTATAAAATTTATAATTTTAAAATTATATTTAACCATCAGTTGCACGTGCTTCAAACCCATTGCAATCATTATTCTCAATGTACAGAGGGATTCAAAATTCAAATATTTGTCATAATTCTAAACTATAATTTAACAAACAACAAATATTGCAAGTAACTATCATTCAAAAAAAACTTATTAATAGAAAACTCTAATGCAATTCCCTATACTGAAAGAGAAAAAATTAAATGTAAGAACTGAATCTGAGACTGTTTAAACTCGGTTTTCATTACAGACCATATTAGCATGTTTACTAATCTGTCTTTAAAGAATACAAAAGTAATTATTGCCTCAAAAATGAGTCTCTTGAACACAGCAGATCACACATAAACCTTTAGGCATTCATATGAGCTTCTTCATTCACACACTGACAGGTTCATGAGCTACAACATCCAGCCGTTCAGCACGGTCATAAACACTGAGTATGCAAGTGGCAAAAAATGTTGGGGGGAATTTTCTCGTAGAAACATAAGCATCCAGCTATTCTACACGCCCAGAAGTTTACATGTCAGCTATGTGAAGGTTCTCAAAGGATGCTGACAGCTGACAAAATGCTGGTCAAGCAACTACAGCTGAAGTTCAGATTCAGACCCAATGGGAAACATCCTTTCAGTACTGTGGCTCAAGACACTTCTCTGCACCAGTACAGGCTTGGGGCGGACCTGCTGGAGAGCAGCTCTGCGGAGAGGGACGTGGGTGTCCCGGTGGATGACAAGCTGACTGTGGGCCAGCAGTGTGCCCTGGTTGCCAAAAAGGCCAATGGCATCCTGGGGTGCATTAAGAGGAGTGCGGCCAGCAGCTCGAGGGAGTTTCTCCTCCCCCTCTACTCTGCCCTGGTGAGGTCCCCTCTGGAGTGCTCTGTCCAGTTCTGGGCTCCCCAATCCAAGAAAGATGAGGAGCTACTGGAGAGAGTCCAGCAGAGGGCTATGAGGATGATGAGGGGACTGGAGCATCTGTCCTACGAGGAAAGGCTGAGGGAGCTGAGCTTGTTTAGCCTGAAGAAGAGAAGGCTGAGAGGGGACCTTAGAAATGCTTATTTTAAGGGTGGGTGTCAGGAGGATGGGGTCAAGCTCTTTTCAGTGGTGCCCAGCAACAGGACAAAGGGCAAAGGGCACAAATTGAAGCATAGGAAGTTCCAGCTGAACATGAGGAAGAACTTCTTCACTCTGAACATCTTTAATATTTCCTGTTAACCAAATCAAATAGATCAAGGGATTGTGGGGGAGGTTCTTCCTTTGATGACCTGTTTGCCACAGAAGTGTCAATGAGAACCAAGTGACAATTTTGGTTAATTTGGTTTATTTTTATTGAAATAATTATAAACTTCAACCACAGAACATTCAGTCAACAATGAGAATCTGGGAAAACAATATTGAGGAATTGCTACCAAGATTTTTAAAAAAATAATCTTTTGAGCAGCTGCATTCTAACGTTATACAAATTTAAAATGTATTTTTGATGACATTGAAACCAGCTGCTGCTATGAACTTTGCAAGATAGTGGAGCATTATAGTGTGGATTAACTTAAGAAGATTTACTACGTGAGGAATCTCACCAAAGTTTTATTTTAAAAAATTCAAATTCCTTATCTTTCAGTAAATAAAAATAATAGTTCAATTAACTGCCTGGTTAAAGACCTGGGCTGAAAATTGGTCAAATAATTTATTTGATTTCCCCAAGTATAAACTCAGTTGCGTGTGGGAATTTGTCTGCTTTTTTTAAATTTATTTGCATATCTGTAGGAACAATGAAAAACTTACAGGGGAACTACAGACTAACAGTTTGATTCACATTTTTAAAATTCTTAAACCTTTTACATTTATAAATGATCAGAAATGAAATTGTACATTTCAAACAACTGCAGAATAGCTGAGGTTGGAAAGCACCTCTAGAAATTGCCTAGTCTAACCCACGCGCTCAAAGTGGTGCCACATAAAGCCCGCCACCCAGGACCATGGCCAGTCAGGCTTGAGGATCTCCAGCGACAGAGACTCCACAACCTCTGTGGGAAACTTGTTCTGCTGTTTGACCAACCTCAGAGTAAATAAGTGATTTTCTTGTGTTTAAATGGGAGTTCCTGTATTTCGGTTTGTACTCATTGCCTCTTGTCCACTCAATGGGCACCACTGAGAAGAGGTGCTCATCTTTACTCCCACCCATCAGGCATTGGTACACATTGATAACAATATTGCTACTGAGCCTTCTCTTCTGAGCCTTCTCTTCTCCAGGCTGAACAGTCTCTCAGCTCCTCTTTCTGTGGACACAGTCCAAGTCCTTAAACATCTTTGTGGACCTTGGCTGGAGTTCCTCCCGTATGTCCATGTCTCTCTCATACTGAGGATCCCAAAGATGAGTAGATGGGAAGAATCACCTCCCTTGACCTGCTGGCAACAGTCTTCCTAATGCAGCCCAGGAGGCTGGTGGCTTTCCTTGCCTCAAGGATGTGTTGCTGGTTCATGGTCATCCTGTTGCCGACGGCGACCCCCAGGGCTGTCTCTGCAGAGTTGTTTTCCATCTCGTCACCCCCCAGCATGTACTAGTGTATGGGGTTGTTCCTTGACAGGGGTAAGACTTTGCACTTCCTTCTGCTGAACTTCACAAGGTACCCTCTGCCCAATTCTCCAGCCTGTTGGGACACCTCTAAAAGACAGCACAATCATCTGGTGTATCAGTCGCTCCTCTCAGCTTGGTATTTAATGAAAACTCCCTGAGGTGCCTTCTGCTCCATCATCTAAGTCACTAATGAAGATCTTTAATAGTATTGGCCCCACTACTGGCCCCTGGGGTACACTACTAGTGACTGGCCTCCAGCTGGACTTTGTGCCACTGACCACAACCCTTTAATCCCAGCAGTTCAGCCAGCTTCCAGTCCACTTCTCACACAGCAAAAAAAATATAGACAGAGACATAACAATTGGGTTTATAAGACAGCATCTGCCTAGGATGTTCAGAAGCCACTGCAGTTGAAACACCAATTAAAGCAGCAAAAGCACAGATGATGAAGAGGAAAGAATAAAACATCAAATGAGAACTTAGAAAATATTTAATTATTTTTTTTTCTTTCTATGCCAACCTATGCCAAAACAGGCTTGAAATGAATGACAAACTGATTTTGAACCACATCCATGATGTGCTTTTAGCCCCAGTAGAGAAGAGTTACGAGTTTCCTTAATGCCAAAGAGCAAGAAATTAAAAATCCCTTTTCAAAAAAAGAAAGGGACATTCATCTACATGTCCTGTATTGCATCAGTCTCTTAGCACTGCAGGGTGTATGGACCAGTTGCTAGGTTTGCCTCTAGAGTCCCTGAACTATCAGTGTCTAACAATTTTGTGAAGAAGAGCTTGAATATGCAGCTTCCTTCACAAGAACACAGAGCTCTTATTACTTTTTGAAATGAAGGGTATCGACTAATAATACTGTTTAATCACACTAATTTCAAAAAACCCTGTTGTATTAAGGGATTCTGAGTCTTTAGCCTCAGAGGCCATCTTCACAGCAGTGTTTGGGCATCTACCCCTACCAGTATATTTCCACTCACAAGATCCTGCAGGACCTACTGACCTCATCTTACGTGTGTATTGCTAAAAGAAAAGCTAGGATCCAGCTTCATCTCAATTACACCATTTTGAGGCTGGACTTCTGGTCTAGAGTTCTCCTTACAGTTAATAAAGAGGGTAATTCAGCCATTTCAGGTCAAACAAATAGCTCTCATGGGGAATCGCTGACTACAGAATGAAGCTAGATGTCTAAGCTAAATTTAGGTGAAACAAATCTCTCCCTGAGCACAGGAAATCATATGTGTTTTCCAGAAACCTTATTCAGGAACTCTTTTTCTCTTGAGTCCTAACCACAGGAATATTCTTTCCATTGATTCAGTACAAAGTTACTTCTAATGAAAAACGATGGGCCAGCTTCATAACATCATCCTGTATGGTAGTCAGACTCATGGGTGTGATAGCAAAGGAGAGCTTAAGTCGGTCCAGGAAAAGGTCTGGCACAATCCTGCCTCAGACAAATACTCACATGTCAGAAGTGAGCAGGCACCTCCAGGCCAGCGAATACACTCTTTCTCAAAAGGGCTACTTGAGAACTATACAGCATCCTTGTGCACTGTTCTCATTTCCAGGAGCACAGCTGTGAAAATCAGATCTGCTGGCCACTGCACAGGCTCCTGGTAGTCCAGGGTGATTTCTACCCCACGGGATGCAAATGCCACATACACTGTGTTCAGGAGACACAAACATTGCAAGCCTGGCCCAAGCCCATGCAGGATAGTAGGAAAGGACAGACCTAATGCAGTAGCAGCATTTCCGCATACAGGTCATTACACTTACTAGCACATTCTTAACAAGCTCAAATTTAGTGTGTAGAGCCCTAATCCAAATCAATATTGTGCCACATCTACAGATCAATACCAGCTTTACATTTGTAATATTTTCAAATGAAAAGGATTAAGAACCCACAGGACTATATTAATATAAAAACATTTGAAACCAGAGATTCAGTGACAAACTATTTACTGACTGCAGTGACAATAACTGCTTCATCCTTAACACTAGGTTAGCCTGTCCTTACTGGTTCATCTAAACCAACGTGCCCGAGGAAATACCACTGCACCTTTACTATGGTCTGATTCAGATCTGAGCCAGCCTTGCAAGAAAAAGCCATTAAATGACATTAACATAGCACTGAGATCATTCTCTGACAACCAAGAATAATGAGGTAAATTAAGGGCAGATGGATACTAAGGCTTTCCTCTAAATGTCCTTAATTTTGTAGGTTTTAGACATACCGTCTCCTGAATCTTGGTGCAATTTTAGTTTTACTATTTGTGATATTTATAGCTCTCATTTATATAAGTAATGTGTAATTTTAATGCAGATCTAATAGTTCTAACTACCATTGACACAGACTGTAAAATGAAAAAGGGAGGATACCACCTTGTTGAATAAGATGCTATTTTATTTCCTTCCGTGACCTTAGCCACTGTGATACAGTGGGTTAATGTCTTATTTGGATTCCAACCTTGTTAACACATCAAAGATGCTCCCAGGTGTAGAGGAACAGGGCTATGGAATTGATCTCCCCTAACCTGTAATGTCTGTGTCACTCTGGTCCAGAGTGAGCGACTGAAATGCATGTTTCTTTTTGAGAGAGGCAAGAAAGCCACTGATTACCTTGAAGAAGTACATGATGATGAAAGGTATGAGACAGGAGTAGACCTTGGGAAATGTCAAGGGAGATCACAGTCAAAATTGCCTTCTTTATCCAGAATAAATAACAGCAGTTGTGGATCACACGACTGTAATTCTGTTCAGGAGGGCTGGTAACATAAATCATGATAAAGACGACTTGAGACTCTCTTTAAAGACCAAGGAGGTTATTGGTATTTTTAAACTTATTTTCTAGTGTTCCCAGACACAGTCTCTATAGATGTTTCTATGGCTGTCAGGAGTCCCCTCAATGCAGTATTTTTCCCCTCCCTGTTTATTCTCTGCTGTCATCCCACTCCAAGCTTTTTCCTTTCTGTCCTTCCACACTGCCCCAGATGACAGATAGTTGACATCCACCCCATTCTGAATTCACTGCTTCCATTATCGCTTCCCTTACAGCTGTGGCAATCTGGTTTCCGATCCACTTTACTATTTTTCCTAAGGTCCTGCCTTTCTTCCAGCGTTGCTGGAGTGCCTGTGCAAGGAGAGCAGCAGGTTCAGGAACATCATCACCATCTGTGGCTTGACTCAGAGCCATTGCAGGCAGCAAGAAATCCTCAACTTAACTGCAATCCAAATACTATTTCTACTGGTTTTCCTCTTTCAAACTGCTGTGGAATGACACAAACAAACAAGTTAAGCTGCACCACTGTTGCCAAAATCGAGCCAACAACTCTAGATACCTTATTTCTGGTACAGTGGGGTTGGTTCAGAAAATGGAAAAGAACACACTGTCTGAAAGGAGGTTTTGGAAAAAATCAGTGGCGATGTGTTAGAATCATAGGTTGGAAAAGATCTCTAAGATCATCAAGTCCAAACATCAACCGAACACCAGCATGCCTACTAAACCATATCCCGAAGTGCAAAATCTACACTTTTTCTGAACACCTCCAGGGATGGTGACTCCACCACTTCCCTGGGCAGCCTGTTCCAATGTCTGCAATGTGTTCAACAGGGCACCCAGAAAATGAGGAGTCCTGTAGAAAGGCCAGTCCAGGTTTGCAGTTTCTGACACATTTCCTCATTCCGAGTAACCCCAACGGTGTTTCTACCAAGTTGAATGAATCTGCATAATGCTTCACTTGGCATCAGTAAATGTGTCCGGATATATCTCAAGAAAACCTCAACATCAATGCAAGAAAGGCCATCTCACACATGGGAAAAGTGTAAAAAAAAGGAAAGCCCCACACCACCACAACACCAGAAACAAAAACCAAAAAATTTTCTCTAAGTTCTTCAAGCTTTTATTCTCTTACAGGCATTTATTCTTTCTCTTGATACACGCTGCTGCAAAAATACAAGACTAACAATTTTAAATGAAAACGCAGCTTTAATTTTCTATGTCCTCCTGTTTAATATAATGACCCAGACAGATCTTTGGATCAAGTAACACTTCATGCCTTGTCAAATTCTTCCTATTTTCAAATGTTTTGTATTGAAATAACTGCACATATATTTTTAAAATAATAGAAGTGGCAAAACAGGAGAAAAGGCATAAAGATTTCTCTCTTTTTTAAAATACGTATTTCCCAAATGAAGAAAACTGCACAGAGTAATAGAAATGGAACATAAAAATATAGCTATTTCTTTGATTTCCATGTCTTTTCTGGTTGAATTTTAAAAAAAGCATATTCAGATCCTTGTGCTGTTGCTTTGATTTTTTTTTTTCTTAAAGGAAAGACAGACATGAAAAGGTCTAAACCAGAGATGCATTATTATTCAAGAAACGTTATAAGGAACACCACTTGCATTACTAACACTTTATCATTCATGCAAACCATTTAGCATGAGAGACAAAAGCAGCATATATATATATCTACACTGCTATGTATATGCCAGATAGATACCAGTTCTGGAGAACAAAACAGCATGCAGTAGGGGGAGAAAAAAGCAAACAAGCGAAAAAACAAAACAACAAAAAAAACACACACAAAAAAAACCCCAAAGCAGTGAGGAAAATGAATGAAATTAAGAACTTGCATCTGTGAATGGTAAAGGTTTAAGAAGGTTTTACAATTTCTTGTTTTCAAATACCCTGAAGAGAATTAAGAAATAACAGAAAGGTTGCATACTGTGTGCTACGGTAAGGACTGTATGAAAAAAAAAAAAGGAAGTGTTAGTATTAAGGCCCTGGTGGTTCTTTCGTTTTTTTCTCCAAGCTCCCATTGATTTCAGTAAGAGTTCTGTACATGCAGTGACTCCAAAATGGGGCTCTAATTGCTTGTGTTTCCAGACTGATGCAAAGGCATTAACACAGAGAAATTTCCATTTGTACTAACGGAATCTGTACAGCCAACAATACTTGTTTTTCTTCCTGAGCATATTCCCCTGGTTCTTATTCTTTTGAGATCTGCTTCAACAGAACAATTCTGTCTTGCATTAAAATACAGTTATGAAATTCTTAACTAAACAGTACTTTAAACCATATTGTTTAATCTATGACTTTTCCTCTGAGAAGTGTGAAAACATGTGCAATATGACAGAAGGTTTGCTATAGTAATTGCATGTTGTGATTGATAGAGTAACAACCAGGGAAACAACTGTCTTGCTGTCTTGCCACAGAAGGTAAGTTGTTCCTGTACAGTTTTAACTTATGCACCATCTGTTTTGCCAGTCCTTTAAATGTTCCTTTAACTAGTTAAGGGATTTTATTGTCGTTTATATAGGCATTGCAACACTTTCTCTGACCTTTTGCACATTTTACTTTAGAAAGAGTGTGTCTCTGTCCCTCTCTCCCCACCCTGAGACTCATTCATCCACCACGCGCATCTGACAGGCGTACCACCCATGTTTTCTAAATTCTTGCCACACTAGCTAGCAAAGAGGAGATTATCTATGGGCAAAATGCGTGGTTCTTTTGAGTATTTTTCCAGTAGATGGAGACACATCCACAAAGCGTTTATATCTGTGAAAGCTGACATTATTAACCATCAGTTAAAGAATAAAGTAATATTCAGAATTACTGTTTTAATCAAGACTTACCCATTTGTGAGAAAAGAAATATATTTGGATAGTAATCACACTGTAGACTTGAATTAAAATGCTAAATCATTTGCAATATAGCACTAAGTAACACTATATTAAATTTAACAGATTATCAAGACTCTAATTCTATATTATGAAACCAAACAGCTGGAATCCAAAAATCTCTTCAGCTTAAGTGTATGCACTGTACCCTTTACACATCAGCAAAACCCTACAATGAAATTAGCAACACAATAAAACTGTGTTGTTCTAAGTGTGGCACACAGTGACAATACATTACAACAATAAGAACTAAGGATCCTTCAAATCAAACTTGCAGGTGGAAAAATAAAATAGTGGATATCAAATGAAACCAGCGTGTTGCAAGTTCAAGACAAACAAAAGGAGATGCTTCCTCACATAAAGCAGAGTGGAGGCCACACAGCAAAGGTTATGGGAGTTGAAAATCAATATTACAAATTCACCTAAGAAAAAGCCAATGAGGGATTTAAAGCATGAACATAAAATTTGTGGATCATAAAGTCCCTGAGTAATGAAAAGCCAGGGCTACGAAAATGTTCTGACAACTGCTATTAAATGCTTGCCCTGTCCTTACACTCCTTACTAAACATCAGCTCTCAGCCAAAGACAAGGCACCAAATGAGACAGACATTTGGTCTGACACAGTGTGGCCGCTCATACAGTCTTCAACAAACTTTCTGCATAACTTGAGAAAATTATGGACAAACTGGCAAGAGGATGGGTTTTTTTGTAGGCTAAAATCTGTGAAAATAATGAATTGCATCAGAACAACAATCATGGCCAAACAGGAGGACAGCCACAAAAGCAGCAAACAGCACCCATGGATCATCAAGCTGATGGCTGGCTCAAGCGTATGGAGCCATCAGCTTTCCAACGACAGTCAAGGAGAACAACACACATCGGACAGATACCACCTAGCGCTTGCTGCACCCTCCCTCTCCAGCAACATGAGACTCTTCTTACTCATTGAGCATCTCGTTGTCCTTTTACCAAGACTTCACAGAGTCAGCAAAGGTCAGAACCAGAGATAGCCTAAAAAGGACCTATGTAACAGGCATGGCACTGTTGCAGTACCTTTTTGCAAAGTGGAAGGAATGTCTCCATCCCACAGAAGCAGTCTGCCAGCCTCCTCTGCCCTGTCCAAGACACAGGGTTTTGGAGAGCAAATATTTCTTCCCATATTCTGCCGTGGATATCATAGAACGAAGAATAGTTTGGGTTGGAAGGGACCTTACATATCATCTAGTTCCAACCCCCCTGCCACAAGCAAGAACACCTTCCACTAGACCAGGCTGCTCAAAGCCCCACCCAACCTGGCCTTGAACACTTTCAGGGAGCGGGCCTAATCAATCCCACTGTCCATGTTGCTGAAAAAGATGTTGAGCAGTGCTGGTCCCAGTACTGACCCCTGAGGAACACGACTCGTCATTGATCTCCACTTCAACATTGAGCAGTTGACTGCAACTCTTTGAGTGTGAGCATCCAGACAATTCCTTATCCACCGAGTGGTCCATCCGCCAAATCTGTGTCTCCAATTTAGAGACAACGATGTCATGCAGGACAGTGTCAAAGGCTTTGCTGAAGTCCAGGTAGATGACATCAAGTTGCTCTTCACTCATCCACCAACCTAGTAACCCTGCTGAATAAGGCCATCAAATTTGTCAGGTGTGATTTACCCTTAGTGCTGCCTTGCATGTCCTTTTGAGCAACCCTCACCTGTAAAGAAGGCATCAGGCAGGAGAGTTTGCTGTGCAACATGCTCTCACTAGCCCATGACATGAACAAGGAACGTGTATCACACTAGTCAATGCTAATCGTAAATGGGACTACAGACCCATCTTATCCTTGCTGGATTTGCCTCCAGCCACAAGGAAACCTTCTCACTTCCCCTCTGAAGATTTTCCCTTTCTGGTCTTCATTTCTTCTTCCCAATGTGCTGCTGTGGGAGGCTTCAGGAAGGACTTCATCCCTGAACAGCTCTCCGAATCAGAAAAGTAAAATACTACGTTGTCTTAGATTATTAGTGCCCTCTTGCTTTATGACAAAATAAACATGAGGAAGAGGCATGTTTTAGACTCTCCTTTCATGAACATAGTAAATACACTAATTGTCATAATATTTTAAATATTTGACAGTTCTTTACTACTGCCATCTTCTTTTTTTTTTTTAAACTCAGTGTCCCACCTGATAGCAGCATTCACATCATTCAACCCCTGAACAAAAAAATAAGATCCCTGGCCACATATTAAGAGCTAAGAATTTTATTTCCCTTTCTAGCCAGCACTGTTTTCAAGAAGTCATCCAAAATGACTTTCAGAAAATTTTTCCCCAAGGAGTTCCAACTAATTAAGAAGCCATCCATGTTTTAGTAATTTACATGATTCCATTGTGGATTCTGCAATTTTTATCTAAAGTCTTTGAAGTTTATATATAATGTCAGTCATTCTGAAGTCATCATCAGCTTCTAGCCCTCTTTACTGCACTGCTAGAAACACTGTTAAATATACAGAGCAAAACTTGTCCTGATGCTGCTCCCCCAATACTAATTTTAACCTCTTTCATCAAGAGAATGGATTTTTTTAATTCTTTGTATTCATTTCTCATCTGCTAATTGATTTATAATCTATAACTTCCAAAGGCTATCATCATGGTAAGGAACAGAAAATGGTCAACTCCATAATGCAACTCCAAGAAAAGCCATATGTGATCTGGCAAATTGTAGTCCCTTCTCCTATGTCCATCCCTGCAGCTGCAATGCTTCATGCAGACCTTCATGAGGTCCTGAGCCCCAACAGTTTCTGGGACGCGGCTGTGCCATCGTTCAGAATAGTGAAGGATTGGTTACAGGACACCTGTAACAGACTGCCATTTACAGAAAAGCCTTGTCTGGGAATTGTAACATTATGCCCAATTAAGGAAAACAGGGGGATGATGGAGGGGAGAAAGGGAAAGCCCACAAGGATACAAGTCTTACTCGAAGAACACTTCTCAGTTCAAAGACATTCAAAAGCATTTGGCTGCAATTACACACACAATAAACCATAAATTTATCCATTATTTTGTTTTAATGCAAAACCTCCAAGAACAAACAAGTAGCAAGCCCAATTCATAAAATACTAGCACGTCCCTCCTGCAAAATAACTCATGTTGCTACACGTGTGGACAGAGAAGGCAGAAAAGAGTCCATCTGCAACTCAAACCTTTTCAGGAAGTTTCCAGAAACCAATAGAGACTTGTGAAATTCAACAAGGGCAAGTGCAGGGTCCTGCACCTGGGGAGGAACAACCCCAGGCACCAGTATAGGCTTGGGGCGGACCTGCTGGAGAGCACCTCTGCGGAGAGGGACATGGGTGTCCTGGTGAATGACAAGCTGACCGTGAGCCAGCAGTGTGCCCTGGCTGCCAAGAAGGCCAATGGCATCCTGGAGTGCATTAAGAGTGTGGCCAGCAGCTCGAGGGGGGTTCTCCTCCCGCTCTACTCTGCCCTGGTGAGGCCCCCTCTGAAGTACTGTGTCCANTTCTGGGCTCCCCACTTCAAGAAAGATGAGGAGCTACTGGAGAGAGTCCAGCAGAGGGCTATGAGGATGATGAAGGACTAGAGCATCTGTCCTACAANGAAAGGCTGAGAGAGCTGAGCTTGTTTAGCCTGAAGAAGAGAAGGCTGAGAGGGGACCTTATAAATGCCTATAAATATCTCAAGGGTGGGTGTCAGGAGGATGGGGACAAGCTCTTTTCAGTGGTGCCCAGCGACAGGACAAGAGGCAATGGGCACAAACTGAAGCATAGGAAGTTCCGTCTGAACGTGAGGAAGAACTTCTTCCCTCTGAGGGTGATGGAGCACTGGAACAGGTTGCCCAGGGAGGTTCTGGATTCTGCTTCTCTGGAGATATTCAAGGCCCGCCTGGACAAGGTCCTGTGCAGCCTGCTGTAGGTGACCCTGCTTTGGCAGGGGGGTTGGACTAGATCCACAGAGGTCCCTTCTAACCCCTAACATTCTGTGATTATGTGTATTAGAAGCACTTAAGGGAAAAGATGACTTGTTTCAAGTTTTACTTGTTTACTCATGCAAGCTTCAGTATGAACTACATAAAATTTCCTTTTTAACTATTGTAAATGTTCATACTCTCAGAACATCATTAATTACTGTGAAATTCAGCAAACCAGAGTATTTTTTACTTATAAGAACTTGCAGATCACACTGAATGTGCACCAGCCATAGCCCCTAGCTAAGTTATGTTTTGACCATCTCACTCCCAGTGGTACACAAATCCAGCTGAACTACTGCATTATCCAACTGAAGATGCTGAAATTCTTTTTTATCATGGTTATTCCAGAACAGTTTCAACTTCCTAGAGGGTTCAGTATGTTTTTCTCCACGTCAGTTATACAAAGAATGGACCTCAAAGCCTGCTCGTGCCTAAATGCTTGTGGATCGGTCTGCAAAGGTAGACTTTGCTCTCTTAAAGTTGATGGGAGGAGCTCTTAGGGACTTTTTGCTCTTTCTTCTAACCATTACCTTCGAAGCCGAGCCTGCATTGCCCATGGACTGGTGCAATGCTTTCCACAACTTTCCAAACATGACAGGATTGCAAACTCTCCTTTGCAGTTATAAAGCACCTCCAAAGACGTGAGCATTTGCTGTGTAACTAATTTCCATGAAGAAATAACACAAGCCCGTACTAAGGTGATTAATAACTTCTCCTAATCATTTTAATTCTCAAGAAGTTAGTTAAATCCAAAAAGCAACAGCCAAAACCAATAGTTTCACTGTTTTTCCTTATTGTCATACAATAACTACGCCCCCAAAAGGCAGATGATGCACATTAGCACAGATTTAGTAGATGGTTGTACACAAAACTGAAATTAATATTTTTTCCTCAGTATTATCTCTAATTTCCATATCTACTTTAACAATGGAAGAAATTTCACTGTCAACAAATAATTGAAGTTACAGTACAACTTCAATTTTTTTTACTGCAGAATAATTTACCTCATTTCTTGAAGGGCAGGAAGGTCATTCTTTTGTATTTTAAGCCAAAAAAAAGAATGTTTCTAATTACTTAAACACAAAAGGAAACTAGGAAATAAATAAATTTTACTCCACAAAAAAGGTGATAGACAATACTTTTCACCACAACCTAGATGCCACACTTTGCCATGAAATCCATATATAACTGTGTAAATCCCAAGACCAGGCTGCGAATTACTACGACAACCACAGCATAAACTGATCAAGTTTTGTCTTCATTAACTAGAATAAGGCAACTCTTTGCCTTAAAAATAACCAAAATAAAATAGCCCCTACAACCTCTTATTGCACAAGCCAGGAAGGAAAAGGCTCCATATGGGATAGGGACCTCCTATTGGCAGTATATTTTACACAGACTGTGCTCAGAGTCTAGTGCTGGAAGGCAACATGATGCTCAGAGAGGGAACCCAGACCTTTGCCAAAATGGAAGAGGCTGCAGGATCAGCAATGCAATGACTGGGGACGCAGAAGGGCGGCATTCCTAGTACTCTCCTCTCCTGACATTGAAGCTGTTGTGTGGAAGTGTTAAGTGCTGAACTTATGCAATATTGGCCTTCACAGAGTAGAAACAGTGATCTGCGCAAATAAAAATAATACAAGTGCACATTCTCCTCTGTAACTGTTCGTGTTGTGGGGACAAAGTCAGTCCTGTCACATGTGGGACTGCCAGTGGCTGCGCCTACACAGTGTATTCAGTTTCTGATACCACTGAAACATTTTAGTTTAGCTGCCTTGGTGTCAATACCATGTTCATTTCACATACATTGGATACATGACCATAGCTTAGTCACAGAAAACATGATATTCAATTTCACCAGTATACTCACTTCTTTACCGACAAACAATAATTGAAGAAGAAACAAAGTTGAAAGTGAATTATGCATACTATGTGAAAATCAGCTTCACATAGGCATTGTTCTATATTCAACCAAAATTCAAGGACAGTCAGCTAACATTTTGTTAAAACACAATAAGACAATAAACACACCAAACTTGTGGCACACTTGGATACCCTACAGAAAAACCTACCCTAATTTAGGAACGTTTTCCCAATAAGCTACTCTCTCAAGTAGTCCCCTTATTGAAGAGAAGAGGGGAAAAGACAATATTTCCAAGGATTTAAATATTACAAATATGCCACTCGAATGAACCTAGCTGCCAAGCCCCAGGTTTTGTTTCCAGACTCACAATCTGAGCACTGACCCAATACTAACTAGCTCACGAAACCTGGCTGTATCACACAGTCTGAGATGCTGAGGCTGCAGACAGCCTTCAAATAACAGCAACGCTGCCCAGGCTCTCAGCTCTGCTCACTCAGTGAAACTTATACAGCTGCCTCCTAACAACAGCCAGTTTTCCCATTTTCTGCTATTGAAATAAATTCCTTCTTCACAATTTTGAAATGTTTACTTCAACACTAGGAGGGGCTGGTGGGGAATGTAAAGCTCAAGGGCAGCCTTGGCTGCAGTGACCACGAAATGGTGGAATTCAAGATCCTTACAGCAGCGAGGAGGGTGCACAGCAAGCTCGCTATCCTGAACTTCAGGAGAGCAGACTTTGGCCTCTTTAGGGACCTGCTTGGTAGAGTACCATGGGACAAAGCCCTGGAGGGAAGAGGAGCCCAAGACGGCTGGTTAATATTCAAGGATCACCTCTTCCAGTCTCAGGAGCGATGCATCCCAACAAAGAGAAAGTCAGATAAAACCACCAGGAGGCCTGCATGGATGAACAAGGAGGTGCTGGACAAACTCAAGCACAAAAAAGAAGCATACAGAGAGTGGAAGCAAGGACAGGTAGCCTGGAAGGAGATACAGAGAAATTGTCTGAGTAGCCAGGGATCAGGTTAGGAAAGCTAAAGCCCAGGGAACTACAAGGCCAGTCAGTCTCACCTCTACATCCAGCAAGATCATGGAACAGATCCTCCTGGAAACTATGCTAAGGCACATGGAAAATAAGGAGGTGATTAGTGACAGTCAACATGGCTTCACTAAGGGCAAATCGTGCCTGACAAATTTGGTGGGCTTCTACGACAGGGTTACTGGATTGGTGGATAAGGGAAGAGCAACTGATGTCATCTCTCTGGTGATGCCATGAAAAGGTATCACTGGAATTGGGCAAAGCATTTGACACTGTCCTGCACAATATCCTTGTCTCTAAATTGGAGAGACACGGATTTGATGGATGGACCACTCGGTGGATAAGGAATTGCCTAGATGCTTGCACTCAAAGAGTTGCAGTCAATGGCTC